>Ga0210404_10000129_pt1 | contig 51355 bp, 36 predicted proteins | sample IncBWH28MmetaG_FD_155455 | JGI IMG/M metagenome (GOLD analysis project Ga0210404, IMG submission 155455) | Forest soil microbial communities from Barre Woods Harvard Forest LTER site, Petersham, Massachusetts, United States - Inc-BW-H-28-M | ecosystem: Environmental > Terrestrial > Soil >... | reverse complement strand
ATCGCCACACCGATGCAGGAACAAGTTCTCACCAAGGAAGCGAAGGAGATGTTCGAATCCCTGATCCCGCGGGGAAAGATGGGTCAACCTGAGGAAATCGCGACGGTCGCGCTGTTTCTTGCTTCCGACGATTCGAGCTTCGTGAACGGGGTGGAATTGAATGTCGACGGCGGCTTCTCGGCCATCTGAAGTCGGCGGATCTCGGTGAGAGCAGGATCGCCAAGGCCCTGACCCATCGCGCTGTTTCGTCGTGGCAATCTGAAGTCGGCAAGTATTTACAAAAAGAGCGTCGAATCACGTTTTTCGAAGTCTGTCGCTTTATGAGATATCTTTTATGCAAGTTGGGATTGATGGGAAGCTTATTGCTTCTCAGTAGGCCGGGCCGAAATCAGGCCGGACGACGCCGGTGACCGTCTCCATATGCCGGTGCCAAGCTGGTGACCGACTCTCCAAAATTCTTCCATTCCTCATTGCTTATCAGAGTTGATCGCACGATTTCGAGGTTCCGACAACCGGCAATGGACCAAAGATTCCTCTTCACATGTGTGCATAATCGCTGATTTAGCCACGGGCTCAGTGTGATTCTGTCGATACAAGAAAGGGGAATAGGAATATCAATGCTCTTCACCTTCTCGCGTGATTCGTAAATTATTCGAAACTCCCTCTCATGCTCAAACGGATAACGCTTCCAAAATGGGAGGTCGCGAATCGCCAGTCTCGTGCGCCTCATTGCGGCCAGCGTTAAGTACTTGACGACCCCGCTTCGAATGCCCATTTGGTTTGCGACCGCATCAAGGAGGTGATCACGCTTAAAAGTGACGCAGACGCCGCTTGACCCATTCGCGAATACTCGCCAGTGGTGGTATGTTTCGCTGGTTCGCGTGAAACAGAGGGCCAAGACGGATTGGAATCCGTTCTTTTCCTGATAGACCTTGAGAAAGTGGGAATCATTCTTGTCATCCCAGGTCTCTGGATCTAGAAGTGTGATTCGCTGCTCGCTCAGGAGGCAGATGAGCGCGGGGATATTCGTGTAGCGCCGAAGATAGTTTTTTAACGTAATCAAAGTAGGTTCCCCGCAGAATGAGGTTATGTCCCGTGCTTCAAAACGTTTCCCTTACCGTTTAAGTTTCTCTCCCGCTCTGCGCGCTCCAGTTCTACCTTGATCCACTCGGCAAGTTCCGAAGGCCAAAACCTGATCGCTCCCTTGACGTGGAAGCATGGAATCAAGCCAGCCGCTGCCATCTTGTAGATGTGCTGTGGAGTTACGCCCAAGATTCTTGCCACCTCAGAGACTTTCAGAGCCTCGTTCCGCTTCTCCAGCATTTCGATGAGTTTCATGGTCGCCAAGCTTTTGAAGAGCCCCTTCGCTCATTGCAAAAGCACCTCCAATGCAAAGGTTCCGTTTTGAAGACACTCGTACCTCAGCAGAAAGACGAGTATTTAGACACCATTTGAAATTGATAGTCGTGTGGGCGGTCTAGCGGCCCAAGAAGGGACTGCGCGGGCAGACAAATCCAAACCCGGCAGCCTGCAAAGAGTTGCGCTTGTGTTCATATAAGTGCCCAACCGGTATCACTCGCGGTCGGGATACCAACAACAGACCTGGGAGTCTGCACTTCGGGCACTTGCTGGTATAGGTACGAAAGAATCGCTCCAGCAGATTGGGTGCCGAGTTCCATTGCGGGAAGTGAGCCGAAATTACGACAGTAACCTGTTCGGACAGGCTGTATCACTTACCTGGTCGTGTAGTGTTTGGCCATGCAGGGCCTCACTCGCGCGTGGTTGCATAATCCCGCAAAGACTTTCAACAGATTCAATCACTTTCAACATCGTGGCATAGAGCCGCATTTTGCCTGCGCGGAAGTATCCATCAGCAGCTTTGAAGCGTCTGACGTGTTTGAAACGCACAGTAACGATGCGCGTTTCGTGGATGTGCAATATGAAAACAATTTTCTCACTCATCTTGTTGCAGAGCGGAAGCAGTCCGTGGGAGTCGGCTGTTCAGCAGCTCCAGACTGCCTTCACCGGAACAATCGCTAAAGGGCTGAGCTTGGTTGCGATCGTGGTTGGAGGTTTGATGTTCGCCTTCGGCGAAGGCGGGAACAAACGAGTGTTCGCTGGCATCGTCTTCGGCGTTGGCATGGCAATCGCTGCCGTGAATTTCCTGAGCTGGCTCTTTCCGGGGTCGTAGTGAAGTGGGACTGTTATGGAACTCGAACGGCGAATGAATCTCGTTTACAAGGCCCTCAATAAGCCGCTGACCATCTTGGGAGCAGAGCGGAAGCTGTTCTTCGTCGCACTAATCATGGGAGCGGCGACGTTCAATCTGTTCGGCAGTCTTCTCGGTGGCCTGTTGATCTTCGGCAGTTTGTTCCTAATGGCGCAATGGGCCACGCGAACAGACCCACAGATTTTGCGAATTCTGCTCAACTCCAGCAAGTTTCGCCGTGAGTACGATCCGGCGAAGTACAGCGAACAGAGCGTGCAGGTGATCGACCATGCTTAAGCTGTCGAAGCTCGTCAAGAACTACAAAGAGACGGGCGCTCTCAGTGAGAACGTCAGCGTCTACGGGTTTCTTGATGAGCATGTATTTCTGACGAAGGCCGGCGATCTCGGCGTGGTGCTGAACGTCGAAGGCGTCGATTACGAGTGCCTGGACCACAAGCAGACCGACGGTTTGGCCAAGCGTTTGGAGTCAGCGCTGCGGCTGCTCGGGACGCAATTTCGCGTTTATCAATTCTTGTTTAAGTCCAGACACGAACAAATTCCTCACGGCAGCTACAGCAATCCGGTTGTAAAGCAAGCGATTGACGATCGCGCAGCCTACTTCGACAAGAAGTCGGCAGAGCTGTATTCGCTGCGCATTTGTTACGTGATTTTGTGCGAAGGATTCCGGTATCAGGCCAGATTGGGCAGAACCCTCCAGAACCTTGCTTCCGAACCGAAACAGGCGGTCGAGGAGCTTAAAGGGTATCTGAGCAGCAAGAAGCAGACGGTTCTTATCGCGGATGCCATTGAAAAGCAGCATCGCGTGCTGCTCCATCAGATCCGCAGCTTCGTTCTGCAGGTTAGCGATTTCGTGAAGATCGCGCTGTGTGAGAAGCAGGCCGCGTTCACAGTGCTTAAACAACTGCTGAACTTCTCTCCCGTAAAAACTGAGCGTGCGCGGCTGAAGTACGACACGCACGTCGATTACTACCTGGCGGATTCTGCTCTTGAATGCTATCCGGGGCACCTTCTGATTGACGACTACTACGTGAAAGTCCTCACGCTGAAAGAGCCTACCGCCCAAAGCTGGCCTCTGATTCTCCGACAATTGTTTGAGGTGGGGGCCAGCTACCACGTCGTTACCGAGTGGAAACCTCAGGACAATACAGGCTCGCGCAAGCGCATTCAGTCGATGCGCCGCCACTTTCATAACAGCAAGACTTCGTTGTTCAGCCAACTCAAGGCGGACAACTCAACGAATCCTGGTGATTTGCTAGTGGACGATTCAAAGGAATCGCTGGTGCGCAACCTTGGTGAGTGCCTGAAGGAGATTGAACTGAACGGCAACTACTTCGGTGAGTTTTCTTTGTCGGTCGTGGTCTATGACCGGAACCTAGCCGCCGTTGAGAAAGCCTGCTCTGAGTTCTACAAAGTGTTCTCGATGCACGATGGTCTGCTTTTCGAGGAGCGGTACAACCTGCTCAACGCGTTCTTTGCGACCATACCCGGCAACCGGCACTTCAACTTGCGCTATCTCTGGCTGCTGAATACCAATTATGCCGATTATTCATTCCTGTTCACACCGCACACGGGAGAGCGTCGAAACAAGCATCTGGACTCAGAATATTTGGCGGTCCTTGAAACCAATTACGGGACGCCCTACTTTCTCAATCTGCACTATCAGGACACGGCGCACTCGATTGTGCTGGGCCGCACGGGATCGGGAAAATCGTTCTTTCTGAACTTCCTGATTACGAATCTGCAGAAGTATTCCCCGTACACGTTCATCTTTGATCTGGGCGGAAGTTTCCGGGGTATTACTCAGCTCTTCGGTGGCGCGTATCTCAGGGTGAGTGCCGAACGCTCGGCGTTCACGGTTAATCCGTTCTCGCTGGAACCAACGCGGGAAAACCTGAATTTCCTCTTTGCGCTGGTCAGAGTCCTGGCGGAAGGGCGCGGCCTCAATCCTCTGACTCAGACTGAAGAAAAAGACCTGTACGCCCAGATTCAAAATCTGTATGAGCTGCCTCCGAATCTGCGCACGTTGAGCGTTCTTGCAAACACGTTGCAGAAATCGACTGCCAATAAGCTGGAAAAGTGGGTCAGCGGCGGCCAATACGGACAAGTCTTCGACAACGAGAAGGACACGCTCACGCTCTCTCGCTTCCAGTGCTTCGACTTTGAAGGCATGGATCGCTACCCCGAATTGATTGAGCCGCTGCTGTTCTACATCCTGCATCGGTCCAATGCGTCGATCTATGACCCAGACGCAACGACTACATTCAAAACTTTCTTCATTGATGAGGCATGGCGCTTCTTCAGCCATCCGACGATTCGCAATTACATCATTGAGGCATTGAAGACTTGGCGAAAGAAGAATGCCGCCATGATCCTGTCCACGCAGTCTCACGACGAACTGGACAAGTCGGACATCGTGAACGTGGTCATCGAAAGCTGCGCGACCAAGATTTTCCTCGCCAATCCTGACATGGATCGCGAGTGGTACCGGAACACCTTCCATCTGAACGACAACGAAATCGAGATGATCTCGACCCTGGTCCCCAAGCGGCAGGCCCTGGTGAAGCGACCTGATCTTACAAAAGTCGTGAATCTCGAAGTCGATGAAAAGAGCTACTGGCTCTATACGAGCGATCCGAACGACAGCTTCAAGCGGGAGCAGGCATTCCGCGAACACGGCTTTGACAAAGGTTTGGAAGTCCTGACAAGGAGTTCGCTATGAAAAGAAGATTCGCAATTGCCCTCGTCGCGTTGTTGGCGGTGGTCTCTGCTACCGCCCAGAATCGCGAAGCTCGCACGGTCAAGTACTCAGCCAAGGACATCGTTTTGATCAACGCGAAGCTGCGTTACACAACCCTGGTCGTCCTGCCTCAGAACGAAAAGATCCTCGATTTCGTCAGCGGAGATAAGGATTTCTGGGTCGTCGAGGGCACGCAAAACTTTTGCTACATCAAGCCCGCCAAACAAGGCAGCAGTACAAACGTGACGCTGATCACGGCGGCGGGGAATGTGTACTCGCTTTTGGTGAGAGAGGTGGGAGAAGCCAATGAACCTGACTTCAAGGTTTTCATCGAGCCCAAGGACCAATCCATCCTGCAGGCCATGAATGCCCCACCGAAGTTTGTCTCGTCCAGCGAAGTGGAAGGATTGCGGGCGCAGGCCGTGCTCGCAACTTCCCTGGCTGAGAAGGGCAAAGAGTCATTCCAGGCGGAATATCCGATTAAGAACCTGAAGTTTGATTACGTCTTCGACAAGGACAAGAAGCCGTTCATGGTTTCGGCCATTTATCACGATGACAAGTTCACCTACATCAGGTCGTCTGCTGAGGAAAAGCCGACGCTGTACGAGGTGAAAGATGGATCGCCCAATCTCATCAATTTTGATTTGAAAGACGGCGTTTATGTCGTGCCCAAAATCCTCGACTCGGGATATCTGGTCATCGGCAAGCACAGACTGGATTTCAGAAAACAGGGGTGATGTCGTGGCGCAAACCAATGAAGTAGAAAACACGGCGCCCAATGTGCAGGACAAGCGCAAGCCTGCGCCCGGCGTGCTGCCCAAGAATGCTCAGTCATGGGTCGTGATCGGACTTACCGCGGTGATCATGCTCCTGCTCTGGGTCTCCGGCCCGGCTCATGGTGCCAAGGCAACGAAGAACTCCGACGCGGTGAAGAGCGAGACGGTGAGCGGCCTTAGCTCTGGCGATATTGCTGCCCGTCTCGATCAGGAGAGGCGAGAACAGCAAACCGCTTCGATGCTTCAGTCTCGTTCTCCGGGCCAGCAAGCGGGCCGCCTCGAAGCTGGCTCTCCGGTTGGCGACCAACAAACCGCTGTGCCTGCTGAGCAGGACCCAATAAAACAGGACCTGCGGCGGCGGCAGTACACCTCGCTATTTTCGTCCAGCGTTTCGCTGAGCTACCGTCCAAAACAAACGAGCGAAACGGAAACGCCTTTAGCAGATGCTTCGTCAGGATTGCCGCTGGACTTGTCTGGGCTGCAAATACCGAACTACACGGCTGTCGGGGCCGCAGGAGCGCCTTCGCCGCAATCAACGCCTGCACAGGCAGAAATGCCGCATAAAAGAATCAATCCAAATTTTAATCAGGCGATCGGGAAAGACTACGTCGTCTTCGAAGGAACGGTTCTTGAGACCGCACTCGTCACCCGTCTGAACGGAGAGTTCTCCGGGCCGATTATTTGCATGTTGACCAACAATATTTACTCACATGACGGTCAGCATCTGCTCATCCCAGCCGGCGCGAAGGTGTTGGGTGAAACCAAGCGGGTGGAGGGCTTCGGGCAGACTCGTCTGGCTGTCGCTTTCCATCGGCTCATCATGCCGGACGGCTATTCGCTTGATCTGGACCAGTTCAAGGGCTTGAACCAGATTGGAGAGACTGGCCTGAAGGATCAGATCAATCATCACTACTTTCAAATCTTCGGCGCATCGGTTGCGGTCGGCGCAATTGCGGGATTGGCAGAAGCAGGCACAAATACGAGCAGCGTGGGCTTGCCGCAAACCACGACTGACGCGTACCGGCAAGGCGTGGCCGCTAGTCTTGCGCAGTCTTCAACCCACATTCTGGACAGGTTTTTGAACCTGCTCCCAACCATAACTATTCGAGAAGGCCATCGGGTGAAGGTGTACCTGACGCAGGATTTGCTCGTGCCCGATTACAACCAGCACACGATGCCTTCTGATTTGTGATTAAAGGAGTCTAGGTATGAAGCTCAAATTCGCTCTTGCATTTTCCTCGTGCTTTCTGCTGCCCAATCAAGCTTCGCGCAGTTTGGAGGTGTCGTTTACGACCCGACCAACTACAAAAATGCCGTGCTGCGTTACCTGCAATTGCAAAAGCAATTGCAGCAGCTACAGCAGTCGTACAACGTCCACATGCAGCAGTTCATGTTCATTCAGTCTCAGGCTCGCCAGGTGCAGAACATGGTGGCCCGGTATCGTGCCATTCCTTCCCTCTGGACGAATTTGAGCGCGGCCAACACGCTCGGAAACACTTCCCGTTGGGTGAGCGGTATCAATACGGGAAGCTATGGCATCGCTCAGCAAGGCTATCGTCAGGTCAATCTGTCGCTAAGTGACCCTACCGGTGTGAACACCTATGACGGACTGAAGCGGGCTTATGGTCTCGAAGAGCTGTCAGACGGTTCCACCATCAACAACATGGCCACGATTGGGCAGTTGAGAAACAACGCCCAGCAGCTTGAGAGTCGGATCAAGCAACTGGAAGACGATTCACTTTCCTCCGATCCTGATCTCAACACCCAGACTGCCGTGTTGAACAAAATCAATGCGGCAAATGTCCTGCTTGTGCGCAGTATGCAGGACACGAACAAATTGCTGGCTGCGATGCTCGAACAGCAACTCCTGACTACCGAGCGCAACCGAACGTCGAATGTAGGCAGTATCAACACGGAAGTCTATCGCCAGCAGCACTTCTCAGACCTGATGAGTTTCACTAGCTCGATGCCGAACCGTCTGCAAGCACCCGGTTCGAAATGAGGAAATGGGGCATTTCATGTTGGTTCCAGTCACAGATCCGTTCACCTCGCTGGAAGACGGCATTCGCGGTCTGCTGACCTCGCAACTCGATTTGTTCGTCCAGATGGGTCACAACCTGTTTCGCGGTTTTGCCACGATTCTCATTGTCTGGTTCGGCGTACAGGCGGCCCTCTCCAGCGCTGAAGGGGGCGAAGGATTCAGCTTCGCCCGCTTCAGCCGTCTATTGCTCGTCGTCGCCTTCGGTTTTGCAATGGTGACCTACTACAGCACCCCAATTCCGGGGATGGGCTACAGCTTCTCGGACCTGGTGATTCAAGAAGCCTCTTCACTTTCAAACAGCATCGGTATCGAACAAGGCCGCTTGGTCGAGACGAAGGTCACTGAAGTCGAGCAGGGACTCGAACAACCAAGTTCTGTGAATCTGCACGAGATTCTGACGTTCGTCGTGCTCTATGTCATTCTTGCGGCCGTCCAGGCCGTGATCTTCATGGTGATTGGTTTCGGGCTGATCGCCCAGGCAGTGCTCCTGCTGGTCGGGCCAATCTTCATTCCATTTTTTGTTGTTCCCAAAATGGACTGGCTCTTCTGGGGCTGGTTCAAAGCCTTCCTGCAATATTCGTTCTATCAAGTCGTCGCCAATGCGTTCGTGTTCATCTTCGCCAAGCTGCTGCTGGCGTTCTTTGCGATTGACACGGGCGGAATGACCGTCGATCAGTGGATGACGGCGTTTCCAGCGATGTTCATCTTCCTCCTGATTGCTATTTATGGATTGCTGAAGATTCCGGCCTTAACCAATCACCTCTTCAGTGGTGCGGCGGGGGCTGACTCCGGTTTGGCGGCGGCAATGGTCGCCTACGTCAGTCGAGGTTGATTTATGGTTGCCGAAGCGAAGCGGGATGCCACATTCAACGCCGCGAAACAGCTCTATGCCGAGCAGTTCGGGGACGCCATTGTCACGAACACGTACTTGAAAATCGCTTTGCTGGCGATGGCTCTCGTCACGGCTGGCCTGATTTACACGAACGTCAAGACCGTTCGCATGGTCCAGAACTTTAAGCCGCTGGTGATCCGCATTAGCGACATTGGCCGGGCCGAAGCGGTGTCATACGACACGCTTGGGTATAAGCCTCAAGACGGGGAGATCAAGTATTTCCTGAGCGAGTTTTGCCGACTGTATTACAGCCGGAATCGCCACACGATTCGGGACAATTTCAAGAAATCGTTGCTCTTCATGGAGGCTCAGCTCGGAAACAGCGTTGCTGAGGCATATCGAAAGAACCACACGATAGACGATTACCTGCAGAATTCGACGAGCCGGCCTGACATCGATATAGAGGTTGAGAAGGTTTCAATCGAAGACCTGCGCGCGGCTCCATACAAGGCGACGGTCGATTTCTACGAGATCGCTTATTCGCCGGTCGATCATGCCGAGAGCAAGCGCACGCTCTACACGGCGCACTTCGTCTTCCTCTTCCGCGATTCAGTTCCGAACGAACTGATTCAGGTGAATCCACTCGGCCTGGCGATCACCTATTTCCGTGAAGATCAAGCATTTCAGTAGAAGGATTCGAGTATGGACCGCAAGGACTCGCACAGACGTTTTCATTCACATCAATCTCCATCCCAGCCTGCACCTGAACAAGGCCTCGATCAGGATGAAGGCAACGCCGCCAACGGGAATGGTGACCATTCTCCTCTCTTCGTTTCGGCAGGCCACCTCATGCTCACTGCCGAAGAAGTAGCGCAAATCCTTCGCGTGCCGCGCAGCTGGATCTACAGTCATCTGGATCAACTCCCGACTGTCCGGCTTGGGCGCTATGTACGTTTCAGACGTTCCGAAATTGAACTGTTTTTAGATCAGCAAAAGGCTTGCTAAAATGAAGTCGTTTGATGCTACTCATAAATCACGGTTGAAGCACCACGGAAGGAGAATCGTGGTGCGTGAAAGGCATCAAAGGCCCCGAGTTTCGGACTTGGGGTCGAAGTGGAAAATTTTCTATTGGGACTACAGTTCCGGCAAACGTCAAGGTCGTACAAAGAGCTGGGCAAAGAGCCTGGTTCCCACCAAAACTGAAGCGCAGCGCTTGGCTGATCAGTTCATGGAGACCAAAAACGAACGGAACAATCAACCTCAACTCTTTCCCTCCGGGGAAGAAACAATGGCAGGTCTTGTGGCAATTTGTCGGGAAAAGATGTGGCCGTTGCTGAAGAACTCAACGCGAATCAGCTACGACTTTTATCTGGACACGTACTTGTTGCCGAAATGGGGTTCAATGAAACTCACGAAGATGAGGACCATTGAGCTTCAGGACTTCTTCAACTCTTTTTCTCCTCGTCTGGCTGCAAAGACGATTCGTAATATGCACGGCTGCATGAGGGCCGCTTTTAGTCAGGGTAAGGCTTGGGGTCTGCTGTCCGTAAACCCCGCGCAAGGAGTCCGGCTGCCTCGCAAGAAGGCACGGAAGCCCCCTGTAGTGCTCGCAAAGCAGGATATTCGCCGTGTGATTGAGGCTTTGCCCGAACCAACAAAATCTATCGTTACATTGATGATCGTCGGTTCATTACGGATCGGAGAAGTGGCCGCTTTGCGGTGGGGAAGAATTCACCCCGACCGCGTTGAAGTCGTGGAACGCTTCTATGAAGGCGAATTCGACGACACTAAGACCGATGCCGGGCGTCGGAGCATCCCGCTGGATTCTTTCGGAATCCTGCGGTCGGTTCTCGATGCCACTTGGCAAAGATCGAAGTATCGCAAACCGGAAGACTTGGTTTTTGCGAATCGGCGCGGTGGGCCTGTGCACCGGCGTAATCTGTTGCGACGGCAACTCAAGCCAACGGTCAAAAAACTTGGCTTGCCGGCGACGGTGGACTTCAGGAGCTTCCGAACCATGCACTCAAGTCTGATGAGCAGTGTTGGCGTTCGGCCTGAGGTCACGCGGGACAACATGGGACACGCCAACATTGACGTGACTCAGAATGTCTACAACAAGACGTGGTGGGAAGAGCGAGTTGAAGCAGTGAGTATGGCTGCCGCCAGCGTTTGGCGGGAGTTTATGCTCACGCCGCAAGTGCCTGCGGCAATGTAAACCCTTTTGTAAACCCTCTATTCCTCGACAAAGTTGGAAGTTGTTGATTTGAAATGGTCGGGGAGAGAGGATTTGAACCTCCGACCCCCTGGTCCCGAACCAGGTGCTCTACCAGGCTGAGCCACTCCCCGACGATGCTGCGGGCGGCTGATAACGAAGTTCCTCCACCCGCGCAATTTACTTCTCGATAGGTGTGGATATTATAACATTGAGTTTGCCCTTGCCGGACGGGCCCTGACTCTCGCTTCAGGCCGATCGACTCCTTGGTCTCCTGGGAGAGTGATACCGAAAGCTCTCCCTGCTGGTTCTCCGCCCTTTGCCGAAACATCTTTCGCGCTACACTGAAGACGCACCGTGATCTAATACAACTTGATCGCACGAACACTGACCTGTTGCAACCAGATTGAATGCAATATGATCGTCCTCTGCGCTAATCGTCTCTATACGCCGCAGGAAGAGATACAGAATCCCCTCATATTTATTGAGGACGGCCTCATCTCCGCCATTTCCTCCAGGGCTCAGCAGGAAGTCCCAAAGAATGCAAAGGTCATAGATCTGACTGGCAATGATCTGACTGGCAATGATCTGACTGGCAATGATCTGACCGGCGATGACCCGACCGGCCATCTTGGCGAGGCCATCCTGGCGCCTGGTTTCGTCGACATTCACATGCACGGCGGCGCCGGTCTCGATGTCATGCGGGCCACGCCCGCCGACTTGCCGAATCTAAACAAATTCCTCACCACGCATGGCGTCACCGGCTACTTCCCTACCACCGTCGCGGCGCCGCTCGATCAAACTTGCGTCGCTCTGGAACGCCTGGCCGATGCCATCGAGGCGGCTCAAGATTCCGCCGCCGTTAATGGCGGCGCGGTGCCGCTCGGCATCCATCTGGAGGGTCCGTTCCTCAGTCACAAACGCCGTGGCGTGCATCCCCCGGAGTATCTTGTCGAACCCACGCTGGCGATCTTTGAACGTCTCTGGCAGGCGGCGCGCGGGCACGTACGCATGATGACCATCGCACCGGAACTTCCCGGAGCGCTCGAAGTTATCGTGGAAGCCGTTCGGCGCAAGGTTCTCGTAAGCATCGGCCACTCCGATGCCGTGCTGGAAGCCGCCCGCGCCGGGGTCCGGGCTGGCGCCCGCCACGCCACCCACACCTTCAACGCCATGCGGCCGCTGGATCATCGCGATCCCGGAATCCTCGCCGAGGTGCTTACCGACGGGCATCTTACCGCCGACATTATCGTGGATGGAATTCACGTCGCGCCCGAAGTCGTGCAGCTCTTCCTGCAGGCGAAAGGCCTGGAACGCGCGGTGCTGATCACCGACGCTACAGCCGCGGCAGGCATGCCCGACGGCGCTTATCAACTTGGGCCGATCCAGGTCGAAGTCAAAAACGGCCGGTGCACCATGGATGGAAAACTCGCCGGCAGTGTCCTGACCATGGACCGCGCCGTTCGCAACGTGACCCAATTCGCCGGCTGGAGCCTGCAGGACGCAATACGCGCCGCGACGTTGAATCCCACGCGCGCCGTCGGCCTCACGCAACATGGACATCTTGCCCCGGGCGCGGAAGCCAACATCGTTGCACTCAGCCCAAACGGAGAAGTACGCCAGACGTTCGTGCGCGGTCGCGCGGTTTCTTAGCCACGGATTTTCGTGGATCAACCCGGATAAGGCTTTTAGAATGTTCTGGGGTTATCCATGGTAATCCGCGCAAATCCGTGGCTAATTGATTCTTTGACGATCTAATTCGGCTTGCGTTCCTTCGCGTCCACCAGGTAGCGCAAAAGTATAGCCTCATCGGCCCGCGTGAGTTGATCGAGAAATGTGGTATCGACGTTGCCGTCTTCGACCGTCTTTGACGCATTCGACTGGCGGAGTTTGTCGCCCAATTCGGGTTCGTTGCTCATCACCTGGGTGTAGAACCACAGGAAGTGGCGCATCTGGTCAAGCGACTTACACAGAACCTGAATGGCTTCCGTCTCCGGCAGCGCGCTCAACGCCTCCATCAACTCGGGGTCGCTGGGCGCCTGCATGGCGGCGTAGTTCAGCTCCCGCTGGATTGCGCGCAGGTCTTCGGTAACTCGCATCATCCGCGTGTGAAGGTCGTCCATCTGAGTGTCTTTCCCCATGGTCGCGTGCCTTTCAACATCTCATCGGCGGCGCGAAGCGGATAGATGTCCCACGATCATGCGCTTTCGTAATTCAAGCGATTACTTTGGTCGGGTGACCTATGCCCGGTAACCGATGGCGCTGAACTCCGCGACTGGCAAGGCTTTTCAAGCCCTCGTGGAGCGGATCTCCGCACACTCACAGCCTCGTCCCATGTGCCGGATTCTCCCCCGCAGCCAACAGTGCAGTCGCCATTTGTTCCAAGGTCACCACAAACCCTGTGGCGACAGCCGCCTCGGCTGTCCAAGCCAGCGCGAAGCGCGGCGCGCCCAGTTTGGGACCGGGCCGCCGCAACTGCTGCCCGCGCCCGGTCCGCTTGTGATACAAACGCGCAATGCTCGAACCGACTTCAACAAGCCCGCCCAGTCACCAACTCGTCCGCGCCATCGGCCGCTGGAGCCTGGTCGCGCTGGTGGTGAACTCCATCATCGGCAGCGGCGTGTTCGGACTGCCCTCCACCGTGGCAGCCCTCATCGGCAACTTCAGTCCTTACGCTGTGCTTGCCGCCGGCGCTGGGATGAGCGTGATCATGGGCTGCTTCGCCGAGGTCGCCTCGCGTTTTCAAGCGGCAGGTGGTCCTTATCTCTACGCCCGCGTCGCCTTCGGACGCTTGATGGGGATTCAAACCGCCTGGATGCTCTGGCTCGGCCAAGTGTCTGCGCCCGCCGCCAACGCCAACTTGTTCGTCATTTACCTCGGCGAGTTTTTCCCGCACGCCAAAGACCCTCTGCCTCGCGCGTTCATTCTCACCGCGCTGGTCGGTCTTCTAACGGTGATCAACATTCGCGGGGTGCGCGCCGGAACTCAGGTGAGCGACCTGTTCACCGCGGCCAAGCTTGTCCCGCTCTTCGCCGTGATCGTGTTGGGTCTGTTCGTGCTTCAGCACCACCACTGGAACATTGCGACCGCACCCATCGCGTCCCCGAGTACCAGTCAGTGGCTGAAAGCCATGCTGCTTCTGGTCTTCGCCTATGGTGGATTCGAGACCGCCCTCGCGCCCATGAGCGAAGCGAAAAATCCACGCCGCGACGCTCCCTTTGCGCTCTTCACGGCTCTTATTGTGTGCACCGTGATCTACGCGCTGATCCAGTGGGTAGTCATCGGAGTCCTGCCCGACGCCGTGCACAGCCAGCGCCCTCTAGCCGACGTGGCGCGGCTCGCGGTTGGTCCCATCGGCGCTGCGCTGGTCGCCATCGGCGCTCTGATCTCCTTCTACGGATACCTTAGCGCAAAGGTTCTCGCCATGCCCCGCGTCCCTTTCGCCCTCGCCGAGCAAGGAGACTTCCCCAAAGCTTTCGCCGCCGTGCATCGCCGTTTTCACACGCCCTATGTCTCCATCCTCGTCTTCGCGGCCATGGTCTGGGGATTAGCCCTGATCGGCGACTTCAAATGGAACGTCACGCTTTCCGCCGTAGCCCGCCTCCTCTACTACGGCGTAGACTGCGCGGCCCTGCCAGTCCTGCGCAGCAAGCAGCCAGAAGGCGCGAGTGCAATGTTCCACCTGCCGGCAGGAAACTTCCTTGCCGTACTGGGCGTAATCCTATGCGTGATCTTGGTAACGCGTGTGGACTTCGGCCAGTCCCTGATCCTGGTCGCGACCATCGCACTGGCGTTCGTGAACTGGGCGGTGGTGGCGCGCAGAAGCGCCGCCTGATAGCGGCGGATACAAGTCTCTACCACGAAAGCGCGTCAGGGCTGCCAGTCGAGCGCATAAATCTCAGGGCTGCCGATGTCGCGCGTCACCAGCAGAGAATCATCCGGACCCAAACCGCTCCACTCCCCGTTCGGTCCCCAGAGCCGGTGAATGTCTTTCAAACTGGTCAGACGCTCCAGTTGGCGATCGGAAATCCGCACTCGGAAGAATGCCGGATCTTCCGTAAGAATGGAATCGAAATACAGGTACTGTCCGTCATGCGACCAACTGGGGAATCCAATGCCCATGCGCGCCAGCTCTGTCCACTGTTGATTCGTACGATCGAACAGCGTCAGCGCTTGAGAATCCGTCGTGATCGCCGCAATGTAACGTCCGTCGGGAGACCAGCGCGGCGAAAAGAGGTTCTCTCCCCCCGGAATGGGGACGACTTTACCTGTTTGCAAGTCGAGAATGCTGATTCTGTTGCTCGTTCCCCCCAAGTCGTTCACCGCCAGCACGATCGACTTGCCGTCCGGCGACCACCCCGGATCAAAACCGGCCGTCGCTCCTGGGACCAATTCTCGCAAACTCTGTCCATTCGCCACAGCCAGCTGTGCCCGCCAATCCGTGTTCTGCGTTCTAGCCATAAATGCGATCTGACTTCCATCAGGAGACCATCGCGGCAACCCAGCTTCCATGACACTCGGATCCGTCAGCCTGATCCGGTCGCTGCCATCGATTTTGCTCGTCCACAGCGCTCCCTCGGGAACTGAGGTGTAGGCCACATGCTGTCCGTCCGCCGAGAATGCCAAGTCTGTGACCGACGCTCCGTCGAGATACGGAACGAACGATCGCCCATCGTAGCGCAGCACTTCGGAGCGCGGCTGCCCGCCCATGGCAAAAATCCTCTTCCCATCCTTGGACGGAACCGGCAGCCAGAAATCCAGCGGACCGTTCGTCAATTGCACCGGTTTGGCCTTCGGCTGCATCCACGAATGCCGCTCCGGCAGCGCCCATATGCTGTTTCTTCCCTCGCGGAAGCTGTTGAACAAGAAATATTTTCCATCCGGCGTCCATCGCCCGCAGCATTCATGGGGAGAATCGCTCCAGTTCGGCAGCAGAGGATGGGGCTTGCTTCCGTCGCGGTTAAGTTCCCACAACTCCGTGAAGCCGGTCTTCAGGTCGTTGACGGTCGCGCGGATCTTCTGTCCGTCTGGTGAAATCCGCACATAACCGATTTGCGCAGTAAGCGTGGCCAGTTTCCTGGCATCGGACGCATCAGAGTTCGCCTCGTAAAGGTCGGCCCCGTCGGCAAAAAGCAAACGGCGTCCATCCGGCGACCACGCGGCCGAGTGAGCCGTCATTGCTCCGAGCGGATGCGGCGGTCCGGCGGGTAAAGGAAGAATCCATACCGGACCTTCCTTACCAGTGCCGGAAAAACTGCCGATCAGTAACGAGGAGCCATCCGGCGTGATATCGCCGAGAAGTGTATTCTGGAACGGAGTGGCAATCAACGCGCTCTCACCCCCGGCAACGGAAACCTCGGCCAGGGCAATGCGGTCTTTGTCCGCGGCCTGGAAATAGAGCCTCTGCCCGTCAGTGGCCAGAGCGCTCAGTTGATGGACCTTGCCGCCGCTCGTGATCTGCGTGAACCCCAGAATTCTCGGTGATGACTTTGGCATCCGCGCCAGCGTCAAGCCGGCGAGTAGAACTGCCAGACATCCGGCCGCAACGTATGGCCATCTCTTCCTCGACCGCGCCGCAGGCACGGCCTCCGCCTGCAAGGATCCGGCTCCATTCCCCGCATGCGAATCGCCTCCTGATACAGGGAATGAAACCGCAGAAGCGCCGTTCTCTCTGGCTTCGGGCGGTGTCTGCTCCGAACCCGGAATTGAAACCGGCGCGATGAAGCGGTATCCCCTTCGATATAGGGTCTCCACAAACCTTGGATTGTCGGATTCGTCCCCCAGAGCCTGCCGTAGTTTCTTCACCGCACCGTTTAGGCTCACATCGAAGTCGACGAAGGTGTCTGCCGGCCAAAGCCTGGTCTGTAATTCTTCGCGGGTTACCACCTCGCCAGGGCGCTCCAGTAGCATGGCCAGCACCTGAAACGGCTGCTCATTTAGTTTGATCTTCACCCCGGACTTGCGCAGTTCGCGAGTTTGCAGATTGGCTTCGAAGAGACCGAAACACACCGTGGTCGGATTTATCGCGGGTCGTTCCATCCAGTCATCCCGCCTCTTTCTGGAGAGAGTGTACACCGAAGGAGGCCTTCCGCTCTCCCGGCTGAAGAATCACTTTCTCTCTCAATCCATTTGTTCTCAGCCTCTTAACCGATCACATTCATACCCTGACCGAATCACCCTCGATCCATTGTTCTGCCGGTCCGCTTGAGCCAAATTGGCGGCACCTTGCGCGGATCTGTCATCCGCGATTCAGAGGAGGACTAGAGAATGAACAAACAAACGCTCCAACTGGCGCTGCTCTGCTTACTGGCTGCGTCCGCCGTCACTCATGCCCATGCGCAGTCAATGATCGCAGTCAAAGTGCCCTTCGACTTTTCCATTTCGGAAAAAACATTTCCGGCTGGTCAGTACTTGGTATCGTCATCCCGCGACCACTTCACCGTGCAGGATTCCGCTGGCAAGCCGGTCTTCATCGGGATAGCGAATCAGATCGACGGGCGTCGCGCCGGCTCAACCGGCATGGTCGTATTCCACTGCTATGATGGCCACTGTTTCTTGTCAGAGTTTTGGACGCCTGGCCGGGAAAATGGCAGCCAGCTTCAACCATCGCGCAGTGAATCGGCATTGGCGAAGCACAAAAGAGGAACGGAGTTTGCGTTGCTCGATCAGACCCAGCAACACTAGCGACCAGGGCTGGCGCATCCTTTGACGACCACCGGAGGCGCGCCGACGGATGCGTACAATTCCCTTGACTTCGATTCTCAAACCTGAGACCCTATCTCTATACGCATTGGATCTTTGACATCCCAATAGCACTGAGATATGAGTCCTTTGAATGCAATATTTTGCAGCCGGCGACTGATTCCAAAGCACTTAGCTAAAACAGGAACCAGCTAAGTCCTTTGATTGGAATGTTTTACGGGTAAACCGTTTGTTTCCAATATTTTAGCCAGGTTAGCGCAGATCAACAACTCGCAACCCATTGATTCCAGAGATTTTAACTAAAAGGTATCTATATTTTTTTGATCTGGATCGATCTGCCAGCGTCGCGGCCAACAAAATGAGGTAGCCGGCTTGCCGAAGCCCGATAGCCGAAGCCCGAAGCCGATTCCTCACAGCCCGCGCCCCTCCATCTCCAGCAGCGTCTTCTTGCGCTCCACGCCCCAGCGATAGCCGCTGATGTTGCCATCTTCGCGGACCACCCGATGGCACGGAATCGCCACGGCGACGGGATTGGTTGCGCAAGCGCGGGCCACAGCCCGGCTGGCGCTGGGTCGGCCAATCGCCTTCGCGACCTGGCCGTAAGACCGCGTCGCGCCAAACGGGATCGACTGCAAGTACGTCCACACCCGCCGCTGAAATGCCGTAGCGCGGATATCCAAAGGCAGCGCGGCATTCAATTCCCTGCCAGCCATCTTCTCAAGCAAGGCTGCGACCCACGCTTTCAATCCGCCCTCGTCGGGCTTGCGCACGGCAAAAGGAAATTCGCGCTTAAGGCCTTCGATCAACTCGCCATCAGAACGTGCGAACTGGATCGCGCAAACGCCGCGGTCGGTGGCCGCGATCAGCATGCGTCCCAGCGGCGAATCGGCGATGGCGTAGCGAACGGTGGCCGCGATGGCGCCGCGGCGGTATTTGTCCGGCGTCATTCCGAGCTGTGACGCGGTCTTCTCGTAAAGGCGGCTGCTGGAGCCGTAACCGGCGTCATACATGGCGCGAGTCACATTGTCTCCGGCCTGCAGGTTGCGCTTGAGCAGGCGCAGGCGGCAGGAATCGGCGTACTCCCGCGGCGTGATCCCGAGCGCGGCCTTGAAGCGGCGCTGCAAATGGAACGGGCTTTGCCGAAAGGCCTTGCCCAGGCGTTCGAGCGTGATGGGCTCATCGAGATGCTGCTCGATGTAGCGGCAGATCTCCTTCGCTGTATCCGATTTTGGATTGCCGCTGATCGACCTCGGCCGGCAACGCAGGCAGGCGCGAAAGCCGCCCCTCTCCGCTTGTTCGGGCCGCGAGAAGAACGTCACATTCTCACGCCGCGGACGCCGTGCGGGACACGATGGCCGGCAATAGACGCCGGTGGTGGCGACGGCGAAGACGAACTCCCCGTCGTGGCCGGAATCGCGCGCCACGACCGCGTTCCACCGCTGGTCGTCGTTGAGCTTCGTCGAGTTGGACTGCGCCACTGGCATTTCGCCTGGGAGTTCCTCTGCGAGTATGGCATTCGCAGTCATTGTTGGGGAAGTCATGTTTGTGAAAGTCATGATAGCGACAGCATATGGCGAAGGGGACGAGCGGACTATCCGAATCTTGCGGGCAAAATGAATCAGTCGTTGCCCATCCGCAGATGAGGTTTGAGATTGCGGCCCTGATTTGCGCCCACCAGCGGAAATGGACTAGATTGCCCGGTGAGCTTTGTTACTCATACTCCATCGAGGACAAATCCATGAAGAACGTGCGTTTAGCGGCGGTTGGAACTCTTGTAGCACTACTCGTCACCTCTGGCCTGGCACAAAAGGCCGCGCAGCACCTGCTGAGCAGCGACGAACTCAAGAGCGTGGTGCCGGCGGAGTTTTTCTTCCGCGGACAGAAGGCGCCGACGCAATTGCGGAACTCGACGGGATTTCAAATGGCCGATGGCAAAATCACATTCGGCGCTCTGGTCGACGTCGCGGGGTATTCCACGGCGATCCAGGAGAAATATCAAGGCATGCTCGTCACCGAGTCCAAGCTGAAAATCGCCGGGTCCGAACTGGCGCCCGGAGAATACGGCTTCGGGTTTACGGCTGATAAGTTCGTTGTCATGAACGTGGCTAGTGAAGACTCCATCAGCGTGTCCTTCCAGACCGATGCGGAGTTGAAGCGGGCCGTGCCGCTGAAGCTGGTGGAGGACGGCGGCGGCTACAAGTTATACGCCGGGAAGAAGTGGGTGTCATTGAAGCCCGAGTGAGTCCGCGCTCTTCAGGACCACTTCAGCGCCGTCCGAGAAAACGGTGCAGATCGGTTCAATTGCCCAAGGGATGGAACGGCCCGAGCAGGCTGGAGACTCCCGAGCGCTTGCGCAATTCGCTGAGCAGCGCGCTGGCTGCGTTGGTATACGTCTTGCTGGGGTCGGAGGGATCAGCCCACACTGCGTCGTAAACAATCTGCGCCGCTTCTTTCAGGTCGATGTGCAGAGCGGCTTCGCAGACATCGACACGTTCCTGCAGGCGGTCATAGCATGGCTTGCAAATAGAGGCTGCCTCAGCGCCCTGAACATGGCGTTCGGCCAGGGTGCAAACCATCGGAGAATTGGCGACTTCCGCATGTGCCGCGAAAAGCTGGGACTTGAACTGCTTCAGGAAAGCCTCCCTCTCCTGCTCAATGATGGCGGTGTCAGGCAAGGGCTCGGCAGCAGCCTGCACTTTTGGAATGGCTGGGACAACGCTGGGAGAAACCCGCTGTTTGCTGTTACAAGCAGGACAGGCGTCGAGATTGGCGGGATAGTAGAGGCGGCAATTGGCGCAGGGCATGCCGAAGCCTGAGGACTTATGCGGGGCCGAGGCGTCGTGACGGACAGCGTTGCGCAGATCGTTCCGAACGTCATTATTCCGGACATCGTTTTCCGGCAGGACGGACTTTGCCGGTTTGGCGGCTGCAGCTGCAGCTTGTGTGGATCGCGTCAAATCCATGATCAATGCTCCCCAAGTACCCACGTTCAGTCTAAGTAGCCCTGCGGCCCGGCCGAAATGCCGGGAGTACACTGCCGGGCACTGTCCTTGCGGCGGCCGGTTACCGCGAGTTCGTTTGTTTCATCAGTTTCAGCAGTTCGTCGCGGCGGGCACGATAGAGCTTGCGCTCGGGGTCGAGCCGCGCGGCGGTCTCCAGTTCTGACAGGGCTTCCTCATAGCGGTCCATGGTCATCAGGCAGGCCGCAAGAGAGTAGTGGTTATCGGGGGAATTGTTCAGGCGAAGGGCCTCGCGGAACTCTTTTTCTGCCGCCGGCAGTTCCCGCTGCTGAAACAGCGCTGTCCCTAGACCGTGGTGGGCGGTGTCAGAGTCGGGATTGAGCGCAACTGCGAGCCGCAACTCCCGCACACCTTCTTCCGCTTTGTCATCCAACAATAGAGCTTCGCCAAGGACGCGGTGCTCGGCGGAACCCGTGGGATTTTGGCGAACCGCCAGTTGCAACTCGTCGACTGCCTTGCCGTAATCCTTCTTCGATATGTAGGCGCGGGCCAGGCAGCCGTGCCCCTGCCCCCAATCGGGATGCTGGTGGTAAAGCTCACGCAGTTCGGCCATGGCGGCGGCGAAGTCGCCCTTGTCGCAGTAAGTGTTGCCCAGGTTGTTGCGAACGGAAGCTTCCTCGGGGGCAAGACGCTTGGCTTCGCGATACTCGACGATGGCTTCCTCGAGCTTGTTTTGTTCGTGCAAAATCAGCGCCAGGTTGGAGTGGGCTTGCCAGTAAGCCGGGTTCAGATGAATGGCCTGGCGATAGGTGGCTATGGCGGCGGGCAGGTTTCCATCGGCGTGCAGAGCGATGCCCAAGTCGTAATAGGTATCGGGGTTCTCGCCATCGCGGGCGAGCGACTCACGAAAGGCATGAATCGCAGCGCCATATTGTCCGTTGGAGAACAGAGCGAGACCAAGGAACTGGTAAGCCTCCGCGTTCTGGGGATCCATGCTGAGCGCGGTGCGCGCTTCAGCGATGGAATCGGAAGGGTCATCCACCAGATAGAAAACGTAGGCCAGGCCGCTGTGGTTCTCAGGGAAATCCGGCATAAGCTGCGCGGATTGGGTGAGCTCGTCGATGGCGTCGTCCCAGCGCTCCTGCTGGCGGAGCATCGCGCCCAGGGCGAAGTGCAGGGCTGCATTCTTAGGATCGGAGCTCAAGGCTTGGCGCAGAGCGAGTTCGGCTTCGTGGAAGCGCTGAGCGCGGGCATCGGCGGCGGCCTGCACCAGGGCTGCGGGAATCTCGGAGGGCGTAATCCCGGAGGGCGTAATCCCGGAGGTCGAGGAATCGGGAGCCGCTGCGGATGTCTTTAAGTTAGTCAGGGTGCGGACCAGATTTGCATCGGCGCCGGCGGATTCAAGTTGACGAATCTGTTCTTTGCCGGGGGCGCCGGCGATTCCGCGCTCCTGGATAATGCGGACGAGGCGATTGCTGGGCACACCGGCCGCCAGCCAAGCCATCAATTGGGCGGAGCTTACCGGCTGGGTTTCGCTGGAATGGGCGGCCAGGACCACCCCAAGAAGGAACAGAAAGACTGACAGGCCCTTGTGCTTCACTCGACTCTCCGGCGACGGATTGGCTTGCTGCTGGCGCGGTTTGGTCTTCGGAGCCGCTCATCCCACATTAGCCCGTCGGCAGAGTCTGGGGTAAGGTCACGGAAGTAATGGGCCGGTAGTACAAAGTGCGGGCTGCGGCCGAGGGGATGGAGATCAATTTGTAGGGGTCCGACCCGTTCCATCTCAAGAATGCGATACCCGCAGAAAATCGCGTTGACAGCCGATAGTCGGCGCGTCATACTTTCCTCACTTTTGCTGTTCCCCCCTTTCCGGGCATTTCGGGCCGAGTCTTTTCCAGGAGTAGCTAGCCATGAAACATGGAATCACAAGGATTTCTCTGCTGTTAACGGTCTCGGTGTCTTCGTTGCTGTCGGCCCAGGCGCAGAAAGCGCCGAGTGTGCCGACACAACAAACCGCGTTGCCAGGGGGGCAGGCACCGACGGTGTTGGACGCGGGTGCGCGGCTAAACCCGATGAAGATTGCGGAGCTGAAATGGTATATATCGCCCTCTTCGACGCATTTTCCTGCGGGGAACCAGCCTTATGGCCTGTGCTTCGATGGCGCCAACATATGGGCGGCGGATTTTGGCAGCAATACGGTGAGCAAGCTCCGAGCCAGCGACGGTGAGCTGCTGGGCACATTCAAGGTTGGCAACCAGCCTTATGGCGTTACTTTCGACGGGGCGAATGTCTGGGTGTCCAACCAGCTTGATAGCACGGTCACAAAGCTGCGAGCAGCCGATGGCAAGAGTCTGGGCACTTTTCCTGTGGGGAAGGGACCGTCTTGGATGGCATTTGACGGGCAAAACATTTGGGTTACAAACGGCCCCGACAATACGGTGAGCAAGGTCCGCGCTAGTGACGGCAAGACCCTGGGTACGTTCACGGTGGGTCTTTCCCCCATAGCTGCCGCGTTCGACGGCACCGACGTATGGGTAACGAACTACGGCGACGGCACGGTCACGGAACTGCGCGCCTCCGATGGCGCGCTGCTCCGCACCATCGCCACCGGCTCTGGGCCTCTAGGTGTTGCTTTTGATGGGGCCAACATATGGGTAGTCAATCGAGGAGGCTACACCGCGACCAAGATACGCGCTAGCGACGGAACGGTCCTTGGCAACTTCTCCGCGCCAGACGGTGCCTACGGGATCGCGTTCGACGGGGCCTATCTTTGGATATCGGGGGCCCTTTACACAATGGTTATGCGGCCTAGCGACGGGGTACTGGTAGCTCAGTGGCAAATCCCGCCGACCGTGGGCGTGGCCTTCGATGGGGCCCACATCTGGATTTCGAACATTAACCAAAACACAGTAACCAAGTTCTAGGGATTCAACAACCAACCGCACGCTCAACCTCCCCGCGCTGCATTCTCAATCACTTCACGCGTTGGAACTCTTTCTGACTCATCGTCACCATCCTTACGGGTTGGCAAACTCTCGTTGCAGTTATGGGGTGACAGAATTATGGAGCTAAGACAGGGGTCGCGGTTTGACTTCCTCCCATCCGTCCGGTACCGTAGAAAGAGGTAGTAGTAGTGTCTCCTTGGGAGGTTCCCGATGCTCGAGGGTCTGTTTCAGCCGACGCACCTGATCATCATTTTTGCCATCGCCCTGCTGGTTTTCGGTCCCAAGAAATTGCCTGAACTCGGCAAGGGGCTAGGTGAGGGGATTCGAGCCCTGAAAGAGGGCATGAAGGATAATCCTCCGGCTCCTCCGACCGATCAGAGCAAGAACACCGAATCCAAAGAAACCAAAGGCTAGCCGAAGATCCCTCCGCTGACCGTAGCCTCCTTCGACTTAGCCGACGCCTGGTTTGCGTTTCCCATCCTTTACGGGTAATCCTGCATCTGAGCTGTGATTTCTTGACTTCTGGAATTTGGAGGAATGCAGTGTTGCGCAATAGCAAGCTCGTCACTCTCGTCGTGTTGTTAGGAATAGCGCCGGCAGTTTTCGCCGATCAGATCATATTAAAGAATGGCGACCACCTGAGCGGCAAAATCGTGAAGTCCGACGGTAAGACGCTGGTGCTGCACACCGAGTTCGCGGGAGACGTTACGGTGCAGTTTGCAGCGATCACGCAGATCACGACGGACCAAGAATTGCACGTCACCACATCGGACAAGAAAACTCTTGTCGGTCCAGTAAGCACCAGTGATGGAAAAATTGAAGTCGTCACCAAGACCGGTGGCACGGTCGAAGTGCCTTCCGGAAAATTGGTGCTCATCAGGAACGACGCCGAGCAGGCCGCCTACGATAAGAGTCTGCATCCCGGCTTGCTGCACGGGTGGAACGGCGGGGTTAACGTGGGCTTCTCGTTAGCCCGCGGCAACAGCCAAACCAGCAATCTGGCGCTGGCAATCAATGCTGTTCATCCCACTTTGAATGACAAGACCACGATTTACCTGACCTCGATCGACACCAAGAATGATCTGGCTACTCCCAGCACGGTGGCGAACCTGATCACGGCAGGGCTTCGGTACGATCACAATGTGAACCCGCGACTATTCGGCTTCGTGGGCGCCGACTTCATGAGCAATGCGCTACAGGAACTGGATCTGCGCGGCGTGTATGGCGGCGGAGCCGGCTACCACGCGATCAAGTCTGACAGCACCGTGCTGAATTTCCTGGCAGGCCTTAACTACACCCATGAAACTTATTCGAACGGGCCGCAAGTCATGCCGGTCACGGTTCCTCCTACTTTCGTTTCCTATGGAGTGACCCACCGATTCCTCGCGCTCACGCTGGGCGAAGAACTGATGCACAAAGCCGGGAAGAGCACCGTGATAACGGAGAAGCTGTATTTCTATCCCGACATGTCGAACACCGGAGAGTATCGAGGAACCTTCGACCTGGGTACGGTGACGAAAATCAGCAAGTGGCTGGGGTGGCAGAATCAGTTCGCGGACATCTATGTCTCTAACCCCCCGCTTGGCGCAAAGAAGAACGACCTGATCCTTACGACCGGGCTGAACTTTTCGTTTACGCATTGAGGGTTGGAAACGTACACCCGGGCTTGAGGCCCGAAAGTTGGCGATGTAAGGATTCGGATTTCACTGGAGCAGGTGTACGGTTTATTCCTGGGACGAACTTGCCGCCATGGCAAATCGCCGGGGTGGTGTTAAGTCTGTGACCGGGGTTTGAGCGCTATGGCCTGTTAGCATCAACTATAGTGATCACATGCATAGGCTTCGGTTTCTTCCAGTTCTGATTCTGGCAATTGGGCCGCCTCTTCTTTCGTGCCAAGAATCTTACGTAGTTCCCGAGCGACTCTGGTCATGGTTCGGGGATTGCAACCCCAAAAAGTACATGGGGCTTGAGGTGGTGGCGGGCCGGAAGATCATCTACCGATCATCGTTTCCCGTCTGCCCAATCAACGATTATTCCGAGAAGGTCAAGGATTTACTGTCCGCACGCGGCACCCCGGGGCATAAGCTTGTCTTCTCCTTCAAAGGTGGCCGCGTCTTTCAAGGCGAGTATCGCACCACTCCTACTCAGACCATCGAGGGCAACGTTTGGCAGGCTGGTACAAATCCCGGCGCTATTCTGCTTGGCATATCCTTCACTACCGACAAGCAAGTGTTGCTGAACACAATACATGTCGCCGAACAGGGCAGAGCGTCCACGTCTGAAATTGACCCCGGCCTCACAGTTCGCACATTTCCTATCACTCACAAGCGTGCGGAATAAGGTGCATTCCGATGATTGGCGCAAAATCGCAATAGCGCTGATTGAGACGCAGAAGCCGGTGGAGGCGAATCTGCCGGCCTACTGGGCTAAGCGATCGCTTTACTGCTCACCTAGACTTGAAAGAAACGTCTACCACCGAGTAGAGTACTGTTTCCCGTTTTTCCGGGTTCTTAAAGTCCCTCAATCCACAGGAGTTTGCTCGATGCGTCACGCTTTGATTGTGCTGCTCGCTGTCTGCTGCTGCGGCGTATTTTCCTATTCCCAAACTGCGGACGAACTGATTGCCAAGAACATACAGGCCCGTGGCGGAATGGAGAAGATGAAGGCCATCAAGACCATCCGCATGAAGGGCAAGTTCGAGGGTGGCGGAGGCTTCACCGCTTCCGTGGGCCAGGAGAACCAGCGGCCGAACCTGATCCGGCAGACGTTCTCGCTGCAGGGCATGACGGCGGTGCAGGCTTATGACGGCTCGACCGGTTGGCAGATCCAGCCCTTTGGCGGGAAGAAAGATCCGGAGTTACTGGGAGAGGATGACCTGCGCGACCTGCTGCTGGACGCTGACTTCGACGGGCCGCTGGTGGATTACAAAGAGAAGGGCAGCACGGTGGAGTATCTGGGGCACGACGTCGTGGATGGGGATGACGCTCTGCGGCTGAAGATAACGCTGAAGAACGGCGACATCATTTATGACTATCTCGATCCGGATACCTTTATCGAGATTCGCAGGGAGATCCAGCAGTTTATCCGGGGTTCGGTGCGGGATCGCGTGGTGGGGCTGGGTTCCTACAAGCCGGTGGCAGGAGTGATGTATCCATTCTCGATCTCGAGTGGGCCAAAGAACCATCCCGACGCGCAAACCAACACGGTGCAGAAAATGGAAGTGAATGTGACGATTGATCCGGCAGACTTTAATTTGCCGGCGTCGTTGAAGACTGAAGAAAAGAAGTCAGGACTGGTTGGGGTTCACTGATTCGGACTTAAACGGGAGCTTCCATGCGTCACACAGCGATGATTCTGGTTGCGAGCATCTGCCTGGGTGGGTTGGCGTGCGCTCAAACCGCTGAAGAACTTGTCCATAAGAACATCCAGGCGAAAGGCGGGCTGGAGAAGATCAAGTCTGCCAAGACCCGGCTCACAACGGGCAAAGTCAAGGGCAGCGGCAGGCGCCGAGCCTCGCTCGCGGCCTTCAAACAGATGAACATGCGCCCAAATCTGGTGCGCAACAACCTCACGCTGCAGGGGATGACCGCGGTGCAGGCCTACGACGGTTCGGTGGGATGGCAGACTCAGCCTTTTCGCGGACGCAAAGATCCGGAGTTGATGGGCGAAGATAACGTGCGGGACTTGCTTCTGGCCGCCGATTTTGATGGCCCCCTCGTCGACTATGCCGAAAAAGGCAACAAGATCGAATATCTGGGACATGCCGAGGCGGATGGTGATGACGCCTTGCGGCTCAAGGTCACGCTGAAGAACGGTGACATTGTGTACTACTATCTCGATCCCGACACCTATCTTGAAATCCGAAAAGAGATTCAACAGTTTGTCCGGGGCTCGGTGCGGGAGCGGGTGGTTGACGTGGGATCGTATAAGCCGGTGGATGGAGTCATGTATCCCTTCTCGATCTCTGAGGGACCGAGGAACAATCCTAGCGCCCAAGTAACCACGATTGAAAAGATTGAAGTGAATGTAGCCATGCAAGATTCTGACTTTGCGCTGCCGGCGTCGCTGAGGCCAGAGGAAAAGAAGTCCGGGTTGGTCGGGGTTCACTGATCCGATCGGATGTGGTGGACGCGCCGACAGTGGCGGCGAGACGCCGCCACAGCTTGCTCTGAGCTTGTCGAAGGGACTGCCGCCGGGGACGGCGGCGCTACGAAAATCATTTACTGGAAAAGGACTGGTACCTATGAAAGCATCCGCTCGCAGTTCTTGGGGAGTGATTGTGTTGTTCGCTGGAGCTATGCTCTGCGCACCCTTGCAGGCCGCAGCGCAAACGCCGCTCCGCTTTGACGCGGCAACGGTTTCGGGACTGCCCGCGCGAAACATCGGCTCGGCCACGATGAGTGGCCGCATTGCCGCGGTCGATGCGGTGGAGGAGGACGGCCGCATCACCCTGTTCGTGGGCGCTGCGAGCGGCGGAGTGTGGAAGTCGGTGAACGGCGGCACGACCTTTAAGTCTGTGTTCGACCGCGAAGATGTGCAGTCGATTGGCGCGGTGGCGATTGATCCGTCAAATTCGAAGATTGTCTGGGTGGGCAGCGGCGAAGCCTGGACGCGCAACAGTGTGTCGGTAGGCGACGGCGTTTACAAGTCGACGGATGGCGGCGAGAACTGGACCAACGTTGGTCTCAAGGACAGCGAACACATCGCCAAGATCCTGGTGAATCCGGGCGACGGCAACGACGTGCTGGTCTGCGCCCTGGGGCATTTGTGGAATGACAACGACGAGCGTGGGGTCTACCGGACGACCGACGGCGGCAAAACGTGGAAGAAAGTTCTGGCGGGTGCGAATGGCTCGAGCGGCTGCGCCATGATCGGGCGGAGCAAGCAGGAACCCAGCACGATTTACGCCTCGATGTGGGATTTCCGACGGCAAGGATGGACATTCCGCTCCGGTGGGCCGGGCAGCGGACTGTTCAAGTCCACCGATGGCGGCGCGAATTGGAGCGAAGTGAGCGGCGGAAAAGGTTTGCCCGCGAAGCCGTGGGGCCGGGTAGCGGTGCAGGTGGCGCCTGCGAAACCGCAGGTGGTTTACGCCAACATCGAAGCGGAAAAAGGAAGAGGACTCTACAGGTCGGACGATGCGGGCGCGAACTGGACCAAGCTGGATGCCAGCAATTACATGGTGTGGCGTCCATTTTATTTCGGCAATCTGATCGTCGATCCCAAGGATGAAAACAAGATTTTCAAGCCCGATCTCATCCTTCTGTTGAGCAACGATGGAGGAAAGACCTTCAACGTGGTCTCGAGCGCGGCGCACGGCGACTTTCACGACGTGTGGATCAATCCCAAGAATACGAATGTGGTGATCGCTGGCGACGATGGCGGCTTGTGGCGCAGTGAGGACGGGGGCAATCGCTGGAAGCACCAGATGAACCTGCCGGTTTCGCAGTTCTACCACGTGAGCGCCGACAACGCAGATCCCTATCACGTCTACGGCGGCTTGCAGGACAACAGTTCCTGGGTGAGTGATTCTTCGTATCCAGGCGGCATAAGCAACTCGCGATGGGAAAATATGTACGGCGGCGACGGCTTCTGGATGTTCGAGGATACATCCGATCCGGATTATCTCTATGCTGAGGCGCAGGGTGGCGAAATCGGGCGCGTAAATCGCTATACACATGAGACTCGCAGCCTCAAACCCTGGCCGAATTATGGCGAGAAGAAGCTGCGCTTCAACTGGAACACGCCGATTCACATGAGTCCCAACGAGAAAGGCACGATTTATATCGGAGCGCAGTTTCTGTTCCGCTCACGCGATCACGGGCAGTCGTGGGATCGGATCTCTCCTGACCTGACGACCAACGATCCTGAAAAGCAGAAGCAGGAAGAATCGGGCGGTGTGACTATCGACAACTCGTCAGCGGAGATGCACACCACGATCTATTCGATTTCGGAATCGCCGAAGAACGGTCAGATCATCTGGGTCGGCACCGATGACGGCAATGTTCAGGTTACTCGCGATGGGGCGAAGACGTGGATGAACGTGGTGGGAAACGTCAGCGGACTGGGGAAGAATTCGTGGGTCTCGACCATCGAGGCCAGCCGCTTCGACGAAGGCACAGCGTATGCGACGTTTGACCGGCACACGTTCGGCGATATGAAGCCGTATGTTTACAAGACCACGGACTTCGGACAGACATGGACGGCGCTTCCGGCGCAGGAGAACGGTGTGCGCGGGTTTGCCCACGTGATCAAGGAAGACACAGTCAGCCGTACTGTGCTTTTCCTGGGCACGGAGTTCGGGCTCTGGATCTCGGCGGATGGGGGCCAACGCTGGGCACAATATAAAGGAACGGACTTTCCCGCCGTGGCAGTAGACGACATCGCGCTGCAGGCGCGGGAATCCGACCTGGTGGTGGCGACGCACGGGCGCGGCATCTGGATCGTGGATGATATTTCTCCTCTGCGCACCCTCACGCCAGAGGTGATGACCAAAGAAGCAACGCTGATTCCGGGGCGGCCCGCCATTCAGTATTTTGATGTGGAGGGTGGGTGGCCGGAAGGCGATGAGAGTTTTCGTGGGCGGAACCGGCCTACGGATGCGCAGGTCACGTATTACCAGAAAGGGCGGCACATCTTCGGCGATTTGAAGATCGAGATTTTCGACCACGAGGGCAAACTCGTAGACACGGTGGCCGGGAGCAAGCATCGTGGGCTGAACCGAGCTGGCTGGGGAATGCGGGTTAAGCCACCGGAGGTTGCTCCAGCGGCCTCGGCGCTGTTTGAAGCGGCGCAGGGTCCGCGCGTGCTGCCGGGCACGTACACGGTGAAGCTGACCAAAGGAGATCACACTTACACCGAGGAACTCAGTGTGGCGATGGATCCACGAGCCAAGTATTCGCTGGAAGAGCGCAAGGCACAATTCGATCTCTCGATGAAAGTCTACAAACTGCTGGAGCACATGACCTATGGGGTAGAGGCAATCGAAGGGGTGCGCGACGCGGCCAATGGGCGGGCAGCCAAGGTGGCGGAGAAAGATCCGCTACGCAAGCAACTGCAGCAACTCGCGGCAGAGTGTGACGCACTCCGCTCGAAGATCGTGGCCACCAAAGAAGGCGGCATGATTACCGGCGAAGAACGCATCCGTGAACTGATGGGGCAACTCTATGGTGCGGTGACGGGATACGATGGCAAGCCCACGGATTACCAGGTGGCGAGGGCCGAGTCGATCGGCCATGAACTGGAAGACGTAATCGTCGACTTCCAGAAGCTGACGCAGAAGGAACTGGCGGGTATCAACGCCGGCTTGAAGAAGAAGAAACTAGAATCCATCACAGTGCTGGCCGAGGGCGACTGGAAGAAGAAGAAGGCGGAGTCAGCAGTCGCTGCGGGGGCAGGAATGCGGGCGGAAGAGCGTCAAGTGCGGGAGATGGACTAGGAAGCGAGTGGGGCGGCAGACCGATGTGGTCTTGTCCCCCTGAAGATTGCCGCCGCTCTAGTGCGCTTGCGCGATCAGTTGTGCAACCTTGGAGTTTGTGCCCACCGGCTCGACGCACAGAATCTGGTTGGGGTTGAGATACATGCGGTCGGGCTCGTGCAGTTCCTTGCCGCGCTTGACCAGCACATTGCTGGATTGCTTGGTCTCGGGATTAGTCTGAGTGACGATGTAATAGACCTCGCTCAACACGGGCCGAGGCGTGCCATATCCTTCCAGTTTGCCAAAGTAGGCCGAGCCGTTGGTCAGCAGGACCGCCTGATATGGCGTCGTGAACGCCACAGGTGAGCGCGACAAGGTGTGTTTCATAAACAGAAGCGCGGCGGCGATCACGGCGATCCCTGCCACAACCCACACGATTTGAACCGCGGCACTGCCTCGCTGATTCCTGATCATCATCATAAGAAAATCATCCTTCTGTGTTAGAAATTGTTCTCAGCCCTGCTATGGCCAAGCTGCTTGTGCTGTTCATTTCAGTCGTACTGCCGGCAGTCGCCCTGCCGCCGCTCGCGTTGCCGCAGATTACGCCCACCTACCGCGCCCAACAGTTGAACGCCGAGGGGATTCGCCTGATGCAGGAGAACCGTGCCGCCGAGGCGGAGTCGCAATTCCGCCAGGCGGTGCAGACCGATCCTTCCAACATCGAAGCCGTGACAAACCTCGGGGTTGCGATATTCAAGCAAGGGAGATTCGCAGAAAGCATACCATTTTTTGAGCAGGCAGTCGCCAACCGTCCACAGGCGGCAGCACTGCACAATGACCTGGCGCAGGCCTACGTGCGAGTGGGGCGGCCACATGACGCGGCCGCGGAAATGGCGCGAGCCTGCGATCTCGAGCCCAAGAACTCGGACTACCGCAGATTTCTGGGCGACATGCTCTCGGAGGCGCATGATCAGGCAGCAGCGGAGAAGCAACTGCGGCTGGCCGTGAGGCTGGCCCCCAAGAGTGCCGAGAACTGGCTATCGCTGGCCAAGTTGCTGGCGCGAGCGGATCGGAGAGACGAAGCCACCAAGGCGTATCTGACATCCTTGAGGTTGAACAGCCGCCAGCCCGACGCCCTGCGGGAACTGGGTGAGATCTACAGCTTCGTGGGTGATTTTCCGAAAGCGGAAGAAGCATTTCACAGGGCGCTCGTACTTGATCCGAAGAATGCCGTTCTTCACCAAGATCTGGGCAGCACGCTCTTGAAGGCAGGAGAGACGGACAAAGCCGAGTCGAACCTGCGGCAGGCCGTCAAACTGGACCCAGGTCTGGGTGCGGCGCACCGCGATTTGGGCCTGGTCTTGCGCGAGAAGGGCAACCTTGAGGAAGCGGTGCAGGAACTGCGGCGTGCCACGGCACTTTTGCCAGGCGACAGTTCGGTGCACTACCAGCTGAGCCGGACACTGCGGCGGGCGGGAAAACCCGAAGAGGCCGCCAAAGAAGCCGCCCTCAGTGAAGAACTCGGACGAAAAGGAAAGGAAGCTCAACAGGTGTTAGCGCGAGCCAACGAGGGACTTTTGCTGGTGCAGCAGGGCCACGCCCGGGAAGGACTGGCCAAGATCAAAGAAGCGCTGCAAATGGATCAGGAGAACCTTACGGCGCATTTCAACTATGCCCTGGCGCTGCGTCGCGTGGGCCGCTACGACGAGTCGATCGTGCAGTTGCAGAAGGTTTTGCAGCTGCAGCCGGATATGCCGGCGGCCCACTATCAGCTTGGGTGCGACTACTTCAAGAAGGGGCAATATCAGGAGGCGGTAGCTTCTTTTCGCAGGGCGGCCGGGCTGATTCCCGGGACGGCAGCGGTGCACAACGGTTTGGGAGTCGCTTTAGCGAAGACCGGGGATACGGCTGGAGCCACGGCGCAGCTTGCGCTGGCTCGGAAGCTGGAACCGAAGACCACGCTTTACAGGAAGAACCTGGAATGTGTGCAAGAGCCTGCGCGCGGGTGCGTGCTGGCTCCGTGATCTCTGTCTTCAAGAGCAGGATTTGCGGCGGGCGGCAGGATGGGTGCAAGAACTTGCAACCTCTCTTCGTTAGCGAAATTTCTTAACCGAAGACTCTAGTGTTTTCCTACTACTTTTGCTATGGTGCTTGTCGCGTAGCGTGTACGGGCTGCGCCAGTTTCTATCATCCCGTCTCCTCCCCCATGGAGATGACATAGAACTGAATCCTGGGACCGGTTTCCACTCGCAGTACCAAAACTCAGAATTACGCTAGCAAAGCCGCTGGAGGCGCCACATGAAGGCAAGACTGGCCACGAGAATAATTGCGATTCTGCTCGTCCTGATGAGCATGAGTGGGCTCCGCTTACAGGCGCAAACCGCCGTCAGTTGGTTGCCCGGCAGCGGCAACTGGAGCCAGGCGGGATTCTGGAGTGGGGGCGTCGTCCCCAATAACGGCGGCGGCAAGACCTACAACGTCACCATCAGCAATGGCATAACCGAGACTGTCACTCTCAACCTCGGCGTAACCATCAGCGATTTGACGCTCGGTGCGTTGGCAACTCTTCAGAGTTCCGGCAACAACTCGCTGACCATCGCCAGCGGAGGGACGTTCACCAACAGCGGTACCTTGACCTTCAATACCGGCGCGAACGTGCTAACGGTGCAAAGCGGGGGTACGCTCGTCAACAACAGCATAATGACGATCTCGGGCGTGGGAAGCGGCCTGAACGTGACGGGCACCACGACCAACGCCTCCGGCGCCAATCTCACCCTGGAGGGCGGAAGCAGCAGCACGTTAACCGGCAACGTCAACAATTCCGGCATTTTCGAGAGTGGTTTCTCAGGTGGCAACAACACAGTAACCGTGACTGGAGCATTCACTAACAACTCTGGAGGGCAGTTCATCGTGAACGGTTCCGGCGATCTCGCCACCGTGAGTGGAACGCTCACCAATAGCTCCGGAGCAACGTTGACCGTGGATGGTGCCGCCAGTGTGCTGAATGTCAACGCCCTGAGCAATGCAGGCACGCTGACACTCGCGAGCGGCGCGACGCTGACCATCACCGGAGGCGGGAATGGGGTCACCGACGTCACCGCAGGCTCGACTTACAACATTAGCGGCAATTTCAACGTCAAGAACGGTGGCACCACGACCAGTGCTCTGGCAAAGCTGACCAGCGTCGAAGGCAGCGTAACCCTCGGTAACGGCCAGTCAGACAGCATCACGCCGACTGGCGGAACGCTCACGATCAGCAACCTCGGCTCCTTCGGGGTCGACGGCACAACGACGCTCTCGCTGAATGGCGGCGTGAACAATTCGGGCGTCTTCGAAACCGGATTCTCCGGCGGCAGCAACCTCGTAACTGTGACGGGAGCATTCACCAACAACGCTGGCGCGCAGTTGATCGTGAATGGATCCGGCGATGTGCTGAATGTCAATACCTTCAGCAACTCGGGCTCGCTGAACATCGTGAGCGGGGCAACGCTCACCATCACGGGCGGCGGGAACGGAATTACGGATGTGGTCGCAGGTTCGACTTACACCATTACTGGCAACTTCAACGTCAAGAACGGCGCGGTTACGACCGGCGCCCTGGCAAAGCTGACCAGCATAGAGGGAGTTCTGAATCTCAGCAATACACAGACCAACACGATGACTCCGATGGGTGGAACGCTCACCAATACCGGCACCTTCAATATTGAGGGCGGAACGACGTTGACGCTGACTGGTAATGTCAGCAATACGGGCACCTTCGAGACAGGCTTCTCGGGAGGCAACAACCCCGTAACGGTGAGTGGGACATTCACCAACAACTCCGGCGGGCAGTTGATTGTGAATGGTTCCGGCGATGTCCTGAGTGTCAATGCCTTGAGCAACTCGGGCACGCTGACCATCGCGAGCGGTGCAACCCTGAACATCACTGGCGGCGGCCAGGGGGTCACGGACGTAAAGGCAGGCTCGGTGCTCACAGTTGACGGCACATTCAACGTCAAGAACGGCAGTACCTTCACCAATGCTTTGGCAAACTTGACCAGTGTGGAAGGCCAGTTGAATCTGAACAACGGGGTAACGAATGCAATCACGCCGATGGGCGGAACCTTGACTATCGCAAGTGGCGGATCGCTGGGCGTGTCGGACGGGATCGCTTCGACGACCATATTGTCCATCACCGGCAATGTGAATAACTCGGGAATGTTTTCGACCGGATTCTCCGTCGGCACCAACACGGTAAATGTGAGCGGAACCTTTACCAATGCGGCAGGCGGACAGACGACTTTGTACGGCAATGCGGATAATGTGAACGTCAACGCGCTGAGCAATTCTGGAATCTTGCAGATCGGAAACAGCTCGGGCAGCACGGCGACCCTCACCATAACCGGCGGAGGACAGGGCGTCACGGACGTAGTGGCGGGATCGACGCTTACCCTTTTCGGGAACTTGAATGTCAAGAACGGCGGAACGACTACCAACGGGCTGGCCCACTTGACCAGCGTGGAAGGAATTCTGAATCTTCAGAATGGCCAAACCACCGCGGTGACGCCGAATGCCGGAACGCTGACCATCAGCACCGGCGCAACCTTACAGGTGAATGACGCGACCACGCTGTCGGTCACCGGAAATGTGAGCAATTCGGGAACAGTTACGGAGGGTTTTCTGGGGGCCTCCAACACGGTGACCGTGAGCGGGACCTTCACGAACGCAGCGGGAGCTCTGTTGAATGTGGAAGGCAGCGGAGATGTGATGAACATCGGCGTACTAGCCAACTCTGGTACGGTGAACATAACTCCGAATGGCGTGACTACCCCTGCCACCCTGGTCATTACTGGTACGGGCACGGTGACGAACTCCGGCGCCATCAACATTACCGCTGGGACTCTGAAGTTCAACAGCTCGAGCGCCAGCCTCACCGGCGGTGGAACGGTAATGCTGGGAGCGGGGAACGCCAGCACCACAGGCGTGATTCAGGTGGGTGCCAGTGACACCGGAACGCTGACCAACGTCAATAACACCATCACCGGCTTCGGCAATCTGGGCAACGGCACTTTAACTCTGGTGAACCAGGGTACGATCAACGCCAACGGACTAGTGAGTTTGGGGTCACTGACTGTCCAGCCAGGCAGCGTGGGCATGACCAACACTGGGACGATGGAGGCTTCGAATCAATCCACCCTGGTGCTCACGGGAACGTTTAATAACACCGGCGGCACGATCGAGGCGCTGGGCGAGAGCGGTGGAACGGTGAGTGCGACGGTGCAACTGACTGCGGGGACTGTGGTCAACGGCGGCACACTGAACACCACGACGGTCGGCTCTAACAGCGGCATCATCGAGGGGACCGGCGCGGTTACGTTGAACGGCGTCACGAACGCCGGAACCTATGCGGTGAACGCCGCGACCACGACCACTCTCAAGGGAACCATCACGAACTCGGGCAGTATCACGCTGAGCGGAAGCACTCTATCGATGGGAAACAGCGTGACTCTGAACGGCAAGGGAACGGTGGTCTTGTCGAACAGTGCGACCAACCTGATTACGGGAGCGACCTCCGGCCTTACGCTGACTAATGCCAACACAATTGAAGGTGCCGGCACGATCTCGAATCTTGGAATTGTAAACACGGGCACGATCGCAGCGAACCAGAGCACCGCGCTAATCATCCTGCCCAGTTCGGCCGCGTTGAACAATAAGGGTACGCTGAGCGTTTCCACCGGCGACACGATGCAGATCGGCACCTCAGCCGGAGGAGCGCTGCTCAATTTCTCAGGCACGACTCTGACGGGTGGAACTTATACGGTCAGTGGAACGCTGCAATTCGGAGCCAGCGGCACCAGCGTAGCGACCGATGCGGCAAACATTACTCTCACCGGGTCGGGGGCCAAAATCATCGACTTCGGCGGCCATAGCGTGCTGACGAGCCTGGCAACCATCACCTCGGCCGGGAGTCTTACGCTCTCCGGTGGCGCCAACTTTACCACGGCAGGGAATTTCACCAATAGTGGCAAGCTCACGGTGAACAGCGGCAGCAAGCTTACGGTGACCGGCTTACTCACCAACTTCAATAGCTCAACCAACACGCTTACCGGAGGAACCTATACGGTGGGCGGAAAGCTGGACTTCGCCGGGGCAAATATTGTCACGGACGCGGCCAACATCACGATGAATGGCACGGGCGAAATCGTGAATTCGACCAACAACAGCAACGGATTGACGAATCTGGCGACCATCACTACGGCTGGCGCCTTCACGCTGGCCAGCCATGCGAACTTCACGACCGTGGGTAACCTCACCGCCAACGGCAAGCTGACGGTCAACAGCGGCAGCACGCTGACGATTGCCGGCACCCTGACTAACTTCAATAGCTCCACCAACACTCTCACGAGCGGCACTTACACCGTGGGCGGGACGATGGAATTCACCGGCGCCAACATCGTAAATAACGCAGCGAATCTATCGATCCTGGGAACATCCGCCAAGATTCTAAATGGAACTGCGAACGGCCTGGCCAACTTCGCCAACAACACAGGCACTCTAACCGTCACCAGCAACGGCACCCTCACGACTGGGGCGGCGAACTTTACTAACTCGGGCACGGTGACAGTGGCCACAGGCAGCACCCTGACCGTAGGCGGCGGCAACTCCTACAACCAGTCCGCTGGAACGACGACGGTGGACGGCACGCTCACGGCATCCGGAATCACCGTGACTGGCGGGACGGTTGAGGGGGCAGGCAAGTTGAGCGCCAACGTTACCGTCGGCGGCAGTGGAACGGCTCCGAAGCTCAATGTGGGAGACAGCGGTAAAGCCGGCCTGATGGTCATCACGGGTACCTACACGCAATTGTCGACTGCCACCATGAACTCATTCATTGGCGGCACCACGGTGGGCACGCAGTACAGCCAATTGCAGGTGGGCGGAACCGCAAGCCTGGCTGGAATGTTGACGGTCACGCTGGCCAGCGGATTCACTCCAACCATAGGGTCGACCTTCACGGTCCTGACCGCGGGGAGCGTTACCGGCACGTTCTCCAATTCGACCATCGGCATCAACGGCACGGAGCATTTCAATGTTTCCTATACCTCGACGGGCGTGGTGCTGACGGTCGCTATCGGTGCGGCGCCGCAATCCGGCTTAGGACAGTCAAGCCTCGCGGCCGCTATGCCGCGGAAGCAACCTGTTCTAACCAGCGGACTGCGGCATTGGATTGGTGCTATGCCAAAAGGCAGCAGCCACATCCTTGCGGGGACGGGAAACACCCGGGCACATTCGGGCGCCATCTTTGCTGGCGGGTCCGGTTTGAAGAGATATGAAGCCTCGAACCGCTTGCCGGTGCAGGTTGCCGCGAGATGGGAGCACATGCCTTCCCGAGGCCTGCCTGCAGCTCAATTAGAACGCAGTCTGGGGCGCGTTAGTCAGAATGTGCCCCAATCCAACAATTGGAATAGTTCGGTGCGCGGCGTTTCGTCGCTGCGTATGCCGGTGACAGCGACGCCGGTACCGCGCATGCCAGTAAAGATTCTGCCGCCGATGTTGCCGCGGCTGGGGCGATAAACGGATCGAAACTCTACGAAGGTTTGTTAAGACTTGAAGACTCTGGGAGGCCCGTCGTCGTTCCCAGAGTCTTTCTTGTTTCCCCTCAGTGCTTAACCCGCCAGCGAATTCTAGAAGTAAAACTTCAGTGCGAATTGAATCTGTCGCGGCGCCCGCGCTGCCAGGGGATATCCGAAGTTGCTCGCCCGAGGGTTAGCCAGAGTATTAAGGTTACTCGAATCAAGTTCCAGGGGCGTGGGCTCGACGCTGATCGCGCCAAAGCTTCCAAACAAATAGTTCACATGGTTCAGCACGTTGAAGAACTCTGCACGGAATTCGAAACGCATTTGGTCGCGAACCGGAAACTGTTTCACCAGAGAGGTGTCCCACGTCTTGTATCCGGGACCCTGGATAATGTTGCGCCCGGCGTCGCCGAAGGTTCCCTGCGGGATGATTCCGGGGGTGATGTTGTTGTCTGAAAACGCGCAGGTGTTGAACAGCGTTCCCGGGATGCAGGGTTTGGCGTTGGGATTGCCGACCAGCGCGGGGCGTGAGCAATTGAAGCCGACAAAACCGCCACAATCAGCATTGGAAACCGAAACCACGTCAGTGGCCGTGTAGTAATTGCCGGTGGCGGCGGAAAAGACGCCGCTCATTTGCCAATTACCCAGAATCTGGTTCGCAACACCGGATGCGCCGTTGGCAAACCGCCGTCCGCGGCCGAAGGGCAAGTCGTAGATATAGCTGAAAACGAAGCGGTGGCGGACGTCGAAGTCGGCATTGCCGTATTCCAGGTTAGGGTTGGTCTGGTCGCGGAAATCTCCGTTGTTCACCGACCCCAGGCTGGCGCTGGAAGCATTGTCGAGGGCGTGCGCGAAGGTATAAGCCGCTTCGTACTGGAGTCCACGAGAGTAGCGCTTCTCCACGCGAACCTGCAGCGAGTTGTAGTTCGATTGCGTATTCGAGCGGAAGGCGGCAATGCCGGCATCGAGCGCGGGGTTACAGTTGTAGAGCGATGGGGTGTTGTAGAACGCCGCCAAACTACAAGAGTCGCCGGTGGCTCCAGGAGTTACCTCGTGGGCGGGGCGCCGCGGCGCCGTGGGATCCGATGCATTCGCGTCGGCAGTGGCCTGGTTGCCGTTGTAAAAAGCGAAGAGCTTCAATCCCCGAGAGCCTGCATAGGTGACTTCCAGAACGGTGTCGGCGGGCAATTGGTACTGCAGACCGAGGTGCCACTGTTGCATGTAGGGCGTGACCAGGTGCGGGGCGATGGAGTAGAGGCTCGGCGTATTCGGGTCGCTGAGCGAGTTGGAGGGAAAACCGTTGGCCAGGACGTTCAACGGCAAGCCAGAGCTCGCGGCCGAGATCGAGCAGTCCAAGCCCGCAGGATTGGAGGAAGCTGCGCTACAGGGCGTGGCGAATACCTGCGAAGAAAAGAATGGAGGATTGAAACCCGGGCTGGGGTTGGAGAATGGGCCGTTTTCCTGCCCTCCATAGAAGATGCCATAGCCGCTGCGGAGAACGAGTTTGTCGCTCAATTGGTAGGCGAATCCGATGCGGGGCGCGAAATTGTTGAGGTCGGGGTTGATGAGCCCGGTGGAACCGTTGTGCTGAATGGTGAGCTCGGAGCTGAGGGTTGGGGTTAATGCCGTATTTGTTCCGCGGGGAACGATCAGCGAGAGCGAGTTGAAATCGAACGTGGCCGCCAGATTGTTCGCCTCCTTGATGGTGGTGAACAGTTCATAGCGGAGACCAAGATTCAGGGTGAGCCGCGGAGTTACTTTGACGTCGTCGAGTCCATAGACCGCATAGATCTGGCGGTTATAAACGACGTTGTTCAGGCTCGTGATGCTTCCGCCATCGGGAATGCCGAGCAGGAAGGTGGCGATGGCCTCGCCGCCCGATCCAGGTGCGGCGGGATTGTCAGTGAAATCGTTGCCGAAACTCATGTTGCCGCGGGGAGAAGCCGGTTCGTAGATGGTGAACTGTTCGAAGCGAAGTTCGGCGCCGAACTTCGCAGCGTGACGTCCGCGGACCCAGCTCAGATTGTCGGTGAACACGTAGCTATGCTGGTGTTCAATAGCGGGAAGGAACCCGGAGCTGCCAATGCCCGCGGTGCCATCGCTGAAGCTGATCGAAGGCAGGCCGCCGAGGTTGGGGCCGTACGGAACTCCGGGGAAGTTCAGTTGCTGCGCGACGTTGACGTTGTAGTTCAAATTGTAGCGGTGGGAATCTAGATGATTGAAGCCGAAGCGAAATTCGTTGATGAGGTTGTTGGTAAAACTGTGGACCTCGCTGGCCGCCAGGCCTTGGGCTGTGTTGTCGCTGTAGCCATCCTGAAACCCGCCACCGTCGAGCGCATTGTTGAAGGGCGAGGGCAGGAAAGTACTGTCGTTGCCGTAGCTGAAGCGGGCAAAGAAATTATCTTTGTTGCTGAGGGCGTAGTCGAAGCGAGTGTCGAACTTGTTCTCGGTTTCGGTGCGTTTGGGATCGCTAAGAAAATTGTTCCCGCCTCCCTCGGTGGTGTTGGAGACCGGGAACAGAGCGGCCAGATTCGACGCCAGTTGCGGATTGATGCACGGCGGGCCCGGCGGGCACGCGATGCCAGCCGGGAGAATGTTGGTCGGTAGCCCACCGGAGGTGTAACCCCCGATGGGGATGCCGCAAAGTCCGTTTGGATACAGCGGATTGTTGGTGACGGTCTTTGCCAGACGCGAGTTGAAGATCTCTCCGACGTAAGTCGTGTTGCCATTGCAGTCAAGTGCATTCTGGCCCGTGATCGGATTGCCATTCATATCGATGGCTGTAGCGGGCGTGCTCGTGAGGAAGGCGGAGAAATCTCCGCCAACCTCGGCTTGAGTCGGCACCGTGGATAGTTGTGGCAGTCCCTGGCGAATGCGCAGTCCTTCGTAATCCCCGAAAAAGAACGCCTTGTTCTTGACGATGGGGCCGCCCAGCGTGAAGCCGAACTGGTTCTGCTTGTAAGGCTGCTGACCGAATTGGTCGAAGCGGTTGGTGGCGTCAACTTTCTCATTGCGTAGAAACTCCCACAAGTCGCCGTGGAAGTGGTTGGTTCCCGACTTTATGACCGCGTTCAGAATGGCTCCGTTGCCGCGGCCAAACTCGGCGCTGTAAGAGTTGGTCTCGACTTTGAACTCCGCGATTGCGTCCACCGCGGGTTGGACCACATAGGCGGCGCCGTTGAGGACGTCGCCCAGATTCGCATTGTTATCGACACCGTCGAGCAGGAAGTTATTTTGCAGAGCTCGGGCACCGCCGGCGCTGAAACCGTACGTGGTCTCGACACGCGAGCCGGGCTCGGCGGGAGCAACGCCGGCGCCGAGCAGCGCAAGCTGCGCATAATTTCGTCCGTTGAGCGGGAGTGTATTGATGGTGTGGCTATCGACCACCTGACCGAGCTCGGAGGTCTGGGTCTCCAGTTGCGGGTTGACCGTCGAGATCGTCATCGACTCGGAAATGCTTCCAACCTGCAAGGTGACATCGACGGCGGGGCGCTCCTGCACATCCACCGTCACCGGCCCGGCCACCGCTTTCTTGAAGCCTGCCTTTTCGATGGTCACTTGGTAACGGCCAACTTTCAGAGGGCTGGCCACGTACTCGCCCTGGGAGTTTGTTTTGGTGACGATCTCCGTTCCGCGGTCGACATCGGTGACCGTTACTTTCGCTCCGGACACCAGCGCGTTGCTGGAGTCCTTTACCACTCCCGCAATGCTTCCGCTGTCCTTCTGTGCGGCTGCGGGAATGCTGACAAGGGCGATGAGGAAGGTTGCGCCCAGAAGCGGCAGAGAAGTCTTCACCAAAGCTCCCACCAGCTCAGGCAACAAGCGGTACGACGGGTTGTTCATCGGAGTTCCCTCTTAACTTGCGCTGTACTTCATTGCGCTGTATGTCCATTTCAAGAATGAATCAGGACACTTTGCACGACCCGGCTTATGGCTCCGCTGGGACTCGGGCAATCTGGCTTAAGGCCGCGGCGTAACGAGAAAAACAGGCCGAGCAATTGTCCGAACATTACATCCAAGGGCGGCCGATAGTCGTCGGCCATGGTGAGTGAAGGCATGTGCGACAGAACATGCTCGGCATGAATATCGAGTCGTGAATTCGCTGCCGGGCTCACAGCCGCTCGCGTCTTAACCAGATGCTTCTTGCCGATTTCTTCCAGCAGGTCCATTTCATACCTCCGGACTTTTTCATCTCCGGAGAGGAAAGCGACGAGCAGAGTGTGCTCATCCAGGGCGGCCATCGGACCGTGACGCAGCCCCAGCGCGGATTCTGACATGGTCTGGGTTTGGCCAGCCGTAAGTTCCAGGACCTTCAAAGCCGACTCCGTCGCGACTGCCTTCAACGGCCCGGAACCGACGAAGCACGCCTTGGTGAAATCTCTATTTGCTAGTTCAGCGGCGCTGGCCGCAGCCAGGTCCCGGAAGTTTGTTCCCGCTTCTACCAGTTGGTCCAAGATGTTCCTGTATGAGTCCAGAGTCTCGATGTGGGCCAGGCACTGGCCGAAGACCACCATGCTGGAAAACGAACTGGTCATGGCGAGACCGCGGTCATGAACCGCGTCGGGCAATGAGATCCCTAACACCTGCTTAGGTCCCGCCGTCAGGCGGAGCATTCTGGCCTGCGCGTTGCAGCTGACGATCAGGTGGTGAATGCCGGGATGGTTCTTCAATGCCCGTTCCACCACCGCGATCCCCTCGGGACTCTCGCCCGACCTGGAAAAGGAAATCCAAAGATAGGAATGCCCCGGCACGAGCCAATCGTCCGGATGAGTCAACAGATCCGTACTGGGGACTGCGAGCACCTCGCATTGCCAACGACGCCGCAGCAGTTGGGTGAGCGAACGCCCGACATAGTCGGAGGTTCCGGCTCCGATCAAGAACACGGTCGGCCGCCTGATTGAGTCCGAGCTGGCACCAGCCGATTGCAGAAAGCCCCGAATCTCTGCATGCCGCTCGCGGAATCGTTCGTAGGTAGCCCGCCAGGCCTCAGGCTGCTGCGCGATCTCCTTGGGTGTGTAGAGCAATCCCCGGGCTTCTTTCTTTTCTTCCGGCAGCGCCAGCAGGCTCGACAGAGTGTTCATTGACCGGCTCAAGGGGGAAAGTAAACATCACGATACGTAATGAAACGCAACTAATACTAACAAATAACAATCATAAAAGAAAACAATAAATACGGGGCAGCACGACGCACATTTCAATGTTCTTCCAGATAACGCTGGTAGAGATCAGGCCGGAACTTCGTGTCCATCGTGCCCATAACCGAAACCGGGAACCTCTTTTCAAACGGCACGCCCTCGATTCCTTCTGCTCGCAAGTGGATGGTGAAACTGCCGGCGTGAGTGTAGGAGTGGGTAACGGAGGCGCCCTCAGCGCTGGTTCCATCGCCGAAGTCCCAGTGATAGGAGAGCGCGGGCACGCCGTCTGCTGCACTTTTCGCGGAAAACGCCGCGGGCTTGCCGGTTTCGATCTTTTCCGCAGCTTGCACGCTCACCGCGGGTGCGGATGCAGGGATCGATGTATCGACGATCTTCACCATTCGTACCGAGTGCGGTGGCAGGTTTAGCGAGAGCGAGGTCGAGTCCGCGGCGATCGGCGCACCGGAGTCAAAGATATCCAACACAGTGTTATGCGCGGCGAGTCCTGGATCGGAAAAAAGATCGGAAAGCAAAAAGTCATGCTTACGTTCTTTCTTGGTCCAGTTGAACACCGCCAGAATCGACTGCCGCCTGCTTTCACGCAGCAGGAACACGCTCGGCATCTCGTCCTCAGGCGTATAGCTCATCAGGTCGAGCGGCCGGGCAGCGTGGCCATAGCGCGCCATGTTGAGGAGGTCGCGATTCTGCAGCAGAGCCACGCGGTCTGCATCAAGAAAAAGTGTGGGCAGATCGTCGCCGATTTCGAACATCCCTCCGGAGACCGCCGAAAGCGCAATCGCCACCTGCGCCTCTTCGAGCGTGAGCGGCTTCGGTCCCCCGTGGTCTTGTTCTCCCGCCCCAGCCTGGCGCGAAATCGAGAACGCATCGGGATCGCTCACGAAGAAGTTCCGGTTCATGTAGTAACGCGCGGCGATGCCGGGAGCCGCGTCCCGGCTGGCCTCGAACGAATGACCGGTGTCGCAGGAAATGCGACCGGTATCTACCAGTCCCACCGGATTCAGCATCGGGCTGCCATCTTTATCGAGGAGCACGCCATCTCCAACGGCTTCGCGAATGATCTGCAGGCCAATTCGCTGTGCCTGTAGCGCCGTCGTATGCGGACGGTAGTAGTAGCCCTCGATGGCAGTGTCGTCCATGAAGTCGAGCTTGATGTAGCGAACGCCCCAGTCCCTGGTCAGCGTGGAGTAGGTCTCACGCAAGAACTGCTGTGCGCCTGGGTTAGTACTATCGAGCACGTAGAGCTGGTCGAGTTTGGTTGCAGTATCAGGTGGCTCGGTAACAAACCCCGCGTGGATAGGCTGCCCTTTCGCGTTGTGCACCAGCCAGTCCTTGTGATTCGCATACACAGACGAGCGCTCGGAAATCTCGAAGGGTGCCGTCCAGATTCCCGGGGTTAGGCCCAGGCCCTGCACCTTCTCTTCGAGCTTCTTCATTCCGTGAGGAAACTTGGTGGCGACCGGTGAAGTGTAGTCGCCGCGCGCGTATTGATAACCTTCGTCGATGTGGAAAACGTTGTAGCCAGAATCTCGCAAATGAGCAGCCAGAAATTGGGCGTTGGTGAGCGCCGGACCTTCGGTCAGGCCGAAGTAATAGGCAGTCCAGCTCCACCAGCCGATGGGCGTCGGTGCGTTCACTCTCGCAGGATGCAAATGGCGGATGGCCTCGCCGTACGATTCCAGTTGCGCGTGATAGTCCGCGGAGAGGCTGGCCATGATGCGCTCGGAAGCAAGACTCTCAGCAGGCTCCACGGGCAGGCTGAGTTCGATCTGGTCTTCCTCCGGCGATTCTTTCAGCGAGTTCTCTTTCGTGAGTTCCGTAGTGCCGGTGGAATCAACTTCGTAGCCGGTGATTGTGCTGTGTTTCTTATCGACGTGGAGGCGCAGCTCGGTGAGCCATCTCTCCGAAGTCAGAGCTCCGAGAAACAGGCTTTGACGGCTCTGCCGGTTGTAGATCAGCTGGCTGCCGACAGCCCGGTGCATGCCGTCGGTTGTCTGCGCGAGATCGTGGATCTCCATGTTGGGCCGGTCTTCACTGAAGCTATCGGAGAGGACGCGCTCGGCAGATGCCGGCCCATCCAGCGCGAGGGCGGAACTTTGCGCGTCGAGAACGCGAATGCTCTGCACGGTGAGCTGCGCTCCGGTGTTATTGCGGACCTGAACTTCGATCTCGGCGAAAGCTGCTTGTGCGCGCAGTCGCAGGCTGCATACCAGGTCCGGTTGGCCTGGCGATCCGCTGTAAGTAATAGAGAGCTGAGAGCCACTGCCGAAGTCATCGGTGAAAGACGATTCCTGTATTTCATGTTGCGGATAGTCGATCGAGCGAAGCCATCGGTGATTCACCTGCGCCGCCATCGCCGCTGTGATCCAAACGTTCGGATTTTCCTTCGATCGAATCGTGTAAGTGCCGGCCCTCTGGTTCGCTTCAATCGCAAGCTTGGCGTTTTCGATCTTTGAAGTGACGGGACCGGAATCAGCGGAAACAGCAGCGTGCACAAGGAATACAGACAGAAGGTAAGGTGCAAAAATCTGTGCAAGTGATAACCTGCGGGTCGTCCACATGGCGGATTGATCCTCCAGGGCGCAACGTTCGTGTCAAAACGAAAGTAAAGGTAATGTTTCGTAATATACCCGGGAGGGTAGGATTGTCAACGTTGGACCCGCGCGGAAATACAGAATCCAGAAATGCAGCACATGGATTAGGTTGCAGGAAGAAGGGACCGTGATTGGAAGGCAGCTTCTTGTGAACTGCGGGCCTACGCTGTTGACTACGCCAGTTCCAATTCAATCTTTTTCGCGACCGGGTCCAGCTTCGCGATGCGAAACTTGCGAATCTGACCAGAGCGAACGGGTTCCGGCTTGGCGCCGCCTGCGGGTGTGCCGCCCTTCCAGCGCGCCTGCAGCATCGAGCCCAGGGAAGACAAATCGGGTTTCGAGGATGACACGGGTTCGACCGGTACGCTTTTTACGGCAACCGCATTCACCGCATCCATGCGGCAGTTGCCCTGGACCCCTTCGCCCAGTTCCACGCGCGCTTGGCCGTCCGAAACGTCGACCATGCGGCCGGTGACCACGTCGCCTTCTTTGTGTTCGGCGATGTATTCATCCAGTCCGCTGGGAACCAGTTGCTTTATGCTCAAACGCAGCTGCCGTTTCTCGGTATCAACCGCGAGCACCTGAGCTTTGACCAGTTGACCAACCTTCAACACTTCCTGGGGATGGTTGATGCGCTTATCCGCGCTCATCTCGCTGATGTGAATCATACCCTCAACGCCTTCGGAAAGCTGAACGAATGCGCCGAACTTCGTGATGCTAAGAACCGGTCCTTCGATCACCGTACCCGCCGCGAAGCGCTGCGCCGCGTCGGCCCACGGATCTCCCAGCGCCTGCTTCAGCCCAAGTGACATGCGGCGCTCGCCAATGTTCACTCCCAAAATCACCGCGTCGACAATCTCGCCCGGCTTTACCAGGGTGCTGGCGCTCCGCATCTTCTTCCCCCACGACATCTCCGACACGTGGATCAGACCTTCAATCCCCGGCTCCAGTTCCACGAACGCTCCGAACTCCGCCACGCGAGTCACGGTACCGCGCACGCGTTCTCCCGCTTGGTATTTTCCCGCCGCCGAGTCCCAGGGATGCGGCTGCAACTGCTTCATGCCCACAGAAATGCGCCGCTTGCCGGAGTCAGTCGTGATCTTGAGCACCTTGGCTTCGATCTGCTGCCCCACGGAGAGCACATCCGCGGCCTTGTCGATGCGGCTCCAGGCGATGTCACTCACATGCAGCAAGGCATCCACACCACCCAGATCGACGAACGCGCCGTAGTCGGTGAGGCTGCGGACCGTACCTGTCACGCTGTCGCCTTCCTTCATCTCCGAGTAGCGGCGCTCTTTTACCGAGCGCTCTTCCTCTTCGGCCACGGCGCGGCGGTCTACGACCACATCTTCCTCGGTCACGTCGAGCTTGATAATGCGGCAGAGGATTTCCTGTTCCACCAACTTCTCCATTTCGGCGGCGTCGCGCGCTCCACTGCGCGAGGCTGGCATGAAGGCGCGCACTCCTATATCCACGCTGAGCCCGCCTTTGATCACGCCTGTCACCGTGCCCACGATCGTCGCCTTATCGGCGAAGGCCCTCTCTAACGCCGGCCAATCTTTGGGCCGCTCGACTTTGGCGCGGGTGAGTTGGTAGTAGCCCTCCGGATCGCGCCCCTTGACCGAAACCGGCACTTTGTCGCCGGGCTTTACCGTTTCGCCAGCGCCCTGCAAGACCGCGAGCGGCAGAATGCCTTCGCTCTTGAAGCCGATGTCGAGGTAGACCGAATCGCCGGAGACAACAATTACCGTGCCTACGAGTTGTTTGCCGCCGTCTTCGCTCTTGCGCGAGTGGCTCTTCTCGTACTGCGAAAGCAGATCGCCGAATGACTCGTCGAGTTCAGTGGCGGATTCAGCGGTGAACTTGGGTTCCGGAGTGCCTGGGTTGGACATGATAAATTCGGGAGATGGTCGAAAGAAATGGTAGGCACGAGGAGACTCGAACACCTGACCTCTTCCGTGTCAGGGTCCAGTTTAGCAGAACTGATTGAACATTCAACGGCACTCGCGGGCGAGGATTTCCGCAACTGCATAGTGATGAGGTTGTGTTCCTCAAACGTGTAAATGCGATGTGGTACATTTCTCGGTGCGTCGAACTGGTGGACTTGTTACTTGCGTGATCTGCCAGAGTTATGATCATGACGTATGATTTACAGTCTGAGCCGCGAATGAGTTCGGGATGACCCTGTTAGGAAATCTCCGCGTTGGCAAGCACCCAAGTGATTCATGGTGCGGTGTGCTGGTTGTCCTCGCTATCTGCGCTCTGACCCTCAACGTTGTAACTCGTTACAGCGGATTGGGTCCCGAAGCTCCTGGCGTAAGAACGGTAAGCGCAGCACAGTCCCATTCTCAGGAACTCCAAAGGCAGCGGCTCTTGGGCAATGGGCTTCACTGGGTAGCGCCGGCTCCCAGATCGACATTTTTTCAGCCACCGCGGGCGGCTGTTCATGCGGTTTCGGCGCTATTTCTCGCCATTCACCTTGATTCGGAAAGCTGGCTCTACAACCGGCCTCCTCCTTCCTGCTAACCTTCTTCCTGAGTCCTTAGAGCAACGATTTGCTTTTGAACTCAATCCCCATCAATGCAGCGTGCTCCCTTGGGATTTTGGTGTGTTCTGACTGAAATCGAAACGACAGAGGTCCGAAATGGGTCCCTTTTGAAAATGCGTAAACGATCCTCCGCGACTGCAGTTGAAAAAGCAGCGCTTGGTCTGACGGTGGCTTGCCTTGTTGCCGCGACTGGGTGCGGACACACCGGCGGAAGTTCTTCGTCCGTATCAGCCGACGCGCCCATGCCCGCAGCAGTGGTGAAAGTTCGGCGAGCCCCGCTGTCCAACACACTCTCAATCGCCGGGGAGTTCCTTCCCTATCAGGAAGTCGAACTCCATGCCAAGGTGGCGGGCTATATCAAGAATATTAACGTCGACATTGGGGACCGCGTCCATCGGGGGCAGATACTCGCTGTGCTTGAGATTCCGGAATTAACCGCACAGCTACAGTCTGCCAGTGCGGGCGTGCGCCATAGTCAAGAGGAGATCAGTCGCGCTCAGAATGAAGTAAGCCGTGCGGAAGCGGATCACGCAGCGTTGCACGCCGCCGCTGCCCGGTTGAAGCAGGCGTCGGAAGCCCGTCCCGGCCTGATCGCAGAGCAAGAACTCGACGACGCCACGGCCAAAGATCGCTCTGCGGAGGCGCAGGTGGACGCCGCCAAGTCGGGATTAGCGGCCGCCCGGCAGCAATTGGAGGTTTCCCAGGCCGACCGTGAACATTACTCCGCGCTATCTGAATATTCGCGCATCACCGCTCCGTTCGACGGAGTCGTAACCTGGCGGTACGCGGACACCGGGTCGCTCATTCAGGCGGGCACTTCGAACGTAAGCTCAATGCCAGTCGTAAAACTTTCTCAGGTGAATGTGTTGCGTCTGCGGATCCCCGTGCCCGAATCCCTGGCCTCCAGCGTGCGCGATGGTGAGCCCGCGGACATCCGGGTGAAGGCAACCGGCAAACAGCTTTCAGGCAAAGTCATCCGCTCAACCGACTCGCTCGATCGTTCCACACGATCCATGCAAGTCGAAGTGGACGTGCCGAATGGAGACTATAAACTAACGCCCGGAATGTACGCCGATGTTTCGTTGCGCGTTCAAAACGACCCAAACGCCCTCACCCTTCCCTTGCAGGCGATCAATCGTGCCGCGGACAAGACCACCGTGCTCCTGGTCAATTCGCAGAACCATGTCGAAGAGCGCGAGATCCAGACGGGAATCGAAGGCTCTGATCGCATTCAGATCCTGTCAGGGTTGAATGAAGGGGACCGGGTAATTGTGGGCAACCTGGGTGCCTACCGGCCGGGACAGCTGGTCGATCCCAAGCTGAGCACCATGGCGGACGAGGGGTACACCGCGGAACAGGGAGCCCATTAGACATGCCCGGGTTCGCTATCAGATATCCATTTTTCATCATCATGCTGTGCTTGATCATCGCCGTGGTCGGCGTAACGACCGTGGCACGCATGCCGGTGGACCTCTTTCCCAACATCAATATCCCCGTGGTGGTCGTGGCGACGTTTTATTCCGGTATGCCTCCGGAGCAGATTGAAGCCAACATTACCAATCCCTTCGAGAGGTTTTTTACCTTGGGAAGCGGTATCGACCATATCGAATCCCGGTCGCTGACCGGGGTCAGTTTGATTAAGATCTATTTCCAGCCGGGGACGAATCCCGACGCGGCGGTAAGCGGCATTTCCAATCTCGCAATGGCGCAGCTGCGGCGATTGCCACCGGGCACGCTGCCGCCAGTCGTGCTTAAGTTCGATGCTTCCAGTTTGCCAGTCTGCTTAATTACATTGAAGGGCCAGGGGCTGAATGAGACGGAGTTGCACGACCTGGGTCAGTTCACGGTTCGCAACCAGATTGCCAACGTGCCCGGCGCCTCGGTTCCGCAGCCTTTCGGCGGCAAGTACCGGCAGATTCAGGTCTACGTTGACCCGGTCAAGTTGCAGGCGCACCAGTTGAGCCTGATGGACGTGGTGCGTACGGTCAATGACGCCAACACCATCCTGCCGGCCGGCGATGTGCGGATTGGCCCGAAAGATTACAACATCTACACCACTGAGGAAATAAACCGCTTGCCCCTCAAGTCCGAGGGCAATGCAGAATTGATGGTGGCCGACGTCGGTCACGCCGAAGACTCGGCAGCCATCCAGACCAACATCGTTCGTGTGGATGGACAACGATCGGTGTATCTACCCATCCTTAAACAGGGAGGAAACAGCAACACCATTGCCATCGTTGACGGAATCAAGGCCAAAGTGGGCGATCTGCTGGACGTGCCCAAATCGCTGGTGACGAAAGTTGTGTTCGATCAATCCGTCTACGTGAAGACGGCGATAAAGAACCTGGGCAGCGAAGGCGGCATTGGTTTGGTGCTGACCGCTTTGATGATCCTGATTTTCCTCGGCAATGTTCGCGCTACTTTTGCTGTGATGCTTTCGATTCCGTTGTCCGCGCTGGCTGCGTTCCTGGCGATTGACGCCGGCGGCGGATCGATCAATACCATGGTCCTGGGAGGGCTTGCTCTTGCATTCTCGCGCCTGATCGACAACTCGGTGGTGGTGCTGGAAAACATCTTCCGTCACCTGGAGTTGGGGGAAACACCCGAGGTCGCAGCCGAAAAAGGAGGCCGCGAGGTGGCCATGCCCGTGCT
>Ga0210404_10000128_pt1 | contig 51473 bp, 47 predicted proteins | sample IncBWH28MmetaG_FD_155455 | JGI IMG/M metagenome (GOLD analysis project Ga0210404, IMG submission 155455) | Forest soil microbial communities from Barre Woods Harvard Forest LTER site, Petersham, Massachusetts, United States - Inc-BW-H-28-M | ecosystem: Environmental > Terrestrial > Soil >... | reverse complement strand
CGCGGAGGGCAGAACCGCAGAAGATGGTGATCACTCGGGATGTGGTAAGCGTTCCGCCGGTCTCAGACAAGATGCTGGAAGAAGGCATCGGCTACGTGAAGGTGGACGCTCTGACGAAGGGCAAGGCGCAGGAGATCGCCGGGAAGATCAAGTTCCTGGAAAGATCGGGCGCGAAGAAGCTGGTTCTGGATTTGCGGAACGCGTCGGAAGGAGAAGAAGGCGAGGGCGTTGCCACCGCCAATCTCTTCCTGAATCACGGTACGATCACATATCTGCAAGGACAGAAGTTTCCGCGAGAGGCGTTCAACGCGGATCCGGCGAAGGCCGTAACTTCGCTTCCGGTTGCCGTGCTGGTAAACAAGGGGACGGCCGGGGCGGCTGAGGTAGTGGCAGCAGCGATCCTGGAGAATGCCCGCGGCGATGTTGTGGGCGACAAAACCTTCGGGGACGGATCGGTGCAGAAAACGATCGATCTGCCGGACGGCGGAGCGCTGATTCTCTCGGTGGCAAAGTACTATTCGCCTAACGGGAAGGCGATTCAGGAAACCGCCGTGACACCCAATGTGCTGGTAGCCGACGAAACGGACAACGCGGTCTCCGAGGACGACGGTCAGGAGTCTGCACCGGAACCCGAAGCCAAGCCTAAAAGCACGCAGGATGACCAGTTACATAAGGCGGTCGAGGTGCTGAAGAGCCGGGCGAGCTAGTAGGGTTTTGCAACGCTCTGGTAAGTTCATCGCGCGCCGAAAGGCGCGCGATTTTCTTTTCTCTTCCTGATACCGGGTTGCTATGGAATCTTCTCGATTGCGTTCAGCTCTTGCTCGATGATCGCCTTCGGCAGCCTGGCGAAGCCGGTCGGCTCGATGTAGTTCTGCCCTTCGTTCAGCGTCCATCGGAGGAATTCCTTCATCGCCTCCTGCTTCGTTGTGGATTCCAGGTTGTCAGCAGTCAGAATCCAAGTGAAGCTGGAGATAGGATATGACCTCTCACCGGGCGGGTTCGTAAGGGAGACGCGAAAATCGGAGGGCACGGCCTTCGCCGCTGCGGTTGCCGCCGCCGTAATGCTAGAGGCGTCGGCACCGACAAAGTTCCCAGCGGCGTTTTGTACCTGCCCGCATGGCAACTGGTTCAGCACGGCGTAAACGAGTTCGACGTAACCGATGGAATTGGGAGTCTCTTTGACCATTCTGGCCACATTGCCGTTTCCTTCTCCTTCTTTGCCGACCGGCCACTCAATGGAGATTCCCCGGCCGACCCTCGTTCTCCACTCCACGCTAACTTTGCTCAAGTAGTCCGACCAAATATAGGTGGAACCACGCCCCCCGGCGCTATGGATGACGGCGATGTTAGTGGCAGGCAGTTGCATCTCGGGATTCGGACCGGAGATTGCGGGATCGTTCCATCTGGTGATCGTTCCTAAATAGATGCCGGCCAATGCCCGGGGCGAAAACTTCAGCGGCCGCAGCACGCCGGGGAGATTGTAGATCGGCACGATAGCCACGAGGAGCGTGGCGAACTGCAATACTCTTGTCTTTGCGAGCTGTTTGTCGGTCATGGGAACGTCTGTGCCACCGAAATCTGCGGTGCGGGAAGTTACCATTTCGATGCCCGTTCCCGATCCGGAGGGGATATAGATGAAGTGGAGATCGGGGCGCGTCCTCTCGAAGGCTTCAAACCATTTTGAATAAACCGCGAGAGTAGTGGTGGTTCCGACGCCAACCAGCCGGACATTTTCTGGATCCTGGGAAGTGGCGATCTGAACCAGGGCCAGTAACGATAGAAGCCGCCAGAATGGTTGGAAATGCACGTTGCCTCTCGCTCGCGGGATGGAGAAGTTTCTCTGAAACGCCCTAGCTGAGGCGTGACGTGCCACGGCACTAGCTCTCCAAGGGATTCATCGACCAATCCAGGAAAACCTTTAGGGGAGAAGCGGTGGGCAATACGAACGAGCACGAGTAGGATGCAGGGTTAGCGGACCATGGCCTTAGTGTGGCCGTGGCGGTTGACGCCCTGCTATTCTGAACCCATCTCGCCATGAAGTCGCTCTATGAAGACCTTCCGCCGGTGGAGATTGCCGGGCGGAAGTTCGTGGGCCGGGTGCTGTTTGGCCTGCTGGTGCTAGTTTCTGCCCTGGTGGGCGCGACCGCCGGACTTCTGCTGGTCTACACCACGGATTTGCCGCAGGTGGAGGCTCTGGAAGCGTACCGCCCAAGTTCGATTACGGAGTTATTTGACGACCATGGGCGCGTGATTGGATCGTTCGCTCTGCAGCGGCGGGTGGTGGCCGGCTACGATGATTTTGCCCCGGTGCTGCGGGATGCGCTGGTGTCCATTGAAGACAAGGACTTCTACCGGCATTCGGGAATCAATTTCTGGCGCATTGTGGGAGCGGCGTACCGAGACATTCAATCTGGCGGGAAGGTCCAGGGCGCATCGACGCTGACCATGCAATTAGCGCGAAACCTGTTTCTTTCTCCCGACCGCTCGTTTCATCGCAAGGTGCAGGAGGCGATGCTTGCGATTCAGATCGAGCGCCGCTTCACCAAACCACAAATCTTCGCGCTGTATGCCAACCAGATTTTTCTTGGACACGGAGTTTATGGGTTCGAGGCCGCCTCGGAATTCTACTTCAGCAAGCCGGCGCGAACACTTACGCTGGCGGAAGCTGCATTACTGGCTGGTCTGCCCAAAGGGCCCGGGATCTATTCTCCGATCAATCATCCGGACCGGGTGATGAAACGCCGCAACCTTGTGATCAACGCCATGCTCGAAGACGGAAAGATTACAGCGGCTCAGGCGGAAGATGCGCGTTCTGCGCCGGTAGCGTTGCATCTGCAGCACGATCCCAACTCGCTGGCGCCGTATTTTGTGGAGGAGATCCGACGGTACCTGGAAAACAAGTATGGGGCCGACCAGGTGCACGAGGGCGGGTTGAAGGTATATACCTCGCTTGACGTCGATCTGCAAAAGGCCGCGAACCAGGCGGTGCTGGATGGTCTGGCGGCCTACGAACGGCGTCATGGGTGGAAGGGGCATTTGGAGAACGTTGTGGCGGAAGGAAGCGCACTTGACAAATACGAGCATCCCGATTGGGACGACGAACCGGAAGTGAATGGATATGTACACGGGCTGGTGACTTCGGCCGGGGTTGGAATTGCAACGCTGAAGTTCGGGCGCTATGCGGCAGCTTTGGGGCAGGCCGACGTGGCCTGGACGCTGGGCAAGATTCAGGATCTGTTGCGGCCGGGAGACATCTGCTACGTGAGAATATTGGCGCTGAGCGCTAACGGGGCGGCGCGCGTGAGCCTGGAACAGGACTCTGGCGCGCAGGGAGCGCTGATGGCGATCGACAACGCGACGGGTGGAATCAAGGCGATGGTGGGCGGACGGGATTTCAGCCAATCGAAATTCGATCGCGCGACCCAGGCGTTGCGGCAAGTGGGATCGTCGTTCAAGCCCTATGTGTACACGACGGTGATTGACCGGGGTGGAAGCCCAAACGACACGATTCTGGATGAGCCGGTAACTTTCGAGACCGGCTCCGGGCCGTACTCGCCGCATAACTATGACGAAAAGTTTGAGGGGATCATCACGCTGCGGCGGGCTCTGGCGCAGTCGCGCAATATTCCGGCGCTGAAGCTGGCTAACAAAGTTGGCATCAAGAGCGTGATTGAGTACGCAGAGCGCTTCGGCGTCACCGCGAAATTGCCGCCGTATTTGCCGGTGGCGCTGGGCTCGGCAGAAATCACGTTGATGGAACAGACGTCGGCTTACAGCGTGTTTCCGAACGACGGGGTGCGAGTGACTCCTCGCTACATCACGAAGGTGACAGATTATGAGGGGCGAGTGCTTGAAGAGGATTATCCCGAAGTGAAGGATGTGATCAGCGCGCGCACAGCACGAATCATGACCGGCATGCTGCGCGAAGTGGTGTTGCACGGAACCGCCGTGGCGGCAGCAAAGATGCCCTTCCCGGTCGCGGGGAAGACGGGGACGACCAACGATTTCACGGATGCCTGGTTCGTGGGATTCTCGCCCACGATGACTAGCGGCGTGTGGATGGGATTCGACGAGAAGAGATCCCTTGGAGCGAAGGAAACGGGAGCGCATGCGGCGCTGCCGATCTGGATGAGTTTCATGAACACGGCCATGGCGGGGAAAGATCCGGGGCAGTTCCAGGCAGCGCCGGAGGTACCAGTCACCGCGGTGCAAAAAGTGGATACACCGGACATGTCGCCAGGCGCGGATGAGATGCATTAGCCGCTCGGGCGACCCGGACAGCTACGGCTTCGCATGCAGGCCTTCCAGGAACGCCCAAAACTCCTTGTTCTTTCGATAAGGCAGGAACGAGTCGTCTGTTGTCGGATCAGGCATGTTTTCTCCGGGTATGACGTTGGCCTTGCGGTCGAACGCTTTTTGCAGATTGTTGCGCGCGCCTGCGAGATTTTTCTCTTCAGCGTCGGCGCACGCCAAATTGTAGTAGTACATCGGGTAGTCGGGATCGTCTGCGCTGGCTTTCTCGAAGATCGAGCGCGCTCTTGTAATGTCACCTGACATCCCGTATGACATCCCAGCCTGGTCGGTCACCGCCCGTCTCATTGTTTTCGCGCTGGTACCGGGATTCTCGTCCACTTTAGCCAGTGCCATTTCAAACACCGGAGCCGCCGCCCTGTACATGTGCGCTTTGTAGAGCATCTGCGCATAGAGCAACATATCGTTGAATTTTGGAAGGTAGCTCTCGTCGAGCTGATAGCTGACGAGAGTTTTCTTCACGTCCTCATCTCCAGGGCCCAAAGCCGTGTTGCTGTAGAACTGAAGGTCGCCGCAGATGTCACCAGTCGCCACAAACCCGCGTACCACGTATAGCTTCTTGCCGCCGTCATCTTTGGCTGTGTACGTCACAACCGAAACGGGCAACGCACTTGGATGCGTATTTTCTGAGGTTCCAACAATTTTCAGAGTAGGATTGCTCTTTTTCTCCTGCTCCAGAGCGCCGTCACGGCATTTTGCGCTAGTCAGCGGCGCTTGCTCGGGGACCAGGAATAAAAACGCAAGGAGAGTGAGACGACCGGATTCATTTCTGCCACGAATTCCAATTTCACGTCCGCCCGGCTTGGCGGAAGATTGAATGACCTTGAATCCTTCTGCGGACCACCGCAATTGCCCTCGGTGATCTGGCAGTGCGAGTTTGAAGTCGCTGTCGGTTGGGGCCTGTGCAACAGAGACACGCACGAGGGCTAGAACCGTGAAGAGCGTTCCAAACCTAACCATGTCCGGAAGTGTAACCCCTAACGTAAGAATCTAAAAGGCCTCACTTGACAATTATTCCCGCGTCTACGTGACTTACTGCGCGCGCGCTACACTAGAGTAGCTATCGGTGATCGACTGCCATAGCCGGCTGCGATCTATATTCGTGATGAAACCTTTCTTCCGCTTTGCGATGCTGGCGCTGGTGCTGGTGGCTGTGGCATTGGTGTCGGCACTGACGGCGATGCGATTTGCCATTCACGGACAGGTCGTCGAAGTGCCTGCGGTAGTTGGGCTCGCACCCCTGGACGCTGAACGGGCGGTTGCCGCGCTGGGGTTGCAGATCGAAGTGGAGCGGCAATTTTACAGTCCGCAAATTCCTGAGGGAAGAATCATGACCCAGATGCCGCGGCCAGGGTCCAAGGTGCGGAGGGGATGGCAGGTGCGGGTGGCGCAGAGTCTGGGACCACAGCGTGTGGTGATTCCGGATGTAACGAAACAAAGCGAGCGCGCGGCAGAGTGGAACATCCAGAGGCGCGGACTGGAAGTGGCTTCGATAGCGGAGATGCAGTTGCCGGGAACGCCTGTCGATCAGGTGCTGGCACAGAGTCCGCCAGCAAACGCGAGCCAGGTGGCAGCGCCAAGAACCAGCCTGCTGGTAACCGTGGCGGCCGATCTGCCGGCGTATGTGATGCCGAGTTTTTTGGGGCAGCCGCTGGGAAGCGCGAGCCGGACCCTGCAAGATGCAGGATTCAAATTGGGGAACGTGAGCATGGCGCCGCCGACGGCGAATCCAGCGGCGCCTGTTGCGGCTCCCGTGATGCCGACTCCCCCGCCGCCTGAGCCATCACCAGCCAGCATGATCGTTACGCAATGGCCACCAGCGGGGCAGAAAGTTCTGGCGGGGGCGGTGGTGAGCTTCGAGGTGCGGTAAGGACAAACACACAGTTGTCATCCCGAGTGAAACGAGGGATATTGGCTCCTGCTTGCGCCATCCGTATTTCCGCCTCCTACAAACACCAAGATCCCTCGCTTCGCTCGGGATGACAGTTGGCTATGGATCTAGATTTTTTCCAGGATCGCGGCGAAGAAGCCGTCGCTCGGGTGGACGCCGGGCAGCGTGCGCAGGTAAGAGCCGCGTGTGAGCGCAGAAGGATCCGGCCAGGTTAGTTCGCCTTCCTGTTGAAGCCGCTCAAGCTCGGCGCGGCAGTTGATTACTCTGAACGATGAGTTTTCTCCCACGAGGCGCTCGATCACGTCTTCGTTTTCTTCCCTTTCCAAGGAGCAGGTGGAATAGATCAGGCGGCCTCCGGCCGTAAGTTGAGTCATAGCCGCGCGGAGGATCGCGAGTTGGCGGATCTGCAGGTCGGCGAGGTCTTCAGGCATGAGCCGCCACTTGATTTCCGGGTTGCGGGAAAGAGTGCCTGTACCGGAGCAGGGCACGTCGGCGAGGACGCGGTCGAATCTTGCAGCAAAGGGCAGATCGCGGGCATCGGCGGCGACCACACGGATGCCGCCGGGTCCAGCTTCTGTGGCTGGATGAGGAGCGCGCAGCAACTTTCGCAGCAGGCGTGCGCGGTGAGGATGAAGATCGACGGCCGCAACTTCCGCGCTGGGATTACGATCGGCAAGAGCCAGAGTTTTTCCGCCGGGGGCGGCGCAACAGTCGAGAATGCGCGCTCCGCGGCCGACAAGAGCTGCGACGAGCTGCGAGGCTTCGTCCTGAATAACGCAGAGGCCCGCGCGGAAAGCGGCAGTTCGGGTTATTTCACCATGCTGAACTCGTCGCGCCGAGGCAAGGAAAGCACCGGGAGCGAGGTCTATTCCTTCGGCGCGGAGCTGGTCTTCCGCTTCAGGACGACGCAGGCGGATTGCGGTCACCGGGACCGATTGGTTGTGCTGGCAAATACGAAGAGCGGAATCGAGCCCGTAGGCCTGGGTCCAACGTTTGACCAGCCACAGCGGGTGGGCGCTGTCGGTCGCGAGAGTTTCGGCTGATGCGGGACTGAACGGAGGTTGATGAACGTCGTGGTCAGGCGAGGCGCCGGCAGCCAGTTTGCGCAGGACGGCGTTGACGAATGGAGCGGCGGATCGTTTGCGGGCACGCTTGACGAGTTCAACACTCTCGTTGATTGCGGCGCGGGTGGGGATGCGACTGAGCCAGCGGAATTGGTAAAGGGCCAGACGGAGTGCGATGAGAATCTCGAGATCAAGTTTTGAGACGGGTTGGTCAGAGATTCCGGCAATTTGGGAGTCGAGCAGCGATCGCCAGCGGAGAACGCCCATGACCAGTTCGGTTGCCAGGGAGTGATCGACCTCCGTGAGCCGGTCGCTCATCCGGGAATGGAGAAGTTCGGATGCGTAGGAAGACTCGCGCTCGACGCGGAGCAGGATGTCGAATGCTGCAGCACGGGCGGGGGAGACTGCTGGTCGCGAGTTTCGAGATTTTGGTTTCACTGTGGCCAGTATGACGGAAGCACTTCGTGCCGGGAAAGAATTCTTGCAGTGATACCTTACGAGCCGAGCTTCTCACCGGGCAGAGGGCGATAACCGCGAATGAAGTCAGAGGTAGATGTCCGCTTTTTGCCTTCCACTTGCAGTTCGAGGAGTTCGATTGCCGTACCCTGGCCGCAACCGACGAAAAGATGTTCGCCGTCGATCTTCAACTCAGACAACGGCAAGGCTCGATCGAACACCGCCGCGTTCCATATTTGCAGGTTCTTGCCGCGAAACTTTGAATACGCGCCGGGCCAGGGTTGAAAGCCGCGCATGCGGTTCAGAATGTCAGTTGCCGGGCGGGAAAAATCGAGGAGGCCATCTTCTTTTTTGAGAATTGGCGCGATGGTAGCCTGGGTGTGATCTTGCTGGCGCGGATGAATGGCGCCGGTTTGCAATCCGCGCATGGTTTCGACAGTGACGTCCGCCCCCGTGGACGCCAGCTTCGGCGCAAGCGTCTCTGCAGTGTCGTCGGGGGCGATGGAAAGTTCTTCCTGCAGAAGAATGTCACCCGTGTCGAGGCCGGCATCAATCTTCATCGTGGTAACTCCGGTGACGGTTTCGCCCCGCGCGATCGCCCATTGAATGGGAGCGGCGCCGCGATACTTCGGCAGGAGCGAAGCGTGCAGGTTGATGTTGCCGAGCGGGGGAAGATCGAGCATCCATTTCGGGATGATGCGGCCGTACCCGACCACTACGATGGCGTCGGGTTTGAGGGCGGTGAGTCGCGCGCGGAAATCGTCGTTGTTCTTGATGCTTTCCGGCTGGGCAACCGGCAGTCCCAACTGCACAGCGCGCTGTTTGATCGGGGAGGAAACGAGTTCGAGGCCGCGTCCTTTGGGCCGGTCCGGCTGTGTGACCACGAGATTGACGTGGAATCCAGCCTCGACCAGTTTGTCGAGCGTGGGCACAGCAAAGCGAGGCGTGCCGCAGAAAACGAGATTGAGCGATTGAATCATTGAAACATTGAATCATTGATTCAAATGACTCAATCTCTCAATGACTCAATCGTCTACCATTCTCCCGCTTTGACCAGCTTGCGAATTTTGCGCTTGATTAAGTCGCGTTTGAGTGCGCTGATGTGGCTGATGTAGAGCTTGCCGTTGAGGTGATCGGTTTCGTGCTGCAAGGCCCGTGCCAGCAAGTCGTCTCCGGTCTTCTCGAACACCTTCCCGGTCAAATCCTGGGCGCGGATGGTAACCACGTTCGCGCGAGACACATTTTCGCGGAAGTCGGGGATGCTGAGACAGCCTTCGCTCTGGGCGTGGCGGCCTTCTTTGTGAATGATCTCGGGGTTGATGAGGACGAGTTTGGCGTTAGGGTCCTCTTTGAAGGTGACGTCAACCACAGCGATGCGCCGCGAGATGCCGATCTGCGGGGCTGCCAGGCCCACACCGCGGGCAGCATACATCGACTCGAACATGTCATCGACCAGCTTCTTCAGTTCTTCGTCGAAGACCGTGACTTTCTCGGCCGGCTTCTCGAGCACGGGATTTCCGAGCTTTACAATGGGATAGATCATTTCAGTTGCAATCAGTAATTTTTCAATTGCAGGCAGTAGCCCTGGAAATTGCGCAAGGTTTCTCCCATGGAGTCACCGCCGAATTTATCGAGAGCGCAGCGGGCCAGAGTAAGCGCGACCATGGCCTCGGCTCCAACTCCAGCGGCCGGAACTACGCAAACATCGGAACGCTCATACGCGGCGCTTACGGGCTGACGTGTGGAGAAGTCCACCGATCTTAGCGGGCGGCGCAGCGTTGAGATGGGCTTCAGGTAGCCGCGCACGCGGATCTCTTCCCCGTTGGAAACGCCACCTTCAATTCCACCAGCGTTGTTTCGAGTGCGGGTGAACCCGCTGGCATTTTCCGGTTTGCTGTAGCCGATTTCGTCGTGTACGGCCGAGCCTGGAGAGGCAGCGGCGGTAACGCCGGAGCCAATCTCAACTGCCTTCACTGCTTGTAACGACATGACCGCGGCGGCTAACAGAGCATCCAGCCGTTCATCCCATTGGGCATAAGTGCCCAGGCCGGGAGGGACTCCGTGGGCAACCACCTCAAAGACTCCTCCCAGCGAATCGCCGGTTTTGAGGACCTTGTCAACTTCATCTTTCATGCGCTGTTCGGTTTCAGGGTCAGAACAATTCAGCAAGATTTCTTCCTGATTCAAAAGAGCCTGAATCTGCTCCCACAGGACGTCTTGTTTCACGGCCACATTGCCGACGGCGACGACGTGGCTGAGAACCTCGATGCCAAGGTCGCGCAGGAAGGTTTTGGCGAGGGCGCCGATGGCAACGCGCGCCGCCGATTCGCGGGCTGAGGCACGTTCCAGGACATAGCGGGCCTCGGGAAAATTGTATTTCAGAGCGCCCGCCAGGTCGGCATGCCCTGGCCGCGGAGAGGCTACGCGCTTGTGGCGGGCAGGGTCGCCTTCGCCTACGGGCAAGGCCTCCTGCCAGTTTTTCCAGTCTTTGTTTTCGAGTTGGACGGAAATGGGCGAACCGATTGTCATGCCATGGCGGACGCCAGAGAGGATATGAGCCGTGTCCCGCTCAATCTTCATGCGGCCGCCGCGGCCATAGCCCTGCTGCCGACGCCAGAGTTCGCGGTCGAGAAAGGCCTGGTCCACTTTGAGCCCGGCGGGCAGGCCCGAAAGGAAAGCGACCAGAGCTTCGCCGTGAGATTCTCCGGCAGTGAAGTAGCGCAGCATAAGTGCTCGATTCTACCTGATGCGGCGTCCCTCTGGAGTTTCTGGACACAGTAAAGAACCGCGCCTATGGACGAGATACAAGAAAGGTACTCCCCTGATTGATTTTCATTCGCGCAGGGGCGAGAATGATTGCTACAATGACCAAACATTCGTAAGTGTCGTAGTTTGAGGTCAATCCGCCCGTTCGCGTCATTTTGCAAACTCTCTGGCCAAACAAGGAGGAACTGTGTGCCCCCACGCACAGATCTAAGGGAAATAATTTTCCCCAGCAAAAAGATTCGTTGTGTGCTCGTGCACGACCATGTTCTGTTGCGGCAAGGTCTGCGGCGCTTGTTGGAAGACGAGCCTGACATTGAGGTGGTTAGCGAAGCCGGCAACGCCGCGGAGTGCCTGCGCAAGGTTTATGAGTTGCGGCCGGATGTGGTGGTCGCGGATGCCGATACGTTCCAGCTGTCTGCGCCCGAAGCAGAGCGTTGTGTAGCCCGAGAATCTTCCCAGACCAAAATAGTGTTCTTGAGTGTGCAGGAACAGGCCATACCGCTTGGCGACTTGCAGGCTGCACTAGGAGGCTGCGCGGTGCGGCAAACTTCCGCAGGAGAACTGGTGGAGATGGTCCGGGAGTCCGGCAATGCGACGAAGCATGATGCGACGAATCATGATGCGACGAATCATCGTGAGACACCGTCTGGCCGTGACCGGCAGTCCTCCGCCGCAACCCCGTTTCCACAAGAACGCGCTCTCACCGCGCGCGAACGGGAAGTATTGAAACTGCTGGCGGAGGGAAAGACGGTTCGCGCCGCGGCAACAGTTCTGGGATTGAGCAGCAAGACCGTGGACGCGCATAAGTTCAATCTTATGCGGAAGCTTGGCATCCATAACAAGGCCCAACTGGTCATGTGGGCGATTCAGAAGAGAGTGGTGAAGATTCCGGTCAACTTCTAGTGGATCGTGGCTGGTAGATCATAGCCGGGCGCAGACCGCCGCAAGTTCGGCGAGGCTGGAAACTTGCAAGTCCGGCCGTCCCTCCGCCGCCTTGACGGCGCCCACACCGGTTCGCGCCGACGGACGGTTGACCCAAACAGTGGACAGGCCGAGCGACTGCGCGGGGATCACGTCGTGGTAGAGGCTCTGGCCGACGTGCAGGACACGGTGGGCGGAAACACCGGCGCGGCTCAACGCGAGTTCGAAAATCTTCAAGGATGGCTTGTAGGCTCCCGCCTGTTGGGCCGTGATGATCTGATCGAATTCCACTCCAAGCTGAGGCTTGGTAGCCGCGAAAAGATCGTCGTCCACGTTGGAAACGATGGCCAGTCGGAAGCGGCTCTGGAGTTCGCGGAGCGCGCTTACGGTATCGGGCCACGGCTTCCACTCTCGCAGGGACTCGGGCAGTGAGCAGGCTTCCTGGTCGGTGGCTGTGAATCCGAGTTGCGCTCCGAACTGCCGCACGACGGAGTGAAGAACTTCTCGATAGCAGCGATACTCTCCCCGCTCGGCGCTGGCTTCGAAGTCGCCGTAGAGCCGGAGGATCGTGGCATTGTCCGTGTCCTTGCCGTGCGCCGCGAGAATGCGGTGCAGGCAACGGAGAATCCCGTCCTCCCAATTGATGAGCGTGCCGTAACAATCGAAAGTGAGAATTTCAAATTGGCTGAAATCGAGCATCTTGCAACCGGGATTCTCTCCGGCGGATCATGAAACGGGACCAGGAAAAGGAATCGCCCAATGAGGCAGAAATCGATGATTTGAAAACTATCGTCCAGCCAGGATTATTGCCTGATCTCGATCGACTGGTTGAGCCGGAAGGCGACCGCAGACTCCGCCGGCAGAACGATTTCCTTATTTCCGGTGAAGGCCGCGCCAGCGCCTCCGGCGCCTCCGCCGGCAAGCATCCCAATCGCAGCGCCTTTCCCGCCCCCGGCGATTCCGCCGATAATTCCGCCCAGAGCAGCGCCGCCACCTGCCATGATTCCTGTGCGTTTGCCCTTCCCTTTAATAGAGAAAGAACGGGCCGATGCCTGGACCGGCAGATCTGAACCATTCACATTGACGGAGTCCAGACGAATCTGCAGGACAGCGCGGCCGGCAAGCTTTCCGAGTGGCTTGGCGTCCACCACCGTTCCGCTAACATTCGCACCCTGGGGAATGGCGACGGTGTTCTCCACCACGACGTCCTTGGCGACCGTGCCTGTAAACGTCTGCCCAGACTGGCTCAGCTTGGAGCCAAGCGCAGATCCCAAGCTGACGGTGACCGTGGTCCCGGAAGGCACAACCAGTGGCGGTTTCGGGGCTTCCTGTTTCCCCGCGCTCTTATTCGCGTCCGGGGCAGGGTTCGTGGTGCCGGCGTCGCTGGGATTATTCGAGTTAGTTGAGGAAGGCTTGCTCGTGCAACCAAGCCCGGCGAGGGTAAGACCAAGACTAAGGGTGAGAAGGATTAGGCGTTTGCGCATGGTTCCCTCCATCGGTGTTTACGTTCCAATTTAACCGGAAGCGGGTCGAGGTAGCAATGGGCGACACTGGAGAGACCACCTCCGGCACGAGGAACTAGCGCTCAAAGGCAGGCAGAGTGGGAGTTTCTTCACGCGATTCGGCGGTGTGCTCCGCTTCTCCGGCCTCGGGGGCAGCGGAGGAATCCTCGGAAGGAAGGGTGGCCTTGGGCGTAAGAAACTTGGAGCTGTTCAGCAGTGGCCGTCCGAGCGAGGCGTTGTAGCTGGTCCAGGGGCTTTCCAGGTCGGCCTCGCGCTCAAAGTGGGCACGCATGGCTTCCATCTTGGAATCCAGGTCGTCCATGTAGTGCAGCAGGAGCGCTTCGGGAAACATGGGCAGCTTGGGTGAGCCGAATTCGTACTCGCCGTGGTGGCTGATGATGAGATGCTCAAGAAGAGTCTTAAGCTCGGCCGGAAAGTCTGGGACAAGCGCGAGTTTCGCCTGCAACATCTCGAGTTCAATGACCATATGGCCGAGAAGCTGGCCGCGCGTGGTGTAGGAAAACGAGCGATTGTAGGCAAGTTCGTGGATCTTACCGATGTCGTGAAGGAATACGCCGGTCAGCAGCAGATCGCGATTGACCTGAGGATAGTTTCTGGCGACCAGATCGCAAGAGCGAAAAAGCGAGACCACGTGGTCGAGCAAGCCGCCGATATAGGCGTGATGCAGGGTCTTGGCGGCGGGAGCATTTCGATAAGCCGCCGCGATCTCCGGGTCGGACATGAAGGCCTGCACCAGAGACTTCAGATGAGGATTCTGAAAGGACGCAACGAAGTCGGTTAACGTTTGCCAGAGTTCGTCAATATTCCTAGTGGTTTTGGGAAGATAGTCGGAGAATTCGATTTCCGATTCGCCCAGCTTTCGCAGCTTGTGGATGGTGAGCTGGAAACGGTTCTTGTACTTGTTGACCAAGCCTTTGACCTTGAGGAAATCGTCCTGCTCAAAGGCATTGAGCACTTCCTCCACGTTATCCCACATCTTGGCTTCGAGATGCCCGCTGCGGTCGCCGAGGGTCAGAGCGAGATACGGCTCACCGGTTTTCTTAGGCTTGATTTGCTTGGAGACGACGACAAAGTTGGAGGTGATGATCTTGTTTTCGTGGCGGGTGCAGTCGCTGATGTAGAACTCTTTCATTCTCCACATCAGTGTAAATCAGAAAGCACAAAGACGGCGCGAGGGTGAGTGGGGAGGCCCCGGCGCGGGAAGCTTTGTGCCAGAACGCCTCGCTTCACTCGGCTGGACAGCCGAGAGCCTGTCCTGAGCGGAGTCGAAGGACAGCTGTCCCCTATGTGACTTTCGCAAGACGCAGCCTGCTACAGAATGCCCAGTACTTTCTTTTTCTTCTTCTTGAGATTCTTGGCCTCGGATGCCTTGGCCGTGGTGGTTTCGACCGGCTTGGTCTGGTTGGGGCTGGCGCCGGAATCGATGTAACCCGTTTTGATGTCGATATAGGCTTCTTCGCGCAGTTTGGTCAGATAAGCGCGGAGCGCGGGTTGCAGCTTCTGGTAGTAGAGCGCGTCCTGGATTCGAGGCTCGACATCCTTCAGTGGCGGAATGCCCGCCATCTGGTGGCTCATGACCTTCAGGATGACGTAGCCCTGCTTGGTGCGGATCACGTCCGTGACCTCGCCGGACTTCATGGCGAATGTCTTGTCCTCAAGTTCCTTGGCGAGAGCGCCGCGCTTGAACGCGCCCAGATCGCCGCCCTGAGTAGCCGACGGACCGTCGGAATATTTCTTCGCCACATCTTCAAAGCTGGCTCCGGCGCGAATCTGTTTGAGCAGGTCATTGGCTTTGGCTTCGGCCGCCGTCAGAGATGCAGCCTCCTCAGCCTGTTTGGCGGCAGCTTCGTCGGCGGCTTGATTCTTTGGAGCGTCGCCTCCCGCAGCGGGGGGATCGGCAGCGACGTTCTGGGGTGGCGCTGCGGCGGCAGACTTATCGGCAGCCGGCTTCTTCGGAGCAACCAGAATCTCGCTGAGTCTTATCGACTCCGGTTGCTCCATCTCATTCTTGTGCTGTTCGTAAAACTGCTGCTGTTCCTCTTTAGTGACGCTGAGGTGGGAACCGACCTCTTCGCCGATCACCTTTTGCGTGATCATCTGGTTGCGCAGATTCTGCTTGAAGTCTTCGTAAGAGATGCCCTGGGCGGTGGCAGCCTTCTCAAGCTCTTCCATGGTTTCCAGCTTCATGTCTTTGCGCATCTGATCGAGGCGCTTCACAAGGTCCGTGTCGCCGGTGATGCTGAGGTCTTTTCCCTTTTCCAGCAGGAGTTGTTGATCGATGAGATCGCGCAGGACGTCCTTTTCACGCTCAGCGTAGAGCTTGTCCGCATTGGCCGTGTCCTGCTGTTTAACGTCATCCTTAAGTTGATCCTTGCTGCGGAGGAACTCCGAGCGGGTAATGATCTGGCCGTTGACCCGCGTGACAATTTCTTCGACCACCTGGCCCGCAGCCAATGCGGCCATACACGCCATAACAATGAATAGCAGAACCATTCTTTTCATAGGATTTTCGGAGGGCCGCCACGCTGTCTGGACGGCGGGCACCTGCCTGTCGGGATATTTTACTACGTCCGGGCGGGGCGGGCCGGGCCCCACCTGGGATGGTTTGATGCGCTGGCGCATTTGCCGGGTTGCTGGGAACGCGTGTTACAAGGTCCGCGCAAGGACGAGGGCGGTCATGTCATCTGGAACAAGGGGTTCGCAGGTGAACTCCCCAACGCTATTCAGAATGGTCGCGCTAAGGGCTTGGGCGCGGTGCGAAGGATCGTCCCGCAGGCAGTCTTTTACGCGTTCCAGGCCGAATTCCAGGTCTTGCGCCTTTTCATCTTTGCATTTGCCCTCAACCACTCCCCGCGAAACCAGCATTAGAACCGCGCCTTCCTCCAGGGCTACAGTGGGGGCGTCGCAGGTGGCATGGGAGAAAAGGCCGAGCGGCAGCCCGGTAGCCGCGAGTTCAGCAATGCCGGTACTGTCCCGGAGGAGTCCCGGAGTATGCCCGGCATTGGTATAGCAAAGCGTGCCAAATCTCTCGTGATAGCAGCCGATGAATGCCGGGCAGGAGTGGACGCCCGCCGCGGCTTCCATCAGGCTGCGGTTGAGTTGAAGACAGAGCGTGACCATGGCAGCGGATTCGTTGATGTCGGCTTCCGAAAATAGCTCGGCTCCCATCGTGCGAAATATTTTCGTTGCTGCCGAGAGGATAGCCTGATTGTTCTCGCGGCGTCCGGCGACATCGAGCAGGCCAAACAAGATCCTTTCGGGGCTTACTCGCAATGAGTCATAAAAGTCCCCGGCAACTCTCGCTCCATACGTAGTGGCAGCGATCTCCGCGCCCTCAATCCTGGGAAAGTCGGCAGGGACAGGCTCCAGCGCGGGTGGAGGTTCGGGCACTCGGGAATGGAATAGTGCGCGCATTCGACGCGTAGTCTAGAGCTGAAACTAGCACAAGCTCCGACCGTGGGCAAATTGCCGCCGTCCCGAATCGGGACCTACTGGCCGTATTTCTCGCTGAGGTACTTGCCGATCTCGGACTCGAGTTGGCCGTAGTCCGAGTGGATCGTCGCGCGCAGGGCCGCTTCGGTGGAACTGCCTTCGCTGAGGCGTTGCAGAATTCGCTGGATGTCGCCCATGCCGTAAGAATCGTTGATGTAGGAGACCGCAGCCAGCGATTCCGCATAGGCCACGTAGGCTTCCCCGCCCGAGAAGCGCAAGAAGCTCCCTTCCAGCACGTTCAGCGGGATGTTGCGTTGAGACTTGAACAACAGAGCCAGTTGGTGTCCATCGCTGCCCAGGGACTTCGGCTCCAAAAGCTGAGCGATGCCCTCGTGCAGCCAAGGCGGGCAGCGGCCCGCGGAAATCTGATTGATGAACGAGTGGGCCAGTTCATGCTTCAAAACCCGCGCCAACTCTGGCGTCACGGAATTGAGGCCGCTGATGGGGATGCGGAGCTTGCCATCGTTGATGGCCCCCGACCAGGACGGTGCGCGGGTGACGTCAAAGAAGGCTTGCTCGGTGTAGAGCGTTACCAGAATGTTGTCGCGGGGTGGCGTGCCCAGGTCCCGCGCCAGATCGTCGTAGTCCGATTCAAGCGCGGCCAGGATTTGGGCACGGAATGTTTCGGAAGTCTGCTTGCCCTCGTAATGCAGTACGAAATGGCTGCTCTCGCGCTGGGCGAAATCAGTCTCGACGTTTTGTTCGCGCTGCGCCTTTGCCAGATATTGCTGGACGGCCGGATCGGGGCGCAGTTCGAAGGAATGCTTCCACGAAGCAACCGCATCTTTGGTGCGGTCGGATGCCTGCTGCGCATAGCCCAGCACGGCGTAGGCATCGGGTGACTGGGGCGCCGCGCGGACGGCGCGCTGGGCGTAGGACAGAGCCTGCGAAGCGCTCCCTGTGCGCACCAGCAGGGCGGCGTAATAGATCAGGACGGTTGCGTTCTCCGGCTGGAACCGGAGGGCGCTGTCGAAATAGCGGCGGGCTTGATCGATGTTGCCGTGTTCGAATTCGAACTTGCCGGCAATGAAGTCCGCCGTGGCGCTCAACTCGGCGTTGCCTTTGCCTTCCAGTTTCGCAAGAGCCTCGGGGTCAACCTTGCCATCCTTAACAATCGTCTTGGGAAGGTCCCCCTCGTTCGCGAGACTGTCAACCGGGGTGAAAGCGGGAAGATCGCCGGCAGTTTTGTTGGCGACGGAGGCAGCGAGGTTGACGGGCATGCCGCCGGTTTCGACGCGGTCTACAGAACTCTTGGGAATGGCATAGCTGTCGTCGCCGATTTCGTATTCATAGCGGTTGCCATTTTCACGGACGTGGTCGACGAGGATGGTACGGCCATTCTTCAAATGGATCGTGTCAGCCCATGCCGCCGCGAAGGCGAGCATGAGCATCATAGCTGACAGGATAGTGACACGAAGCCGCATTGAAGCGCATTCTAGCAACAGGGAGCGCACGCACCTACGTAACGAAAGTACTGATGAGACCCTGCAAATTAGGCTTGATGCTGACCGTATGTCTTGCTGTGCCGCTTCTGCGGGCATGGGGTGCGCAGGCGGCTCAGGCACCGGCAGGTCCTGCACAGGCGCGCCGACCGGGACCGGCGGAGTCTCTCTATCTGCAACTCAACAGCGTCGGACTCGATCCCGGCCGTGTGTTCAAGGTGCGAGGGGCGTCGCTGGAGCGCTCAGCGATCCATATCACTTTGGAAGATGGCACCATCGCCTTCACGAAGGATGTGCTGGGCCGGATTACCGGAGCATTTTTTGAGGGAGATGGAGAAGTGCTGCTAGCTCCGCCGAGCGATGTCGAGCGAAGATCGATGAGCCTGTTCACGGGGATGGCGATTCTGGAAGTGCGTTTCTCGACCGCCTACTTCCGCTTCAACGACAACACTCCCGCTGAGTTGCAGCCTGGTCTCAGGGCACCCGAAGCACCCGAGGAGTTTGTTGCCCGCTGGGACCAGACAGCCCGCAACCTGGCGCAGTGGGACGCCATGCGGCTGCTCGCGAGTTTCAGCGACATGCTGCCTATCGCGGGGGACACAATCTCCAAAGACCCCCCGGTCACGAGAACAGATCCCGAGGATCGCATGTTGCATGCCCGGCTGCAGGGAAACAAACTCGGCGTCTTCGACATTTTCTTTGACTCGACCGCCGCGGAGCAAGTGGAGGCCGGACAAACCAAGACTGCGGAAAACGGAAGCGTGTATTACGACGTCTGGACTTCATTCTCGACCGACGATGCCGGACGGAGACGAATCGCCCAGAAAGAAATCCCTCAGACGCTTCCGGCGGAAACAGAATCTCATGAGGATCCGATTTTCGTGCGCAACTATGTGATTGATGCTCACGTGAACCCACCCAAAGAGCTGGATGCTGAGGTGAAATTGCAGCTCGAGGTGGTGCGTGGCGGATCGCGCTTCCTGGTGTTCGAACTATCGCGCTTTCTGCAGATCCGGAGCGTCGAGGCGGACGGGAAGGCGGTGGAATTCATCCACAACCCTGCGGTGGAGGGCACGCGGCTGGCGCGCAGTGACGACGATTTGGTGGCTGTGATTCTGCCCGGCCCGGCACTGAAGGGACAGAAAATCAGCCTGCGTTTCGTCTACGGTGGAGAAGTGTTAGCTGAGGCCGGTAAGGGGCTGCTCTATGTGGGTGCGCGCGGCACCTGGTATCCCAATCGCGGAATGGCCATGGCAGACTTCGATCTTACCTTCCATTATCCGCCGGGTTGGACGCTTCTGGCGACGGGCAAACCAAGCCCGATCTCCAAGCCATCGCCAAAGCCTCCACAAACTGCCCCGCAAAACGCCGGCGACGAGCAAGTGGCACATTGGCTTTCGGAACGGCCCATCCCCGTGGCCGGTTTCAACCTCGGCAAGTATGTTCGAGGTGTCGCGCAAGCCGGGAATGTCATCGTGGAAACCTACGCTACGGGCGGCGTGGAGCGAGACTTTCCCAAGCCCCCGCCGACAGCAATGCAAATTGAACCGATGCTGCCGCTGCCCCAGACCCCTCCAGCGTTGATCGCTCTGCCCGAACCTTCACCCGCGCGGAACGCGACGGCAGTGGCCGAGGTTACAGCGGGGGCCATTCGTTACTACGCGGAGCGATTCGGTCCATTTCCCTACAGTCAACTGGCTTTGACCCAGATGCCGGGGCGAGAGAGCCAGGGGTGGCCTGGGCTTGTCTTCCTTTCCTCCTACGCTTTCCTGACTCGCGAGGAGCGTGAAGGGATCCACATGACTGGCTCGGGCGGATTCATTGACCAACTTGTTCCCGCGCATGAAACCGCACACCAGTGGTGGGGAGACCTAATCACCTGGAGCACCTATCGTGATCAATGGTTTTCGGAGGGATTGGCAAACTATTGCGCGCTGATGATGCTTCAGGAGAAGAATCCGGCGGGTTTTCGGCTGGTCATGGAGAAATATCGGCAGGAACTGGCTGACAAGAATAAAGACGGCGACTTCCCCAAGGATGCCGGACCGGTGACCTTAGGAAGCCGCCTCCTTTCGTCTCACTTTCCACTAGGTTACGAAGCGATCAGTTACGGGCGGGGGACGTGGCTGTTCCACATGCTGCGCTCGATGTTGCAGGACGCCGCAGAGGAAGCAGGAAGAAAACAACCGAGGCGCAGCGTTGGGGAAGAGCCCTTTGTGCGGTCCCTTAGGAAACTGCGCGAGCGATACGAAGGAAGAGCCGTCAGCACGCGAGAACTGCTGGACGTTTTTGCTGAGGATCTGCCGCCGTCGTTGCGCTATGAAGGGAAAGCCTCGCTCGACTGGTTCCTGGAAGGTTGGGTCAACGGCACTTCTCTGCCCAGACTGGAGTTGCAGAGTGTCAAGTTCTCGCCGACGGCGAAGGCTACGGCTGTGACCGGGGTTATTCGGCAAAAGGACGCTCCGGACGACCTGGTGACCTCAGTTCCGATCTACGCAGTGGTCTCCGGCAAGACTCCTGTGCTAGTGGGCCGCGTGTTTGCCGACGGGGTGGAATCTTCTTTTCGCATATCGGCACCGGCGGGAACCCACAAGCTTTTGCTGGATCCGAACGGAACCATCCTTACCAGTCCAAAGTAGCGGACACTTCGCTAGGCATAACTGCGGACGTCTCTCCCGGACCGGAACCCGTCCGCACTTGTGTTTCCCGGAACGGGCGATGAGGTTGCGAGAAGCCGCAGGTCATACGATGCTTGCCGCGAAGCTAAGCGACTGACTGTCTTTCACTTGCGCAACATCGCACTGAGAAACACAGGGATGGCAACTGAGTTGCTGAATAGCGAGCATAGTTCAGGAAGTGAACCCTTGAATTCTGTACAGGAGTCGGGGGTGCAACACACAAGAGCGAACCAGAGAGGCTGCCAAGCATAGGGACTGCGAACGGCGCAGAAACCATATTCGGCGAACCATGTTCAACGAAACCATGTTCAACGAAGCAATGTTCGGCGAAGCAATGATTGGCGAAACAATGATCGGCGCCACGCTCGCCGAGGCAGGTCAGTGGCGCGGAGTAGAGACCATTTTGTTGGTCGAAGACGAAGCGTTTGTGCGCGAGGTGACTGCCGAGGTCCTGGAGTCGGCGGGATACAAATTGGTGATTGCCAGAACCGCGGCTGAGGCATTAGAGGTTCATCGCGGGCGGTCGGCGGCGGTCGATCTGCTTCTTGCCGATGTCGTCATGCCCGGGATGAGCGGCCGCGAACTGGCAACAGAATTTGAAAGACTGTATCCGGGCGCCCGGGTCCTGCTGATGAGCGGCTATGCGGAACAACTCGCGTTGTGTGGGTCTTCCCCTTCCGGCAAGACGTACCTGGCCAAGCCCTTCTGTGTCCGCATCCTCTTGCAGAGGGTGCGTGAGGTGTTGGACACGAATCCGCCTCATTAAGGAGCACCGGCTCCACTCACGCTCGATTTACGGTACCGCGTGGCTTGCAGAATTTCATGGGGAATCTGGGACAGTGGCACAACTCGATCAAGGATACCCATCTCCGCGCACAGACGAGGCATGCCATACACCGTACAACTGGGCTCGTCCTGACCCAGCGTGAAACCACCTTCCCGATGAATGGCGCTCATTCCCTGCGCACCGTCCGATCCCATGCCGGTCATAATGACTCCCATAGCCTGGGAATGAAATGCGGAGGCAACCGATTGCATCATGACATCGGCCGACGGAACGTGTAATTGATCCTCTGGTTTGTTAGAAAGGGAAATTACTATTCGGGAGTTGGTCGGACGGTCCACCGTCATATGAGATCCGGCAGAAGCGAAGTAAACCACTCCTGGACGAACGACCTCTCCGTGCGCTGCTTCGCATATGGAAACGGCGCAAAGGTTCTTCAGTCTTTCCACAAATGGGGCGGTAAAACCGGGTGGCGTGTGCTGCACCACCAGGATAGGAACCGAAAGGTCGCTTGGAAGAGCCGGCAGAATTTCCTGCAGGGCCTTTGGGCCGCCCGTCGAGATGCCGACAGCGACGATAGCCAGAGGAGAGGGCGACGCCTCCCGCGAGGGCAGCGGAACCGCTTGGGGAGGCTTTCGCGGCAGGTTGAGATGTTCTCTCGAATGCCTCGATTCCGCAGCCGCCTTGATCTTGGCGATTAGATCATCCCGAATGTGAAGAATGTTCAGTGAGGTGGAGGAGAGCTGCTTGGGCACATAGTCGAAGGCACCTGCCCCAAGTGCGCTGAAGGTGGTATTCGCGTCGTTCAGAGTGAGCGAACTTACCATGATGACCGGGCGCGGGAACTGGGCCATGATGCAGCGGAGGGTCTCCAGTCCGTCGAGACCGGGCATCTGCACGTCGAGGGTGACGACGTCGGGATCGAGGGAGGTTATTTTTTGGAAAGCTTCGGTACCACTGCTCGCGGTGCCAACAACCCAGAGATCGGGATCGGAAGCGATCATGCTGGAAAGCGCCGTGCGCATAAAGGCACTGTCGTCCACAACGAGCACCCGTACCTGCGATTTGTTGCGTTCGCTGTTCATGTGCGGTAAATAGCCCGGACAAGGCTATGGACTTCGTCCATGTAGGAATCCAGTTCGAAGGTGAGGCGAGCCCAGTCAAACGTTCTTAGCGACGCAGAGTCTCGGGCGAGCACGGCAAAACCAGGGTCTTCGAACAAGTTCACTTGCCGTTCTTCCACGTAGCCGTAATTCAGACCGCTCATGCGGCACAGCAAGTCGGCAACATGCACCAGGGCCACCAACCCCGCGTTTTGGGTCGATTTCTCCGGCGAGTGATGATAAGTAACGACCTCGATCAGGTCGGGAGCAAGCTCCCAGCTTTCGGCAAGCAGGCGTCCGCTATCACAGTGCGTGAATCCCAGGGATCTTTGCTCCGCTTCGTGCAGTGGAATCCCTTCGGCTTTGGCTAACTCGAAAGCCGTACGGAATTCCCGGGGCAAAACCCAGAGGTTGACGATGATTCCCAGGTCATGAAGAAGACCTGCAAGATATGCCTTTCCGGGATCGCCCAGATTGATGTTGCGTGCCAGGTGGCGGCAGACCAGGGCGCACCCCAGAGAGTGTTCCCAAAACACCACTGGATCGAGGCTGGTTTTGTCCCCCGGGAGCATGTTCAGCACACCGCACGACATCGCGATATCGCTGACATGGTGGAATCCCAGACTGACTACTGCTCCGCGCAACGATTCCACTTTCTGCCAGCGGCCGAATAGCGGGGAATTGGCCATTTGCAGGCACTGCGCCGCCAGAGACTTGTCCTGCGCGAGGAGATCGGTGACTTTTTGCACGTCGAGTTGCTCTACCGGCTGGTGCAGGTAGCGCAGCAAAGGGGCAAGAACCGCCGGGACGGTGGGAATCTGGCGCAGTCCGTCGAGCCGCTGCAGCAAGAACTGCTTGCCCACGGGTGCGGTTGTCATATCGCTTTACCTCCTGCTGCTGCGCGTTCGCCCTTCACATAAGCAGTGGCTCCGGGCAAGTGGACCAGTTGAAAGTCTTCGCTCACACCGTAAAGAGACTCCGAATGGCCCAGAAACAGATATCCGTGCGGCAGAAGGTTGTTGAAAAAATGCTGAATGACACGCCGCTTGGAAGCCAGATCGAAGTAGATCAGCACGTTGCAGCAGAAGATGGCGTCAATGCTCTTCATGAGGGTCATGCCGTCGTCGTCCGACAAATTGAGCCGGCTGAAGCTAATGTTGGCGCGGGCCAGCGGATTGACCTGCAGCTGGTCGCCGAAGGGAAGAAAGTATTTCTGCCGGCAGAGGGGCGTTAGGTTGCGCGTGCTGTAGTCACCGTAGACGGCGGCTTTGGCATGGGCGAGAGAACGCTCGTTGAGGTCTGTGGCGAGAATCTCGACGGTCCAGTCTTTAAGCGGGCTGTCAGCTTCCTCCAGTTGCACCATACGGAGGGTGTAAGGCTCCTCTCCGGTGGAGCAGCCGGCACTCCAGATGCGCAGGCGGCGCTGCGGGAAATTGGATTTGGCTTCGAGAATCTTCGGGATCACGATACGGCGCAACGCATCCAGTTGCGGCTGATTGCGAAAGAAGCAAGTTTCCCCGATGGTGATCTCGTTGAGCAAGGCGATCCGTTCGGCCTGCCGGATGGGACGAATGGTGAGACACTCGAGATACTCGGGCAGGGTTTGCACCTTGAGCTCTTTCATACGGCGGCCGCAGCGGTCTCGCAGCAGGCGGAGCTTGTTGTCGGGGTGAAAAATCCCAGCTACCTGATAAATTAGGTCGCGGATGCGCACAAGGTCGGGATCGGGCGGCCCTTCCGTGATGGGGACTGCTTGCAGCGAGGACGCGATTGTCACCCGGGCCTTTCGGGTCGCTGACATCCAGCGATCTCTAGATTGCGTCAAGCGCGCTTCGCAAAACTCCCTCAGCGCGATGGACACGCACCCAACCACTAACTTCATCGGCACGGGACGGGCGTACTTTAGATGGAGCAGGCGCTGGGGCAGGCGCTGGACCAAGAACGAGCACGGAATCAAGATCCGATGCAAATGCCCGGGGCACATTTGACAGCCGGAACCCCGCCAGATCACCGGAGCGCCGAGGGCGGCGCCGCGGAGGCCGAGGCACGGCTTGAGGGGATTCTTGTCCCTTGTGCGCCCAAAATGACTATGTCTACGCGGCGGTTCTGGGCCCGCCCTTGGGCGGTGAGATTGCTCGCGATCGGGTGATACTCCGCGTAGCCGGCGGCCGAAAGCCTCTCCGGCGCGAAGCGGTGGCCGACGATCAGGACGCGCACCAGTTCCGTGGCCCGTGCCGTCGAAAGTTCCCAATTGGAGGCCATCTGGGCGGTGTGAATCGGGATGTTGTCGGTGTGGCCTTCGATACGCAGCTTGCAGGTGCGGATGGCCAGGATTGATGCAATGCGATCAAGAGCCGACAGCGACTCGGGTTTGATGGTCGCCGAACCACTGTCAAAGAAACCGAATTCCCGCAGGCTCACTACCAGGCCGTCCGTCTCGCGGTGCAACGCCACCTCATGCAACGCGATTTCTTTGTGCAGCGCGTCCTGCAATTCACTTTGCAAGGTGGCTAGATCCGTCTCCTCGGAAGCGGCGGCCAGGGAATCTTCCGGAGACGAAGCGATGCGTCCAAGTTCAGCGTTCCGTGTCACGTTCTGAATGGCCTGCACCGTGCTGAAAGGCATCGGTTCATTGATATCAAGCGGAACCTGCGTAGTCGACGCCGGGAAAACACCCAGCTCCTGAAATGCCACCTGAATGGCCAGAGAAAGCTTGCCAACCTTCCGCTGGTCAACCTGCGACGAGGCATACAGGACCACAAAGAAGGCAAACAGGAGAGTGATGAAATCAGCGTAAGAGACCAGCCAGCGTTCATGGTTGGAGTGCGCCCGGGGCCGTCTGCGGCGGCGTGTCATTCGCCGGTCTCTTCCGCGCCATATGGGGCTTGATTCGCCTCGACCAGAAAACCCAGCAATTTTGTTTCCAGCATGCGGGGGTTCATACCTTCCAGAATTGACGCCACTCCCTCAAGCGTCATTTCGCGCATGATTTGTTCATCGCGAATGCGGAGTTTCATCTTCCCCGCCATTGGAAGATAGAGAAGGTTGGCGGAAGCCACTCCGTAGATCGTCGCCACGAATGCGACTGCGATGCCCCTTCCAACTTCGTCGATCTTGTCCAGATGCTGCATCACCTGAATCAGTCCTAAAACCGCTCCGATGATGCCGACGGTGGGAGCGAAACCTCCCGCCGACTCGAATACCTGCGGAACTTGCTCTTCGTACTCGGCCTGGTTGTCGAGTTCCAGTTCCATCATCTTGCGCAGTTCCTGCGGTTCCGTGCCGTCCACGGCCAGCATTAACGACCTCTTCAGGAAGGAATCGTCGATCTGGGGAAGCTCCGCATCCAGAGAGACGATGCCGTCGCGCCGGGCCTTTTGCGCGTATTGCACGAGTTGCTGAATCGTCGCTTGCGGATCCCGTTGGGGATTGACGAAAACCGAACCCAATTGCCGGAAGGCGAGCAGAATAATGGTGAGAGGGAACTGGAGCATCACAGCTCCCATCGTGCCACCGAACACGATGATCGCGGCCGTGGGCTGCAAGATCTGGCCCAGGTTCCCGCCTTCGAGCAGAAGCCCGGCCAGGATTCCACCCAGAGCGAGAATGATCCCACCGAAGCTGGCCTTGTCTACGCTCACCTCTCGGGCTCCCTTTTGCGGGCGTCGGGACCCTCGGGAAGCAGGGTGTGCGAAGAGGAACTGTCCCAGGCAAAGGATAGACCTTGCAAGACCGAGCGCCGGAATTCGATGAGCCGGGCCAGAACTTCCTCAGCGCTTTCCCGCACCACAATCTTTTCGCCGGTGACCAACGTGATAAGCGTGTCCGGGGACTGCTCCACAAACTTGATGAGGTCAGAGTTGACGGTTAGAGCCTGATTGTTGAGGCGTGTAAGCCGAATCATGTTTTCCCCGAGGACGTGCAGGCCCCTGGGAGTAGTTATCGGCGCAACAAAGGGGGGGCTTATGCCGCGCGCGCGAGAGTGTTGTTACGGAGGGTCTACGTCTGACAGCCTCTGTCCCGGAAGAAGCTACTAAAGCGAAACAGGCGGTTGCCGATGGACACAACAGACATTCGGGTTCCGTGAGCATGAAGTGGAACGGGAGCTCCGCAGAGATGCATTGCTGGGGAGTCGGTTCCAAGTAGGCGGGACCGACCCAAACAAAGGAGAAACAACAATGCCTATCGGGATTCTGAATAACATCAATTCTCTGGCCGCGGAAAACGAACTCACTCTTACAAGCACAGCCTTGAGCCACACGCTGCAGCAACTGTCTTCAGGGTCGCGCATCAACAGCGGAGCCGACGATCCTGCCGGCCTGTCGATCGCCAATGGCCTGCAAGCCAACATCAGCGCCCTGACACAATCGGTGTCGAACGCGAACAATGGCGTCGGCCAACTCCAACTCGCCGATGGCGCGCTCGCTCAGGTCACCAACCTGCTGAATACCGCAGTCACACTGGCCACAGAATCGGCCACGGGCACGGTGTCCAACAGCCAACGCACCGCCATTCAGGCGCAATATGCCTCGATCCTGGCCGAAATAAACCGGATCGGCAATGCCACAACCTATAACGGACAAGCAGTGTTTCAAAGCGGCACGGCGCCCAATCTCAACGCGGCAGTCACTCCTGCAGCTGCGGTAGTGAACGCCAACGACGTGTTAACCGTCGGAGGCACCACTTCCATCACGGCGGGCGGCGCTACCTTTACTTACACAGCGGCGACGACGCTTGGAGCCAACAAGAACGAAGTAACCGCTGCCAACGCCGTCACCAGCGCTACCGTTCTTACCACGGGCGATGTCATCACGTCGACCCGGACCGCCGGCACCACAATCTACACCAGCGCCGTCGGGGCCACCGTGGGAAACCTGCTCACCGCTATCAACTCCGGCGTCAGCGGCAATGGCATTACCATCACCGGCACCGACGCCTCCCACGCCGGCTACCAGGGCACCCTAAACGCGGCAGGACACCTGCAAGTTGTCGATCTCAACAATAGCGGCAACCTCGGCACGGTCGAAACTGTTGGAGCACAAAATGGCGCCTTTACCACAAATGCTGCCGCAACCTCCACGGTGCAGGATCTGATCAACGCCATCAACGGCAACACCACCGTCGGGGCAAAGGCGGCGATCGTCAGTGGCGCTCTGCAAATCACCGACCCGTTGAGTCGAGGGAACCTCGTAGCCAGCACTACCGACACTGTGCTTGGAGCTCCCGTGCAAGGCGCTCCCACCACGTTCACCACGCCCAACAGCGTAGGAACGGCAACTCCCAACGCCAGTCAACTAGTGGGCAATACCGCGGGTTTGTTGTTAACAACCGCGCTAACCAACGGTGCCATCACCAGCTTCACCGTCGGCAGTAAGATATTTACCTTCACAGCGGGAGGCGCCTCGACCATTGGAAGCCTGATCAACGCCATTAACACTCCAAGCACCGATCCGGCCGGCCTGAATGCCTACCTCAACTCGGCGGGCAACCTGGTTGTCAACGACCCCAACAACAACGGCAATCTCGCGGTGGGTTCCACTAACACTGAGACTGTCTTGGGAACCTACTCCAACCCGACTACAACCGCTTCCACCACCACTAACATTTTCCTGAGTGACGCGACCTCTATCGGATCGAGTCAGATTGCGGTCAACATTGGCGGACTGGCGACAACGGCAATTACCAACGGTACGGGCGGGAGCGCCGTCAACCTGGCTACTACGGACCTGAATACCCAGGGCGACGCGCAGACAGCGCTGACCCTGATCAATTCGGCCATCTCGAACATAGCCAGCGTTCGCGGCACGTTGGGCGCAAGCGTCAACCGGCTGACCGCGGCCAGCAACGTCATCAACAGTCAGGTGCAGAACCTCACAGCCGCGCAAAACACCATCACGGCTGCCGATATTCCATCGGCCGTGGCTAGTTTGACCAAGTATTCCATTCTGGAGCAGACCGGTATCTCCGCGCTGGCCCAGGCTAACCAACAACAGCAGCTCGTACTAAAGCTGTTGCAGTAAGTTCAAGTCTCGGAAGGGGGCAGTCGAGCCTGCCTCCTTCCGGCTTTTATCCCTCTGGTCGCTCGATATGAGATCAAGCCCTGCACGCAGGATTCCACCTTCGCCGGACGCCCGGATCGAAGAGGGGGGAGTGCGCGCCAAGCTTGCTCCGTCTTTTTCCGTTTCAGGAAATGCTTCAACTGAGGAATCCAGCCAGTTACAAAATGCGCCCGCGACGGCCGCCTCTTCACAAGGTGAAGTCAAAGTGCAGTGGAACAAGCCTGATCGAAGGAGGAAAAGACCATGGGCATTAGTTTAAATCCCTCTGCTATCCTCTCCGGGCAAGGTATCAATGTCAGTTCCCTGGTGCAGCAGATTATCGCTTCGCAGAGCGGCCAGTTAAATGTGTGGCAGGCGCAGCAGACGACTTTAGCGACCCAGGATGGGGTGCTGGCAGGGATGAACAACAATCTCACCAACCTGCAGACCGCGGTCGCGGCGCTGGCCAATCCGGTGGGAGCGCTCACGGCTCAGGCGGCAGCGTCTTCGCAGCCGGGCGTACTGACCGCGGCCGCTCAAAGCACGGCCATCACTGGAACTCACCAGATCGTGGTGACCAGCCTGGCCACGACCGGCACGCTGTACACCGCCTCCATCGCAGCCGGCGCCAATACATCCTTCCTATCGAGCGGACAAACCAGCGGCGACATTCAAATACAAGTGGGCGGAGTGAGTGGCACAACCCGCGATCTCGTCATCACGCTGGGTAGCAACGACACGCTCAGCACTCTGGCCAGCTACATCAACACTCAAAGTAGTGCCAACAGCTGGGGAGTGACGGCTAGCGTGGTAAGTGACGCCAACGGTTCGCGGCTGTCCTTGCAGAGCCAAAGCTCGGGCAGCGGCGGAGCGTTGGCCGCCGTCGTCAACAGCAACACTTCCCTGACTTTCGAGGCGCCCGTGGGTGGCGCGAATGCGGTCCTGACCATTGACGGCGTGCCCTTCAGCAGCAGCACCAACACCGTGAGCGGCGCAATTCAAGGGGTCACACTAACTCTGCTCGGCCAGTCCACCGTCGGCAACCCGGTGCAGTTGACCGTGGGAGCGGATACAAACCAGATCACCTCCGCCGTCAACAACTTCGTTTCCGCTTACAACACCGTGATCAGCACCATCAACACGCAATATGTCGTGGACCCAACCGGTTCCATTCCAGCGCCCCCTCTGGAAGGGGATATTTCCCTGCGCTCGCTGCAGTCCCGGCTGCTGGCCGACGCCGCCTACGCCATTGGCGGCAACGGCGGATTGGTCAACCTGGCCTCGATGGGCATTAACATGAACAACGATGGCACGCTGACCGTGGGTTCCACACCAGCGCCAAATAGTCAAACGTTCGCCCAGGTGCTGGCCGCCAACCCCGCCGCCGTCCAGAACTTTTTTCAGAATGGGTCCGGGACGGGTTTCGCGAATATTTTCAATGCCGACTTGACCAGCTTGACCAGCCCCACACAAGGCCCCTTAAGCGTGGCTCTGACGCAAAACCAGGCGGAACAGGCCGATCTTACCGCCACCATCAACAATTTCGACACCCAACTTACGCTCGAGCAGACGCAATTGACGCTGCGCTACGACGCGGTCAACGCTTCGCTCCAGGCGTATCCACTGCTGCTGCAGGTGGTGACGGAAACCCTGGGCACGCTGGGTTCGGGCACTTCCTCCTCGGGCGCGCTCGTCTCCGGCGGACCAACTCTCACCTCGGGGCTCTAGCCAATGGACGCAAGATCTTCATACCGCGAAGCCGCAGTGCGAGGTGCAAGCCCGGTACGCCTGGTGATCTGTCTCTACGAGCAGGCCATCGAAGACCTGCGCCGCGCCGTCATCGCCCTGGAAAAAGGCGACATCGAAACGCGCACCCGCGGGATCAATCATGCGCTCACCGTGATTGCCCAACTGCAAGGATCGCTCGACATGGAGCGCGGCGGAGACGTTGCCAGGAACCTTGAGCGGTTCTACAGCCTGGTGCGGGTTGGCCTGATCGAGGCGCAGACAAAGCAATCCGCAAGGATTCTCGAACAACAGATTTCTCAACTGGCGACGGTTCACGAAGCCTGGCTGGAAGTGGAACGCGCCACGGCGGGGACGACGCCGCTACCCACCGAGGCCGTACAAATCAAGCCGGAGATCTCCTCGCCGGAAATCTCCTTCGCTGATTGGAAGGCGTAAATGTCATCACTGTCCCATAACTTGCGCGACACCAACCACCGCCTGGCCTTTTGGCTCGACAGCATGGTCCCCGGACCCGGGCAGCCGGCTATCATCACACCGGAGCACATGGCCGCGCTGCTTTCGGAGCTTTTGCGTGCCGGGGCTGGGTTACGCGGGGAACCAATCCCCACGAAGGGGGACGATGCGGAGCTGGATGGGGAGCTGGAGTTGTATCGCAGCCACGTGGAACGCCTGCGCGCGCTTCTGCCTTCCCTCCATAGTCAGTTGCTGGGCGAGCGGGCGCGGCTGGAAGCCCAACGAACCCGAGTGCAGTCCGCCGCCGAGTGGGCTCGAGCCTCGCGCCAGACCCTCTGAAACGCTCTCGGCGTTCTACTCTATTTAATGAAATCCTTTATTTTATGAAATCGAAGAGATCGATTCGCGCCGTCTGACCTACCGCTTGCAGCGCGGCCTGGCGGGCGGTTTCCGCGCTGGTGAGGTTGCTGATGACGGAAGTCAGGTCCGCGCCTCCGATGGTATTTTGCCGCTGCGCCAGTTGCGTGGTTTCGCTGCTCAGATAGGTTTGCTGAGCGTTGAGCTGGTTCAGGGCGTTACCGTAAAACACCCGCTGGGCATTGATGGAGCTGTAAGCGTTGCTGATTGCCGTGACTGCCGTAGTGATCCCTGTGCCGCTTTGCAGGCCGGTGATGAGGTCCTGAATGCCCTGAAACATGTCGGTGCCGGAACCGGAAAACAACTGGGAGCCGGGTACATTGGTTTGCAAGGTGAAGTGATTGCCGAGCGTTACGTTGTTCACTCCAGAGTTCCCTTTGTAGGTCACGCCGGAAGAAGAACTGGGATCGATGACGTAAGGCGTGGTCCGGGTCGCGGTTCCGGCAAAGACGTAGTTGCCCTGGTAGGTAAGGTTCGCCAGGCTCACCAACTGGGCCTGGATACCCTGTACTTCCGTGGCCAGACCGGCGCGATCGGCGCTGTTGAGTGTGCCATTGGCGCCTTCGACCCCCAGACTGATCGCGCGTTGCAGCGTCGTGATGACCGAGCTCAGGGTGGAATCGGCGTTCTGTATTTCGCCCTGAACGCTCCCGGCGCTGCGCAGGAACTGATCGGCCTCCGAGGTCTGGCCCGCGTTCTGGATCAGTTCCGCGGCTGCCGCGGGATTGTCGGAAGGAACATTGACGCTCTGTCCGGAAGCAATTTGCTGCAGGTCAGTGTTGATCTGCTGCTGGGTCTGCGCCAGCGCGGCCAGCACGTCAGGGAGCGGATTGGGATTTACGCGCATAGGCTCAGGATGTCTTCATGTTGATGACGGTTTGCATCATGGTATTGATGGCGCTGATAACCTGCGCGGACGCGGAATAGGCCTGCTGGTACCGCACCATGTTGGCGGCCTCCTGATCGAGCGACACCCCGGAGATGGAGGAGCGCTGGTCGTTCAACTGCTGCAAGACCAGAGCGGAGGCTTTCTGCTCGGCTGCAGCGCTGGCCGTGGCGTTACCCACGTTGAATACGATGCCGGAATAATAATCGGTTGGGCTTTGACCGCTGACCAGGGATTGATTGCGCAAAGCGTACATGAGTTCCGCATTTCCATTGCTGCCCGCTGTGCCATCGGAACTGGCCGCGATCAGCGCGGGATCGGTGAGGGCAACGGATAAACTCGCGGCCGCGCCCACACCGGACGCGGGCGGAGGTTTGAACAGGTCGGTCCCTTTGACGCCGTTGAGGTCGAATCCACCCGCTTGCACCCCGTTGACTGCATTGGCCACGCCGGCAGCCAGGATATCGAGCTGGGTCTGCATCCCGGGAATTTGCTGATCGCGGGCCTGGAGCGTCCCGCCCAACTGTCCGGAAGTAATCGTGCTCGTGATGTCATTTCCTTGGGAATAGATGTCGTGCAGTCCCGAGGAATTGGTTTGCGCCTGGAGTTGAAAGCTTTGTTGACCCGCCACCAGAGGGGTGCCGTTGGCAGTGGTGAGCGTGAGCGTGTTGTCGCTGCGGATCACCGAGACGTCCACCAAAGACGAGAGCTGGTCGATCAACTGAGTACGCTGGTCAATAAAGCTCCCAGCATTTTCTCCGACGTTCTGCAGGTTGCCGATCTGCCCGTTGAGCTGCGCGATCTGCTGGGTAAACTGGTTGATCTGGCCCACGGTCTGCACCACGTTGAGGTCGAGGTTGCCGCGCTGATGGGTCAAGTTGTTGGCCGTAGTGTTGAAGCTTGTGGCCAGGTTGCCCGCAGAAGTGAGCACACCCTGGCGCAACGAGAGGTCGGCCGGGTTGGTGGAGAGTTGGTTAATGCTGTCAAAAAAGTTGGAAATCCCAGTCCCGATATCGCCAGCACTACTGGTAAAGTTGACCTGGGTCTGCTGCAGGGCCGAAGCCAGCGTGCTGAACTGACCCTGGGCCTGGGTCTGCTGCTGGATTTGTGATTCGAGTATGAGATCGCGAATGCTCTCGACACTCTGCAGAGTCACGCCTGTGCCAAAGGTAAGCGGATCGACCACAACCGGGTCGCTTGCAACCAGCACGGGCTGCTCGCGGGAGTAGCCCGGTGTGCTCACATTGGAGACATTGTTGGTAGTCGCCTGAAGCGCCCCTTGTTCGGCAATCAGCCCACTCAAAGCGGTGGCCAGGCTGGCATTCAGGCTGGACATGGGTCCGATTCTCCGTCGCACTTCCAATCAACAGCACCCGTGCTTGCGCCATTCGGCAGGAATGGACCGTAGGTGACGCTGGGGCCAGCCAGCATGTTGGCCAGGACCCGCAGCTTCGCCCGCGCCCGCGCCAGCAGCGCCGCCTGCAGCCGGACCGCCTCCAGGATTCTGCTCTCGCGCCGCCGGAGTTCCTCTTTCACTTCGGGCGAGCAGGCAGACAAACCGGGCGCTTCCTCTTCCGCCGATCGTCTACCGGTCGCCGGCGGCGCCATACTTCGCCGCTCTAGCGCATTTAACTCCCCGATCAATCCAACCTGTTCTGTTGTCCCGCGTTCGATGCCGGGAAGGTCAAGTGCGAGGACAGCCTTCCGGCTGCCAAGGAGGCTGGCCTCCAGTTCGCCCAGTAGTGCCATCCGGGCCCACAACAATGCGTCGGCCCGCTCCCGGGCGCTTGGCGGGGAGATAGAGTCGACGCGAATAGAATCAGTTGGCATCATGCTTTGTCCCACATGCCTCGTCTACATGGCTTTCAGGCGAGACTGTCGATCCGATGGTGGGGACGATCACTGTCGTCTTCCGACGGCTCCACAGAAGTTTCCTCCGGAGGTGGTGGCCGGCGGCGCGGTTTGCCTTCCCCGTCTCGCGGCGAAGACTGGCCTTGCACCGCTGGAACCGGCGCTACCGGCACCATTCGCTCCAAACTCAAGCTTACGGATAGGTCGGCTTTCTCCACGGTCATGGGCTCCGCCTTATCTTCCGCGCCTTTTCTTCCTCCGAGCGTGCCCGGTCACGCCGCTGGCGTGACCAGCATGTGCGCAAACACCGCTTCAGCGACCTGCCTCCCGCTGGGCTGGTAGCTGCCACCCAGAACCAGCTCCCGCAATGCGTTCACCTTCTCCTGACGGATTTCGGGAAACTGTAAGACTTGTGCAGCCAGTGCCTGAACCTGAACGTGGGTACCTGAAAGCTGAGCCTGATCTTCGCCCAGAGAGCTGCTCGCGGCAGGACGATGGTCACCACTCGCCGGGCTCTGATGGCCAGTTCGGTCACTCTCTGCAAGCGGCTGCGCTCCCTGGTTTGGATCGATTCTCATGTTTGTTCCATCCTCCGAATTCCCCTTGCAATTTAACTATCGGCGGACGGTTAGAAAACTTTAATTCTGGTCGGATGGTTTTGTGCCCCTCGACCTCATCAAGGCTTCATCTTGTTCTGTCGGCGGAAGTTACAGAAACTTTAGCGGGTAAAACCAACGGCTTCGATCCCCCCTCAACCCGTCTCGGGCCACTACCTTCGTGCATCCAAATGCTGGGAAATCATGCGGGCGATTCCAAAGCCACCCCCGGCGGCTACCGCCGACGCCAGCGCCTGCGTTCCAAGGTAGTTGTAGTCGTCATCCCCTGCCATCGCATCCTGCCCGGGAACCGCGGCAAACGTTTTTTCGAGCGACTCCAGTACGGTACCGATCAGCTGCGCTTCAAACTCCCGGGCAGCCTTCTCTCCCTTGCCCAAAGCGGGCGTCGCCAAAGGCGGCAGCAAAGTGGCCGCCGAGAAGCCAGAAGAACCAGAAATCGCGCTCATCAGATTACCTCCAATTCGGCTTCAAGCGCCCCAGCGGCCTTGATAGCCTGCAGGATGGAAACCACGTCGCGCGCTGTCGCCCCGATGGCCTGCAGGCGTGTCACCAATTCCTCCACGCTGGCCCCTTCGTTTAGCGCGACATTGCGGGCCGCACTCTCCGAGGCCTTGAGCCTGGTTTCAGGCAACACCTCGGTCTGCCCATTGCCGAGCGGATTCGGCTGCGACGCCGAGTACGTCGTGGTCACCTCAATCGAAAAGCTGCCGTGCAGAATCGACACTGCACCCAGCCGCACGTCTTTGCCCAGAACCACCGTGCCCGTGCGTTCGTTGACCACGACTTTGGCTTTGCGCCGCACCCGGACTTCAAGGTTTTCGATCCGCGCCAGAAGTGCGGGAAGGCTGGCGTTGCCGGGGACCGGAGTCTGGATTTCCACCCGGCGACTGTCAATGACGGTTGCTGCCGGCAACGCCAATTCGTGGTTGATGACCGACGCAACCTCCTCCACCGTAGTAAAGCTGGCGTCGTTGAGCAGCAGGGAAAGATGCTGGAGTTTGGTGAGATCAAGCGAACTGTCACGCTCGATTAACCCTCCGTTGGGAATCCGGCCGACGGTGGGATGATTCAGTTGCTTGGAGTTGGCCGCAGACCCAACCGAATAGCCGCCCACCACGAGCGGGCCCTGTGCCGCCGCATAGACCTGGCCATCGGCCGCATAGAGCGGCGTCAACAGCAGCAAGCCGCCTTCGAGGCTGCGCGCGTCTCCCGCCGAAGAGACGATCACATCGAGCGGCATGCCGGGCCGTGCGAATGGGGGCAGATTGGCGGTGACGAATACCGCCGCCACATTCTTGACCTGCACCGTCGACTGCACCACACTGGGTGGAATCTCGACCCCCATGCGCTGCAGAATGCTGGCCAGAGTCTGAATTGTGAAGTAAGTCTGCTGCTTGTCCCCCGTGCCTCTCAGCCCCACCACCAGCCCGTAACCGATGAGTGAGTTGTCCCGGATCCCTTCTACGCCGGCCACGTCGCGGATCAGCACCTTGTGATCCCTGCTCTGGGCCGCGGCAGATCCTGCAGTGAAAATCGTTGCCGCCAGACCTGAAAGCGCAAATGAGCATGAGTGTGCCCATAAGAGTGCCCATAATAAAAGACTGACCCGACGCATGACGTTCTCCTAAAAACCCACTACCCTCAAGATCCATTTGACGACCAGGTTCGGCGGGCGTGTGCCTTCGCTGATAACGCCTTTGCCTTTGACCTCAACTTCGAGGTTGCCGACGCTGTTCGATGCGACCGTGTTCCTGGCATCGAGATCGCCGGGGCGCACCAGGCCGCGCAGGATCACGGTTTCGCGCTGGTCGTTCATCGCGATCTGCCGCTCCGCCTCAACCACCAGAGTTCCCGTGGGCAAAACTGCGGCCACGCGTCCGGTGAGCGTAGTGCTCAGCGCGGTGGTCGAGGTGGCTGCCGCCTTCCCAGCCAGCACCTGCGAGGAGGTGGGCGAGAACAGGCTGGTCACACCGCTGGTCTTGATATGTCCGCCGAGGGCGGTAATTCCCGAACTCGCCGAGAAACTGCGATTCGTGGCCACGTTGCCAGTGTTGGTGGACGAAAGATTCTGCGACACGCTGATGGTCACCAGGTCGCCAACTCGCGAGGCCTTGTAGTCGGCCACCATGTTGGCCAGCCGGCCGTTGTCGATCCACAAACTGCCCGGCGTGGTTGCGGCGCTAACCGGCGCCGTCCCCATTACCCGCTGAACGTAGTCGGCCAGCGCGTCGCGTTTCGGAGTCGCAGCTTTATTCTTGGCCCGCGCTCCAGCACCGGAAACAAGCAGGACCACGACCAGAAGGCAGGCACTAATGATTGCCATCTTTCGGCGCACGGTATCGCGCGTGGCACTGGTGCAGTTCACAGGCTCGCCCGCAACGTCGCGTCACCCACTACTTCAGCCCGGAGAATCCGCGCCCCGTTCTTGAACTGTACCCGCACGAACTGGCCCAGCCCGCCGCCATCCAGACAGGTCACGGGCAACACGATGCGAATCCCGGCCTGCTCCCAGGTAAGAGTTGCCGTCTGGCCGGGCTTCACCATCCGCCCGGTGCCGCTTCCGTCTGCCTTCGACGCCTGCGCTAACCCCTCGGGAGAGGACTCAACTGCGAACTCGAGGCGCTGGATTGCCCCGCTCTGCGCGTTACCAGGTCTCTTTTCTTCGTGGGCCCAAACCAGAAACGGAACGCAATCCCCGGGCCGGGCGCAGCGCAGTGCGAACTCCCAGCGCTGCAAAGCCGCGTTCCAAGTCGTCCTGGTGAGTTCGAGCGCCGTGTCCTCAGGGATACCGCTGGCTGCGGCGCAATCCAGATCCTGCTGCCACCGGCTGGGAGCGCCTTCCATCGCTTGCGATGGTGCGGCGCTGGCCACGAATCGGGCAACCTCTTGACAAGACTTCGTTGGCCCAGCGCGCTGCACAACAATGCGCTCGGGAATCTGTATGCTGACTGTTTTCTTAGGATTCAAGCCGCTGTCCGCGAGTTTTTCTAACAACCGTCGGACCTGGCGGCCGTCAAGCACGCGCACACTTCCCGCCCGAGGCACCGCAGCGAGGCTCACTCGCGCCGCCGCTTGCCGCATCTGCGGACAAGTGCCCTGCGCCAGCAAGTCCGCCAGAGTCAGTTCTCCCGGCCCGACTTCGACCCTGGCTTCGACCGCCACCTTCGCGCAAGCCGGGTCGGCAGCGCAGCGCAGAGGCGCAGCCGCAAACACTCCGCTCATCACCACCATGGCAAGTCGCTTCATGAAAGGTGCACCTCCGTGCCGCGGTCGGCCCAGCCCCAACGGCCCAGTCCACTGCCCCAGACCTGACCTACCGGCCAAGATTGTTGATGGTCTGCAGCATCTGGTCCGCCGCATTCACCACCCGGGAACTGGCTTCGTAGGAACGCTGCGCCACGATCATGTTCACGAATTCACTTACCACGCTCACGTTCGACTGCTCGAGCATCCCCTGTACCACGCTTCCCAGACCCTCGCTGCCGCCGGGCGGTCCGACAATGGGATCCCCGGATGCGGTGGTGGCCAGCAGCAGATTGCTGCCGGTGCTGTTGAGACCTCCGGGATTGTTAAACAGCGCCAGTTGCAGCGTGCCCACCTGTTGCGCTGCGGTCTGCCCCGCGAGCGTCACACTGACCGTGCCATCGGAGCCGACCGTCACCGAAGTCGCGCCCGTGGGAATGGTGATCGAAGGCTGCACTGGATTTCCGTCCTGAGTCACGAGATTGCCTTGCCCGTCGAGATGAAAACTTCCGGCACGCGTGTAGGCGGTCTGGCCATCCGGCAAGAGCACCTGGAAGAATCCCTGCCCTTGAATCGTCAGGTCCAGAGGATTGCCGGTCTGGCTGAAGTCGCCTTGCAGTTGGATCACTTCCGACGCAGCCGAACGCGTGCCCAGCCCCACCTGCAACCCGGCCACCATGGTGGTCTGCTGCGTGGCCGCCGCTCCCGGCGTGATCAGGTTCTGATAAATCAAATCCTCAAACTGCAATCGCCGGCTGCGAAAACCAGCCGTGCTCGAGTTCGACAGATTGTTGGCGATATTGTCCAGGTTGAGTTCCTGGGCAGTCATGCCGCTGGCGGCCGTATAGAGTGCGCGAATCATGGGTTTCTCTGCTCCTTACCTACGCTGTCATCCTGAGGCGGGCGCTTCTTGCCCGCCGAAGGATCTGGGCGAGCCGCGCGATGGGTCGCGTTCTTTGCGACCCAATACTCGCGCGTTTGGCTCGCTTCCTTATAAGCCCGTCCAAAACGCTCGCGCGCGCTTTCTTACACTTTCGGCAGATCCTGCACCGCAATCTGATCGAGCTGGCCGTCGAGCGCGCTCAGGGCGCGCGCGAGCATCTCCGTGTTGCGCTGCACGGTGATCAACTGCACCACCGCCTCCGTCGCACTCACGTTCGAACCCTCGAGCATGCCCTGGCGCACCGACGAATCAGCCGCTGCCACCGCGGAACCGGCCGGTGCGGCATAGGTGGCGTTGCCCATCGCGGTCAGATTTGTTCCCGGCGGAAACTCCGCCAGTCGCAACTTGTCCACCACCGTGCCCTCTACGGAGATCGTTCCGTCCGAGCTGATCGCCACATTCCCACTGGGCAAAGTCACTGCCCCTTGCTCACCCAGCACTGCGTTTCCCTGGCCCGTAACCAATTGTCCCGCGGGCGTAAGGTGGAAGCCGCCGTCGCGGGTGTAGAGAATTCCCTGCGCGGACTGCACCGCAAAAAAGCCGCTGCCCGCCACCGCTACGTCCAGCGGATTGCCGGTGGGCGCAAGGCTGCCGGAAGTCAGGTCGAGGCGGCTGCCGCCTAAAACGCCAAAGTTGTTGACCGCAATATTCAGAGAATTTCTGCTCGCTGCCCCCGATCCGGCCAAACCCGATCCCGAAGCATGTCCCGCCAACAGGGAGCGAAACGTTGTCTGCTGTCCGCGGTAGCCAGTCGTCGCCAGGTTCGCAAGATTATGAGCCACCAGTTCGAGAGCCTGGGTCTGCGCCGCCAGTCCGGCGCACGCTGCGTAGTAGCCACTATCCATAGTGTGCAAACTCCTCGAAGAGAGAAGCACGCCGCCTTCCATCGCAGGTTGTAATCGGATAATGGTTGGGGAGACTAGGGCACGCAGCGCAACTACGCCTCAAGCTGTGTTCTGTTGGTGATTCGTATCGGTGATTCCTCTCAGCGATTCGGATCAGGGTATGCCTTCAGAGCCTGCCCTGAGCGGAGTCGAAGGGCATACAGTAACTCCTGCGTTATGAGAGCGCCTTCAGGAGCTGCATTCCAAAATCGGAGGGTCGCCGCCCAACCTGCGCTTCGAAGGCCCACAAGACCAGCCACACAGCACAAAAGAGAATCCTAAGATCGAACCGCCGTCGGCAAGATTTTCCGGGGCATTGCCCTATAAGCACTAACTTAAGCAAAATTCCTTCCGGGTTGCCCGTAACCTAGGACGAGCCAGGAAAAGCGACGACTTCGGTTTAGCCGATCCAAACAACACCAAAGCACGAAGTTGAAAGGTCTCTTTTTCGCCGAGCTCAGGCAAGGTCGTAGCGATCAAGGTTCATTACCTTGTTCCACGCAGCCGCGAAGTCCTTCACAAACGCCTCCTTCGAGTCGTCACACGCATAGACTTCTGCAATTGCCCGGAGCTGGGAGTTCGAACCAAAGAGGAGATCGACTCGCGTGCCGGTCCACTTGATTCTGTCCGTCGCCCGATCGCGCCCCTCAAACACGCCTTCGGATGTGGCGGAAGCCTGCCACTTCGTATTCATGTTGAGCAGGTTGACGAAGAAATCATTCGTCAGCGTCTCGGGCCGCTTGGTGAAGACGCCGTGTTTGGCCTGCCCGAAGTTTGCATTCAGGGCGCGCATGCCGCCGACGAGAACTGTCATCTCGGGGGCAGTCAGTGTCAGCAACTGCGCCCGATCCACCAGCAACTCTTCAGCCGACAGTTGCTGTCCGCTGCAAAGATAGTTGCGGAACCCGTCCGCAGCCGCCTCCATTACAGCGAATGAGTGCACGTCGGTCTGCTCCTGCGAAGCATCGGTGCGTCCCGGCGAGAAGGGAATTTTCACTTTGTGCCCCGCCTTTTTCGCCGCTTCCTCGACGGCTGCGCAGCCGCCCAGCACGATCAGGTCGGCAAGCGAAACCTTCTTACCCTTGACCCCACCTTTGTTCCCATTGGACTTGCTCCCGTTGGAGCGTGAGCTGTTGAAGTCCTTTTGGATCGCCTCCAGCTTCTTGAGAATCTTCGCCAGTTCGGCTGGCTGGTTCACTTCCCAATCCTTTTGTGGCGCGAGGCGAATGCGCGCCCCGTTCGCCCCACCCCGCTTGTCGGAGCCGCGGAACGACGACGCCGATGCCCAGGCAGTCGTGACCAGTTCGGAGATCGACAGTCCGGATTTGAGGATCTTCGCCTTCAGAGCAGCAATCTCCTTCTCCCCGATCAATTTATGATCCACGGCGGGAACCGGGTCTTGCCACAGTTGAGGCTCCTTCGGAACGAGCGGGCCAAGATAGCGCGAGATCGGCCCCATGTCGCGGTGCGTCAGCTTGAACCACGCCCGCGCAAACGCGTCTGCGAATTGATCCGGATGCTCGTAGAAGCGCCGTGAAATCTTTTCGTAAGCAGGGTCAAACCGCAACGAGAGGTCCGTGGTCAGCATGGAGGGCGAATGCCGCTTTGACGGATCCTGCGCATCCGGCACCGTACCGTTGCCTGCGCCGTTTTTGGGGGTCCACTGATTCGCGCCGGCCGGACTCTTGGTCAGTTCCCATTCGTAGCTGAACAGGTTGGTGAAGAAGTTGTTGCTCCACTTCGTAGGCGTCGTGGTCCAAGTGACTTCCAGGCCGCTGCCGATCGTGTCATCCCCACTGCCCGTGCCAAATTTGTTGTTCCAGCCGAGGCCCTGCTCCTCGATTCCAGCGGCTTCGGGTTCGGGGCCGACATACTTTTTCGGATCGGCAGCGCCGTGGGTCTTGCCGAAACTGTGACCGCCGGCAATCAGCGCAACCGTCTCCTCGTCATTCATCGCCATGCGGGCGAACGTCTCTCGGATATCCCGTGCCGCGGCAAGCGGATCGGGCTTTCCATTCGGCCCTTCCGGATTCACATAAATCAGACCCATTTGCACGGCCGCGAGCGGATTCTGAAGATCGCGGTCGCCGCTGTAGCGCTCGTCCGCCAGCCACTTGCCCTCAGGGCCCCAGAAAATGTCCTCTTCGGGCTCCCAGACGTCTTCGCGCCCGCCGCCAAAACCGAAGGTCTTAAAGCCCATCGAATCCAGGGCGACGTTGCCAGCGAGAATCATGAGGTCGGCCCACGAGATTTTCCGCCCATACTTCTGCTTGATCGGCCACAGCAGCCGGCGCGCCTTGTCGAGGTTCACGTTGTCGGGCCAGCTATTGAGTGGTGCGAAGCGCTGCTGACCGGCTCCGGCCCCGCCGCGGCCGTCGCCAATGCGATACGTGCCCGCGCTGTGCCATGCCATACGAATGAACAGTGGCCCATAGTGGCCAAAGTCGGCCGGCCACCAATCCTGCGAGTCCGTCATCAGGGCATGCAGGTCCTTGATCACGGCCTTCAGGTCGAGGGTCTTGAACTCTTCCGCGTAATTGAACTCCTTGTCCATAGGATCGGACAGGGGCGAGTGCTGGTGAAGGATCTTCAGGTTCAGCTGATTCGGCCACCAGTCAGCATTCACCGTGGCCCCAGCCGCGGTGTGTATGAACGGGCACTTTGCTTCGGTTGACATGATTGCTCCTTCCTTCAAGTAAATTATGACGAACTACGAGCGCATCCTGGCTTCCCATTGGGTACAGAATTTGCTTAGGTTCTTGCACGGCAGCGGCGACACAGGCCAAAGACCTCGACCAACGGCTGCGTCAGATCAAAGCCGTCCGGCAGATGCCGGGATAGCCGTTTGAAATCGATGAACTCTCCTTTGATGTCCTGCACCGATTTGCAGCGCGAGCACACCAGGTGGTGATGAGGTTTGAGATTGCCGTCCACGCGCAACGTGGACGCATGAGGAGTCACCTCTCGCAGCAACCCACACTCGATGAAGAGCCGCAGATTGTTGTAGACCGTGGCGAGAGAAATGGATGGAATGCGACGCCGGACCGCGGCGTAAATGCTCTCGGGAGAATGGTGCCCGTGGGCAGCGATGACGGCCTCATAGACCACTTGACGCTGGTGCGTGACCGCCAAACCGTGCTTCGCGGCCAGCTCGCGGAACTTTTCATGGGTGAGGCGCATGATTATTGAATAAGAATCATTATAAAACGACCGGGAGCAGTGTCAACCGAAATCTTTCCTGTGACCTCGAAGAGAGTGGGCGGCCCTGCGAGACCAGAGTGTGGCTCAGCTATCAGGACCGGCATCGGGACCCGCTTCTGGATGGATTGTCGGCTAACATTAGCTTGGTGCTACTTCACATTTGCCCGTGACTCGACCAGAATTCAGACGAAGCAGTCCCGGCATGAGTGCAAAGGGCCGATTACATCCGCTATGCTAGCGGGCAGTGGGCAGCCCCGCCTCTCATCTCCGAATGCGGAGGGATGTTGGATGAAACGTTCTCACTTAGCTGTCATGCGCTTTATGATGCTCACCACAGCAGTTGGGTTTGCGACAGTCCGAGTCGATCAGAAGCAGTCGGGTGCTCCAGAGGTGAAATCGTCTGCGCAGACCACAGGCAGAGCGGCTCAGATTCCAGAGCAAAAGCCGGGGCCGCAAATAGAAAGATTGCGGCAAGCCCTGGAAGGGACCTGGTCGATCAAGGAAAGGCTTGCCCCCGATGCCGCTTCGCCGAGCGGCGCCACGGGCGAGGGGAGGATCGTGTGGCGCCCCGGGCCAGGAGGGTTCTCCGTCGTCGAGGATTACTCGTCGAGACAAGGCCGCCGAAAAATTACCGGACTCGGCGTGTTCTGGTGGGATGAAGCCGAGGATGGGTACCGCACGATCTGGTGCGACAGCACGAATCCCGGAGGCTGTATTAGCTTCAAGAATGTCGCTCGATGGGACGGCTCGCGGCTCGTGCTGGTCGAAGACTACGAGATCAACGGGAAGAGGTTCACCTTTAAGGAAGTGTTTAGCGATATCACCTCGTCTGGATTCACGCAGACGTTATATGGAGGCGAAGTGGGCAGCGAGCTGAAAGTCGACCAGACCATCCAGGCGACGAAGATGACGCGTCGCGTAGCAGGAACTACGCAAAACAAGTAAGGGCCCTGCGCAGACCACAGGGGGAGGGGTATCGAGAGAAGAGGGCCGAGGCAGACGCCAGAGGCGCGATCCCAACCAGCCTCCGTAAATTTATTTCGACGGAGAAATTCACAGGGCAGAAAACTGAGAACTGGGAACTGAGAACTGAGAACTGGTGACCGGAACCCGCAGCACCAGATTTACCGCTTCCTCCCGCAACCGTTCCAGGCGGATCCACAGGTGCTCTCCGCATCGTGCGAAACGAACTTCCTCGGCTTCTACCTTCGTCGCGTAGTTGCCGATGATGTGGGCGCATTCGCCAGCGTCTTCCACCCGGTCAAAAATGACATCGCTTGACCCCCGATGTCGCGCCAGCGCCTGCAAACTTTTCTGCAAAGTGCTGGGGCACACCAGGCACGGTTCGGTGTGATATCCCAGCATCTGCTCAATCGCATAGAGTACCGTGTAATCGATGCCCTCGCTGAAGGCCATGAGAAGCGTTCCGGTGGCCTCAACCAATTCGACTGGCATCATTTGGAAAGACTCCAGCAACAGCACCGGGATCGGAGGAAAGCGGCTGGCGCCAACCGCCGCTGCTCCTGTCCGCAGAACGGGACAAGACCATTGGCGTGCCAAGGCGGCCGTGATTTGCTGTTCGGTGGCGAAGCCCAGTTCCTGCAACCACGCTCCGATCTTTCTTGTGCTTTTGGCGCTGCTCTTTCCACGGCCGGCAGCCCTCTGCACCTCGAGCGCCGTGCGCAGTTGTTCGGCAGTGAGTTGCTGCCGCGAGAGAAGAAGCAGTCCCAGCGGAATGCGATGCGATGCGAGTGCGGCACGGTATTGAACACGAAGAACCTGCCCCAGGACTTCGACGAGCGCCAGCTCCAGGCATTCTGTCCGGCAGTACCGCGCTCCGTGCATGCGTACGCCTCGCGACCGGCTGCGCATTCGGTGCCACATGCTTCGGGCATGGCCGCAGTCGCAGTATCCACACATCGGTGCGAGGTTTGCCCAAAGATCGCGCCAACCCGCGTTCCAGGGCTGCAAATTGAGGCTCGCTGTACTCATGATGCCGTCCTAGCCCGGTCCCAGCGGAGACACGTCGGTCACTCGCAAACCGTAGTTTCCGTCGATCACCACAACCTCTCCGCGGGCTACCAGCCTGCCATCAAGCAACAAGTCGACCGGCTCCTGTACTTTCCGGTCCAGCTCGACCACAGCGCCCGGGCTGAGGTCGAGCACCTCCCGCAGCAGAAGCCTTCTTGTTCCGAAGCGCAGGGTCATTGCGAGTTGCACATCCATCAGCAGATCCAGCGCGCCCGTGCCCTGCTCCGCATCGGCAGGTATGACAGGTGTGGAGGAGTCCGCCACCGGCTTGGCGGCCTCGGCTTTGGCAGTTTCGGCTTTTTCCGCTCTCAACTCCGCCACCAGCGCGGCGCTCAGTCCGAATTCCAGCAGCATACTGGTGGGGCCTTCCTCTCCCGCCCGCAACCAGAACGTCCCGGCCGCTGGCCACGAGGGCGCAGTCGGCGCCAGTTCCACGCGGAGTTGCACCTCACCCCAGCGCGCTCTAGCTGTAGCGCAAACGATGCCGGAAACCTGGCGCAGAAGTTCGATGACTGCATCACGGTGCTCTGCCGTAGGCTGCGCTTCAGGGGTTGCCGGCTCACTCATGAAGATCTGCGCCAGACGCAGTACGGTCGGGGCCGTCAGGCGTAAACTCATCTCCCCTCGTAGCGCTCCCGAGGAAGCGATCACAGCGAAGAGATCGCCTTCCCCTTGGGGCGGGAAATCTGCAGGTGTTTCCGCCTGGACGATGCAAGGGACAGCGGAGCCTGTAATTTGCCCCACGACCTGGGAAAAACTGTCACTCCAGATCTGAAGAAACTCGGCGGGTTCGGGTTGTCGGGCCGGAGCGGTCGCTTCCGTCATCGCTTCTTTATCTCCTTTATTTCCGAGGCATGGATTTCCGAGGCAGCCGCTTCCGGTTCGCCTCGGGGCGCGAGCACTTGAGCCGCACGAGTGTCCCCAGAACGGGCAGGCACGGCGCAAAACATCTCAACGCCCGCCACCAGTAGCGAGGCGGGCTGGGTCGCGCTTCGCCGGAGCGGAAGCAACTGTCCAGGTGCGAGTTGCGACAGTTCGCCTACGGCAGCTAGCAACTCGTTGACCGCTAACTCCACGGAAAAGGGACACTCCAGCAACCGGCGCTTGAGCCGTTCGCGCCACTCGCTGCCGCCCCGCGGGCGGCGCTCACTCCACTCCGCCGAGATCTTGCGCAATAGAGCATGGGAGACGGAGACCGGAACGGCCAGATTCAGTCCCCCGCGCTCTTCGAGCACGGTGATCTCAAAACTCAGGGAAAGCATTTTGTCGTTGGGAAGCAGCAGGCGCTGCGCCTCAGCGGGCTCCATCCGCTTTCCAAACTCCACTTCAAGATTTACGGCTTGCCAGGCCGTCCCCAGATCGCGGCACACGATGCGGGCCACGCTCTCCACAATCTGCTCTTCGATTTCGGTAATCTCGCGTGTGGCGGAGATACTCTTCCCTTGGCCGCCGAGTAATAGATCGATGATCGGAAAAAGAACTTTCAAGTCCAGCTGCAACGCACCATTTACTCCCATCGGTTCCAGTTTGCAGGAGGCCAGATAAGTGGTTTCCGGAAGGCGCTCGAGAAATTCACGGTAGGTCAGGTGCTCGGCGGAAACCAGGGTGGCGGCGAAGACCACCCGCAGATAGGCTCCCAGGGAGTGGGTCAGGGTGCGGGCGAACCCCTCATGGAGTTGCGTGATGGCCTGCAGTTGCTCACGCCCGATCTGCCCAGCGCGACGCACGTCCCAGGGCTCAACCTTGGGTTCTTTCGGCGCGCCGACATCGGCAAGTCCGCCGCTGCGGGCCGCCTGCACCATGGCGTTGATTTCTTCCTGGTTCAGAACGTTCTGCATCACTCTTCGGCTCCCTCGATCTTTCAGTGCCCGGCTTCAGCGGCGCGGGCTGCGGGTTTTCCCGGGCTCAGCAGCTCTTCCATACGCGCCCGCAAACGCACCACCGCTAACGAATGAATTTGCGATACGCGGGACTCCCCGATCCCGAGCACGGCGCCTACTTCCTTCATCGTGAGTTCTTCAAAGTAATAAAGAGCCAGCACCTGCTGCTCCTTTTCCGGCAGGTCCGCGATCACGCGGGCCAGCAGTTCCTTCATCTCAGAGCGCATACAGCGGAAAAATGGCGTGTCCTCGGGCGCGTTGGGCAGGTAATCGCACAGATCTTCCTCTTTGCCGTCCCAGGGAGACTCCAGGTGAAGACTGCCCACTTCGAGGCCGTCCAATTCGCCCAGCAGTTGCTGGAATTCCCGCAGTTCCAGATTCAGCTCCGCCGCCATCTCCACCTCCGTGGGAGCGCGGCTCAAATCCAGGCTGAGCTTGCGCTGCGCCTCTTCGACCCGTCGCGCTTTCCGCCGCAACTCCCGTGGTCCCCAGTCCATTTCGCGCAGGCTGTCGAGAATCGCACCCCGGATGCGGAACTTGGCGTAGGAACCGAATTGCACGTGCTTGGAGCGGTCGAACTTGTTGAGCGCGTCGATCAGCCCGATCACCCCGGCATGCACCATGTCCTCAAGCGGCACGTGCCGGGGCAGGCGCTCGTGAATCCGGCGCGCTAGATAGCGCACCTGCGGCAACTGTTCGAGCAGGATGCGGTCGCGCTCTTCCTTGTCCTGCCAGCTGGTATAGGCTTGCGCCGTATTCTTGCTCATGATCGGGTTCTCGTTTCCGTTTCCCTGCTTCGACTGGTTGCTTCCCGTTTCTTCTGATTTCTTGGGGGACCGCTCCACTTGCTCCTGCGCACCCGCGCCTCAGTGCAGGACTCCCAGCGACTGCACCTCGACCACCGGGGGCACTTCCAGCGGAGACAGCACGACCACCTTGGGCAGGAATGGCTCGAGTAGCCGCTTCAGGTGGTAGCGCGCCGGGGTCGAACACAGCAGCACCGGGCTGGCCACGGCCACCTGCTCCCCCGCCAGGCGGCGCAGTCCATCGAGAATGCGGCGGGCAAAGGGCGGCTGCAGCCCTGCTGTCCCAGCCAGGACTGGTCCGCCGAACGCGCGGCCCAACTCCTCCTCGAGCGATCGATCGAGCGTAACCACGCGCAACCCTCCGCCCTCTGAAAGCAGCGGTTGCACCAGAGCCCGGGCCAGAGTCTGGCGCGCCGCTTCGACCAGCAGCACCGGGTTCTTGTTGGTGGGTGCGAGGTCGAGCAGAGTCTCGAGAATCGTGGACAGATCGCGGATGGAAACCTGCTCTCGCAAGAGTTGCTGCAGAGTCTTCTGAACCTCGCCCAGACTCAGAACTTTGGGAACTAATTCTTCGACCAGCTTGGGATGGCTCTCGGCCAGCCGGTCGAGCAACCGTTTCGTCTCCTGCCGGGTAAGCAGCTCGTGAGCGTGCTCTTTCACCACTTCGGCAAGGTGGGTGGCCAGCACGGAAGTCTGGTCAACCACGGCATAGCCCGAGGCCAGCGCCTGATTCTGTAGCGCCGGCGGAATCCACACCGCGGCAACCCCGAAGGCCGGTTCCTTGGTCGCCACTCCCGGCAGCGGGCGCGGAGAGCCTTCCCAGCTAATGGCCAGCAGGTTGTCCTGGTACAACTCCCAGCGTGCAACCTCAACGCCGCGCAGCGCGATCGCGTATTCCTTCGGCTTCAGCCGCACGTTGTCCGTGATGTGAATGGGTGGAACGATGAATCCGAGTTGCTGCGCGAGATTCTGCCGAAGCGCACGCACCCGGGCCAGAAGCTGCCCCCCCTGATTCTTGTCGACCAGCGCCACCAGCCCATAACCCACTTCCAGGCTGAGATCGTCCAGTTTGAGCAAGTCCTCGACCGAGTCCTGGGCCGGCTTCTTCTCGGCGGCGGATTCTGCCGTCGCAGCCGCCGGTTCCTCGGTGAACCTAGGAGCGCGCCAGGCCAGTAAGGCAGTGCCCGCCGCCAGCAGGAAAAAAGAAAACTTGGGCAGCCCCGGAATCGCCGCCAGCGACAGCATCACGCCTGCCGCAATCAGCAGGGGACGGCGCCGCGAAAGAATCTGCCGCCCGACATCCACGGACAGCGTGGCATCCGACGATGCGCGCGTCACCACGATGCCTCCGGCCATCGAAACCAGAAGCGAGGGGATCATCGTCACCAGGCCATCGCCGACCGTCAGCACGGTGTAAGTCTTCAGCGCCTCGCGGAAGGGAATGTCGAGTTGGAAAACCCCAATCAGGAATCCGGCGACGATATTAATCGCAGTAATAAGGATGGTCGCAATGGCATCGCGCTGGTTGAAGCGGGCCGCACCGTCCATCGCGCCGTAGAATTCGGCATCGTGCGCAATCTGTTCCCGCCGCGATCGCGCCTGGGCCTCGTTGATCAATCCGGCATTCAGGTCGGCATCGATTGCCATCTGCTTGCCGGGCATGGCGTCGAGGGTGAAGCGCGCCGTGACCTCGGCGGTGCGTACTGCTCCGTGCGCGACGACAAGATACTGGATCGCGATCAAGGCCACGAACAGCACAAAGCCCACCACGTAATTGCCACCCACCACGAACTGGCCGAACGCCTCGATCACATGCCCCGCCGCCGATGCGCCTTCGTTGCCATGCAAGAGAATCCGCCTGCTGGAGGCCAGATTCAGCGACAGACGAAACAGCGTCAGCAGCAGCAGCAGGCTGGGGAACACCGAGAACTGTGATGGGCGGAGGATTTGAATCGCGGACAACAACACTAGCACGCTGACCGTCATGCTCATGGCCAGCAACACATCCAGAAGAATGCTGGGCAGGGGCACCAGCATGACAAAGATCAGGCCCACGGCCGCCACCGGCATGATCCATTCCGCAACGACGTTCTTCGACCGGGCGGGGGGGGCGGAAACCGTGATGGTGGCGTTCGGAACCATGGGTTATGTTCTCCGCGCCGCCGTGGCTGAGGTGGTGTTCTGGGTTTCGGATGCCCGCGTCTGCGCCCGCCAGATGGCCGCTAGGATTTCCGCCACCACCGCGTAGAGCTTGGCAGGAATGGCCTGGCCCACTTCAACCGCCCGGTACAAGGCGTGAGCCAGCGGCGGATTCTCCACCATCGGGATACTTTTCCAGCGGGCGATTTCCTTGATTTGTGCGGCCAGCAGGTTGCGGCCTTTGGCGACCACAACCGGAGCGTTCATCTCCATGCGGTATTCGAGAGCGATGGCAAATTCCGTGGGATTCGTGATTATCACCGCCGCCCGCTCCACGTCCTTCAGCATGCGGCGGCGCCGGGTCTGGCGCTGCAGTCTTCGGATGCGCTGCTTGACCGCGGGATTTCCTTCCATCTCCTTGAACTCGTCTTTCTGATCCTGCTTGCTCATCTTCAATTCGCTTTCATGGCGCTGACGCTCGAGAAAATAGTCCGCTCCCGCCCACAACAGCAGCACCAGCGACCCTTTCCACGCCACTTCATGCATTCGTCCCACCGTGAACGCCACGAGCGTCCCGCGCTTGCCGTGAAGCAGTGCAGGTAGGAACCGGAAATCCCGCACCAACACTCCGATAGCGAAGTACACGACTACTGCTGTCGGTAAGAGCGACTTCAGCAGACGGCTGAGCGCCGCCAGCGAAAATAGCTGTTCGACATGGCTTACCGGATCCAGACGCTTCCAATTGGGTGCCAGCGCCGATGGGGCAAACACCAGTCCGCCTTGTGCCAGCCCGCCCGCAGTCGCTATCACCCAACTCATGCCTGCAGCCAGCGCGACGCCGCGAAACACGGGCCAGGCATTGCGCCAAACGGGCACAAGCTGGTCGGGATGGGTCGCTGCCAGTTCCAGTTCCTGGCGCAGCAGGCCGCGCCACTCGCTGGCGAAAGCTGGCATCTGCGAGGCCAGAACCAGCACCGCAGTCATCGCTGCCAAGCCTGCCGTCAGGTCGCGGCTGCGGGCGACTTGCCCCTGCTCGCGCGCCTTCTGGCGGCGGCGCGGCGACGCTTTTTCGGTTTTGTTCTGGTCGGCCATAGACCGGTTTCAGTTCTCGGGTTTCAGTTCTCAGTTCTCAGTGCCTTGCGCTTTCACCTCGCCAAATGCAGCAGCCGCTCCGCGGTTTGAATTGCCTGCGCAAAATGCTGATTGAACATTCGCGGCCAGTACGCCATCGCCGCAATCAGTACCGTCAGTCCCACCAGGTTCTTCACCGCCAGGCCAATGAACAGAACCGGCAACTGGGGGGAGGCTTTCCCGAGAAAACCGAGAGCCATGTCTGCAACTAGAGTGGCCACCAGCGATGGAGCCGCGATCTGCACTCCCGCCAGAAAGATTCCCCCCGCGGCATGCAGCAGGCCGCTGGCGGCAGCGAGTGTCACCGACACGCCACCGGGCGGCAGGTACGCAAAACTCCGCACCAGCGACCGCAACAGCCAGTGATGCACATCGAGTTGCAGGAAAATCAGCAGCGCTGCCAGCCGGTGAAACTCCGAAAGCACCGGCGTGTCCGCCTGGGTTTGCGGATCAAACACGGTAGCCAGCGAGTAGCCGATCTGCACGCCTAAGATCTGGCCCGCCATCAACGCCGATTCAAAAAAAAAGTTGGCCACCAGTCCCAACAGAAGCCCGATCACCACTTCCCCGAGCGCCACCTGCGCCCACTGCCACGATCCCAGCAGCACGAGCCCTGTGGGCCCGTGCAGCGGGTGCAGCAGAATCGTCACAAGCATGGTTAAACCGGCTTTTACCGGGACCGGAACCGCGTCGCTCCCCAGAAACGGGCAGAACACCATCAATCCGGAAACGCGCGCGCCGGTGAACACGGCGCCCGCCAGCAGTTCCTCGAG
>Ga0210404_10000127_pt1 | contig 51513 bp, 44 predicted proteins | sample IncBWH28MmetaG_FD_155455 | JGI IMG/M metagenome (GOLD analysis project Ga0210404, IMG submission 155455) | Forest soil microbial communities from Barre Woods Harvard Forest LTER site, Petersham, Massachusetts, United States - Inc-BW-H-28-M | ecosystem: Environmental > Terrestrial > Soil >... | reverse complement strand
AGCACCAGGAAAACGAACGCCGCCTGGTAGACGCGCTCTTTGATCCGCAGGCTGACGTCGCGCCGCATGAGCCCTTCGATGAAGAGAAACAGGATGACACCGCCATCGAGAATGGGGATGGGCAGCAGGTTAATGATGCCGAGGTTCAGGCTGATCCCTGCGGTCAACGCCAGCAGTGGCGTCCAGCCCTTTTGCTGCGCCGCATAGCCAGCGTCCTGAGCGATACCGATCGGTCCGGAAACGGCGCGCAGCGATACCTTCCGCTGCACAATCTTCTTAGCCAACTCCAGAATGAGCAGCGAGTACTTCTTGTTTTCCCGCAGCGAAAGATTCAGCGCCTGGGAAAACGGCAAGGTGGTTACCTTTGTCTCGCTTTTGGCGACGAATCCCAGCCGGTATCGCTGCTCCTTCGGGTCTTCTGTCTTCGCCAGTACCGGGCTCAGGTGAAAGCTCACAGTCTGGCCCCCACGAACCACCGTCAGATCGACCGGATTTTCCTTCGTTTGCTGCAGGCGGTCGATCATAGCTTCGATGGAAATCAGCGGCTGGCCATCCAAGGCGACAATTCTGTCGTCTTCCTTCAGCCCGGCCTTGGCAGCGGGAGCGTTGGGCTCAAGCAGGCCGACGATGACAGGATCTTCTGGAAACCATCCAGCGGAACCTACCTCGGACGTAGTCACTGCCTTGGGCACGATGGTTTTCTGGAAGATCTGATCGCCGCGCTGAACTGTGATGGCCAGAGGCTGGTTGGGACTGAGCCACACCCGGGGCTGTAGTTGTTCCCAGGTTGGGTTCTCAATACCGTCGACCTTTATGATGCGGTCGCCCGGCTGCAGACCAGCCTGGGCCGCGGGAGAGTCGTGTTTGACTCCCTGAATGACCGCCGGCTTGTCGAGAAAAACCGGATACTCGTAGTGCACCATGTAAACGCCGGTAAGCAGGAAGATGGCCAGCAGAATATTCATCGACGGGCCGGCAATCGCGATCAGGAACCGGTGCCAGCGGGAGTGGGACATGAACTCGGCTGGATCGCCGGTGCGCTCGTCCATCGGGTTCTCGCCGCTCATCTTGACATAGCCGCCAAGGGGAATAGCGCTGATGCGGTAGTCGGTGTCTCCCTTGCGGTAGCCGAGCAGGCGCTTGCCAAATCCGATGGAGAAAACCTCGACCCGGACACCCAGCAACTTGGCCACGGCATAGTGACCGAACTCGTGGATTAAAATCATGAAGCCCAGGACTACAGCGACGGCAGCGATGGCAATAAGGAAGTCAGACATAAAAGAGGTACGTAAACAGCTCTCCTGTTAGATTTCAGCTACTAGACCACAGATGTTGCCCGCGGGTGCGCCCTTTTCTTATTTATTCCCAAAACCCGCTGTCCAGCATATCGGCGAGCTTCAGCATCGGCTTCAAGCACCCTTGCTATAGATTCCAGTTTCCCTGAATTAGATGCTGCGACCGCGTCTTCGATAATCTTTGGGATGTCATTGAAGCCAATGTTGCCGGCAAGGAACGCAGCTACGGCCACTTCATCAGCAGCGTTGAGCGCAACAGTTTTCGCCCCGCCCGCCTCGACGGCCTCGTACGCCAGACGGAGACAAGGGAATTTTTTCATGTCAGGAGCAGTGAAGTCCAGATGACGCAAGTTACCCACCGGAAACCGCATATCCGACTGAATCCGCTCGGGATATGTTAGAGCGTACAGAATTGGAAGCCGCATGTCGGTCACCGAAAACTGAGCAAGTATGCTGCCATCCACAAACTCCACCATGGAGTGAATCGTCGACTGCGGATGCACCAGCACTTCCACCTTCGCCGCCGGTATGTGAAACAATCTGCAGGCCTCAATCACCTCGAAGCCTTTGTTCATTAACGTCGCCGAATCGATAGTGATGCGCTTGCCCATCTTCCAGGTGGGATGATTCAGCGCCTGCTCCACCGTGATGGAGCTGAACTCCGAGCGGGGCGTGTTCAGAAATGGTCCGCCGGAGGCGGTCAGCCAGATGCGTTCCACTTCCTCCATCCGTCCGCCCCGCAGACACTGGTGGACGGCGTTGTGCTCGCTGTCGATCGGTAGCAGCGGCTTGCCCTGACGGCGCGCCTCGGCCGTAATCAACTCGCCCGCAGCGACCAGACATTCCTTGTTGGCCACGCCGACGGTCTTTCCCGCCTTCACCGCCTCATAAGTGGCCTCAAGCCCTGCCACCCCGACGATGGCGCTTACCACGAAGTCCGCCTCCGGGTGCGTGGCGACCCTCACCGTGCCAGCTGCTCCGTAAACGACTTCAATCTCGCTCAGTCCGGCTTGCTTCAGGCGTGCACGCAGCACGTCTGCATCGTGCTCCGCCGCGATCGAAAGCACGCGCGGCCGCCAGCGCCTCGCCTGCTCGAAGGCGGCTTCCAGATTGCTGCCCGCAGCCAGCGCGACAACCTGGAAGCGTTCGGGATAGGACTCCGCCACGCTCAGCGTGCTGCGGCCGATCGAGCCTGTCGATCCCAGGATGGCAATGCGCTTCATTTTAAGAGACTCGCAAACCTTAAGAGACTCGCTACCCCTAAGAGACTCGCTACCCTAAGAAACTCGTAACCGGAGTTTTCATTTTACGCGCTACCAGGGGCGGGCGGGTGGGAAGAGTGCTGCTGCATAGAACCACAGCACAGGCGCCGCAAAGAGCAAGGCATCGATACGGTCCAACATGCCGCCGTGACCGGGAAGAATAGTCCCCGAGTCCTTCACGCCCGCTCCGCGCTTGATCAGCGATTCAACTAAATCGCCCAACTGGGCCGCTACGTTCAACACGACGGTGAGCAGGATGATCGGCCACAACTCCGGCTTCTCCAATCCGAACAGGCCATCGCGACGCTCGATCAGTCCCACGCGCAACAGGAACGAGCTGATCTGCAGGGCGTAAGTGAAGAGTAGGGTTCCGACCACGAGGCTAGCGGCCAGTGAAGCTGCCGCTCCCTCCCAGGTTTTCTTCGGACTGATGCGCGGCGCCATCAGGTGCCGTCCGACAGAGCGGCCCACGAAATAGGCGAAAATGTCTCCCGCCCAAACCACCAGAAGCAGGTAAAGCAGCCAGAACGCTCCAGCCCATTGCTGGCGAAGCTGCACCAGCATCGCCATGGGCAGGGCGATGTAGGCAAAGGCGAAAGCCGAGGCCGCCGCCGCCGGATACGCACCGCTCATCTGCGCCCGCCGCATGCTGATCGTCAGAAAAAGAAATGGAGCGATAGCACAGGCAAATCCCAAGCCAAGCACAAACTTCAGCGCGGAAAGTTGCGGGGTCTCTCCTGTCGCGGTCACCGCCAGTAGGAGAAATAACAGTCCTACGAAAATATAGGTCGGAAGGCGCAGCGGCTGCACACCGTAGGGTTCGGTCAGCTTCAGAAACTCCTGCACCGTGATCAAGGCCACGGCCGCCGCCACCACGGCCAGCACCGGTACAGGTGCGCGCAGCACCAGCAGCATCACAATCGGAATCAGAACGGCCGCGGTCGCGATGCGCTTCAGCAAGGTGCGTCTATCTTACCTAACTCTTGTCATTCCGAATCGGGCCGAGAGCCTGCTGTTGCATTGTCCACTCAAGCAGCGAGTTTTACTTGTGAACCTTCGCCGGTTCGGCGTGCGCGTGCGCATCGCCATGGTTCAACCCGCCATACCGCCGCTCCCGCTTCTGATACTCGGCAATCGCTTCCAGCAGATGCACGCCGCGGAAATCGGGCCACAAAGTCGGCGTCACATAGATCTCGGCGTAGGCCAACTGCCAAAGCAAAAAGTTGCTCAGCCGCATCTCGCCCGAGGTCCGCACCACCAGATCCGGATCGGGCAAGTGCCGCGTGTAAAGATGTTCGCCGACCGCGTCCTCATCAATATGCAAATGCTCGATGCCGCCGTTCTGCGAAGCCGCGTTGACCATGGAGCGGAACGCGTCGACCAGTTCGCTGCGCGCGCTGTAGTTCAGCGCCAGAGTCAGCACCGTACCAGTATTGTGCGACGTACTCGCGCGCGCCCATTCCATGCGCTCCTGCACGTCCTCCGGTAGCTGCTGCTGCCGGCCAATATATTCCAGGCGGATATTGTTTTTGTTGAGCGTCGGAACCTCCGCCTTCAGATAGCGGCTCAGCAGGCGCATCAGGAAGTCGACTTCGCTCTTCGGCCGCTTCTTCCAGTTCTCTTCCGAGAAGGCGTAAAGCGTGAGCGCATGAATGCCAATGCGCGCCGCCGTCTCCACCGTCGAACGCACCGCCGCGACCCCGGCGCGGTGTCCGGCCACGCGCGGCATGTGACGCCGTTTCGCCCAGCGCCCGTTGCCGTCCATGATTATGGCGATGTGTCTTGGGAGCCGCCCTGGATCGAATTGCCGGTAGATTTCGGCTTCCTTGCGATCCAGCCCGGCGGGAACTTTGTGCTGCAAAGTGATCCCCTTCGGATTGAGGCTAACACGGGGAGGGAAGGGTTGCAATGCGGGCTGGTGCCAAAATGGGCACTCTGGTCTAATGTGGCGAGGGCGCCCTTGCCCGCGAGACGCCGCCAACTAATTTCCGGCTTTCATCCGAGCCAATGTGGTGCTAGACTGACTTTGTCATTGGCCAATGGCTGGTGACATGAGTCTTAAAACATTCCAGTTGGTGCCGCAAGCATCGACACAGGAGCCAATCTGATGAGATACGATCGTCCCAACGATCCCAATGCGGGTCGTCTTGTTGAATCCCTTCGCCACTTAGGTTATGGCAACTACGAAGCTATAGCTGACCTCGTCGACAACGCCATTGACGCTGAGGCACGCTACGTAAGCATCCGCGTGCAACAGCGGAACAATCAACCATACATTTCCATCGCGGACCGTGGCACAGGCATGTCTAAGGACGTGTTGGACCAGGCTATGCGATTAGGCTCATTAACCACGCGAGATCTGAATTCTGATCTCGGGAAGTTTGGAATGGGACTGGTGACCGCAAGCCTGTCCATTGCGAAGAAGTGCCACGTAATCACGCGCACGGATGAGGGATGCTGGTCGAGCGCCTGGGACGTGGATGAAGTAGTTGCGAAGAACTCTTTTCTTAAGCACCTGGACGCAGCGACTCCGGACGAAGTTCGGGAGCTGGATACGGAAATTGGTGAGGCAACCAGCGGCACTCTTGTCATCCTCACGAAGTGCGACAATCTTGGCAATAGGAATATGTCCGCATTCGCGTCGATTTTGAAGAATCAACTTGGCCGCATACACCGATACTTCATCGACGCTGGTCGCCAGATTCTGATAAATGACGAGGCGGTTGCTGCCGTCGATCCCCTCCAACTGAGCGACCCAGCGACAGAGGTCGTCGTCGATGAGGTTTTCCCGATCAAGGTGAGCGAGGACGGACAGGAGAAGCAGGAAAACGTCCGAGCGGTCATCGGGCTAGTACCGGAAAACCCCGCAAACGACCTCGAGGTGGGAAGGTCGATGAAGGCCCAGGGCTTCTATGTCATGCGAAACCAGCGGGAGATAGTGAACGCGGTCACGCTGAACATGTTTACGAAGCACAATGACTTCAATCGCATGCGCGGGGAGCTTTTCTTTCCCGGCACACTGGATCGGCTTGTTGGGGTTGAGTTCACAAAGCGGCAGGTCAACTTAGACCAGAGCCTGCATGACCAACTGGCGAACACCCTAGTCCCAACCTGTCGGACGATCAAGAGGAGAGAAGCCACAAAGAAGAGGGTGGAGACATCGGAGGTGCAGCAGCAGCTTCACAATCAATCAGCAAAAGCTATCGCTGAGAAGGACAAGCTCCTGATCAAACCGAAGGCCGTTGTGGAGAAGCGACAACCCCGCAAGAGCCCCGGTAACGGGCACCCTCCGAAAACAGAGCCAGAGCACGAGCGCAAGAATTTTACGCGCACGCAGGCCCTTGAAACGCGACTGAACTGCGAGATCCGCGAAGAAAGGCTGGGACCGAACGGCCAGATCTACGAATGCGACATGGAGGGCCGGAGGCTCGTGCTGAGGTACAACGTCGAACACCCGTTCTACCAGCGCTTTATTGTGGACAACATTAACGACAGCCGCTCGGTCACAGCTGCCGACTTCTTGATCTACAGCATGGCCACAGCCGAGCTGAGAATGCTCGACGACGGCGAACTTGACGCGGTGAATAATTTCAAAGCCGTTATGTCCGGCAATCTGCGAACGCTACTCAACTAGCCTCATTAGAAGTGGCCCGCCGCGCTCCTTGATGAGGAGCGCGGCGTGCTCACATGGTCTACTTTCGTAGACTTGACGCAAACACGCCCGTCGACAAAGCTATAGGTTTTAGACAAGCTCTTTGACACCCAACTGCAGCCACTTAACTCCTTACGGCTCAATATTTTGCCCGTAAGTGATTGTAGTCCATAGATTAATTTTGATTTTCACGGCAAGCCGATGATTCCAATAGACCGGGGGGGAGGGGGGGTGCCCTCCAGTTATAAAATGGTAAATACCCGTCTTCCCAAAGAGGGAAGATTATTTTCTGGTTCGCTTGAATGGGTGAACAACAAGGAATATGAACCGGTTCTCAGTTCGCCGCTTCCTCCGGCACAATCTTCAACTCTAGCTTCTCCGTATGCCGCAACACTGTCAGCGAGCAACTTGCGCCCGCGCGAATGTCGGTCAGCACGCGGTGCAGATCGTCCACGCCTGCTACAGGATGGCCTTCCAGCGCGACGACGATGTCGCCATCCCGCAGCCCCGCCCGCTTCGCCGGACTATTCTCCTCAACCGACAACACGAGCGCGCCCGACTCTTTCGCCAGATCGTAGAAGCGCACCACGCGGCGATGCACCGGCACGGTCTGCGCCGAGACGCCGATGTAGCTGCGGCGGATGCGTCCATCGCGCAGCAGGCGGCTGGCCACGAACTTCGCCGTGTTGATCCCGATGGCAAAACAGATTCCCTGCGCCGGCAGAATGGTCGCCGTGTTCACGCCGACCACGCGCCCCGCGGAATCCACCAGCGGCCCGCCGGAGTTGCCCGGGTTGAGCGCGGCGTCGGTCTGGATGACGTCATCAATCAGCCGCCCGGAATACGACCGCAGGGAACGCCCCAGCGCACTCACCACGCCCGCAGTCACCGTGGACTGAAATCCATACGGACTGCCAAGCGCGACGACCAGTTGTCCCACGCGAAGTTGCTGCGAATCGCCGAGGGCAGCCGCTGTGAGGCCAGGCTCGTCTACACGCACCACCGCCAAATCGCTAGCCGGATCGTCGCCGATGGCGCTGGCCGGCATGCGGCGGCCGTCGGCCAGGGTCACCTCCATGCGGCGCGCTTCATGCACGACGTGGCTGTTGGTGAGAATCAGGCCGTCGGGAGTGAATACGAAGCCCGAACCTCCGCCCTGCCGTTCCCGCGACTCGCCCGAGCGCGTGCGCCCAGCGGCCTGATGCACTTCAATGTTCACCACAGAAGGACTGACGCGCTCCACGGTGCCGGTGACTGCTCGCGAGTAGGCATCAAGCAGCAAATCGTCGTCGGACGCCGAACCCGGGGCCGATCCCCGCTGAGACTCCTCGCGCCATCCATCCGCTTCAGGTTGGTTCACAGATGCAGGGTGGGCAGGCAAAGCAGAGAAAACTCTTCCAACTTCTTCCAGACTCATGCTGGATAGATGTCAATCGATGAATTTCGGATTCATGACGCGGCGACGCGACAAAAAAGCCGGGACCAAGAACGGTCCCGGCGTTGAGTTGGCTGGTCGCCCGGATAAAATTGAGGCGTTTACGCGGCGTGAGCGAAGCGGGAGCCGCGCGCCGAAATCCTGAGCCGCGCTTTTGCGGCGAAGGATTTCCAGTCGCACATAGCTACGCCGTCCGTCTCGGCCGCACCGTCAAATCCCGCAATTGAGTCAGGACGCTCGACATCTGCATCCCGTTCAATTGCGAAACAAACGGCAGAATTTCCGCGATAAACTGATCTTTCATCAGTTCGCTGATCTCGTCCTGGCGGCTCTTTTCTCCGCCACTGAGCAGTTCCGGCACGGTTACCTCCAATGCTCGCGCCAGCCGTTCCAGGGAAGACAGCGTGGGCGTGGCTTTCTCGTTCTCGATCTTCGAAACGTACGTCCGCGGTACGGACATGCGTCCCGCCAGTTGCCGCTGGCTCAACCCGCTGCGCAAGCGCAGCGAGCGGATCGACGTTGCCAGGTTCAGGTGTCCACGCCCATTGCCAGGCATGGGCATCATCACCGGCGGCGCCAGCACCACTGGCTCAGGCTCGGGTTCCTCGTCAAGGGACGAGTGGCAGCGGCGGCAATTGTTATTGACCGTACGGAATTGAACCAGCAGGCAATGATCGCAACGGACGACTTCCCTAGAATCTACTGGGGCAAGAGTCGTGGCCATCGGGTTGTGGGAGTGCCAGAGCGGGGGCTACTCCTTAACTTCTTAACTTTTGACAACGGAACCTGCAGCATTGGGGGAGAGGTTCCGACTGCAGGGCTAATCTGCGGTACAAGGCCTGTGGATGTCAAGGTTAAAATGCATAAAGCCGTGAATCTTGCCGGCGAGAACCGGAACGAGACGGCGAAATCCCGCAGAGGACAGGGCAAAGGCATGATTGATCGCGAGACCGCGTGGTGTTTACTAACTGAGTTCACCCAGTCAGAAAGTTTGCGTAAGCACGCGCTGGCCGTAGAGGCCTGCATGCGCGCTTGCGCACGTAAGTTCCCGGCTGGTTCGGGAAGCTCGTGTGCATCAGAACTTGGGTTATCGGAAGAAGACCTCTGGGGCATTGTCGGACTCATCCACGACTTCGACTATGAGAAGTATCCCAGCCTTGACGACCATCCTTATAAAGGCAACGAGATTCTTAAGCAGCGCGGATGGCCCGACGTGATTACCCGAGCCGTCATGTCGCACGCCGAATACACCGGGGTTACGCGCGACACGCCCTTGGAAAAAGCTCTCTTTGCCTGCGACGAGCTCGCCGGATTCATTACGGCTGTGGCCCTGATCAAGCCGGGGAAGTCGCTGGCCGAAGTGGACGCAAAGTCAGTGCGAAAGCGGATGAAAGACAAAGCCTTCGCCCGCAAAGTAAACCGCGACGACATCGTCACCGGCGCCGCCGCCCTGGGCGTGGACCTGGACGAGCACATCGCCTTCTGCATCGCAGCCCTGCAAGGGATAGCCGACAAGCTGGGGCTTGACGGTAGCGCCGCAAAAACGGCGTAGGCACGGCTCATGTGGGGACAGCCGCCCCTTCGGCAAGTTGTGGCTTAGCACGCCCAGGCCGCGAATCATTTGTCCGGTGTTCTGTAGAGTTCATCCCTGAGAGCCCGCTATTGGTCCCACATCTACTATCCAATCTTCCGAAACGATGTCTATCGTGCTGATCGCGATGACATGCTCCCGGCATCTCCGTGGTCCGGTCATTCGAGTTTGTTCGCTCCAGCACCATCCGAAGGAGGTAGTTCGATGCGCTCAATGAAATCTGCGCGTTTTGTATTGGCCCTCAGCCTCGCGCTGGGCACTACAACTTGGACCGCATGTAACAAGGCCACAAATGGCGAAGTGTCCGCCGCCGCATCGAGCGGGGCGAAGATTCCCATCACCACCAAGTCAGACGAGGCAAGAAACGAATTCCTGCTGGGCCGCGACCTTTCCGAAAGGCTCCTGGGGCAGGAGTCTCTCCAACATTTTGAAAAGGCAGTCGCACTCGATCCCGACTTCGCCTGCGCGGAATTGGCTCTTGCCAACAACTCGGCGACTGCCAAGGAGTTCTTCGACCATCAGAAGAAGGCAGTCGGGCTTGCAGACAAGGCTTCGGAAGGAGAGAAACTCCTCATTCTCGCCAACGAAGCCGGGGCCAACGGCGACGTAAGCAAACAGAAAGATTATCTGGACAAGCTTGTCGCCGCTTATCCGAATGATGAACGCGCGCAGTTCACTCTGGCCAACTACTACTTTGGCCAGCAGGATGTGGAGCAGGCAGTCGAACACTATAAGAAAGCGACTGAACTGGCCCCCAATTACTCCCCCGCTTACAACGTTCTGGGCTATGCCTACCGGCAACAAGGCAACTATGCGGACGCCGAACAGGCCTTCAGGAAATACATTGAGCTGATCCCCAAAGATCCGAATCCCTACGACTCCTATGCAGAATTACTGCTAAAGATGGGTCGATTCAACGATTCGCTCGCGCAGTATCACAAAGCGCTCTCGATCGATCCCCACTTCGTACCGTCACACTTCGGAATTGCCGCTGACCAGATGTACCTGGGCAAGCCGGACGATGCGACCGCCGAATTGCAGAAGATGGTAGAACAGGCGCGTAACGACGGCGAACGCCGGACCGCATTCTTCGGGATGGCGGTGGTGGCCGCGGACAACGGCAAGCTGGACAAGGCGTTGCTAGCCATGGACAAAGAGTATGCGGTCGCGGAAAAGAAAAATGATATGGCATCGATGGCTGCCGACCTTCAGGCGAAAGGCAACATTCTCGCTGAGATGCCGAAGTATGATGAGGCCAAGCGCCAGTTTGACCGGTCGCTGCAACTGATTCAATCATCGCAACTTTCCCAGGACATCAAAGACAATGCAGCCCTCCTGCACCACTTCAATCTGACCATCCTGGCCATCGGGAAGAAGGATTTGGCGGCCGCAAGAACTCATGCGGAGGAGTTCCAACGCGGCGCCGAAGCGTCCAAGAATCCGGTGCAGCTAAGACAATCTCACGAACTGGCAGGCAGAATTGCTCTCGCGGAAAAGGATTACGACAAAGCTATTGCCGAGTTTGAACGGGCGAACCAACAGAATCCCGGTAACCTTTATCGCTTGGGGCTGGCGTATCAAGGCAAAGGCGACAAGGCCAGAGCGCAGGAGTTCTGCTCGAAGGCGGCAGATTTCAATTCACTGCCGCAACTGAACTACGCCTTCATCCGTGCCAAGGCCCAAAAGATGGCGGCAGAAAAGAAAGCGTAAAAGGGTAGTCGATGCCTATGTGGGGACAGCCGCCCCGGCTGTCCACCGGGCGAGGCCCGGTTTGTTTCCCAACTACCGCAGCGCCTCCGCCACCTTGCCGCTGGCGATCAACTCCGCCAGCCGCGCGAAGTCCTTGTACATGGCGCGATCTTTATCGACCGCCGGACACACCGACCGGATCGCCGTGTGCGCCGCCTGTCCGCGCTTCGAGGTCTTCAGCGGTGCCAGGAAGTCGATCGCCTGGGCCACGGCCATGGCTTCGATGGCCAGCACGTTGCGCGTGTTCTCGACAATGCGCTTCAGCTTGATCGCCGCGGTCATGCCCATGGAGACGTAGTCTTCCTTGTTGCCCGAGGTCGTAATCGAATCCACCGATGCGGGATGAGCCAGCACTTTGTTCTCGCTGACCAACGCCGCCGCCGTGACCTGCGGCAGCATGAAACCTGAATTCAATCCTGCGCCGTGCGCCAGGAACGGTGGTAGGCCCTCGCTGAGCGCGGGGTTCACCAGTCGCTCGATCCTGCGCTCGCTGATGCCGGCAAGGGCACTTAACGCGATGCCCAGAAAATCCAATGCAAAGGCAAGGGGCTGACCGTGAAAATTCCCCCCCGAGATCACATCACCCTCGGAATTCCTTGAGTTCGTGATAAAGACCAGCGGGTTATCCACCGCAGAGTTGGCCTCGATCTCAAACACCTCGCGGCAGTGCGCCAGCGTATCGCGGACCGCCCCGTGCACCTGCGGAATGCAGCGCAGTGAATAGGCGTCCTGCACGCGGCCGCACTCGCGGTGCGACTCGCGAATCTGGCTGCCTTCGAGCATCTTGCGCAGATTCGCCGCCGTCTTCATCTGTCCGCTGTGCGGACGCGCTTTGTGGATGCGTTCATCGAAGGCCGCGTCGGTGCCTTTCAAGGCATCGCAACAGAGCCCGCCCAGCACGTCGGCCGAATCCACCAGCGTCTCCGCAGCCAGCAGTGCCAGCGTGCCGACAGCGAGCATGCCTTGCGTTCCGTTGATGAGCGAAATGGATTCCTTTGCTTCCAGCACCAGCGGCTTGATCTGCGCCCGCTTCAACGCGTCGCCGCTGGGGACGCGCGCACCTCCTGCGTCGACGCATTCGCCCTCGCCGATCAACGCCAGCGCGAGATGCGCCAGGGGAGCCAGATCGCCGCTTGCGCCCACGCTCCCCTGCGACGGCACAAAAGGCGTCACGCCGCGGTTCAGCATTTCACACAGCGTGTCGATGACGATCGCGCGCACGCCAGAGAATCCTTTGGCAAGGGAATTGGCGCGCAGAAGCATCATGGCGCGGGTTTCCGCGACGGAGAGCGGTTCGCCAACGCCTGCAGCGTGTGAGCGCACCAGGTTGACCTGCAGTTCGCGAATCTGGTCGCCGGCGATCCGCACATCGCTGAGCTTGCCCACGCCGGTGGTGATCGCGTAGGCAAGTTTGTTACTCGTCACAATTTCGTCAACCACCGCGCGCGCCCGGTCGACGCCCTCACGTGCATCGGCCGACAACAGCACAGGCCGGCGTTCGGCGGCGACTTCGCGCACCGCTTCCAGAGTAAGATCGTTACCGTTAATGTGAAGTGCGTTCAAGAGAGTTTCCCTTTTCCAACCGCGGCGCGAAATGCCTTCAAATACCTCTCCGGCAGCGCGGCAATCTTCATATCCGCATCGGTGACGATATGCGTGGTCTCGCCTTCCGCCAGAAGCGTGTCGTCTTCCACCCGCCGCAATTCATAACCAAAGTGGACCACCGAATCGCGCACGTTCAACAGTTGCGTACGCACTACAACCTCTTCGTCATAGCGCACCGGCGCACGATACCGGCACTTGGCCTCGGCGACCGCGATGAAGCGTCCGTCTTTGCTTTCCATATCGCGATAGGAAAAGCCCAACTGCCGCAACAATTCAACGCGTCCCACCTCAAACCAGATGAAATGATTGGAATGGTAGACCACCCCCATCTGATCGGTCTCCGCATAACGTACACGCAGCCGGGTTTCATTGACCGCCTGGGGATGATTCGAATTCATTTCCCGCTCCACACCGGCTTGCGCTTTTCGAGGAATGACGCAACCCCCTCGCGGAAGTCCGCCGTGGTGCGGATGCGCGCGTTGTCTTCGATGGCCTCCGCGATTTGCCCGTCCAGCTGTTTGGCGATGAAACCATTGATCAGTCTCTTCGTCGCACGCACTGAAGAGGGACTGTTCTCAAGAAGTTGAGCCGCGAGGTCTCTGGCGCGTTCGAGCAGGCGGTCCGCTGGAACTATCTCATTGACCAGACCGTAACGATTCGCCTCGGCCGCGTCGAACAATCGTCCGCTAAGGAGAAGGTCGCGCGCGATCTTGTGTCCCACCTGCCAGACCAAAATGGAAGAGACGATGGCGGGCACAAAACCGATGCGCACCTCGGTATAGCCAAACTTGGCTTCCGGCACGGCCAGCGTGAAGTCGCACATAGTAGCCAGGCCGGTGCCTCCGGCAATGGCCGCGCCGTTCACCGCCGCGATCGTAGCCCTCGGAAAATCATAGAGCCGGCGGAACAAAGCTGCCGTCCGCGCCGAATCTTTCACGTTCTCGTCGTGCGTCTTGCCCAGCAGGGATTTCAGTTCGTCGAGGTCCAGACCGGCGCAAAAGGCTTTGCCCGCGCCCGTGAAGAGCACGACGTTCGCCGCCGATTCCTCGATTTCATCCAGCGCCGCCATCAGTTCGCCTATCAACTCGAAGCTGATGGCGTTGCGCTTCTCCGGACGGTTCAGCGTGATCGTGGCGATGCCGGAATCGTATGCGAGTTGGATCGTCTTGTAGTTCATGCCGCAGTTCACATTAAAGATTGGCCGCTGGCCTCGCTGATATGTGTCGAATTAATCGTCGTTCACGGAATTCGTGTACCGTGCCCCCATCTCGGTCGTCGCGCGCAGCAACGCATCCAGCGGCTTCAAAAGTGGCAATTCCGCGCCACGCTGCTTCAAAGCTTCAATCATTTTCTCTGTTGCAATGTTGCCGACCAGCGCATCCTGCGCGAATGGACATCCACCCAGTCCCCCCAATGCCGAATCAAAACGGCGGCAGCCAGCATCATAAACCGCAAGAATTTTAGCCGCGGCCTGCTCAGGACGGCTGTGCAGGTGGACTCCGATCTCCAGGTAATCGTACTTCGCCAACACCGCGCCGACGAGTTCGCTGACCTGTTCCGGAGTGGCCATGCCGACCGTGTCGGCCAGGGAAATCATGCGCAGGTTGTCGACTTCCATCAGCGAAATGGCTTCGATCACTTCGTCCACACTCCACAGATCGCCGTACGGATTGCCAAATGCCATCGAGATGTAGACCACGACATCGAGCGCGGCATCGTCCGCCTTCTTCTGAATCTTCTCCAGTTCTTCGAGCGCGTCTTCAGCGGACTGATTCTGGTTCTTGCTCAAGAACGTCTCAGAGATCGAATATGGAAATCCCAGAGTGTGTACCGCGTGCGTGTCGATGGCCCGCTGTGCGCCCCGTTCATTAACCACGATTCCGATGATCTCCACATCGTCGGGCGGGTCAAGTTCCTTCAATACTTCCTCCGAGTCCGCCATCTGCGGCACCGCCTTGGGTGACACGAAAGAGACCGCATCAATATGCTTGAATCCCGCGCTGATCAGCGCTTGCAAGTAGGCCCGCTTGATGTCGGACGGAATCTGCCCCTTCAGCCCCTGCCAGGCATCGCGCGGACATTCGATCAGTTTGACAGTCTCAGACATAGCAAAACTTGCCACGGATTACACGGATTCTCACGGATCGAAACGTTAACCAAGAAAAACCAAGAAACCCAGATCCTTGTTTTCTTATCCGTGGGGATCCGTGTAAATCCGTGGCCAAGATCTACGTTTGCAGCACTCCCACCTTAAACTCCGCCACCTCCGGATTCAGCGCCGCCGCTTCCAGCGCCTGCGTGATAGCGTCGCGGGTCTCGACGGGATCGATGATCTTGTCGATCCACAGTCGGGCTGCGCCATATCTTGGATCAGTCTGCTCGTCGTAAGTGCGCTTCACCGATTCGTACAGTTCTTTCTTTTCTTCCTCGCCGAGTTTCGCGCCGCCGCGCTCCAGTTGTTTCACTTTGACTTCCACCAAAGTTCCTGCAGCCGCATCGCCGCTCATCACGGCGTAGCGCGCCGTCGGCCAGGCGAAAACGAAGCGCGGATCAAACGCCTTGCCGCACATCGCATAATGTCCCGCTCCGAACGATCCTCCCACGATGACGGTGATCTTCGGCACCACGGAATTCGATACCGCGTTCACCATCTTCGCCCCGGCTTTGATGATGCCACTCCACTCCGCGTCACGCCCCACCATGAATCCATTCACGTCGTGGAAGAAAATCAGCGGGATCAAGTTCTGATTACAGTCCATGATGAAGCGAGCGGCCTTTTCTGCCGATTCCGTATAGATCACGCCGCCAAACTCGATCCGCTTATGACCCTCGTGGTCGGTTTGCTGGGCGTGCAGCTTCTGGTTGGCGACAATCCCCACGGCAAACCCGCCAATGCGCCCGTAACCGCAGATCAGCGTCTTGCCATATTCCGCCTTGTATTCGTCGAAGCGGCTGCCATCGAGCACGCGCGCCAGAATCTCTTTCATGTCATAAGGGCGCGCGGGCGAGGAATCGTAAATGCCGTAAATCTCCTCGGCAGCCAGCGCTGGCTCCACGGGTTTCTTGCGGTCCCAGGGAGACTGCCGCCTGTATCCCCACTTTTCAATGATGGAGCGGATGCGCGCCAGGCAGGCCGGATCATCGGGTTCGCGGAAATCCACCGTCCCGCTGATGCCCGCGTGCATGGCTGCCCCGCCCAGATCTTCCGCCGAAACCTTTTGTCCAATCGCCGCCTGCACCAGCGCCGGTCCGGCCAGAAACAAGCCGCTGCCGTCGGTCATCAGAACGTGATCGCACATCACCGGCAGGTATCCGCCCCCGGCCACGCACATGCCCATGATGGCCGCGATCTGCGGAATGCCCAGGGCTGACATCACGGCGTTGTTGCGGAAGACGCGGCCGAAGTCGTCGGTGTCGGGAAAAACATCTTCCTGCAGCGGCAGGAACACGCCCGCCGAATCCACCAGATAAACGGTGGGGATGCGGTTCTCGATCGCGATGTTCTGGGCCCGAATCACTTTCTTCGACGTCATGGGGAAAAATGCTCCCGCCTTCACCGTGGCGTCATTCGCGATGATCATCACCATCCGCGTGTGGATACGCCCCAGTCCCGTGAGCACGCCCGCGGCCGGCGCTCCGCCCCATTCTTCGTACATGCCATGGGCCGCGTAAATCCCCAGCTCGAAGAACGTTCCAGGATCCACCAGCAGCTCAATGCGCTCACGCGCGGTAAGACGTCCCTTCCCGTGCTGGTTTTCGATGCTCTTCTCGCCCCCGCCTTCGGAAATTTTCTCGGCTTCATTACGCACCTGAGACATGAGATCGGCCAGAAATCGCATGTTGGCTTCGAATCGTGCCGAGGTAGGGTCGAGCTTCGTCGTCAAAACATTGTTCGCCTTGGACGAATGGTCTGGGGGAGCTTCGGTGCGGTCAGCCATGGGTATGAACGAAGAGATCGGACTGTTTACGGTATACCACTCCCGCCGGGGCGCGCAACGGAAGGCACATCCACGGCACTGACGCGCAGGCACGGAGCAAGCCGGGGACGGCCGTCGTCGGAAGACCGGTTCATTTGCACTGGGTTGGGTTACTGCAAATGAAGACGACGCAGCAGTTCCATCAAAACGCGGTCACAGGGGAGGATTCACGGCCTTCCAGCTTTGATCTCAGACGGTTACGGGGGAGAGAGCAAAACTGCCTCGTGCAGGCAACCTGAGCTGGGGAGCTCCGAAGCCCCTCCCCCGTGCCGCTCCAGGCCGGGTCTCATCGATACTTAGGCTTTGTCATTCCGATCGGGCTGAAAGCCCGGTGAAAGCCTGCCCAGAGCGTGCCGAAGGGAACCTGCTTCCTCGGTTTTCCTACCGACCTTCCTCACGCCCCTTTCGCCTTGCTCGCCGCAAACACTCCAGCCGGTGGCGCTTGATTGATCACCAGCCAGAACATCCCGACCTGTCGAATGGTCTCGGCGAACTGGTTGAAATCGACCGGCTTCTGGATGTACGCGCTCACCCCCAGGTTGTAGCCATCGATCACATCTTTCTGCTCTTTGGACGAAGTGAGAATTACGACTGGGATCGTCTTCGTACGCTCGTCGCCCCTGATCGCCCTCAGCACTTCCAGACCGTCGACTTTTGGAAGCTTCAGGTCCAGCAGAATCAGCTTCGGACGGCTGGAAAACGACCGGCCCCTGTGGGGACCCCGGCAAAAGAGGAAGTCCAGGGCCTCCGCCCCATCCTCCGCAATTTGAATATTGTTGGAGATCTTGTTGCGGCGCAAAGCAAGCACCGTCAGTTCCACATCTTCGGCGCTATCGTCGACCAGCAGAATCTCAACCTCAAGCGACATAAATTGCCTCATTCCTGATTAAATGCTGTGGTTTCCTGGTTATCTTGTTTTCGGCCGATCCGAGCGTGAAGAAGAACGTCGCTCCTCGATCGAGCTCCGCTTCCGCCCAAATCCGCCCTCCATGTTTCCGGATGATCCGCTGTACGATCGCCAGTCCCACCCCCGTTCCCTCAAAATCGCGCGCCTTGTGCAACCGTTGAAAAACCCCGAAAAGTTTGCCCACGTACTGCATCTCGAAGCCCGCGCCATTGTCCCGCACAAAGATGACGCGGAGATCGTTCTCCATGATCTGCCCCACCTCAATTACGGCGCGCTCCCGCTTTCCCGTGTACTTCACCGCATTCGAAAGCAAATTCACAAACACTTGTTTCATCAGAGCCGGATCGCATTCCGCACTGAAGAGGCTCCCGATCCGCCATTCCACTTCCCGTCCTGAACACTCCGGTCCAAGATCCTCGACCACCTGCCGCAATAGCGAATCCAGCGGCGTGTCCTGTAGCGCAAGTTCTTGCCGCCCGATCTTTGACAGGCTCAGCAAGTCATCCACCAGCCGCCCCATCTTCCGCGCCCCCTCTTCAACCTTCTCCAGGTAGCGCCGCTCTTCGGCATCCAGTGACGGGCCGCAGTCTTGTAAAAGGACGCTGGAATATCCGGCGATTTGCCGGAGAGGCGCGCGCAGGTCATGCGCCACGGAGTAAGAGAAACTCTCCAATTCGCCATTCGTATCCGACAGCTCCGCGGTGCGTTGTTCGAGGTGTTCGTTGACGTGCTTCAACTCCTTCTCCGCTAGATCGCGCTTGCCCGTTTCCCGGCGGATGACCATGCCCGCCACCGACAGGATGAGAATGGCCAACCCGTTCCCCAGCACAATGACAGCTTTCATCTTGCGGGTGCCGGCCGCCGCCGTCTCCATCCGGATCTTTAATAGTCGCTCCTCAGTCGACCGCATCTCGCTGATCCGCGCTCGAATCTCGTTCATCAACGCCTCGCTGTTGCCTTTTGCCACTGCTTCGGCCCCGGCCATCAACCCGGTTTGCCGCCGAATCGCCATGAGCCCGGCCAACAACGCGAGCCTCGCATCAACAACGGGCTTCAGGCCCTTAATCGCGTCCTGCTGTGTGGGATTGTCGGCGGTGAGCTTCCCGACTTCTTCCATATCGCGCTGGACGTGATCGATGGCACCCCGGTAGGGATGCAGATATTTCTCTTCGCCCGTAAGTACGAATCCTCGTTGACCGCCTTCAGCCTGGGTGACGTCGATTAGAACCGCCTGGAGCTTCTCCAGAACAAGATGCGTGTGCGTGACCCATCCCCGGTCCTCCTCGTCCCGGACCGTGCTCCGGTATGAGAGCATTCCAATGGAGATCAGTATCACAAGCGCGCACGCGGCAATCGCCTTGCTGGAGAGGGGCATTTTCGGGTTCCCGAGGGGAGCGTCCTAAAGTGCTCATCGGCCAGGCGCAGGTCGCCCTTTAGCGGATTTATGTAAAGACGGGTAAAAACTTGTAAAGGAAGTAATAAGGAAGTAATACGGAGGATGGTTACTGCTCCTAGCTATCGAAGGGCTCCTTGGGTCAGGAATATCCGCGAACCCATCGCCCCTGCGACGGGCGTGGCAATCGCCGAAGTGGCAGCTGCGGACGGACGGCGCGACCCGAAGGCTCCTAATCAGGCAACCGGTCAGGCGACAATCTTTGCTTTTTCTCGTGCATGTCTAGCAAGCGATTGATCCGCTCGATCAGAGCGTCGAACTTCTCAGGGTCCTTTTCTTTCTGCGCCATCTCACACAACTTCCTCCACCCAGGCGGTTCTCCCCCCTGGGGTTGAGTCATGCCATGCCCCCTCTCGCGCTACATGACTCGACTCTTGTTGTTCCACATTTGTAACACGAGAGTGATTGCGAAGCTACCGAGGCACGAGCTGCCTAGAGTTAGCTATCTGGGCGAGGGCAAATCCCACATCGCGCAGGTGGTGGGACGAACCGAGCCCCGGGCATGGAAGGGCCGGCCGCATCCCAGCCTGCCCGAACAACGCGGGCACGCCTGAACCGTCGCCTTCCCCTCCATGGTCTCGGGCCGTCTGTAAGATCTCCAATCAGCACTCGGCGGTGGCGAGTGCCAATCCAGGTGCCACTTCGAGCCTCACGTTTGGCAGCGGCCTCAACTCCCATCGTTGGTTCGACTTAAGGGCACTTGTACGTATATTGCAATACGCACAAAGTTGGATGCACAAAGTGTTCCAGTCGGAACATTAGGCACAATGTTCCAGTCGGAACACTAGAGCGATTTGCTCCGCGGCACCCTAAGACCTAAGACCTATGACCTAAGACCTGAAGCCTTCAGCCTTTCTCTCCATCCACTCCGCCAGCCGGCAGCCATCTTCTTCCAGCAAAAAGTTTCCCGCGCCAACACACTCCCCGAAGACGCGATGCGATTCCTGATCGCGCGCCGCGCGAGAAATCCATTGCTTCCCCACCTCATACTGCGAGGCGGTGAACCATTTCTGCGGCAGCACCTCCACCAGCCCCGCCTGCAGATACAGAACAAAGAGCGCGAATGCCGGATCGTCATTCGACATCGCCTTATAGCTGGTGGGTACGATCAACTCATCGACCGTCGCCAGTTCCTGCGGCACCTCGATCTTGTGCATGCCCGGGCCCAGCGTGAGCGGCACTTCAAACTCCGCGACCGGCGCGGTCTTCGAGTAGATGCGGTCGGAAGATTGCTTGAACCATCCCGCAATCTCAGCCAGATCAAACGCCTTCAGCTGATCCGGATCGAAACAAGCCAGACGAATGTTGCGCCCCTCCGGACACCAGATCCCAAGACACTGCGGCGACACTACAAACGGCCGGCAGTACGTGTTCAGCGCCAGGCGCGGCTTGTCTGGTTCCTGCTCCAGCGCCAGCGAGACCACATACGCAACCGGCCCCTGGTCGCCATGATGAGTCCAAACGAAACGCTGCTGAGACAGCGACCGGAACGCCGGAAAAGTCTTCCAATACCACGGCGCGGGACCAACCGTGCGCCCAAGTTGCTGCCGGATGCTGGCTAGATTCGGAGTGGGCATGCGAAGAAAAGAATTTGGCAATTTGGTAGTCGTGCAATTGTGTAATTGAAAACCATTGCGCCGTTAAATTACAAAATTACCCGATTACAAAATTGCTCAATCGGCTGGCACGCCCGCACCCTTCACGTTGGCGCGGATGAACTTCACGATGTCATCCATCGCTGTGCCCGGCTGGAAGATCGCCGCCACGCCGAGTTTCTTGAGGGCATCGATATCCTGATCGGGAATAATCCCGCCCACCAGCACCAGAACATCATCCATCTTGTTCTGCCTGAGCAGGTCCATCACCCGCGGCACGATGGCGTTGTGAGCGCCCGAAAGAATCGACAGCCCGATTACCTGCACATCTTCCTGCAGGGCCGCGCTGACAATCATCTCCGGGGTCTGCCGCAGCCCGGTGTAAATCACTTCCATGCCGGCATCGCGCAACGCGCGCGCGATGACTTTGGCCCCGCGATCATGCCCGTCGAGCCCCGGCTTCGCCACCAGCACGCGAATCTTGAGGTCTGCCATCGCCATTCATTTAACCACAGAGGCCACAGGGGAGCACAGAGGCCGCCTTCCCAGTGCCCTCTGCGGTTAAAGGGTTCTTGTGTCGAGACTCTGCCACAGGTACCAGCACGCCACGCTGCGATAGGGCTCCCATTTCTTTGCGATCTTCTCCATTTGCTCTGGAGTGGGCAGCTTGATCTTCCGCTTGCGGACTTTCTTTGCAGACGCAGACTTTTTGGCTGCTTTGGCGTGCCGCACCTCGAGATAGTGCTTGTAGATCGCCATTCGCACGCCGAAATCGCCCGTCGGCAGGACGTTCTCGCGTTTGAGTGTGAACATTAGAAACATCTGCGCAGTCCATACGCCGATGCCTTTTACCTGGGTCAGATGCTCGACTACTTCTGCATCGGGCAACTCGGGCAGTCGGGCGAAATCCAGCAGTCCGCTCGCCGTCTTTGCCGACAGATCTTTCAAATACGCCGACTTTTGCTTCGACAGTCCCGCGCCGCGCATCTGTTCATCGCTCAGCTTGAGGATGCCCTCCGGCATGAGCGGTGCGCCTGCCAGAGCGGCAAAGCGTTTGAAGATAGTCTCTGCGGCCTTGCCGTTCAGTTGCTGGTAGACGATTGCCTCCGCCAGGCTGTGAAACTCCGGCGGCCCAAACTGCATGCGGCACGGGCCAATGCGCTCGATGATGGCCCGCATCACGGGGTCTGACTTCTTGAGATGGTTGACAGCTCTGCGCATGGGTTTATGTCTTTAGATATTTATCACAGAACCCGGTCACAGCGAAGAAAAAACGAATCAACCCTCTTCGCGCGGATCGGGAGGCGCCTGGTTCGGCTGGTTCAAGCAAGGATTGTTGCGCGGTCTCGCAGACACGTCTGCGAGGGTTTTCTGTTCCGGGGATGAGGGTTACGCCTTAGCCTTGCCCGCCGGAAGCTGGAATCCAATGCGGACGCGCGGCGCCTCCTCGGGGGTCATCAGCTCCTTGATGGCTTCGATCAACTCCTGAATCACGGAATCGTGCGTGTCCAAACGATTCTCCAGTTCGTTGATCTTTCCGGCGAGACGCCGGTTCGTGGCCAGCATCTCGCGCAAGCGCACGAAGGCGCGCACCACAAAAACGCTCATCTGGACGGCGCGCTCGGAATTGAGCACGGTTGCGGCCATGATCGCGCCGTGCTCGGTGTAGGCATATGGCATGTAACGCCTTCCACCATGCGCGCCTTTTGAGATCACAATTTGTGATCTCAAGATTTTGTGTTCCTTGGTTGTGAGCTGAAAGACGAAGTCTGAGGGAAATCTTTCCCGATTGCGCTTCATCTGCTGGTTTAGCTGACGGACCGGTACGCCGTAAAGCTGTGCCAGATCAACGTCGAGGAGGACCCTCTGATGGCGAAGAAACAATATGCGTGATTCCACCACGGAAGCTGGGGTGCCAGCTCGTTTCGGCATTCTGAGCAACGTCGCTTTTTTTTGTTTTTTCATTGGAGGTCGCAAATTGCGACCTCAATCATAGCCCAAGGAGGTGTACTACTCTCGTCGAGGATGACGAAAACTCTCGTCCGCTTCCCATTCTGGTCTGAGTTAAACCTTCAGATGCCCAGCCGGACCACCGCTTCCCTGGCCGAGACGATAGGTATGGTTTCCACCACTCGCAATGGGAGCAAGTCGTCTTGTCGCCGGTGACCAGCAGAGTTGCTCTTCCATCGACTGCTGTTTCCAGGAAGATATCATCGTCCGGATCTGGACTCATCTTGATCCTCGATACCAAGTCGACTCGCTCAGTTTGGTAGACAAGATAAGCGGACATGTCTGCGATGAATGCATCCGTGACTCGCTTGAATCTCCGGATGCGAGGATAGTCGAGCACGCGCAAATACTCTTCCACAATCGGGTCTGAGACCAGGTGGATGGCTTGTTTGTTTTGAATGGCGCGCAAGATCCGCGCCGATGGGCCTGTTCCAGAGATCAATCCGCTGACGAAGACATTGGTATCGATAACCAGGCGCGGGCGGACTTTTTCCATGTCCACTTCAGATTCTTTGTCCGCGCCGGTTTTTCCGGACCGCCTTGACAGCTTTTGCGACTGAGCGCTCGATCTCTGCCGCTGCCAAGCCCCGGTTGGCCGAGTGTACTTCGTCGATCGACTTCCAGGGATCGATGCCCCTGAGGGCGCGCCGGACGATCAGCGCCTGGGCAAAAATCCCGCTGATGGAAGTTCCCTTGTCGAACGCCTCCTTAGCGACCTCTTCGTGGACGCTGGCGGGGACCCGGACGTGTATCTGGCCGTTGAATGAACGGGGCATGAGGCCTGACTCCTTGTACCACTATACCACGGTATATGGATCATGCCTGGCTATGTGATGCTGACTTCGGTATACGTCCCATACACTTCGCGTAGCGCCTCGCAAATTTCGCCCACCGTCGCGTATGCCCGCACGGCGTCGACGATGTAGGGCATGGTGTTCGCAGAGGAGACACTGCCAGTCGTGCCCGCCTTCGGTTCCTGCCCCGCAGCTTTCTTCAGAGCATCGAGTCTTCGCTGCACTTCGTCATTCGAACGCCGGGCCCGCAACGCCTTCAGTTTAGCGGTCTGCTGCCGGGCCACGCTTTCGTCAATGTAGAGAATGTGGGGCGACTCTTCCTCGATCACGAACTCGTTTACTCCCACGATGACCTTCTCTTTCGCTTCGGCGGCTCGCTGGTACTGGTAGGAGGCCTCGGCAATATCCTTCTGCGGATAGCCTCGCTCGATGGCCTTTACCATGCCGCCCATCGCGTCGAGTTTTCGGAAATAGTCGAATGCGCCCTTCTCCATTTCGAGCGTCAGGTTTTCCAGAAAGTACGAGCCCCCCAGTGGATCGACGGTCTGCGTCACTCCGGATTCATAAGCGATGATCTGCTGGGTGCGCAGCGCAATCCGGGCGGCTTCTTCCGTGGGCAGCGCTAGGGCCTCGTCGTAGGAGTCGCAATGCAGCGATTGGGTGCCGCCGAGGACCGCGGCCAACGCCTGCAGGGCAACGCGCGCAATGTTGTTCATGGGCTGCTGCGCCGGGAGCGACACTCCGGCTGTCTGCGTGTGAAAACGCATCAGCCAGGTGCGCTGGTTCTTCGCTCCGAACCGCTCTTTCGTGACTCGGCCCCAAATCTTACGGGCAGCGCGATACTTGGCGATCTCTTCAAAGAAATCATTGTGCGCGTTGAAGAAGAAGCTGAGCCGCGGACCGAAGTCGTCCACATCGAGTCCGCGCCGCCGGGCCCATTCCACGTACTCGATGCCGTCGTACAAAGTGAACGCCAGTTCCTGCAGCGCAGTCGAACCGGCCTCACGAATGTGGTAGCCGCTGATGGAAATCGTGTTGAAGCGCGGAGTGAACTTCGATCCAAACTCGAAAGTGTCGATCACCAAGCGCATCGACGGCGCCGGCGGATAGATATATTCCTTCTGCGCGATGTATTCCTTGAGAATGTCGTTCTGAATGGTGCCGGAAATCTTTTTCCAGTCCGCGCCCTGCTTTTCTGCCACCACCAGATACATTGCCCACAGAACCGATGCGGGCGAATTGATGGTCATCGAGACGGTCGTTTTCTCGAGGTCGATGCCGCCGAAGAGAATTTCCATGTCTTCGAGCGAATCGATGGCCACGCCGCACTTGCCCACCTCGCCCTCGCTAGCCGGATGATCGGAGTCGTAGCCCATCAGAGTGGGCAAGTCGAATGCGACGGAGAGCCCGCCCCCGCCATGCTCGAGCAAATACTTGTAGCGCTGATTGGTTTCTTCAGGAGATGCGAAGCCGGAGAACTGCCGCATGGTGTAGAGCTTGCCGCGATATCCGGTCGCATGAATGCCGCGGGTGAAGGGAGGCGCACCGGGATATCCGAGATACTTTTCCTCGCTCCAGTCCTCAGGGAGATCGGCCTCGGTGTAGAGGCGGCGAACCGGGACGCCGGAAATTGTGGTAAAGCGGGCGTGCCCGTGCTCGTCGAGATTCACACCGGTGGGCGCGCCAATAGGCCGCTCGGGAGCTTTTTCCAGCGTGGGCGCAAGCGTCTTCTCCGCCCACTTCTTTTCGGCGTCGGAAGGATGGCGGCCGTCAAACACGTCGGCGATGGGACTCTCGGCAACTTGCGGCTTCGTCGGCTTCTTCTCGGGCATCGTGCCCCCAGTGTTCTGTTTTGATGATAGGGAAGTGCCGGCCAGTGGGCAAGGCGGGCGTACGCGGTCAGAACGACCGGTCGGTCAAATCACTTGGGCTCTGCGGGATTCTTGCGGCTCAGTTCCCAGGCCTTGGCGTACTTCCACGAGACATATCCGGCGTGGTACATGTGCAGCAGCAGACCTTCGCGTCCGTCGAGGAATCCGAGACGGAAGAAGTAGTTGTAGACGAACGTCGCCAGAGGACGCAGCACGATGTTGATGAAGCTGAAGCTGCGGTGGCCTTTGGCGATCGCCAACTGCGCGCCCAGCGATGAGTAACGGTTCATGTGGCCGAGGTAGAGACTGAGGGTGGGGTAGGTGTAGTGGATGAGTGCGTTTTTGAACTGCTGAGTCTCCCCCGGTACTTCCGGCTTCAATTCGCAGCGGTCGTGCGGGTCGTGGCCGGTGACGAATCCGTGCCCACGTCTGAATAATCGAAGCTTGGGATCTGGGTAGAAACCGCCGTGACGAATCCATCGGCCGAGAAACAGATTCTTGCGCGGGAGCTTGTAACCACTTGCGGCGTTCGGGCTGGCGATCGCGGCCCGAATTTCTTCAGCCAGTCCGGGACTGACCTTCTCATCGGCGTCAAGCAGCAGCACCCAATCCATGGTACACAACTCGATCGCGTACTGCTTCTGCGCCACGTAGCCGCGCCAGGGTTCGGCGATGACTCGCGCCCCCTGCGCACGGGCGATCTCACACGTGCGGTCTTTCGAGCCGGAGTCGACGAGTACGATTTCATCCGCCCAGCGGACGCTGGCCAGAGTGCGGCCGATGTTCGCCTCCTCATCCATCGCCACGATGGCCACGGAAATTGTCATAGACAGAAGTGTTCGTTCAGAGTGGTTTCGACGCGGTATTGTCTCACACAGAAAGGCCCCGATCCTGCGAGGCTTTACTGCCGCTGCGAACTTCGGAGAGCAGGAACACCGCCAGGATGAACAATTCAGGCTCGATGGGATGGCGATAGCGGGCATGGGGGAAGACGAAGTAATAGACCGTAGGATAGGTCGCGACGAGTCCGGCGAAAAGCCACGCCCCAGGCCGCTTTTGCCGTAGGGCACGAACCAGGCCCCAGATCGCCAGGACCGATGATGCCAGGAACAGGGAACTGCGGAAGTCCCACGGAGCGCGGCTGTCGGTGGGCCTGGGCACGCCGTTCCAGTAGTAGAAAAAGCGCTTCATGCTGATGATTGTGAATTGCCCCGGGTGCGAGCGGATCCAGTCGAACGCCAGCCGCCTGCAATCGGCCTCGTAGGCGATTTCCCCCATGCGCTGAAACTTCTGAAACTCGAGTTTGTTGAGATTGGGCTGCAGCGTGGCGATCAGCATGCCGTCGGCCAGCTTGTTGTTGCCGAGACGGAATTGCAGTCCGAAGTCGTCGCGGATAAAAACCAAGCGCCCGAAAACCCCGTAGTTCCGCACCAGCCACGGAGAAAGAATCAGAAAGAATACGAATGAGGAAAGTACCACGCCGCCGAGGGACGACAGGCCGCGCCGGTATCTTTGGCGCCATATCCACAGGCCGCAGAACGGCAGGAAGGACAGCATGGCGGGATTGGCCAACGCGCCCACGCCCCACAATGCGCCAAACAGCGCCCATCCCCGCCAACCCGGTCGTTGCTCCATTTCGAGCGTGAGCAGGAAGATCAGCGCCAGCATGAGCGGAGTAAAAGTTGTGTCCCAGATCCAATGAATCGACCAATACCAGACGTAGGGATTGAGGGCCCAGGCCCGCGCCGACCAAAGTGCGACGCCGGGGCCGAAGGTTCGGTGCGCAATCAGAAAAACAGGGATGGTGGTGAGCGCGGCGAAGAGGCTGTTGATCGAGAGCAGAATCCACGCCGAAGCGTAAGTGTAGATGCCGAAAATCTTGAAGACTCCACCAATTAGGTAGGGGTAAAGGGGTGGCTCCCAGGCGCTGGGGCCGGTATTGCCTCCGTAAGGATTGCTGAAGCCCTGCCCGAGCGCGATGGAACGGCCGACGCGTCCCATCTCAAAGCCGAAGCCGAAGTTATCTTCTCCAGGGCGAGTGTGGTATTGGCGGAAGACTCCGATGGCCGCCACCTGCAGAACAAACGACAGCACCACCATCCACAACACAGATCGCGGGATGGCAGGCTGGGATCGTCGTTCCATCACGGGGGAGTTTATCAGGTCTAATTAGGAAGCGGAGGCAGCCGCTCCGCTGGGAGTTTGTTCGACGAGCCAGTGCGAGCGGTTTGGGGAAGAGTCGATTGCTAAGCCCTTCAGTCATACAAGGCCTCCTTTCCTGGGCCAAGTCCCGTTTTCGGCAGCCACGGTCTATCTTCGGTGTTTGTACAAGCTGATTGAGCTATTGCGGATGTCCAAGGGACGCGAGAAAATGCACGCACATGAGAATCCGGATCTTGCTTCTACTTGTTGCCGTTCTCGGAGTCTGGTTTTTGGATTTTGCGGCCGCGCAAAACCAGTCAGACGGAGCCTCGTCGAAAATTCTTGCATTGGAGGACAAATGGAATGCGGCGTATAAACGTGGGGATATTGCGACGATGGAGTCGCTGCTGGCCACAGATTTCATTATCACGGTAGAAGACGGGAGCACATTCAGCAAATCCGGGTACATCGCGCATAACGGAGACTCTACCGTACACATCGAGATCACGGAAATGTCTGGTGTTAATGTTCGAATGCACGGCAACACCGCAGTTGTCACCGGGGCATATCACGAGAAAGGCTTATCCAAGGGTAAACCTTATGAATTCCGGGATCGCTTCACCGATGTTTGGATGAGCGTGAATGGCAAGTGGCAAGTGATCGCATCCCACTACAGCATTCCGGCCAGCCAATAATATGGTTTCCAGGTAAATGATTGTGTCGGCGGCGGAATGTCCCCCGCGGGACAGCCGAGGCGAGTGTCTCAACGTGAGCATCGTTATCTGGCCGCTCGTGAGGACTGGGGTCTAGGGTTGGCCTGCCGGCGGCGGCTGCTGGGCAGGTTGTCCTCCTGGCACAACATCCTGCCGGGGAGCGACGTAGGGCACTTTGGGCAGGTGCGTGACCTGGCCTCGGGTGGCGTCGGCGACGTCGATGCCGGAATGATCGAGTAGCAATCCCGTGGCGCGATCCAGTTCGATGCGTGATTTCTCGTAGGCTGCCTTGGCGGAGACGAGGTTTGACTCGGAGGTGGTCAGGGTCGAGGCATCCTGCAGGATTGCGGTTTGCGTGGTGAGTCCGACTTTCAGCTTTTGCTGATCGGCATCTAGAGTCTGCCGCGCCAAATCCACCGCAGATTGTGCCGCCTGCACGGCGGCACGGTTCTGGCGCACATCGAATTGCGCGTTGCGTACTTCAATGCGAACCTGGTTTTCAAGCTGGTGCAGCCGCACCTGAGCCTGCCGGTATTCCAGTTCCGAGCGCACCTGGTTGGCCTGCGCTGCCCGATTGCGTAACGGGATGGTGAGGGTGAGACCGATACCCTTGTCGGGCGCGGTCGAGTTGACCAATTGGTTCAGAGTGCCGCCGTAGCCCACGGAATTTGTATTCTGGAATGGCGGCGGAAGAGTTGTGTAGCACTTGGAGGAGACCGTACCTACCGGGCATTTGGGAAGAGCCACATCCCCGCCCACCCCGGATCCGCCGTAGTAGACGAAGGCATCGAGCGTGGGCAGCATGGCGTTGCGGACGGCCTTGCTGCTAAGGTCGCGGGAATTGAGATCGATGCGCAATTCAGCTAGTTCGGCGCGATGCTGCAGCGCGTCGTTGATCATATCCTGGATGAGAATCACGGGTTCTTCCTGCGGAACCTGAATGGCAGAAGTTGGAATCACGTCGGCTTCGGCGAGCACCGGATCTTCGATGCTGCGGCTGAGCGCATTCTTCATCAGCAGGGCCTGCAATTGCAGGTTGTTCTGCGCCACAATCAGGTTCTGCTGATCGGTGGCTACCGTGCTCTGCGAGCTGACCACCTGGATTGGCGGCACTGTGCCGACCTGCGCCTGACGCTTGGAATCATCCAACGCCTTCTGCGCGTAGGTGAGCGATTCCTCCTGCACACGGACGTTCTCATAGGCATAGACGAGATCCCAGTACATGTTTTCAATCTGGTCGACGGTGGTGATGACTTGCAAGCGGAAAGCTACGTCGGAAATTTCCCGGTTGTTCTTGGCGATGCGGATGAAGCGAGTATTGGGGAGTGAGCCGAAACCCTGCAGCAGGTTCTGCGTGACGCGAACCTGGAAGTTCGAGCTCAAGTCTGGAGTTAGAAGGCTGGTGGGACTGTTTGTGGTGACGTGGGTATTGTTGAATCCGGCGGTGAGAGTCGTGCCCCACTGGAAACCCTGGGTGTAGGCGAAGTCGGCTGTGTATGTGTTCTGAGCGAGGATGGGCACCGGAGCCAGGCTGCTGACGGATTCCGTTTCATTTTTATCCAGTTGCAGCGTGCCGGTGAGAGCCGGGTCGAAGCTGGTGATGGGCGAGCCGATGCCGAGGGTAGAGCTGACCAGTCCGCTGGTACCGGCTCCAGCGCCGCCGGCGGCGACAGTGGTGCCGCCAGTGCCTGAGCCTACCGTCCCTCCGAGTCCGCCTACGCCGCCGCCGGGCGTGTTCTGGACGATGCCAGTGCTGATGCCGAGAATGTTGGCGCCCGACTTGGCGCGCAGCAAATCGGCTGCCGCAATGTTGAGGTTATAGCGCGCGATGTCAAGGTCAAGATTGTTCTCAAGAGCGAGCGCGACCGCGTCGTCGATCGAGAGATAGATTTTGCCATCGTGCATAAGGGAATCAATGCGCGGGGAGTTGCCCAGATTCGGCTGGGCCAATTGCTGCGGCAGATAGGGCTGCAGGAGATGCGGAAAAGCGGGGCGCGGCCTCGAGTAATCCTGCAAATGAACCGCCTGCGGCTGGGCGGGAGCCGGGGCGGCGGTTTGCGGCGCCGGGGCGGCGGGGACATCCTGTGCGCGCAAGAACGGCGCCACATGCGTGCCGGCAAGCATGGCCAAGGCCGTCAACAGCAGAATGGGCCGGCATTTGGCTGGGGACAGTCGGGGTAAGGACAAAGGCATGGTTCGTCTCCTTAATTGGAACGGTCGTCCATCATGTTGACAGGACGGGACAGATGTCGAAAGTTGGATGCGGAAAACATGAAAGCGTCACCCCATCTTAGCGGGGAGGGAGCGCGGGAAGCGGGCGCCGATTGTAAAGAATTGTTTGGAGTGAGATTGCAGTAAGATTAAAGAGAAGGGGCGCGGCCTGTTGCCGCGCCCCTTTCTGTTTGGCGAACTCCTACTGCGGTTGCTGTGGAGGAGCTGTCGGTGGCGCTGGCAGGGTTAAGGTCGGCAGATCCTTGAGGGGCGCGATGTTGGGGACGTTGGGCATGCGCGTGACCTGGCCTTTGGCCGCATCATCGATGCTGATGCCGGCATGGTCGAGCGTGATGCCGGTGGCGCGGTCCAGTTCTACGCGCGACTTCTCGTAGGCCGCCATCGCGGACATCAAAGTGGACTCCGCTGTGGCCAGAGCGCTCTCGGTCTGCAGGACCAGTGTTGTGGTCGAGGTACCAAACTGATATTTCTTCTGTTCGGCATCGAGCGACTGCCGGGCGTAGTCCACGGCGGCCTTGGCCGAGTCAACACTGGCGCGGTTCTGCTCTACTCCGAACTGGGCGTTGCGGACCTCGATGCTGATCTGGTTTTCGATTTGCTGCAGACGCATCTGGGCCTGCTGGAACTCCAGTTCCGAGCGGATCTGCACCGCCTGAGCGGCGCGGTTGCGCAGCGGAATATTCAGGGTGATGCCGACGCCCTTGTCGGGGGCGGCGGAGTTGACGAGTTGGTTGAGGGTGCCGCCGTAGCTGACGTTGGACGCGAGGGGGCTTTGTCCAAAGCTAGGGTTCGGATTGGCACTGGCGCAACCGAATTGTTGTGGGGTGGTGCAAATATTCGCCGGGTTTTGCGAACCACCCAGTCCCGCGCCGCCGTAATAGGCAAACAGGTCCAGAGTAGGCAGCAGAGAGTTGCGAACCGCTTTGTTGCTGATCTCAGTCGTGTTGAGTTGAATACGGGACTCCACCAGGTCGGCACGATGGCGCAACGCGTCGGCGATCAGATCCTGCGTAGGCTGAACCTCTTCGTTCGCTGGCAATTCCATGGTCGAAGTGGGGATCACTTCCGCTCCAGCGAGAGTCTGATCGCGCAGGGTGCGGCTAAGCGCGTTTTTCATGAGCAACTGCTCCAACTGCAGGTTGGTGAGCGCGACCGTGAGCACTTGCTGGTCCTGGGCTACGGTGCTCTGGGCTCGGACGACTTCGATAGGCGCCAGGCTGCCGATTTCCACCTGCTTCTTTGTGTCGGAGAGCGTCTTCTGGGCAAAAGCCAGCGATTCCTTCTGCACGCGAACATTTTCGTAGGCGTACACCAGATCCCAGTACATGGTCTGAATCTGATTGACGGTCGTTATGATCTGCAGGCGGAAGGCCACATCAGAAAGTTCACGATCATTCTTGGCAATGCGGATGAAGCGATTGTTGGCCGCAAAACCGAAACCCTGCAGCAGATGCTGCGTTAGTTGGAACTTGAAACTGGAGTTGAGTTGTGGACTCAATGGGCTGAAAGGGGCATCGCCGACCGCCACGCGGGTATTATTAAAGCCCACCAACAGGTTGGTGCCCCAGGAGAATCCCTGCTGGTAAGAAAAGTTGCCGGTGGTGGTGTTCTGAGGCGATGCGGGACTGAAGGTGCTGGTCGGGAGAATATGAAAACGGTCCTCCTGCAGCGTGCCGGTGAGAACCGGATCGAAGCTCGTGATGAGCGACCCCAGACCGAGTGTGGAGCCGACCAAGCCGCCTGCGCCTGCGCCCGCGCCACCCGCACCGAGAGTGGTCCCACCGGTGCCGGAACCGACCTGGCCACCGAGTCCGCCGACGCCGCCACCAGGAGTGTTTTGCACCACACCGGTGTTCACGCCGAGGGTCGAGGCGCCGGCTTTGGCGCGCAAGATATCGGTGTCGGCAATGTTCAGGTTGTAACGGGCGATGGCGATGTCGAGATTGTTCTCCAGCGCGAGCGCGATAGCGTCGTTGAGCGAGAGATACAGCTTACCGTCGCGCATCAGGGAGTCGATGCGCGCCGTGTTTCCCAGATTCGGCGCCGAGAGGTGCCGCGCCGTGTAGGGCCCGATCGGGTTGGGAAAATGCGACACTGGCCGGGAATAATTCAGGACAGGAAGCGGCCGCGTCTCCGGCGTGTTTTGCGGGACAGGCGCGGCGGGCGCTTCCTGGCCCCAGGAAGCGACGGTGAGCGTTCCGAATAAGACTGCGGCGGTGGTCAGGCGGATGTTTGAGGCTAAGCGTGCGAATGGCATCTACTCATCTCCTATCATTAAGACCTTGCAACAAAAAGACTTGGTGGTGCGCGAAACAGCCGGATTTCCCCAACGAGAGTCCTACCCAGTCAACGATACGTAGCCAGCAGCGCCGGGGTTCCTCAAAAGCTCCCGAAAAACGAAGGCGTAACGAAACTTTCTGGAAAACGAACCAGTATATCTGACGTGATGGCTTGTCTTTCGAGCGCTTCACGGAGCTGAAACTGATAAAGTGCTCGCCATGGTAGAGCGTCTCCTCATGGGAGCGGAATCACACAGTCGCGCGAAAACCCCCATGCATGAAATGACTTGGATGTGCCGGCGGGGCTGTGGGACTCGAAAGATCGCATGCGCAATCTCAAACTGATTCTCTCCTATGACGGATCGGACTTCGCCGGCTGGCAGGTGCAGCCCGATGCCGCGACGGTGCAGGGCGCACTTGCCTCAGCCATTGGACGAGTTACCGGTGAAAAGGTATTGCCGCAGGGTTCGGGAAGAACGGACGCGGGAGTGCACGCGCTGGCGCAGGTGGTGACATTTGTCACGGAGTCTTCAGTCCCGACGGCGAATCTCGTGAAGGCGCTGAACGATGTTTTGCCGGCGTCGGTGCGGGCGCTTGAAGTAGAAGAGGCTGCGCCGGATTTTCATGCGCGCAAGTCGGCGCGAGCGAAGACTTACCGGTACCGGATTTGTCGCGCGGCGATCTGTCCGCCGTTTCTGGCTAAGTATGTGTGGCACTATCCGTATCCGTTAGACGAGCATGCGATGGTGCAGGCAGCCGGACAGGTGGAGGGTGAGCACGATTTTACTTCGTTTGCCGCGGTGGATTCTGAGCGCGGACACGAGGGTTTTCCCGCGTCGAATTTGCGGCGCATTTTTTCTTCGAGCTGGGAGCGGCAGGAAGATGAGTTCGTGTATACGGTGAAGGGATCGGGTTTTCTGCATCACATGGTGAGAAATCTGGTGGGGACGTTTATTCTTGTGGGCAAGGGAACGCTGCAGGGTGCGGACCTCACGCGGATACTGGAGGCGCGCAACCGGTCGGCGGCGGGGGCGACCGCGCCGGCTGGCGGATTGTATTTGGTGGGAGTGGAATACTGAACTATGGCAACCGATCTACAGATCGCGGCGCGCAAGGTTGTCTCGGTGAATCCCGCGACCGGTGAAGTTCTCCGCGAGTTGGAATGCGCGGGCGAGGGTGAAGTTCGCGCAGCGGTGACAAGGGCGCGGGCGGCGCAGAGAGCGTGGGCTGAGATTGGTGTGCGCGGGCGAATCGCGGTGCTGCACGAGTTTCAGCGCAGGCTGCAGGAGAAGAAATCAGAGATCGCTGAGGCCATCACGCGAGAAGCGGGCAAGCCCGTAGCCGAAGCTCTGACCACGGAAGTGCTGGTCGTGCTCGATGCGGCGCGGTTCTTGATCGACAACGCGCATCGCTTGCTGCGCGACGAGCCGGTGCCGCATGGAAGTCTCGCTACCAAGCTCAAGCGTGGGCGGCTGGTGCGTGAGCCCTATGGCGTGGTGGGGATCATCTCGCCGTGGAATTATCCGTTCTCGATTCCCGCGACCGAGACACTTGCGGCTCTGGTGGCGGGAAATGCAGTGGTCCTGAAGCCCTCGGAATTTACTTCTCTAGTGGCGCTCGAACTGCAATCGCTGCTCCATGCGGTGGGCGTGCCGGAGGATATTCTTCAAGTGGTCGTGGGCGATGGTGCCACGGGTGCAGCGCTGATTCATTCGGGAATTGACAAGCTGGTGTTCACCGGCAGCGTGACCACGGGCAAGCGCATTGCAGTGGCTGCAGCCGAACGGCTGCTACCTGTGGTGCTGGAGTTGGGCGGCAAAGATCCCATGGTGGTGCTCGATGATGCGGATGTCGACGTGGCTTCGAGCGCGGCGGTTTGGGGAGCGTTTGTGAATGCCGGGCAGACTTGCTTGTCGGTAGAGCGCTGCTACGTCCACCGTAGTCTGTATGAAGCGTTTCTGAAAAAGTGCGTTGAGAAAACAAAGAAGCTGCGCGTGGGTCACGGGCTGGAGCGCGAAACCGATGTGGGGCCGATGATCCACGAGAGGCAGTTGCGGATTGTGGAGGCGCATGTGGAGGATGCCGTGGCGCGCGGGGCGCGGGTTATGGCCGGAGGGTCCCGGCTGCTGGAACTGGGGAGGAACTTTTATGAGCCGACGGTTTTGGCCGATGTGACGCACGAGATGCGCATCATGCGTGAGGAAACGTTTGGCCCGGTTCTTCCGGTGATGGCGTTTGATAGCGAGGAGGAAGCGGTGCGGCGGGCCAATGACTCGGAATATGGGCTGGCGGCGAGTGTTTGGACCCGCAATCGGGAGCGCGGCGAGCGGCTGGCGCGGCACATTCAAGCGGGAACCGTCATGGTGAACGATGTGGTTTCCTGCTTTGGCGTCAGCGAGGCGCCGCACGGCGGCGTGAAGTCAAGCGGTGTCGGCCGCGCTCATGGGCGCTTCGGGCTGGAAGAAATGGTGCGGCTGAAATATCTTGATGTGGACCTCACGCCCGCGATGAAGAAAGTCTGGTGGTATGGATACGGCGCGAGTTTTGCCCGGCAGATGGAAGGGTTCATCGATTTCCAGTTTGCCCGAGGTTTGGCGGAGCGCCTGCGCGGGGCACTGCGCGCTACGGGAGTGTTGTGGCGAAAAAAGCTGTGAGTCCCGAGTTGCGAGTCCCGAGTGAAGGGCCTCGGAGGATGCAAACATTTTCAACCAAGAAGCAAGGTGATGTGATCCATGACTAATCCGTCTAATTTAGATCCGAAACGTGAATTGCTGCGTCACGCTCTGGCTACACTGGCTTATCGCGGAGGCAAGGCAGTCCGGAACGCGCCCGAAGGTTTTGCGGTGTTCCACGTCGATGAAGGCGTGCGCGCGCCGGGACAGATTCTGGCTCACATCGGCGATCTCATGGATTGGGCGCTCTCCATTGCGATGGGAAAGCGCGAGTGGCACGACTCCAAGCCGCTGGCCTGGGAGAAGGAAGTCGAGCGCTTCTTCGCTGCGCTGAAGAAGTTCGACGACTATCTGGCTTCGAGCGAAACGGTGCACACTACGCCGGAAAAACTTCTGCAAGGGCCGGTTGCCGACGCGCTGACTCACGTCGGCCAGATTGCTATGTTGCGGCGCATCGGAGGAGAACCGCTGAAGGGCGAGAGTTATTACGAAGCTGAGATTATTGTGGGACGCGTGGGCGCTGAACAGACTAAACCGAAGAGAGAGTTTTAGCCTGTTGCTGAGAACTAACTTGGATTCTTCATTGGCACTTCCGCCCGATAGATGGCTTGCCAGCGGCCGGCCTTGAAAATATAAACCGAACTGCCATTCATGTGGACCGGCACTTTTTCTCCATTACACGTGGCATACTGGTCGGCTTTGTAGGTGAGCAGGTAGACGCCGGCGGCGAGCGGGAGGGCTCCGAAGTCGGAGAGGCTGTAGCCTTCCACCGTGCAGGCCTTCGCGGAAGCTTGCTGCTCAGCGAGTTGCTGGTCGCGGGAGAAGGTGCCGTACTCGCCCCAGAAGACTCCGTTCTCCGGGATGTGTTCGCGGAAATAGGATTGGTCTTTCGCCTTCCAGGCTTCAAAGAATCCGGTCTCGGTGCGCACAAGTGCCTGTTGCACGTTTCGAACGGCGCTTTGAGTATCGGTTTTCTTATTCGGCGTCTGGGCAGCGGTCGGGCCGAGGAGAAGCGCGAGCGGGACAAGAATTGCCGCGGCAGTCAGGACAGTCTTTTTCGCGGGGAACCTCTCATGGTTCATAGGACGCTCATTCTGGCGTTGGATTGCCGGTCACGAGAATACGGCTAGCATACGACATCGGCGTTTTGGCCTTTGTCTTTATCCTTCGAGTACAATGACCCTCGTAATGCCGAATCCGGCGGCGCAATGGCCGCGCGAACGAGGGTAAGCGCTTTGGCGACTGGCGAAATCACTGCTTCGAGCACGCAAACTCCTCCTCAGCTTCCCCATCACAAGGTCAAGATCAAGAAAGCCGGGCAGCGCGCCTGCAACGAGAAAAACGAAAAAGGCAAGTTCTGCGGCGGGCACTTGAAGCGCTGGTTTTACTCGAAGGATGTCGTCGAGCAGGCTTGCGGCGACGCCGAAAAAGCTTGGGGACCTGACGCCGAGGTCTACCGCTGCGAGCACTGCCAGACACTGTATCTGCCGAATCCGGCGGAAGCGAAAGTCAACGTCGCGGGGCAGGGGATGATTTCAGTGTTCGGGCTGACGTTGCCGCCGAAAGAAAAGTAGCTAGTACCTGGTACCCAGTATCTAGTACCGAACCACGCGCGGGTTGACTTGGTACTAGGTACTGGGTACTAGCGACTCTCATGAACACTTCCGAACTCATCTACGACTGGAACCAGAATCATCCGCCGGGACTGAAGCCGGTGGGGCCGGTGCTGTTGAATGATGAGAGCCTGCGCGACGGGTTACAGTCGCCTTCGGTGCGCGATCCTTCGATTCCGGAAAAGCTTGAGATCCTCCATCTAATGGAGGCGTTGGGGATCGACTCGCTCGATCTGGGATTGCCGGGCGCGGGAGCGCGCGCGGTGGAGCATGTGACGGCTCTGGCGCAGGAAATCGTCGCGCACAAAATGAAGATTCGTGCCAACTGCGCGGCGCGCACGCATGAGAACGACATTCGGCCTATTGCTGAGATCGTGCAGAAGACGGGTCTTAGCATAGAAGCGGCGACGTTTATCGGGTCCAGCCCCATTCGGCGCTTTACCGAAGGTTGGACCGACGATTTTCTTTTGCAGACCACCGAGAAGGCCGTGAAGTATGCGGTGTCGCTGGGTCTTGATGTGATGTATGTCACCGAAGATACTTCGCGCTGCGATCCGGAGACGGTGAAGCGATTGTATTCGACGGCGATTAGTTGCGGTGCGCGGGCCATCGTGATCTGCGACACCGCAGGGCACTCCACACCCATGGGCGCGCTGGCGCTGGTGCGGTTTGTGATCGAGGAAGTAGTGAAACCCTCCGGCGAGAAGATTCGCGTGGACTGGCACGGGCATAGCGACCGTGGGCTGGCGATTGCCAACTCGATGGCGGCGCTGATCGGTGGCGCGAATTGCGTTCACGGATGCGCCATCGGCATCGGCGAACGCGTGGGCAATACGCAGATGGATCAGATGCTGGTGAATCTGAAGCTGATGGGGATCGCGCCTTGGGCCGAGCAGGACCTCACCAAGCTGAAGCAGTATTGCCAGGCGGTGTCGCGGGCCACGGGCGTGCCCATTCCGGCGAATTATCCGGTCGTGGGCGAGGATGCGTTCCGCACGGCTACCGGTGTACACGCGGCGGCGGTGATCAAGGCGTTCAAGAAGAATGACGTCGAGTTGGCCAACACGGTCTACTCGGGCGTGCCGTCTCATATGTTCGGGCTGGAGCAGATCATCGATATCGGGCCGATGAGCGGGAAATCAAATGTGCTCTTCTGGCTGGAGCGGCGCGGCATTCCGGCGACCGACGAATTGGTGGATCGCATCTTTCAACGAGCCAAGGCGAGTGACCATACGCTTAGCGAGGCCGAGATTGTGGAGTGCCTGCCGGCTACGGTGAAGCAAAACTGACATCACGCGAATCTAAGTTTCATGTCCGACAACATCTCCAAACCAATGCGACATGCGATTCTTGGGGCTGGCGGAGTGGGAGGCCTGGTCGGCGCTTGCCTGGCACACGCCGGGGATTCCGTCACACTGGTCGTGCGGCGCGAAGCGCTTGCCCAGCAGCCTAAGCAACTTCGTCTTGAGAGTCCTTTCGGCAACTTTGCGGTGGATGTTGCCGTCGCTGCGGAAGTGCCTCCTGTCGATGTGCTTTGGATCACTGTGAAGGCCACACAGTTTGAGTCGGCGTTGGGCGCGCTCAAGAATCCCGATGCGGTGCGAGGCATCGTTCCGTTGCTCAACGGCATTGACCACATCGCGGCGCTGCGCGCGAAGTACGGAGCAGATCGCGTGATCCCGGCGACGATCGCGGTCGAAACTGAGCGGGTCAGCCCGGGGCACATCGTCCATCGCTCGCCCTTTGCGCGGCTGAATGTGTTGTCCGCAGGACGGGCGCTACTGGCGGGCACTTTGGATCAGCTTCAGCAGATTGGCTTCGCGTGCCGCTTCATCGACGATGAGCCGACTCTGATGTGGGGCAAGCTGGTCTTTCTCGCTCCATTTGCGCTGAGCACAACCGCCGCCAACAAAACTGTCGGCGAGATTCTTGCCGATCCGCAGTGGCGGAGTCTGGGAGAGGATTGCGTTCGCGAGGCGTGCGCGGTGGGCGTGGCCGAAGGCGCGAAGGTGAATGCTGAAGCGGTGCTCTCTGGCGTGCAGGGCATGCCTGCTGGTATGCGCAGCTCGATGCAGAAGGATGTGGAGCAGAACAAGGCTCCGGAGCTGGACGCTATCGCAGGTCCAATCCTGCGCGGCGCTCGACGGCATGGGATTGAGATTCCGGCGACTCAGAAGCTGGTGGCCGCGGTGGAGCGGAGGGCTGGGGTGGAGAGTCGGTCGGCCTGAGATCCGGATCAAAAATAAAAGGCGGATCAACCCTAGCTAAAATCTCTCGAATCAATTACATAGCAAAATCGACCCCGCTAAAATATCTGTTCTAAAGGACTTAGAGGTAAAATCTTTGCAATCAATGGTTTATGGAGATACGTTTTTTGCTAAGTCCTTTATAGTCAGTCTCCGTGGGTCGGCGGATCGGTATTTGATCCGCCCTAAATCCTTGATTCCAAAGTACTTGCTTGTAAAGTATTGTGGAATAAGGAGTTAGGTAGGGGATATTCAGTTGTCAAAGAGTTCGCGACCTTAGGAAAGCGCGGCACTATGTCCGCTTTGACCGATCATCTCGCGATTAAAGTGGTGGAGGCAAGGTCGGATGTCACACTGAGGCTGTGGAAAAAACCGCGCAGCGCGGGTCACCTTTCGCAAGCAGACCAGTGGGGCTCTACGGATCCCTAAAAACAGCTCATGCAGCCTCTGGGCCGCGTGCAGAGTTTCCGATCCTCTTCCACTTGCCGTCAAATGCTTTACGCGCGGACTCAACGAGCTGGTCCCGACGATTAATCCAGAGATCTTGTGACTCGGAATCACGCAGGTGTTCCAAGTCACTTAGGACTTGCACATCCAGCGGATCGTTTGGGTTCAGACACAACCGTATCTTGTTGTAGAGTAGGTCCTCCAGTTTTACCTCCTCTAAATGCTTACCGGGCCATGGCGAGCCGTCGCGCATAGCGGCACGAAAGAACGTGTCGACATGATAGGAGTTGGACATGTAACGAGAGAGGTCTTCAATGAGTTCTATAAAAAGGGATGTCAAGAAAAAAGCTCTGCCTCGACCGGAGGAGTGAGATTGTTTCTCGAGATCCAGCCCACTGTGTTTCGTTACCTCTGAAGATGTTCGGCTTGTTGTCCATCTCGTAAGCTTTCTCTGCTGCTGGTGGCAAAGCTCGAGTGTGCAAGACGTGGCAAGCAGGACGAATGTCAACCATGGTTCTATCCGAGGCTCGTGGCCTATCGCTATTTCTGGTTATCCGAGGGGGCATAGCGTGTAATGGGTGACTCGGTGCCGAAGCACACGGGGCCGATCTCATTGACTGATACTCACCCTCGAACCGAGCATCTGCAGAACCCGAGCGTCCACCACCGGAGTAAACCACAGAGACGGAAAGCCTGTTGTTCAGAGATGCTCAAGCTGCTTGTCGATGTAATTGTTGGGTGTCGAACTCCACTCCTTTCTTCCAGATGGTTAAACTGATCGCGGCTATCTTCCGAGCCAAGGTAAGACGGGCCATGGTCGGCCGCATCCCTTTCTCCACCCGAGCCACATAAAAGTCGCGCAGCGGGCCAGGACGGGTGCTGGCCGACACCGCAGCACTTTTGAAGAGATTTTTCAGATCTCGATTGTGGTTGTCGTTCAGACCGCGTACCGTCATGCGCTCGCGGTTGCGTTGCAGTTTGCCGCGCACCGAACGGTACTCCCCGCTGTCGTGGGTCTCGACTGCGAAACCGCTGTAGGCCCATAGTTGGCGCTTGGTACGGAAACGGTGTGGTGTCTGCAGCAACGCCACCCAGCAAGGCTGAGCGAATCGGACCGATGGAAGGAATCTGGCGCAGTAGCTTCACGGCCGGATGTTTGTGGCTTTCCGCCAATAACTCGCGTCGCGCTTCCAGCCGCACCGGTTGCAACAGATCCAGTTGCTGATAGAGCCGCTCCGCACGCACCCGAACTCCTGGTTCCGTGATCTTGGCCAACCACTCGGGGCGATGACGGGGAGCATAGACGGTTGCGCCCGCGCACGGAATCGCCCAGCTTCGGTACAGCGCTTTGATGCGATTCATGACGCGGGTGACATCTTGGGTGATGGTCAGATAGCTGCGCCCCAGTTCTTTCAAGGTGCGAACCCCATGCTCTCCGTGGTACACAGGATGGAGCTGGTTGCCGCGTAACAATTCTGCCAGCTTGCGCGCGTCGATCCGGTCGCTCTTGTTGCCATCCTTCAAAAGAGCGTTCTTGCGTGGATCGCAGACCACGAGCCGGCTAACGTGGGGTTTCAGAAGATCGTGTAACCAGGCAGCGGACGCGCCCTCCTCGAAGGTCACAGAAAGAGTTCCCTGCAGTCCTTGCAGGAACTCAACAATCGTAGACGCCTTGGTTTCCAGCAAGCATTCCATGATCAGCTTGCCCCCAGAATCCATCACGGCCACCGAAATAGTGGCTTGGTGCACGTCCATGCCGATATACTTTTCCTGACTCATAAAGGCGCTCCTTTTCGCTAGGTTGGTGGTCCGAACAATCTCAACCTACCGCAAAAGTGGGCGCCTTTTTATATTGCGTGTATCGAGGGTGTGCTGTAGCGCCTGGCCTTGCATGTTCATCCTTGCGGTGGCGAACGACGTTGCGAGCGTATCCTGAGTATTGTCCTTGGCGACTCGAAGGCTTTCGACGGAAGTCTGACGAGCGCTGCGGAGCGTAAGGTACTGCATGATTCCACTTACAACTACGGCTATGCCAGCTACCATCACACTAAGTAAGGACGCCTGGTTCATGACAAGTCACACCTCCATGCATCGACATTAGCGGTTCCTTGTGAGCGACGCTATTTCCGGAACTATAAACCCCTGAGAGGGCTGCTCTTTCAATTTTCTCAAGAGGAATTTTTTGGCGCAGCATTGTCCGCATCGGTGTGGGAAAGGGAGGCATGTCTATGTTTACGTCGCGGGCGATTGGATTTGTGCGTAGTCCGTACGAGGATGCGGGCCAGGTTCCCAGGGGGCTTGGAGCTAAGCACGAGGCGGATGGGGTGCTGGCGATCCTGCCCGAGTTTGAGGCTGGGCTTACCGACATTGAGGGCTTCTCGCATCTTGTCGTGCTGTGGGAGTTCGATCGATCTCATGGGTTTGAATTGATGGGGACCCCGCCTTCCGACAATCGGGCGCATGGGGTGTTTGCTACGCGATCGCCGCGGCGTCCGAATCCGATTGGGCTGACTATTGTTGAATTGCTTCGGCGCGACGGGATCGAGCTGCATGTGCGGGGCGTCGATATGCTGGATGGGACGCCTATTCTTGATATCAAACCTTTGCTGTCTGGCGTTGCGGCTGACAAGCTGCGACGTGGGTGGCTGGCGGAGGCTGAGGCGCGGCGGGGGTGACGACGTTGCGTTAGTGTCGGCAGTTTTTGTCCGGTACAGGTTACGGTTCCGCAGCAGGGGTCGAATAAGGAATTCCCTGCTAGGCCGCAAGTGGCGCTGGCTTGCGAGGGGTCCTTCGACTGCGCCACTGCTTCGCATTCGCTAAGCAGTGGCTTCGCTCAGGATGACAGAATGGCGGAAGTTACGAACGTCCACTCTTCTGCAAACCAGCAGATAAGTTCCAATGAGTCTATGGCAGGGGCTGGTTCCCGCCGAAGGTAATCCCCTTTCTTTCCCGTGCGTTGTAAGATGGCGCAATAACCTTCCATGAGCCCGACGCCCCCACGTGCGGATATGCCGGACGTTGCGCCTGCGGTGCAGCAGGACGTGGCGCGGCTGGCGGCCTCGCCCGAGGTGCGGTCGGCGTTTAACTGGCTGCGCACGCAGGAGCCTCAACTGGCGCAATGGCAGATGGAGATGGCGCGGATAGCGGCGCCTCCGTTTGGGGAGTCGGCGCGCGGGGCGTGGCTGGCGGAGCGCTTTCGCGAAGTTGGGCTGGATGACGTCCGCGTCGACGATGTGGGCAATGTGTTCGGCGTGCATCCTGGATTCGGGCAGCGCTACGTGGCGCTGAGTGCGCACATCGACACGGTGTTTCCGGCGAGCACGCCGCTGAATATCCGGCAGCAGGGCAGCCGGCTTTATGGGCCGGGAGTTTCCGACAATGGCGCTGGGGTGACGGCCATGCTTGCGATCGCCGCGCTGCTCCGGGCGGTGCGGCTGCGACATGCATTACCGTTTGTGTTTATCGGTAATGTGGGCGAGGAGGGCGAGGGCGATCTGCGCGGGATGCGCCATATTTTTGCCACGCCGCGCTGGAAGGATTCCATCGCCTACAGCGTGGTGCTCGACGGCGCGGGAGCCGACACCGTGGTCGCCGAGGCGCTGGGCAGCCGACGCTTTGAGGTGATCGTGCGCGGGCCGGGGGGACATTCGTGGAGCGATTTTGGCGCGCCGAATCCAATCGTGATTCTGTCACGCGCCATCGATACGTTTACCGCGACGCCGGTGCCCACGGCGCCGAAGACTACTTTCAACATTGGAGTGATTCGCGGCGGCACGTCAGTGAATTCGATTCCCGAGTCGGCCAGCATGAAGGTGGATATCCGCTCGACCTCGATGGCAGAGATGGAGCGGCTGGAGCAGACGCTGCGGCTGGCGCTGAATCGAGCCGTGGAAGACGAGACGCTGGCGGCCGAGATGCGGTCGCCGGTGCAGAAGCGGCCTTCGGGAGTGAATTGCGAAGTGGTGGCGATCGGGAACCGTCCGGCGGGAGAACTGGCGGTGGGCGCGCGAATTTTGCATGTGATGCGGGCGGTGGATGCGCAGTTGAACAACGCGGCGCAGGTGCAGCGGGCGTCGACCGACGCGAATATTCCGCTGTCGCTGGGGCTGGAGGCCATTGCCATCGGCGGTGGTGGGTCGGGCGGCGGGGCGCACACCTTGCAGGAATGGTTCGACAGCAACGGACGCGAACTGGGGCTGAAACGAATTCTGCTGACGATGCTGGCGCTGGCGGGAGCAGGGGTGGGGGAATGATGCGAAAAGTGCAATCAGGTCGGAGCGCATTGGTGCCGTCCCTTGCGGGACTGGGTTCCCTTTCATCGCGACTGTCCCCACACTTGCGTGCGGGGCTAATGAATGCCGCCGCTTCGCGGCTGAAGCGTACTGGCGGATGCAGTCCCCTTGTCCTACGAAGTTTTTTTCTGGTTATCCTTACCCTCATCATTTCAAGCCGGTCGGCTCCGGCCCAGAGCGCCGCCCCCGCGACGACAGAGTCCAAGCCGAAGGCAGATGTCATCTTCGTCCACGCCAATGTTTATACGGGTGTGCCCGCGACCACGCAGTTCAGTTCGGTCCTGCGCGAGGAGGCAATCGCGGTGCGTGGCGACCGCATTCAGGCGGTGGGCAAGAATGTGGACATCGAGAAGCTGAAAGGCCCGCAGACGCAGGTCGTCGATTTGGGCGGACACTTCGTCATGCCCGGATTTAACGATGCACACCTGCACATGGCCGATGCCGGTTTCCAGAAGTTGGAGGTGGATCTAACTGGAGTGAAGACTCTGGAGGAATTCCGCGCACGCGTGCTGGCCAAGGTGGAGAAAGCCAAACCCGGCGATTGGATTCTAGGCGGAGGATGGGATGAGACGATGTGGCCGGTGAGAACTCTGCCCGGCCGCTGGGATCTGGATGAGGTTTCGTCCGGGCATCCGGTGTTTCTGGATCGCGTGGATGGGCATCTTGCCGTGGCCAATACGCGGGCGCTGCAGTTGGCGAGCATCACCATTGCCAGCAAGGATCCTCAAGGCGGCCAGATTGACCGCGATGCGAACGGGCAGCCGACCGGGATTCTGCGCGATACTGCGCGGCTCGCGGTGGGGGCGGTGATTCCGCAGCCGACGCATGATAAACGGCGGCAGGCAATCGAGGGTGCGCTGGCGGATCTGGCGGCTCACGGCGTGACCTCGGCGCAGGATTATTCCACCTGGGAGGATTTTCAGATTTATGAGGAGATTGAGAAAGACGGCAAGCTGACGGCGCGCATTTCCGAATGGCTGCCGTTCGACCTTCCGGTGGAGGAGTTGAAGACGAAGCGCGACTCGCATCCGCAGTCGGATCTGATGCTGCATACCGGCATGCTGAAGGGCTTTATGGATGGCTCGCTGGGCGGGCACACGGCAGCGCTGCTGGAGCCTTACACGGATGATCCGAAGAATTCCGGCTTGCCGCGCTACGAGGCGGCGAAGCTGAACGAAATGGCGAAGGAGCGCGTTCTGGCAGGCTTCCAGCTTGGGTTTCACGCGATTGGCGACAAGGGCATCGACATGGCGCTCGATGCGTTCGCGGAAGCCGAAAAAGCCGCGCGCGAGCAGAAAGTGAAGGCCGCGAACGGCGGCGACGATTTTCGCCTGCGCATTGAACATGCGCAGGTCACTACGCCGGCACAAATCGCGCGCTTCAAAGAGTTGAAGGTGATCGCTTCCATGCAACCCAGCCATGTGCTCACCGACATGCGCTGGGCGCAGGACCGGCTGGGGCCGAAGCGGGCAGCGACCTCCTACGCGTGGTCAGCGTTCCTGAACAAGGGCGTAGCCCTGGCCTTTGGGACGGATGATCCGGTTGAGCCGGTTACGCCTTTTCGCGGGCTGTATGCCGCGGTCACGCGCAAGAGCGAGGACGGCAAGCAGGAATATTTTCCCGAGCAGAAGCTGACGATGGATCAGGCCATTGCGGCTTACACAACGGGCTCCGCCTTTGCCGAATTCGAGGAGAAAGAAAAAGGCAAGCTGGTGCCGGGGATGCTGGCGGATTTTGTAGTGCTGGACCGCGATGTGACGGCGGCGTCCGCGGAGAAAGTGCTGGCGACGAAAATCCTGCGTACAGTTGTGGGCGGGAGGACAGTGTACGAGGGGAAGTAGGTAGAGCAGGGTAGATTTTTAGCCTCACACGGAGTCCGCTTGGTCCGGCGAATAATGGTTTCGTACTATCAATCTTTGCCTGTAGTTATTTCCCCCTGCCCGTAAAACGAAAAGCCGGGTTCGTGCGTCTAACACCTTGTGATCACGTACTGTGATCTCACGCCCGAGGAGCCCCCGCGCTGGGGCGGTGGCTTTGCAAACGGGTATAATTGATGGTTCATACAGTTCTCGGAGGGAAGTAGGCATATGGATTCGCGGGCAATTTGGTTGCGCTTGAAGACCCGTCGGTGGGTGTATTCGTTCAGCATTGTGGCTACGCTGGCGCTGGGAATTTTGATCGGCTCGGTGGTTTCTTACGGAGTGAAGGGCAAGGAAGGGCAGAAGTCTTCCGATGCGACTCCGCTGTCGGTTCCTGCGCCGCAGCAGCTTTCCAATGCGTTTTCGCAGATCGCCAAGCAGTTGGGACCGAGCGTGGTCAATATCAACACCGAATCAACCATCAAGAATCCGCGCCGGCGTCGTGGCGGGCAGAGTCCCGATGACCAGGACAACGGTAGCGGCGGTGGCATGGATGATTTCTTTAACCGCTTCTTTGGCGGGCAAGGAGGCCCGGGCGGCGACGGTGCGATTCACGAGCGTTCGCTGGGTTCGGGCGTGATCGTGGATGCAAAAGGCTACATTGTCACCAACCGGCACGTCGTTGAAAAGGCGGACCGCATCCGGGTGCGCTTGCAGGACGATCCGCCGGGAGTACAGCACGACGCCAAGGTGATCGGAGAAGATCAGGAAACCGATCTGGCGGTCATCAAGATTGATCTGGACCGCGCCGTGCCTTCGGCAAAGATGGGCAACTCCGACAGCATGGAAGTTGGCGACTGGGTGCTGGCGATCGGCAGTCCATTTGGACAGTACGGGACGGTAACGGCCGGTATTGTTTCCGCCAAGGGTCGGGATATCGTGCCCAACCGCCAGTTTCAGACGTTCCTTCAGACCGACGCCGCGATTAATCCGGGGAATTCCGGCGGCCCGCTGGTAAACATGAACGGCGAAGTGATCGGCATCAACACGGCGATTCTGAGCGAGACCAATGCCTATGCCGGAGTGGGCTTCTCGCTGCCTTCCAACACCGTGGTACAGGTCTACAACCAACTGATTGGCCCCGACCACCGCGTGGCGCGCGGCTCCATCGGGATCATGTTTGATGCGGTGGAGAACCCGGCCATCACGCGGGTGTACGGCGCGGGTTCGGGAGTCACGGTATCGAGCGTGGTGGCTGGCAGTCCAGCGGACCAGGCTGGGTTGAAAGTGGGCGACACCATCACCACCATCGACGGCAAGAAAGTCACCAAAGGAGCGGAGTTGGTGGCCGACATTGCCTCGCGTAAGCCGGGAGCGAAGGTAGCGGTGGGCTTCCTGCGTAACGGCAAGCAGCAGGACACGACGGTGACCATTGCGGACCGCGCCAAACTTTTTGCGGCGCGTTTAAACGAAGATGATAGCGGTAACGACGAGAGCACGCCCAAGCAGCGTAAGCTCGGTATCACGGTTCGCAAGTTGACGCCGGAGATGGCCGACCGACTGGACATGTCGGCAGGCAAAGGCGTGATCGTGCAGGACGTGAAGCCGGGGTCGTTTGCCGAGGACATCAATCTGGGCCGCGGCGACGTGATCCTGGAGGTCAACAAGCAGCCGGTGAACAACGAAGACGATTTCGCGAAGATAGAATCCGGCCTGAAGAGCGGTCAGGACGTGGTGTTCCTGGTACGCCCGCGAGGTTCGACGCGTCAGGACGGAACCATCTTCATGGCCGGGACACTTCCGTAACCTGGGACTAGCCCAACGGAACTGGCATTGCTTCCTTCAATAGGGGATGATTACAATGCCAGCTTCAGTTGGGTTTTCTTTTTGCGTGGGGATCATCTTGTGCGCATCATTTGGCGCAGACAGGTTGCGAAGAACATCTCAAGAAGAGCAGTGGAGCGGCGAAGCGTTTCTGAGGTTTGAGGGTTGCCATTGGAACTGAAGCGGACGCATGGCGCGAGAATGTGGAGATGGTTGGGTGCGGGCTGCGCTCTGGCGTTGGTGTGTGCATGCATTTCGCCGCGCGTGGCGCAGGCGCAGGCCTCTGCTCGTGATTCGAGCACAGTTGGTTCGAACTCAGGCGGAACTAAGCCTAAGGCGAAGACGGCGAACCCGAAGAAACACGCGAAGACGGCCGCCAGCGAGTCAGCCGCAAACACAACCACTTCTCCCAGGCAGCCCCATCCCGCGTCGCATCCCCCAGCTGATAAGCACCCGAAGTCGAATACAGCCGTTGCGGCTCACAGCAACAAGGCGAAGCACGCGACCTCACACAAGGGCAGCAAGCGGAAGACGACCGCCCGGGGTCAACAGAAAATTGAGCCCGAGCGGGCGCAGGCGATCCAGGAAGCGCTGATCCGCGAGCACTACCTGAGCGGCGAAGCGGCTGGAACCTGGAATCAGTCCAGCGAAGAGGCCATGCGGCGTTATCAGGCCGATCACGGCTGGCAATCGAAGACGGTACCCGATTCGCGCGCGCTGATCAGCCTGGGGCTGGGGCCCAGCCACGACCATCTGTTGAATCCGGAGAGTGCGATGGTCGCGCAGCCGGCAGCGCCACGCTCGGCGTCTCTGGCCCCTGTGTCGCACAGCGCCGATCCGGGAGCACGTATGAATACGAAGCCAACCACGCCGCCTGCTCCAGCGCCTGTTGCCGCTCCAGCGCATGATGCTCCGAACCCGCAGTAAGCAATCAAGAGCAAACGAAAAAGTTCGTCTTCCCGAGCGGAGCGAGGGATCCTGGTTTATGCCTGTGCCACCGGTGTTCACGCTGTAAACAAACACCAAGGTCCCTCGCTCCGCTCGGGATGACAAGGTGTGGCTGCTCTACGTTCCGGGTGTTTTCCGGTAGCTCCCCAGTACTGGGCGGGGAAAGTAGGGAAGAGGCAGCGACTGGATAATGGCCCGCGGGTTGGCCTCGACCAGGGCTTCCGCCACTTCCTCGCCACAGATTTCGGCGGCGGCCTCGCGAGCGGTCGAGAGCACGGGGATGCGCTTCTCCGTGTCGTGAGCATCGGTAGCCAGCACGTGGACGGCGTCGTGCTCGAGCAGCCAGTGCGCGGCACGGCGCGTGCGGTCTCCCCAGAATCCGGTGAGTGCCGAGCCGGTCATCTGGATCACGCAACCCTGCTCGGCCCACTCCACCACGCGCTGCAGGTTCTCGCGCAAGATCGGATTGCGCTCAGGATGGGTGATGATCGTGGTGACGCCGCGGTCGCCGAGTTGCATAAAACAGTCGGTGGTCTGCGGCGGGACGCTGAAATTGCTCAACTCGACCAGCATGTAGTGCGTGCCTTCGATGGAGTAGCGCGCGGGATTGGCTAGCACAGCCTGGAGATTGTCGTAGGAGAGATGGAAGTCGCAGCCCAGGCTGAGCTTGAGTGCATCGCCGATTAGTCCCTGCAAGTGAGCGACCAGTCCCTGAAGATAAACGCGGTCGTAGTGGTAGCGGTCGTTGGCGTGAGGGGTGGCGACCTGATGAGTAATGCCGTCGGCGGCGGCCATACGGCACATCGCGACGGAGGTTTCCCAGGACTTGGAGCCGTCGTCTACTTCCGGAAGAATGTGCGAGTGAATGTCGACCACGATTGTAGAAACACAGAGACGCGACCAGGGTTGCGCCTTGATTTGATTTAAGCAGATTCGCAGGGAAAGAGAAAGGTCAGGGGCTTTTACTGCCGAGGACGCGGAGGGCCCAGAGGAGCGGCATTTGCCAAATCGTACGCTTCGCTCTAGATTAGGTTCGCCGTCGCCCCACGCGTGGCGTGCGAGGTTTCATGTACAAGCCGACTGCCATTGCGCTGCTTCCTTTTTTTGGAGTGGTTCTGTGCTGGATAGTTTTCACCGGTATTTTCCTTCTTCGCAAGCGGCCCCCTAAGGCGCAGGAGGCAAAGCGCGATCGGTTGTCCCTGCTGGGGATTTTCCTGCAAATGTGCGCCTATTTCTTGGTCTGGTTTCAGCCGCCGCACAAGCCGTTCTTGCCGCCAGTCGCTGGACTTTCCGGCGGTTTAGAAATCGCGCTAGCCTCATTCACCATTGCGATTGCAGCTGGATCGGTTTGGCTGGCCGCCTCCGCGCTGCGCACCCTGGGGAAACAGTGGGCTATCGCAGCGCGGCTGGTGGAAGGACACAAGCTGATCACCGAGGGACCTTACCGGCATCTTCGAAATCCGATTTACACGGCGATGCTTGGTTTGCTCGTCGCGACCGGACTGGCGATGCGGCATTGGACAGCGCTAATCCCGGCGCTCGTCCTATTTACGATCGGACTGGTCATCCGGGTGCGCAGCGAAGAGAAGCTGCTGCGGGCGGCGTTTGGGAAGGAATTCGAGGAGTACGCCAAGCGGGTGCCGGCGGTGCTGCCGGGAATTTACTAACGAGCTGTCCCCGAGTACTTAAGAAGAACTGGTAGCCGAAGCCCTCGCGAATAGATCGCAGATTGTCTTCGTGTCGGTCAATAGCGAATCCCCCATATGGGTCAATGACGCCAGACTGTGAGCGGCCGCCTGCGAATTTCCAAAGCCGCACGCGTCTTGAACGAGAATCGGCACTAGACCGAGGTCGGACCCATGCCGGCAAGTGGGATCGATTCCGATTTCGAGCGCGATGCCCGCAATAATGAAACTGCGAATCCCGCAGTCTCGCAGGGCAATTTCCAAGGGGGTTCCGACAAAGGCTGACATGGTGATCTTGTCGAAGATGGCCTCGCTGGGCAAGGGCTGCAACTCGGGGATGATCTGAAACGCAGGGCTGTCCCGGAGAAACATAGGCTGAATCTTGTCTGGAGAGTCCGCACGTTGCCAAGCCAGGGCGGTTCGGAATTGAAAAGCTCCCATCAAGTTCTTGGGCAGGGACATGTGGCGGGTAAAAAATGTACGCATCCCGATTCGCCGCGCTGAATCAAGAATCAGGCGGACCCGACCGATAATTTCATCGGCATTTGCAACCTGGCGGGTGATCCCAGCTTGCATGTCGTAAATAAGCAGTGCGGTATTGTCGGGGGAAACTACCTCCTCCAACGTTCGCGGGACGGTGAAACCCTGGAACTTCAGCATGCTCATTCCTTTCACTTTGATAACCGCGAGACCGACGGTGAATCAGGTTGTTGGGTAGCGCTCGTGAATGAAATCTGCAATTGCAGCATAGGCGCTGGTCAGCGTTTTCTCATCCGGCAGGAAGACGATGCGGAAGTGTTGCGTGCCGGGCTTTTGGCCGAAGCCGGAGCCGTGGACGACCATAACGTGCTTCCGGCGAATGAGTTCTTTGACGAAGGCTTCGTCGCTCTCGGGGATCCCGCCGTCGGGAATATCGATGCGGGGGAAGGCGTAGAACGCGCCGCGCGGAGCGATGCAACTTAGGCGCGGCGTGGACTCGCACCATTTCTGCGTGAGATCGCGGCGGGAGCGCAGTTTGCGCCTCACTTCGATGAGGTGATCCTGCGGGCCTTCTAGTGCGGGCTTGATGGCGTATTGCTCGGGATGGTTGGCGCAGAGGCGTGCGCGCAGAAGACGGTGAATGCCTTCGGTGTAAGGCTTGATGGCTGTGGCGTCACCGGAAACGATGCCCCATCCGATGCGCCATCCGGGGACGAGATAGTTCTTCGACATGCCGCCGAAGGTGATGCAGGGCACGTCGGGCGCGACCGCGGCGAAGGCGATGTGCGGCGTGGCATCTCCGTTCGAATCGGGGAGAATTAATTTGTCGTAGATTTCGTCGGAGAAGACGACCAGGTTGTGGCGGCGCGCGATTTCGGCGACTTG
>Ga0210404_10000126_pt1 | contig 51617 bp, 43 predicted proteins | sample IncBWH28MmetaG_FD_155455 | JGI IMG/M metagenome (GOLD analysis project Ga0210404, IMG submission 155455) | Forest soil microbial communities from Barre Woods Harvard Forest LTER site, Petersham, Massachusetts, United States - Inc-BW-H-28-M | ecosystem: Environmental > Terrestrial > Soil >... | reverse complement strand
GGGGAGAGGCTGGACATCAACGAGAGGGAGGCGGTTTCGGTGGCCACTGTTTCTTCGCCGTTGTTGGAGATGGAATCGTATGTGAGGGGGCTGGCCGGGTCGAGGAAGACGTTGTTCGATCCCCAGTAGCGGGAGGTGTTGACGCGGACAGTGAGTTGGTGGCGCGGAGAGAGATTGATGTCGAGCTTGGCGTAGGTTGAGTTGCCGATTTGTCCGGCGGGATATTCTCCGGCGAGCGAGGTGAGCTGAGCCGCGGCGGCGAAAACCAGGGCTTGATCGCTGGCTTCGTAGTCGCCGGGAGTGTAAGGTCCAGTACCGGCTTGCGGGATGATTTGCGAGCTGCCGTTCAGGAATTCGACTACCGTGGGGACGTGGAAGTAGTGCTGGTCGAAACCTCCGAAGAAAAAGACTTTGTTCTTCTTGATGGGACCGCCGATTGTGCCTCCGACCTGCTGCTGGCGGTTGTGCGGCTTGAAGGCGAGGAAGGCATAGCCAGCACCGAAGGAGCTATCGCGGAGGAAGTAGAATCCGGTGCCGTGCCAGTGATTGGAGCCGGACTTGGTTACGACGTTGACGACAGCGCCGCCGGAGCGTCCGAGTTCAGCGCCGTAGGAGTTGGAAGAGACACGGAATTCCTGGACGACTTCCGTAGAGAATTGGTAGGGAGCGCGGTAGCGTCCGCGAGCCTGCGCGAAGAAGGCGTTGTTGAAGTCGCCGCCGTCGACCAGGAAACTGTTCTGGAATCCGCGAAGGCCGCCGAAGGAGAGATCGCCGTTGGTGGCGGAAGTTAGGCTGCGCGGGTCTTGCGTCAGGCCGGGCGAGAGCAGCATGAGATCGGAGAAGCGGCGGCCGTTGAGAGGTAGATCGGCAATGGCGCGTTCGTCGAGGAGAGTGGAGACTGCGGTGGCATGGGTATCGACCAGGGCGGGGGCGGCGGAGACGGAGACATGTTCCAGAGCGCCCGCAACGTTGAGCCGGAATTCCAGTTCGGCGGCGGCGCCGACATCCACATGAAGCTGCGGAGTGATTTGCGGCGACATGCCCTGAGCAACGACGCGGGCAGAGTAGTCGCCGGGAGGAAGGAGATCGAGGGAGAAGCGGCCTTCGGCGTCGGACATGGTGGAGTAGCGCGCGCCGGTGGCGGTGCTGACTACCGCGATAGTGGCGCCGGGGATGCGCAGGTCGTGGAGATCGACGACTGAGCCGTGAATGGCGCCGGTGGCGGCGTCCTGGGCGCGAGTGAGCGGGGATAGTAATAAGGAGAAAATCAGGATACAGAGCGAAGTCCGCGGCATAGGAGTCCCACCTGTGGTTCGGATGAGGCTCGGAAGGTTAAGTCCCGCGCGGGGTCCGGAGGCGAGCGGGTGGGAGACCAGATTCCTTTGTAGCATGAGGGGGAGTGGAGCCGCGCTGAGGGAAGTGTTTCTTTTCGGGATGAGTCCCGGAGTGGGAAACGGGGGAGGTGCGGCAGTCGACGGGTATTTGGAGAAAAAGGAACAGCGCGGTGTTCGCGCCGTCCCTTAGTTAATGGGAGACAGTGTTAGTTCATCTCTTCCGGCCTGCGCCAGGCAGCCAGGCCTGCTGCACCATGGGCTAAGAGGCCAAGGCTGGCAGGCTGAGGTGCGGGAAGAACAGGGGGATCTGACACAGCCGCATGCTCGTCAGGGCCTTTGGTGGCTCCAGTCAAAATAGTTCCATTGGGGACATTTTCGTAGGCGTAACCAATTATGGTGGGGACGGTGCCAAGGTTGACACGAGCCCAGCCATAGAAGGTTTCGCCATTGACTACAAACAGCAGGCCGAGAAATCCGCCTTGATTGTGTTGCCACGGACAGTTCAGGGTTCCGGGGCTGGTGTAGTCGCCGGAGATGCCAAACATTTCCAGTTGATTGGGCTGAAAGTTCTTGCCTGGACCCACTTTGCGTCCGGGGGACAGTTCGGCGGCGCACTGACCCTTGGTGAAGCTGGTGATGGCGCCGATTTGGTTTCCAGGTTGGGCGGGCAGGGCGTAGAGGACCTGAAAGTTGAAGCCCAAGTTAGGGCGATCGCCGGTTCGGCGACGGGCGGCGAACATTCCGGAGGCATTATAGAAGCTAAAGTCAGGGATGCCGTCATGATTGAGGTCGATTGAGACCACGGGACCGTTGATCGTAATCGGTATGTTCGCCGGGGTAAAGATGATTTTCGCCTCGGCGGGTTGCACCATGGCGAGCAGTGAAACCCCCGCCGCGCTAGCTGCGGCGGCATAACCGAACAGACCTTTATCTACGTGAGGAGCGAGTTGTGCGGGACGTCGATTGTTGCCGAGGTTTTCGTTTTCTGTTTTAGCGGGCATCATGGTGAGTCTCCTTGAAACCTGGGTTGATAGACGGGACGGACAAGGGGGAAGCACAACTTGAGAATGGCGGAAACTTTACTGAAGTTCTCGATAGCTGTCAATGTGAAGAATCTTGCAACTGCGGAGCCTGTTCGTTACGCAATCACGTTATGTTCAAATTCCTTGTCCATTCCTCTGCCGTCTTGGGATGCCCTTTGTTCTGAATGATCGTCTCGTGCGCGGGCTGGATTACTACACCCGGACTGCGTTTGAGTTTACGCGTGGGGCGCTGGGGGCGCAGAATGCGATTCTGGGCGGCGGAAAAAGGGACAGCGCGGTGTTCGCGCCGTCCCTTAGTTAATGGGACGATGTTAGTTCATCTCTTCCGGCCTGCGCCAGGCAGCAATGCCCGATGCACCGTTGGCCAGGAGGCCAAGGCTGGCAGGCTGAGGTGCGGGAAGAACGGGGGGATCTGACACAGCCGCATGCTCGTCAGCGCCTTTGGTGGCTCCAGTCAAGATAGTTCCATTGGGGATATTTTCGTAGGCGTAACCAATTATGGTGGGGACGGTGCCAAGGTTGATACGAACCCAGCCGTAAAAGGTCTGGCCGCCGACCACAAACTTCAGGCCGAGAAATCCGCCTTGGCCGCGCTGCCACGGGCAATTCAGAGTCCCGGGACTGGTGTAGTCGCCAGCGACCGCAAACAGTGCGAGTTGGTTCGGGAGAAAATTCTTGCCCGGACCGACTTTGCGTCCTGGGCCCAATTCCGCGGCGCACGGAGTCTTGGTGAAGCTGGTGATGGCGCCGACCGAGTTGGACGCCTGAGCGGGGATTACGGAGAGAGCATGAGCATAGAAGCCGAGCGGCGGGCGGCCTTGGGCACGGGCCTGGTCGGCGCCAGATTGGACAACGTTATAGAAGTTGAAATCAACGATGCCGTCGTGATTGAAGTCGATCCCTACGAGCGGGCCGTTTACGGTAATGGGCAAGTTCGCCGGGGTAAAGATGATTTTCGCCTCGGCGGGTTGCACCATGGCGAGCAGTGAAACACCCGCCGCGCTGGCCGCGGCGGCATAACCTAACAGACCTTTGTCTACGTGAGGAGCGAGTTGCGTGGGACGCCGATTGTTGCCGAGGTTTCCGTTTTCTTCTTTAGCGGGCATCATGGTGAGTCTCCTTGAAACCTGTGTTGGTAGACTGGGCGGACAAAAGGGGGAAACACAAACTGAGAATGGCGGAAACTTTACTGGAGTTTCGGATGGCTGTCAATGTGAAGAATCTTGCAACTGCGGCGCCTATTCGTTACGCGATCATGTTATGTTCAAATTCCTTGTCAATTCCTCTGCCGTCTTGTAGGGAGCGATGATCCGATCCTTTAAAGGGTTGAACCCGGTGATTCCTGCCAGCTGTTACGTGGATGAGTCGGCCCAGATTATAGGGGACGTGGTGCTGGGCGAGCACGCGTCGGTGTGGATGAATGCGGTGCTGCGCGGGGACGTGCACTCGATCCGGATTGGGGCGCATTCGAATGTGCAGGATTGCAGCGTGCTCCACGGGATGAGGGAGCAGTACAACGTGGTGGTGGGCGAGTACGTAACGGTGGGGCATTCGGTTACGCTGCACGGATGTGTCATCGAAGACCGGTGCTTGATCGGGATGGGATCGATTATTTTGAATGGCGCAAAAATCGGAGCGGGATCGATTATCGCCGCGGGGACTCTGATTCCGGAGCGGACGGTGGTCGAGCCGGGATCGTTGTGGATGGGATCTCCCGGAAAGTTTCGGCGGAAGCTGGATGAGAAAGATCAGGAATCGATCATGCGTTATGCGCGGAATTATTTGGGGTATGCGGAGGAGTATCTGCGGGAGCGGTGAGTACCGAGTACCAAGTACCCAGTACAGAGGTTTGAATTGATTGGCCAACGACCAACGACTAACGACCAACGACGAACATGATTAAAGCAGTCCGAGGAACGCGAGACCTGCTGCCGCCGGAGACGGCGCTGTGGAATTTTGTGGAGTCGGCGGTGCGGGACGTGTTCCGCGCTTACAACTTCCAGGAAATTCGCACGCCGATTTTCGAGTCGACGGAATTGTTTGCCCGCGGAGTCGGCGAAGAGACCGATATTGTTTCGAAGGAGATGTATACGTGGGAGGACCGCGGAAGAGCGGAGAGCGATAAAGGGCAATCACTGACGCTTCGTCCCGAGGCCACGGCTGGCATTGTTCGGGCCTACATTGAGCACAAACTTGGTGATCGCGGACTGAACAAGCTTTATTGCATCGGCCCGATGTTCCGGCGCGAGCGCCCGCAAAAAGGCCGCTATCGTCAGTTTTATCAGATCGATGCCGAAGTCATTGGGCCGGCGTCGGCGGGCAGCGAGTCTCCGGCTCGGGATGCGGAAGTTTTGGAGATGCTGGCCGCGCTGCTTGATCGGCTGGGGATTGCGGGCTGGACTCTGGAACTGAATTCTGTGGGGTGTCCGAAAGATCGTGCGGCCTTCAACGACGCGCTGCGCAAGGCTTTGGAGCCGGTGGTGGAGAAGATGTGCGTGGATTGCCAGCGGCGGGCGGTGACGAATCCACTGCGCGTATTTGATTGCAAGGTGCCGGAGGATCAGCCGATCATCGACGCGCTGCCGCGCATCAGCCAGTTCCTGGATGAAGGATGCAGGAAACACTTTGAAGACGTGCAGAAGATTCTGAAAGCGGTAGGGGTGCCCTTTGTTCTGAATGATCGTCTTGTGCGCGGGCTGGACTACTACACCCGGACTGCGTTTGAGTTTACGCATGGGGCGCTGGGGGCGCAGAATGCGATTCTGGGCGGTGGACGGTATGACGGGCTTTCTGAGGCGCTGGGTGGGCCGGCGGCGCCTGGGATTGGGTTCGCGATTGGGGAAGACCGGCTGGTGATGTCGCTGCAGGAATCGACGCCGGCCGAGGGCGTGCTCCGCAAGCCGGATGTGTATGTGGCTGCGCTGGGCGCGGGGATGAATGCCCAAGCGGCGCGGCTGGCACGGGAGTTGCGACGTCATGATCTGGTGGTGGATTTGGGAGATGAGACCTTCCGGCTGAAGAAATCGTTTGAGGCAGCGACGAAGGCCGGGGCGAAATACATTTTGATTGTGGGCGAGAATGAAGTGAAGGCGGACGCATTTTCCTTGAAAAATCTGGCAACAGGCGAGCAGGTTTCGGTTCCGCGCGGAGAGTTGGCGCGGAGGATTCAGGGGGAGTGAGGCTCGCACCGTGCGGTTGAGATGAGGAAGCGATTGAGATTGGTGGTAGAAACTCCTTGCGGGGCTTGTGATGGTAGATGCAGGTAAGGGGTCCTTCAACTGCGTAAGTGCTTCGCATTCGCGAAACACTTACTCCGCTCAGGATGACAGCGCTTTTTCCTTTGCAGGGAGGAACATTTCATGAAGGTCGGTTGGCTTACATGCGCGGTCTTCTTGCTGGGAAGTGCGATTTCCGCGGCACAGACTCCCGCGGCTGCGAAGGCTCTTAGTCCGCTGGAGCAGACTTTGATTGCCAGCGAAAAGAGCCTGATTGAGGCAAAGAAGAAAGACGACGGTGCGTTTTTCAAGCGGACGATTAGCGCGGATTTTTCTTTGGTCGGTGTGGATGGGAAGTTGCTGGAGCGGCAGGAAGCGGTGGATGATCTGGGCGATTCCGGTTTGGTGGAGTTGACGCCTTACGATATTAAGGTGGTGGTGGTGGGAGAGGATGCGGCGGTCGTTAACGTGGCGATCGTTACTTACGATGCGATCGTCCGCAAGAAGCCAGAGGAGGACCAGGGGCCTCCGCCGCGATATCAGCATTTCAGTTCGGTGTGGGTGAAGCAGGGAGACGCGTGGAAACTGAAGTTTCATCAGGCCACGGCGGCGCATTGGGGAGACTGGTAGGGCGGGCTTCGGGCTGCGGCTCTCGGGCTTCCGCTTCTGTTGTTGTGCTCCCACTTTTCCGCCGGGAACGTCTAACTTATAGGTAGCGTCGACGGTCGAGACCTTAACTTATTCAGGTCGCAGCTTAAAATATTCGAGGAGACGTTCATGAAACGAGCGGGAATAATATTCGTGGCATGGCTGATGGTGGCGGCGGCAGCGCTGGGGCAAACTCAGACGGAGCCACCGAAACCCAGTCCGGAGCACAAGAAACTGGATGTGCTGGCGGGTTCGTGGACGGTGGAGGGAGAGGTCAAACCGAGTCCGATGGGGCCGGGCGGGAAGATGACGGAGGACGAAAAGTGCGAGTGGATGGAGGGCGGCTTCTTCCTGGTATGTCATACCGACTTCAAGAGTACGATGGGCAACGGCTATGGCATGGGCGTGATGGGATACTCCAGCGACGACAAGGCTTACACCTATCACGAGTTCAACAGCTGGGGCGAATCCATGGATTCGAAGGGAGCGGTGGACGGCGAAACCTGGACCTGGACCAGCGACGAGAAGATGGGCGACAAGATTGTTAAGGGGCGATTCATCATGAAGATGACTTCCGCTAAATCTTACAACTTTACTTATGAGACGTCGCCCGACGGCACGAAGTGGACGATGGCAGTGGACGGGAAAGCGACCAAGAAATAGGGTTCGCGAGTCTCGCGCAGGGCGGATCAGGGCTAACCTGTTCGTCAAAAAAGATTGCGATTCGTATCGGGGCATCGCTTCAGCGATGCCGCAATCGCCGCAAAATCATCATCGGCTTTAGCCGCTGCGGTAAACGTGCGGCCCTCCTTTATAATCTTTGATTCGGCGTTCTGCCGCATTCTCACTCTAAGGACACAGCTTGCTCGACTTTTTAGGCGATCTACTTCGAACGCATATGTGCGGGGCCCTGCGCGCTTCCGACGCAGGCAAGAAGGCCGTGCTGATGGGTTGGGTAAACCGGCGGCGCGATCACGGCAATCTGTTGTTCGTCGATCTGCGAGACCGATCGGGAGTGACGCAGGTAGTGATTAACGCCGAGCGGGATGCGGCCATCCATGAGAAATCCGCGGCGCTGAGGAACGAGTATGTCATCGCCGTGACCGGCGCGGTGAAGCTGCGGGACGCGAACACCGTAAATCCCAATATGCCGACCGGCGAAGTGGAACTGGTGGCCGAGGAGTTGCGCATTCTGAATGAGTCGAAGCTCCCGCCGTTCCTGCCTTCCGACACCGCGCTCACCAATGAAGAGACACGGCTGAAGTATCGCTACATCGATCTTCGGCGCGACGTCATGCAGTTCAACATCGAACTCCGGCACAAGGTGGCGAAGGCCATCCGGGATTATTTGTCTGGGCAGGGATTTTTTGAGATTGAAACGCCGTTTATGACGCGGTCCACGCCGGAGGGCGCGCGAGATTATCTGGTGCCCAGCCGGGTGCAGCCGGGGACGTTTTATGCGCTGCCACAGTCGCCGCAGTTGTTCAAGCAGATCCTGATGATCTCCGGGTTTGATCGCTATTTTCAGATCGTGCGTTGTTTCCGCGACGAAGATTTGCGCGCCGACCGGCAGCCGGAGTTCACCCAGATCGATTTGGAGATGTCTTATCCGCAGCCGGAGCGGGTTTGGGAGGTGGTGGAGGGATTTTTGACGGCGGCGTTTGCCGCGGCGGGGTCCGAGATCAAGACTCCGTTTCCGCGCATGGATTATGACGAGGCAATCCGGTTGTATGGGATCGACAAGCCGGACATGCGGCTGCCGGCATTTACCGACGTGCGGGAATGTTTCGCGGCGGAGAATTTGCAGGAGTTGGCAATCAATGCGAATCTTCCGGTGATTGCGATCCGGACGCCGAAGGTGGGTGAGCTTTCGCGCAAAGAACGCGACGACATCAAGCCGATGTTTCAAGCCAAAGGCGGGGCGAAGGTATTCGAAGATTTCAAACGCATTGGCAACAAGTTCTCCGACGCGGCGGCGGCGATTGCGAAGAAGACTGGCATGGAGGCGAGCGATCTGATTGTGCTGGTTGCGGGTTCGGCACAAACTGGTTCGGCACAAACTGGTTCCGCTCAAGCTGGGCCGCAGACGGCGGTTTCCGAGCATCGCCATCGCCATCACAAAGTCACGCCGCAGGAGTTGGCGATCTACGCTTCGGCGGGGCTCCTGCGTCTGGCATTGGCGCAGAAGTATGCCGAGCGGCATGGAATTTTCAAAAAGACTGGCGACGCCTCGAAGGATTATCGCTTCCTCTGGGTCACGAACTTTCCCATGTTCGAGTGGGATGAGAGCGAGAAGCAGTGGATGGCGGCGCATCACCCGTTCACCTCGCCCCATGAAGAGGACATGCCGAAGCTGGAGACGGGCGTAGAGTCGTTGAACGATCCGCTGTCGCCGCTAAGCGCTGTCCGGGCGCTGGCGTATGACGTGGTGCTGAATGGGACAGAACTGGGTTCGGGTTCGATTCGTATTCACCGGCAGGATGTGCAGAGCAGAATCTTCCGGGCGTTGGGAATGACCGAGGACGAAGCGCGGGCGCGCTTTGGATTCTTTCTCGAAGCGCTGGAGTACGGCACGCCTCCGCATGGCGGGATCGCTTTGGGACTCGATCGCATCGTGATGATTCTGGCCGGAGCGGAGAGTTTGCGCGAGGTGATTCCGTTCCCCAAGACGGCGCGTGCCGTGGATTTGATGGTGGATGCTCCGACGCCGGTGAGCGAGGCGCAGTTGCGGGAGTTGGGGATTGCAATTCGTAAAGCTAGGGAGTGATCGATCTAGGCGAGCCGAGTCCCAATATGCGGCAAGTTACCATTTCGCTCTTATCACTGCTAATGCTCTCTTCGACTAGCTCGCGGTCTCAGCGTACTGATGACTTACCACTTATGTCGAAGGTGTGGACCGACCTGGAAAAAGTCGAATTTCGGAACTGTGTGTCTCGCATATCGGATCCGAGTAGAGAAAATGCAGTGCAGCTAACCGCAGACAGGAACGCTTGTGCGTTTTTCGAAGAGAGGCAGCACTGGATGAACCTTCACCCAAAGTCCGCTGGACGGAGTGAAGACGGTGTCAAACTTCGAAAATGCTTTGCCAAACATCCACTGCCGAAAGAGAGTACGCCCGAAGAATTTGAAGCCGCATTCGACTTCTGCATGTGCAAAGCATACGGACTACCTACGGCAAAGCAGTAACTCTGCTGGCTAGGGTGGGGTTCCTCTAGGCCGCACAACCTCACCGAAGAAATCCACATCTCCTTGTGACATCTAACCTTGCGCCTCACTCACGATTCGTTTCACAATAAGCCCAAATCTCTACACGCTCTTTGACAACCGAATAGGCATAGCTAAGTCCAATCAATCCAAGATTTTGCGGATAAGTTATTTCGAATCAAGATTTTAGTCGGATTCGTCTCGGATCGAGACCCGCAAGTCGCTGATTCAAAAGAATTAAAGGATTCGATCAGTGATTTTTTTATTCGGATCTAAGAGCGACGGCAAGGCCGGAAGCATAAACCACCGCCGACTATTTTTTGAGACGAGAAATCGCCAACTCTTCCACTCGCGCCAACACTTCGTCCTCGCCCATCTTCGTTGAGTCAATAACGATCGCATCTGCCGCCGCCTGCAGCGGAGATGCGGCGCGCGTGCGGTCGCGGCGGTCGCGTTCGCGCAGGTCCGCGGCCAGCTTTGCGGCTACTTCGCCTTTGATCTTTTGCTGCTCCATACGGCGCTGCTCGCGGACTACCGGGTCGGCGTCGAGGAAGATTTTCAGGTCGGCGTCGGGGAAGACTTTTGTGCCGATGTCGCGGCCTTCCATGACCACGCCGCCGCCCGCGCCCATTTCCTGCTGACGCGCTACCATCCACGCCCGCACACCGGGATGCACCGACACGCGCGAGGCCGCTTCTGTGACGTCGCGCTCACGGATGCGCGAGGAAACGTCGTGGCCGTCGAGCAGCGTGCGGTTTCCACCCAGCGTGGGTTCGAGTTGAATGCGCGAGTCTTTCGCCAGTCTAACCAACCCCGGTTCGTCGTCGAGCGATGCATCTTTGTCGATGGCTTTCAGCGCCAGCGCGCGGTACATCGCGCCGCTCTCCAGGTTCACGTAACCGAGTTTGCGGGCCAGCCGGGAGGCGATGGTGCTCTTGCCCGCGCCCGCCGGGCCGTCGATGGCAATGATCAGCTTGCGTTGGGAATGGTCGTTGCTGGCTTGGTCGGACATTGCGCGAGTAGACGATTGTACACGGGCAAACGATAGCCAGGTTTGTAGCGGCTCAGTTTGATAGGGAAGCGATCCAAACGCGCGATTATTGTGTCGCAAAGAACGCGACACGTCGCGCGGATCGCCAAGATCCTTCGCTGCGCAAAAGGCGCTTGCTCAGGATGACAATCAAACTGAGCCACTACCGCCGGGTTTGTTGGTTTGCGCGAAGCGTCCGCTCTTTGCTCTTTGTCACGCGCGGCAGACAATCCTTTAACAAACATGTGACAGTTGCGCCCACTCCTTCTTCGCGAGTGCCGCGTCAAATATGGCATACGTGGGAAGGTGGTTGGTGAGAGGTGCACCCGCTTTGCAGATGCCAGGAAACAGAGGCGGTGCGGTGACGCAGAGCACAGAGGGGCGAACCTGCCCCCCTGGAATGCGGCAGTCCGGTTGCAAGCCCGGACATTGAGGAAGGGTCGTCATGTTGGAGATTGTTTGGCGCAATCCGCAGCCACCGGCGCGGAGAACGTTGCGGATTGCGGAGGTAGGGGCCGATGAATCGACATCCGCCCCCATGTGGGTGATTTTCTATCACACCATCGTCGACTCGGGCTGGCCTGAAAACGAGTATCGGCTGCTGGTGAACCGGAACTACCAACGGCCGATCGCGGTTTAGACGTGGCGGGGGAAGGTGCAGTCGTGTCTGCGATAGCACAATTCGATCAGGCAGCCGAAGAAATCATTTATGCGTTGGCCCGGCGGGTCATTATCTACCGGTTGGGCGAGTTCGACCGGGTTTGGGAATCGGCGAATCGAATCTGCGATCGCTACCAACTGAAGAAGGCCAGTTGATCGGCTCTTGCCGGACGCGCGACTGCTGTGTGGCTCACTTCGCCGCCCGGTGCGGCCTGGCGGAGGCAACCGCCGGTTCCTTTGCCGGGGTAATGTGCAGCATCGATCTGCTGCCTACGTGGATGAAGCTCAGCTCGCGGGCTGCCAGCAGCGCGTTTACAGCTTCTTTCACGCGGGAGCGTGCCACGAAGTTTCCGAAGAAGGTTTCCAGTTCGGTTTGCTCGGCGGCGACCACGCAATCCAGATATTTCGAAAGTAGTGCGGAGAGAGCCTGCTGCACCGAGAGTCCCACGCCCTCGCGGACCGCATCCGGAGACCAGCGGTAGAGGACATCCCAGAACGAGCCTTCATTGGCCTTGTAGTCGACGCGCGTGATGCGCAGCTTCGCCAGCAACTCGCCCAGCGCCTTGTCGAGCACCGCTAACGAAACGCTGCCGCCCAGCGCTTCCTGCAGTTTCTGCTTGGAGATAGGGCCGTCCCGTACGATCAGATCGAAGGCATCGCAGGCCAGCGGCGAGTAAGGAGAACGCGGTCCTCGTTTGGGCGCGAGCTTGGGATTACGCTCGCCCACCAGGGCATAGAAATAAGGAAACGCCGAAGCCGCGACCAGGAACGCGTTATTCTCGTCAAACACGTTTGCCTCGTAGGCTGCGCGCTCACGCAGCAGGCGCACCATCAGGTCGGTGGCAGCCAAGGCCCTCGGATCAGAGTAAGCATGCTGCCAGGTGGGGAGGCGATCGTCAGAGCCGACGAAGGCACCGATGAACGTGGGCACTGGCATGGTGGGGCGCACGGGATACATCAGGCAGAATCCAACGGCCTCGACGAAAGCGCGCGCCTCTTCGATGGTGCGGATCGGCTTGCCATCGAGGCGCCACTTCTCGCGACGGAGTTGCTGGAGGTCGGATTCGGTCATAGGGACGGCAGCAGATGGCAACTAGCAGCTAGCAATTAGCAACAACCACGGCGGTTCAGGCTAATTGCTAATTTCCAATTGCCAATTGCTCTTTAGATTCTCTTAAACGCCTTCTGAATGTCCTTTACAGAATACCGCAGGACGACCGGCCTGCCGTGCGGGCACGACATGGGGTGGTCGGTTCTCGCCAGTTCGGCGAGGAGCCACTCCATTTTGTTTTGCTCCAGCGGCATGTTGACCTTGATGGCGGCATGGCAGGCGATGGAGGCGGCAATGCGGCCGCGAATCTTTTCCAGGTTCAGCGACTGCTCCTCCCGCGAGATCTGATCGAGCAGTTCGTGGAGCATGTGCTCGACCGCAGCCGCGTCGACTCCGGCCGGCGCGACTTTGACGGCGACGCTGCGCGCGCCGAAGGGTTCGGCCTCGAAACCGTTGTGCTGCAACTCGTCGGCTATTTCGGAAAAGATGGCCTGCTGTGCCGGAGAGAGTTCGAGCACGATGGGCATCAGCAGGCGCTGGCTTTCTACTTTCTGCGCCGCGCGCTGCTTCAGTATGCGTTCAAACAACACGCGCTCGTGGGCCACGTGCTGGTCGACGATCCAGAGTCCATCTTCATTTACGGCGAGGATAAATGAATTGCGGATTTGGCCGAGGGGGTGGAGGGTGGAGAGCGCGGCTAGCGTGGGCTCGTCTTCTTGGGTGTCGAGAGCGGGGGCGCAGCCGTTGTCTGGAATGGTCTCTGGAATCGCGCCGGCGAAGCGATTTTCCAGTCCGCGGGCGACGGGAATCGCCGCATTGGCCTCCACAGCAATTCCGCCCTCGAACTGGAAGCGGGCGGAAACTGGCGGGGCCGCCGGGGCCTGCAGGGCGAATCCCGCGCCGCCCGCGGGATCATACAACGCGCGCGGGGGCGCTCCCGACGCAGAGGCCAGGTCGGAAGGCGGCTCCCACTCTCTCGCGCCAGGCGTCAGGCCCGAGGCGGCAGTGGCGTGGGCGTGGATCTCGGTGGTGAACTGGGGTGCGGGGCGGGCCTTCATCAGAGCAGCTCGCACAGTGTCGCGCACAAAGTCATGCATCACGCTGGATTGCCGGAAGCGGACTTCTGTCTTCGAGGGATGGACGTTGACGTCCACCTCGCCCGGGGGCAGTTCCAGAAACAGCAACACGACCGGATAGACCGTTGGGGGAATGATATTGCGATACGCTTCCGTCAATCCGTGCTGCACCAGTCGGTCGCGAATCAGGCGGCCGTTGACGAAGATGTAAATCGAATTGCGATTGAGTTTCTGGATCTCGGGCTTGGAGACGAAGCCGTGGAGGTGCATCTCGCCGGGATCGGTGGGTGCGGCTTCATCTCCATTTTCATCTTCATTGCGCCGCCAGGGCGGAGGCTGCGGCAAGCCCACATGCTCCAGCGGCTGCACGGCTGCCACTGCAATCAACTGGTCGAGCGTTTCCTTGCCAAAGACCTGATAGACGCGCTCGCTGTATCCCGCCACCGGCGGCGCCACGAGCATGGCGTTCGTTGCCGAGTGCAGCTCGAAATGCTTTTCCGGATGCGCCAGCGCGTAGTGGGTGACCAGCGAAGCGATGTGCGACAGTTCGGTCGATTCCGCCTTCAGGAACTTCTTGCGCGCCGGCGTATTGAAGAAGAGATCGCGCACCGTGATCGACGTTCCCTCGGGCAGGCCGGCTTCTTCAACGCGCGCCATCTTGCCGCCGTTGATCTCGATAATGGTTCCAGCCGCGGCTTTTTCCGTTGACTCCGACGCAGCCCGCGTCTCCAGGCGCAGGCGCGACACCGAGGCGATCGAAGGCAAGGCTTCGCCGCGAAATCCCAGCGTGGCCACGCTGAGCAGGTCTTCGGCGTCTTTAATCTTGGAGGTCGCGTGGCGCTCGAAGGCCAGCATGGCATCGTCGCGCACCATGCCGCATCCGTTGTCGGTGATCTGGATGAGCTTTTTGCCGCCGGCCTCGACGCTGATCTTGATGCGGGTTGCGCCTGCATCAAGCGCGTTCTCGAGCAACTCTTTCACCACCGAGGCAGGGCGCTCCACCACCTCGCCGGCGGCGATCTTGTTGGCAACATGCTCGGGAAGTACGTGAATGCGGCCCATGGGGCAGTTCTCAGTTCCCAGTTCTCAGTTCTCAGTGGGTAGAAATCAGTTTCGCAGATGGTGTGGCGGAAGGCAAAGATGCGGACTGCACGGAAGGTGGAGTCACGAAGGGTGGAGCGGCGCTTAGGCCCGCTCCACCAGACCGCGGGTACCAGTTAGTTCTCTGTAGGTTCAACTTTTGCTTTCGGCGGCGGCAGCGACCGGGCCGGCTTCGCCGGGGCGGCCGGAGGAGCGGGTGGGGCCAGGGCTGCCTTGGCTGAGGTCTTCCGGATCTCGATGCCGTCGTGCTCGTTGTTGAGCACGATGTGGGAGGCGCCGTTGCCCACGCTTCCGCTGGCCTTGGCCTCACGGTCGCTGTTGTCAATCTTCAACTCCGGGAAGTCGGACTGGATTTCGCCGTCGCGAGTGCGGGCGTCAAGGTGGAACCCGGCCTTGTCGGGCACGCTCAGGTTGATGGCGCCGCTGCGGCTGTCGATCTGCACATTGCCGAGCGAGCGCATGGAGACTTCGATGCCGCCGTTTTCATTCTGCAGGCGGACGTCGCCGGAGACGTCATCGAGGCGGATTTGCTTGGAGCGCGTAGTCAGATGGAGGGGACCGGTGATCTTGTCGGCGTGGAGATCATCGGAGTCAAGATTGAGATCGCCATCGATACGCGAAAACTCCAGATCCGTGCGGGAAGACTTGAAGGTTACGTTCTTGCTGATGCGGGAGAGTTTAACGCTCTCGCCGAATTCGCCCTCAAGCTGGGCTGCGCCTTTCACGTCGGCAACTGTGACCTCGTTCAGCCGTCCGGTGATGTGGAGGTCGCCGGTGATCTGCTCGACTTTGGCGGAGCTTTTTTCGAGAGTCAGTTTTACGTTGCCGGTGATGTCTTCCACCGAAACCTCGCCGTGCTGGTTGTTGATTTCCACTGCGCCGTCGCGGCCGGTGACCGAGACATCACCTCGCCGCGAAGTGACGTGCAGTTCCATCTTGCGAGGGATCGAGATATCGAGATCGCTTTGTACAGGATGATCCCCGGCACCCTGGGTCTTGGCGTCGAGTGTCAGCAGCCCCCCCGTTGTGGTAATCGTGGGCTTCGTCTCTGCGTTGTATTTGTCGGCATCATCGTGACTTTCGGCACCGACATGCTTGCGAACCGTGACGGTGATCTTGTTGTCGTTGGAGAAGCTGACCCGGACCGCGCCGTGATCGTCGTTGACGCGCAGGCTGGTGGCGGCGGGCGGCAGGTCCTGTTCGAGGTGGTCGTCGAAGTTGTAAGTTTCGCCGAAGATGTTATTGAGATCGCTGTCGTCGAAGTTCATGTTGTCGCGGAGTTCGCTCCAGTTGAAGCGCGAAGCCTGGGTGGCGATGAGTCCGCAGACGACGATGCAGATAACGAGAAAGACGCCGCCGGCGCCGATGCCGCGAGCGGGAACGCCGTCGCGCTGGGCTTGCTGATACTCGATCAACTTGATCACGCCCCAGAGGATCAGGAGCAGCGGCCAGTAGTGAGCGAACAGAGTCCACAGCCGCTGCAAGGGGAGTTGATGCATCGTCACCAGCAGGAAGAGGATTCCGAGGATGATCAACACCACCGGTCCGGCGAAAGAGCGGCGGCGAGGTCGCAGTGGGGCAACAGGTGGAGGAGTTGGAACCGTACCAGGTCGAACCGGGCTAGACATTGTGCACCTCCCCGGAGGACGTTGGCCCGGGATTGGAAGTTGAGGGCGGCGGCGACGGCGGCGCAGCGGGAGGCGGCCCCGGTGGCAACGGGCCGACGTGTCCAGCCGATGAGGCGCTGCTCTGCAGCAACTTGACGATGCCGACGACCAGAATCCAGGCGGGCCAGGTGCGGTCAAGATCCGCAATGTTCATGGTGTGGAACAGAAGCAGGATGCCGGTGGTGAGCACCATGGCCGGGCCCATCAGCCAGCGCGTACTGCAGCGCCCGCAGCCACACATTCGATGAGAGCGCTCCCAGTTCCGGTAGAACATCCAGCCGCCGAGGAAGACGAGAATCAGCGGCCAGAAGCGTTCGAAGCCATACTCCATGATCCCCATCGTGTGCAGCAGGAAGAGCACGCCCAGGCCGATGAGAACCACGGCGCCAACGGGCACTCTGCCGCTGTCAAATTTCTCACCCATGCTGAACGTTTGTCCGAGGCCCAAAGGATCGGGAGCAGGCTGTCCGGCCTGCAGAGCATGGGCAGTACGCACGGCGTCAATGATCTGGTAGACATAGAAAAAAGCGATGCCGATGCCGAACAGCCAATCCCACCTTCCGGCATGATCGGCGCCGAAAATCAGCATGGCGAAGATGAGCAGGTGCGCCAGTCCTTTGGCGTATTGCGAGCAGTAGACGGCGCCAACACCGAAGGGAAAAAATCCCGCGAGGATGCCAGCGACTGCCGGATTCGCGCCGGACGCTGGTCCAGGCTGAACCTTCACGCCGAGGCCTTGATCCATGAATTGCTGATAGCCGGTTTGTGGGGGCGTTTGCGGAGGCACGAATCCCGCTGCGGGGGCAGTGCCTTCCAGACGGGCTGCGAGACAGGGCTCGCAGTAGATCACTCCGCGGACGTCGCGGGTGCAATTGCCGCAGAGCGGCTTGCCGCAGCTGCGGCAAAAAGCCACTGCGGCAATATCGTTGTGGGTGGCGCAGTTCATACGAACCTCCTGTACGTGGTCACCGACACTACAGGCAGATCCTGAATTAAGGGATCCGGATTTAACCGGTCTGGATTTAGCGGATCCGGATTCAATCGATCTAAGACAGATGGACCCAGCGGAGCGCGCGCCAGAATGAGATGGTTCTCGTTCTGGCTGTAATTGCGATCCTGCTTCTGCTCGGGCTGTTGTGTTGTGTCGTTCTTATGGTCTTTCTTGTCCGGCGCGGATTCTTTCGAACCATGTCCGGCTGAACCAGGCTCGGCGGGCGTGACCGTGCGCTTGAGTTCGCGCACGCGCGATTCCACCTCGTAGACGAACCGGATGTTTTCGTAGTACCGGACCACGCGGGCTTGCGTGTTGTAGTACGTGTGCCGCAGCGCGGAAGGCCGCAGGCTGATCGAGCGCAGGTCGGCGGGTTTTACGCCGAGTACGCTCAAGGCCACCGACAGCGCGAAGAACGCCATGCCAAACGACATGGCAAACCGCGGCTGCCGGACCGTGCCCCAAATGGGCTGCATTGTGCCCGAGGCCCAGGCTTGCGCGCTTTCCCAGCGAGCCGCCAGCCAGCCAATGCGCGGCTGCGGCGCCGACACGTTCACCCGCAGGCGTTGGGTGTCAACGCCCGTCGTGGATGCCAGGATGTTGTTGACCAGGCCGGCTGGAGGCTCCACCTCCGTGAGATCCTTCAGCCAGTTGCGGCCCGCCTCGACTTCGGCGAACAGCGGCCCGCAGACGGAACAAGTCCGGGCATGGGCGTGGAAGGTGTCGAGTTGAACGCCACTCAGGACGCCGTCAAGCGCGTCCGTGAGCAGGCCGTCAAACTCGTGACACTGCATTCCGTTACTGGTGTGGTCTGGCATCACATCACCTGCCTATAGGTACGTTGTAGAAGCCGCGCTAGTTCCGCCCGGCCACGATTTATTCGACTTTTCACAGTCCCCTCCGGTACCTTCAAAACGGTTGCGATTTCACGATAGTCAAAATCCTGTAAGTCCCTTAGAATCACTGCCTCACGAAGCTCTGGCGACAGCTTCGCAAGGGCGGCATGAACGGTCTCCCCGACCTCCCGGCTGCGTACATGCTGGTCGGGAGGCGCGGATTGGTCCTGAATTTGCTCACTCAGGGGCTGGGCGTCTTCGTGCGCGGACGTCGTGGCATCGAGCGAGTCGGTGATGCGGTCCTGCTTAGTCTTGCGGAAATGATCCACCAGCAGGTTGCGGGTGATGGTGGTGACCCAGGTGACGAACGCTCCCTTTGAGCTATCGTAGCTCGCGAGTGTGCGGTACATCTTGATGAAGACTTCCTGGGCAAGATCCTGGGCGTCGTCGGCTGATCCCGCGAAGCGGTAGCAGATGTTATAGATCCGCCGGTTGTAGGTCTGAACGATTTCTTCCCAGGCAGCGGCGTCGCCGGCAACACAGCGGCGGACCAGCATCGCAACTACCTGAACGTCTTCCAACCCTGAGCCCCCGGAACGTAAGCGAGCAAGACTGTCGAGTAAGACCGTCGACCAGACCGTCGAGCAAGACCCACAACGTGATGCAATCCCTGGTTCGTGTCAGGGTATGCCTTCAGGCATACCGCAAAGCCGCTTTTTGGATCGCGCCTTCAGGCGCAGCAGCAACTGAACCAGGAATGCTCAGCCGACACAAGACACTACGAAAATGTCCCAGCCAAAGTTCTTGCCTGCGGCAAAACAAGGAATTGTAGCAGTGAGGAGAAGTTGAAACGATGCTACTCGCGGTGCGTCGCCTGCATCAGTAGCGCGCCATCCGAACTCTCGGGCAAAGACAGGCCTTGGGTGCTATCGTTGCAGAGGAGGACACAGAATGGCATTTCCTAATGATGATCCCACGGTCCAGCGCGGTGACCGTTCAATACAACTGATCGACTGGTTGGTGGGACGATTGGAAGAGTGTCTCGGTGAGGTTCTACCGCTCCAGACGGATGACCTTTTGAAAGACTATGCGAGGGATGCTCGCAACAGCATGGCATCAGCAATCGAGCAACTGAGGCTGGCACGCGCTAAGAAAGAGCAGCAACTCGGGGGCCGCACCAGCTAGAACGCACACATACGCGGACAGTGCTTTCATTGCCAATTGCGGTTTTGAGCGAAATGGCCTGGTTTCAACAGTTAAGTTTGATTAACCCCTGATGGAGAGAGCATCGGGGGAGTCGGGCCCAGCGTCGCGTCCCGACTACGGCACCACCTGGAATTGTTTGTTGCTTCTCAGCGTGCCACTGGGTGTGTTGACAGTGATATAGCCGGTTGTGGCTCCGCTGGGCACCGTAGCCGACAAGTAGGTATCGGATTGCACGGTAAAGCTGGAAGTGGTTCCGTTGAAGGAAACGCCAGTGGTTCCGGTCAAGCCCTGTCCAAGAATCTTGACGGCCTTTCCCACGCTTCCTGCGGGGGACAAAGCTTCCGCGAACGGTGGCAACCCTAAATCCAGACTGAAGACCACTCCTTCGTCGCTTACCCCTCCAGAGAGGGTCGTTCCATAGATCTTGCCGTTGGTGTGTTGGAGAAGTGTCGCATGTGGATTGGAGCCGTCGGTACAGGGCGTTGAAGCGCAAAAGTTGTAGAGAGTCGTTAGGTCGCCCTGTGAGGTAATCCGAAATACGGTACCCGCGTCGTTGAAGCCGTCTGAAAATGTTGTGCCATATAAATTGCCGTCATTTGCCTCAATCAGCCCACCAATTGGCGCCCCGCCATCCGTACAGCTAACCTGCGAGCAAAACGTGTAGAGCGTAGTCAGATTGCCTTCCGGGGTGATCCTGAACACCGTGCCGCAACCGTCACCGAAGCAATTTGGAAGATTTCCGCCAAACGGAGTTACCCCATAGAAGTTTTCATCACTCCCCTGAACCAGGCCAGCCTCAGGACCATACCCGTCGGTACAATTCGTTTGTGAGCAAAACTGGTATAGGGTACCGAAGGTGCCGTTCGGTGCCATCCTGAAAACCGTGCCATAAATTTGGTATTGGCTGCTTGAGCCGCCGAGGGAAGTTGTCCCATAAAGATTCCCGTCTACGGCCTGAATTAGCCCATTGGGATATCCGCCGTCGGCGCAATTTGCCTGGCTGCAAAAGGCATGAAGGGTTATGACAGCATGGGCCCCTGAGGGCCTAAAGATCGTGCCAAAGCTGTCGGCATTTCCGCCTTGCAATGTTGTTCCGAAGAACGTCCCCGCGGCGCTCTGCACCAACCCGGAAGGTATGGCGCCATCACTGCAATTTGTCTGTGCACAAAAGTTGTATACCGTGCCTCGGATTCCGGCTGCGGTGATCCGGAATACGGTGCCGCCATTATCTGTTCCACCATGTCCGGCACCGCCATAGAAATTTCCGTCCTCAGCCAAGATGAGTCCACCGGGGTTTTGCCCGTCGGCACAGTTCTTTAGCCTGCAAAAACTGGACAGTGCGGTCAGGCTTCCAGCGGGGGTGACTTGGAACACCGTACCCCACTGATATGTACCGCCCACGCCAGTTGTCCCATACAAATTGCCGTCAAGACCTTGCACAAGAGAGCCAGGCTGTGCGCCGTTATTTCCATCGAAAGTCGCCAATAGGTTGAAGGTCTGGGCGGAGGAGGCAGTCGCGGTCAAGACAAACATGCATAGCAAGGATGGTGCGAGCGAAAGTAGGCAAGTACGCTTCATAGCAAACTCCTGGTCAGGGGCAATCTAAGAACTGGGGCCTCTCGAAAAAACAAAGCAGGGGGGCGGAGTCGATTCGAGGGACAGAGTGTAGCCCACACGAACGGGCCGGTCAAGAGAGACGAAAGTTTATCACGCAAGCGTTGGGTTGTTGCTTTCAATTGCGCCTGCCACGGAGACTGCTTTTTATCGTGGTTGGCGATAAATCGCGATTACACTCGTTGACCCGGGTGTGAGTGTTACTCGCCTATTCTAAGGCGGCCGTTCCAGAGATGCCCGGTCTGCCGTCTGCGACAGCTCCAATCGCGATGCTTCGACCTTCGTTTCGCTAGCGCCCCAGCGCTGGTTCCATGATTCTCAGAACCGGATGGCCGTCAAGTTTCTCCAGCGGAAAATAAACCAGGTGAGTGCCGGGGTCAACCGACACAGTATGACCATGCAGCAGAAAGAGCTTTCCTGCCAGTGCAAGCGACTTTCCGCTCTCGCGAAACACCGTAATGTTTCCCGATTCTGCTGAGACATACAGCAGTTTCAGGCCGGCATCGAAAGCCAGTACATCGGGATCTTCTCCGACTTCGTGCACTGCAGTTACTTTCCTCGTGTCGAGATCCACCACGGCGAGCTTGTGATTCTCCTCCCCCGCCACGAAGGCCAGCCGGTTCGCAGCATCCAGAGCAATGCCGTGCGGGCTTTGAATTCCCGGCAGCGGATACCGTCCGATAATTTTCGCCGTCGCCGGATCGATTGCGACCAACTCGTTCTTCTCATGCACAGCGACAAGGATGTGTCCTGAGCCGGGATCGTAAACCGTGTTTCCTGCACCGCCGCCGAGTGGAATCGTAGTCACGAGCGTATTGTTTGTGGCATCGATGACTGCATCGGCGTCACCGTGTTCGTCAGAGACAAAGACGCGTTTGGAGGAAGGTGCATAGGCGATTTCATCGGGATACTTGATCGTCCCAACCCGGGCGATGGTCTGCAGCGTCATCGCATCGACGACGTTCACCTGGTGCTCTCCTGTCGCGGACGCGTACACCCGGCCCAGTTCCGGGACGGCCCACACTCCATGCACGCTGGGAAAGCCGTCGAGATTCGCGATTACCGCGCGCTTTTTCGTATCGAAGACGACCAGTTGATTGGCGTTCATGTGGGCGATGTACAGTCGTCCTTGCGAGGGATCGAAATACTGGTAGTCGAAACGGACCGCAGGGCCCGGCAACGGCACGTCCGCGACAACTTTCAATGGGCTTTGCTCGGAACTCTGTGGCAAGGCTGAAACGGTCGCCAGCGACAGCATCGCCGCCGAGAATATAGTTAAGATCCGGATGCGCACTTCGGCCTCCATGGAAAAATACCCCTTGTCATTCCGAACCCGGCGGCGAGCCCGGTGAGGAACCTACTGTTGATACTCTGGATAACTGAACGGGGCGAAGGGACACCGATTCGCAACAAGCCCAACTCAGTGTTCAACACGAAGTCTGAGCTTCCGCTTGATGCGCTTACTGCGGTGGAACGAACTGTACATTGATGAAGGCCTCGCGCTGCACCGGCCTGCCTTCATCGCGTTTTGCATAGTTGGAGCGCGCAACAATGGCCAGCGCGGCCTCACTCAGCGCAGAGTCGGAGTGTTGCAGCGCTTCGGCTTCCACCACGCGGCCTTTCTTGTCAAGCACAGCATGGACGATCACGGGCTGGATCACGCCGCTGCGTCCGGGGGGCGCGGCTACGGATTGCGGAAAGCGAAAAGGCCCGACAAGAATATCGCCGGGGCCATGCGAGAGCATCTTCTTGGTGGGCACGAACTGGTCGGGATCAGAGTTGGCGGCGTCGGCGAGGCTGTCGAGGTGGATCTGCAGGACGGTCGCTCCATCTTCGACGATGGAGATCTGCCGCGCCAGCGTCCGCCCGTGGAACTCGAATTTCTCGGAGTAATCGTAGACGTTGTAGATGCCGGGAGCCTCCGAGTAAGTGCGCAGCAGGCCGGTCTTAGGATCGATGCAGTACTCGGTCTCTTCCCAGCGGCGGCCAGGCGTGGGCGTGGCGTCGTTTGCTCCGCCGGAGATGAGCATGCACGCGACTTCTGTGCCCTGCCAGTTGGCGGTCGCCATGCGGATCAGCGCCGGCGCAAACCTGCCCGTGACCGGCCAGAACACCGACTGGCGCACCATCTGGACGCGCAGCGGGATGGGCCCGCGCGGCTTGTCGTCATAAGCGGCGCCCTCGTAATAGATGCGAAGCTGCGAGTAATCGCCCAGCCGCGCCGACCAGCGAAAGCTGCTCGGGGACATCCAGGTCTCTTCCACTTCGCCAAAGCCGGTGTAGCGCGACGTGCCGGTAGAGTTGAACGAAACTTTCATGGCAAACGGCGGCGAGCCTGGCGCGTGCATGCCATTATTCTGCCGCGCATGTTCGAGCAGGTTCAAAACCAGCTCGCGCTTCTGCGGCGTGTCGGGAACAACCGTGGGGCCGGTGGCAAGCTCCAGCGGATCGTAGGGCAGCGCCGCGGTTTTCGGTTTGTCCTGCGAGAAGGCGACGCAGCTCAAGAGCAGCGCATAAGCAATGACGACGGCAAGCGAGGGCCGGGTGGACATGGGGCACACTCCCAGCGGACGAGAAATGTTAGTACGGAATGGGCTGGAAAACAAGGCCGGACCTCAGAGGCGCTTGCGGTTCAGCAATCTTGCGGCCATGCGAATCGCGATTACAATTGCGAAGGCCGTGATCGCAAGAACAAGAACCACGCTCAATCCTGCCAGCCTTGGAAGGATCCATTTCCCGGACCTGGCCCAAAGGCCGGGTGCCAAGAGCGCAAAGACGAGGGTAAGAGCAGGAAGCACAAGTAGCAAGAGCCAGCTGATGAGGAGTTTTCGCTCCAATTCTCTAAGGGGCAAAGGTCACCTGCTGGTAAGGCTCGCCTTTGTGGTGGCGGCTGACCTCAATTGTCACTTTCCGGTTCAGACGTTTGAGAAAATCGAGCAGCTTGTCCGTGGTGAAGCGGCTGAAATGCCCGTTCATCAGGTGCGACACGTCGGGTTGCGCGATGCCGAGAACGTCGGCGATTTCGCGTTGCTTCAACTTATCGTCCTTCAGGATTTTGAAGACGTGGTACCCGATCTGCGCGCGCGCCAGAAGTTTGTCGGTGTCTTTCAGGCCAAGATCGGCAAAGACATTTCCTGAACCTTCCTCAAACTTAATTGTTTTTCGCTTTTTCGTACTCATGTGCCAGTTCCTTTGCTTCCGCGTATCGCTGCTTGACCAGGTCAACGTCCCGCTTCGGAGTCTCAATGCCTTTCTTCGATTTCTTCTGGAAGGCGTGCAAAACATAAATCCGCCTACCGATCTGTAGCGCCAGAACGACACGGTAGGCGTCGGAGGCATATCGCAAGGCAATCTCAACCACGCCGCTGCCGACACCCTTGAAAGGCTTGGCGTCCTTGGGCATTCCACCAAACTGGGTGAGCTGAAGCTCGTCCCCCAGCAGTTTCTGTGCGCCATCCGGAAAATCCCGGAGATTCTCTTTCGAGTTTCCAAGCCAGATAAGGGGCCGTATTACGGGAGGCTTAGGCCAATCCAAATCACACCTCAACAATATAGCAAATTTACTATACTGTCAACATCTAACGTTTCCCGGGGGCCAATACGTGGTCCAGTTTGTCTGCGAGCCACAGTTTGATGAGCGACTGGCGCGTTACGCCCAGCCGGCGGGCCTCCCGGTCCAGGGAATCCACCATCCATGCCGGAAAGTCAACGTTTACTCGCTTCGGTTCGGTGCCCAACCGCCGCGCCTTGCCCAGTTCGATCTGCTCCACAACTTCCTCGCCCGCATCGAATTTCTGATCAAGTATCTTCGCTTTCATGAATCCTCACGGTGACCTCACCCGAATGTTCGGGCTGCCCGATGGTATAGTAAAGGTATAAATACTATATCAAAATTTGGGGCTGCCCGAACCCGGCAGGGATCTGAGGGTGTGCTCCTCCCGACCCCTTAACCTCCGCAGTTCCCATGACTTAAATGGGCTTGTACGCATTGTCTGTGCATTCCTGCCTGCACAAATGTTCCAGTTGGAACATTAGGCACAATGTTCCGGTTGGAACACCAGGACGAATTCGCACCCGCCTATTCGCTGGTGAAGTAGTCCACCGTCACCGGGTTCTCGAAGAGCGAGTAGTCGCGGGTGACGACGGTGATGCCGCTGTCGGTGACGAAGTAGCGGGAGCGGTCGGCCTCGGTATCGTAGCCGATGGTGGTGCCTTCGGGCAGATGGACGTTGCGGTCGATGATGCAGCGGCGGATGCGGCAGTGGCGTCCCACAGCGACGTGCGAGAACAGGATCGAGTCATCGACTTCGCAGTACGAGTTCACGCGCACGTCGGGCGACAGAATGGAGTTCTTGACGATGCCGCCGGAGACGATGCAGCCGTTGGAGACGATGGAATCAAGCGCGGTCCCCATGCGTTCTTTTTCCGCGAAGACAAATTTCGCGGGCGGGTACTGGCGCTGGTGGGTTCGGATGGGCCAGTCGTGATCGTAAAGGTTGAAGATGGGCGAGACGGAAACGATATCCATGTTGGCTTCGTAGTAGGCCTCGAGCGTGCCCACATCGCGCCAGTACAAAGCTTCCTTTTTATTTTCGTCGATGAAGTCGTAGGCGAAGACGCGATAGTCATTCACCATTTTCGGCAGGATGTCTTTGCCGAAGTCGTGACTGGAGCCCTGATCCTCGGCGTCTTTGAGCAGCACAGGAATGAGGACGTCGGCGTTGAAAAGATAGACGCCCATGGAGCCGGCAACTTTCTCAGGGTTCCAGGGGGAACGCAGCTTGGTCTCTTGGGGCTTCTCTTCGAAGCCATTGATGCGGCCGTCTTTGTCGACGTCGACCACGCCGAAGCGCGACGTTTCTGCGAGATCGATCTGGATGGTGGCCAGGGTAATGTCGGCCGCGGAATCACTGTGCTGCTTCATCATCTTGCCGTAATCCATTTTGTAGATGTGATCGCCGGAGAGGATGAGAACGTGCTTGGGCTGCTCGGAGCCGATGGAGTAAATGTTCTGGTAGACGGCGTCGGCCGTCCCTTGATACCACTGATCGCTGACCCGCTTCATGGGGGGCAGGACCTCGACAAACTCTCCGACTTCGCGGCCCAGGATGTTCCAGCCTTCGCGGATGTGGCGATTCAAAGAAAGCGCTTTGTACTGGGTGAGGATGTAAACGCGGCGCAGGTCAGAGTTGAGGCAGTTGGAGAGGGTGATGTCGATGATGCGATACATTCCGCCGAAGGTGACAGCGGGTTTGGCGCGGTCGCGAGTGAGAGGATAGAGGCGCTCGCCTGCTCCGCCAGCGAGCAGGACTCCGAGAGTGTCTTTCATGGACATGGAACCACCCCAGAAAAACAGTAGATGGTAGCACAGGCGGGAAAGTTGCCGGGTGCCTGGCGCGGTCGCCGGATGGTGTCGGGCGAGGGGCGATGGCCTGGAGAATTTCCGGCGGAGCTTTGCTCCTGCTGGACAGCCGAGAGCCTGCCCTGAGTGAAGTCGAAGAGCGGATACCGCTACGTCGGTGTTTCTTATTTTTCTTCTTCGATCTTGATGCGGAGGGATTTCAGGAACTTGAGATCGGCGTCGCTGATTTTGAATTCAGGATTGGTAGAGAGCGTGGTGACGAGGGAAGTCTTGTCGGAGGATTTTTCACCCTGCTTGCTGACGCCGATGGTGGCTTCGAGGACCAGGAAAATATCGTAGCCGCCTTCTTTGATGCGGGAGACAACTTCGGCGATCTGTTCGGAATCGGAAAGGGATTCGTTGATGGCCTCGCCGAGTTCCTTCATGAGTTGTTTGAGTTGCTGGTCCACTTGGTCCCCCGATCGCCATCCTGCCCACAACGCGACACTGCCAATTAGATGCCCGTGACCGCTGAACGGTTTCGACCGCGGGCGCAGGTTGGCGTCATTGTAGCGCCATAGGCTGTTAAAATCGAGCCGTGACTAAGGTCTCTACCGCACAAAAAATTGGGGTAGTGGCCCGCGTGGCGGCGCAGCAGGCCAAGCGCAGCCGGACGGTGCGGGCAGCGAGCGGCGCAGTGACCGCGATGGCTCGCGCCTTCGGACGGGTGCTGCATCAGTTGTGGCTGGAGGTTACGGGGCTTGTCTTCCTGGTGATGGCCTTAAGTTTCGGGGGCGCCACCGTGCGGGAGTATGGGAAATATCATGCCGGGCATGCCGGATTGGGGTGGGTGGTGGTTGCAATTTTCTTCACAGTGATGTTTGCCTGGTTTGGGGTGAGTTCGTTCTGGAGGGTGCGGCAGAAGGGAAAAGGGAGGGGGCGGTGATGGTGGGCGAAGTCACGGGTGCTGCACAGGACAGCAGATTCCTCTGCGCTGCGCGCTTCGGAATGACAAGGCTTCTTGGGTTCGAGAGAGACAGTTAATCATGGTGGACAAAATCAAAGCTGCGGGTGGGAGGCTGGTGGCGGACGGCGAGACTCTGTCTCACATTCCGGTGAACCCTCTGTATACGCCGGCCGATCTTAAGGGTTCGGATTACGAGAGCGAGGTGGGGTATCCCGGGGAGTATCCGTTCACGCGGGGCGTGCAGGCGACGATGTACCGCGGGCGGTTGTGGACGATGCGGCAGTATGCGGGGATGGGCGACGCCGAGGAGTCGAACCGGCGATACAAGTATCTGCTGGCGAACGGGACGACAGGGCTGTCGGTGGCGTTTGATTTGCCGACGCAGATCGGGATGGACTCAGACCATGCGCTGGCGGCGGGCGAAGTGGGGAAGGTGGGCGTGGCGATTGATTCGATCGAGGACATGGAGCTGCTCTTCGCCGGCATCGATCTGACCAAGATCTCTACATCGATGACCATCAATGCAACGGGATCGATTCTGCTGGCGTTGTACGTGGCGGTGGCGCGGCGGCAGGGCGCGGACATCCGCAAGCTTTCGGGCACGGTGCAGAACGATGTGCTCAAGGAGTACATCGCGCGCGGGACATATATTTATCCGCCGCGGCAGGCCATGCGCGTGATTACCGACATGTTCGCCTGGGCAAAGGAGAACATTCCGGAGTGGAATACGATTTCGATTTCGGGTTATCACATGCGGGAAGCGGGATCGACGGCAGTGCAGGAAGTGGCGTTCACGCTGGGCAATGGCATGGCGTATGTGGAGGCGGCGATCAAGGCGGGGCTGGATGTGGATGAGTTCGGGCCACGGCTTTCGTTTTTCTTTAATGCGCACAGCAATTTTCTGGAGGAAGTGGCGAAGTTCCGCGCGGCGCGGCGGATGTGGGCGCGCATTATGCGGGAACACTTCAAAGCCAAGAATCCGCGGTCGTGGATGTTGCGCTTTCATACGCAGACGGCAGGGTCGACGCTGACGGCGCAGCAGGCGGAGAACAACATTGTGCGCACCGCGATCCAGGCGCTGGCGGCGGTGCTGGGGGGAACGCAGTCGCTGCACACGAATTCTTATGACGAGGCATTGGCGCTGCCGACGGAGCAGGCGGCGCGGATTGCTTTGCGTACGCAGCAGGTGATTGCGTACGAGTCGGGAGCGCCGCAGACGATCGATCCGCTGGCGGGGTCGTATTACATCGAGGCGTTGACCAACGAGATCGAGAAGCGCGCGGCGGAATATCTGGGGAAGATTGAAGTGATGGGCGGGATGCTGAAGGCGATTGAGCGCGGATTTGTGCAGCAGGAGATCCAGAACGCGGCGTATGAATATCAGCAAGCCGTGGATCGCGGGGACGCGGTGGTGGTTGGGGTGAACCGGTTTGAGGTGGAAGAGGAGAAGGCGATCCCGATTCAGAAGATCGATCCGGCGCTGGAACCGAAGCAGATTGAGCAGGTGCGGGCGCTGCGGGCGCGGCGGGATGCGGGGCCGTGGAAGAGTGCGCTGGCGTCGGTGGATGACGCGGCACGATCGGGTGCGAATGTTATGCCTCGGATTCTGGCCGCGGTGGAGGCTTACGCGACGGTGGGTGAGATTTCGGATGCGATGCGGAAGGTGTTTGGGGAGTACCGGGAAGGGGTGGTGATTTGATGCGGTTGTTGCGTTGGTTGAGCTGGTGCCTGGTACGGAGGGCGTTAATGAAGCGCATTTGAGGTGAGCATGGGCACGAGTCCGGCAGTAGCTTCGACCGATATTGAGAGGCGGACGATCCGCAAGCTGCGGACTCGGATCATCCCGTTCGTGTTCGTTCTCTTCGTGATTGCCGTGCTTGACCGAAACAACATCGGGTTCGCGGCACTGACGATGAACAGGGAATTGGCGATCACCAGCCAGCAATACGGACTCGTCGCCGGGATTTTCTTTTTCGGATATTTCATATTCGAAATACCCAGCAACTTGTTGCTGCACAAAATGGGAGCCCGCGTCTGGATTGCCCGGATACTGATCAGTTGGGGGATCGTAGCAATCTTAACCGGGTTTGTGCAGACGTCCCTTCACCTGTATGTTTTGCGGTTTCTGCTTGGGGTGGCCGAGGCCGGGTACTTTCCTGGAATCATGCTCTATTTGACGTACTGGTTTCGCCAGCGTGATTTGGCTCATACCGTCGCCTTGTTTTTGACGGCGAATGCTGTGGCTAACATAGTCGGCGCTCCCCTATCAGGTGTCATTCTGGATCACGTCCACTGGCTGGGAGTCAGCAGTTGGAGGTGGTTGCTAATTTTGCAGGGCCTCCCAGCCATTCTGGGAGGTATTTGCACATACTTCTTTCTGCACAGCCGACCTGCGGAAGCCACATTTCTGACCCGAGAGGAAAAAGACTGGCTGACGAGCGAACTGGCGCGTGAGGAACAACAAAAACTGGGGAGACGCCGAATCACAGCGGTTCAGGCGCTAGCGCACGGCCGGGTTTGGCATTTGACTGCCATCTATTTCACGGCAATGGTCGGCATGTGGGCGATGACTTTCTGGATGCCTCAGTTAATCAAAGCTATTTCCAGCGGATACTCGAATACCACCGTTGGGTTGCTTGTAATGATTCCCTATCTTGTGGCACTGGCGGTCATGACCTTTGTTGGCCGAAGTTCGGATCGCAGTCTTGAACGGCGATACCACGCTGCCATTCCCTTAGTGATCGCCGCGGTCTCACTGGTGCTGTTGAGCAAGACGGCGACAAGCTCTGTTTTCTTTTCTGTTCCCCTCTGGTGTCTGGCAGCGTCAGGCATTTACAGCCTGTGGGGCCCCTTCTGGTCGCTGCCCAGTGAGTTCTTGACAGGATTCTCAGCGGCCGCCGGGATCGCAATGATCAACTGCATCGGGAACCTTGGAGGGTTTGTCGGGCCTTATGCGATAGGAGCCATCAGTAACAAGACCGGAAGCTTTCAGGGAGGGCTTGCCTTTGCCGGAGTTTCGTTGCTTGTATCGACAATGATGCTACTCGCATTGCCAAAAAGAACGGAACAGCATGCGGCGGGCGGGGCTGTGATGAAGCACCCCAGTCCGGCGTGATGACAACTGCTGATGCCGACTAGGAATCGACCCGTGAAAGATAGGGAATCGGCACGGCACTTGGCAGCCTGCTCACGTCCGACCATTGCAATGTAAAGTTGAAGGTGCCGCGTTACAACAAACGGTGGTTGCCTTAGCCGGAGGTTTTGTAGTCGCAGGCGGTGCGGCAGGGTTCGCAGTACATGAGGCCGTCCCCGCAGATGCGGACCTCGAGTACGGTCTGGCAGAGGCAACAGTATTTGTCGCACTCGCACTGGTCTTCAGACATTTCGCATTGGGCGCAACGGTATTTGGCGGAGCCGGTTCCGGCGGACATAGGAGTAATGTAGCGCTGAATAGTGGGGCGGGGAACGTTCCGTTGGTAACCCGGGCAGCCCAGTGGCTCCTGTTGAACAGCCCGCGAGAGTCGAGAGCTTACCGCAGCGGCTAAAGCCGCGCTCGATTTTGCCGGACTTACTGCACGACTTCAAGAGGCTGCAGAAAAAATCACAGTGAGCACAAAATGCGACCACCGGGGCTGAAGCCCCCATTGATTCTGAACGCTTTACGCGGCGCTGAAGCGCCGCTCTTCCACGTTACTGCCCTCGTTCCCGAGTTTTTCCGCAACCTCTCCAAGTCGTGCCCTTCCCGATCTGTACGGTTAGTCCGCAGTCTCCGTGCCATATAATTCTGGGCAATGACCTTCCAACAGGTGCTGGATGGAGCGGAAGTTCTCGCGCAGAGCGGGGATCCGGGAGTGAGTGGTGTGGAATATGACTCGCGGAGGGTAAAGCCGGGATGCGTATTCGTGGCAATGAGGGGCGAGACGAGCGACGGCAATAAGTTTATCGATCAAGCGATTCATGCGGGAGCAGTGGCGGTGGTGACGGACTCGGCGGCGGAGAAGGCGCGTCCGGGTGTGGCGTGGGCCGTAGTGCCGAACGGGCGGCGGGCGCTGGCACGGGTAAGCGCGAACTTCTATAAGAAGCCGGCGGAGCGGATTGCGGTCACGGGAATTACGGGGACGAATGGGAAGAGCACTACGGCGTTTCTGGTGGAAGCGATTCTGACGGCGGCGGGGCGGAAGAGCGCGCTGATCGGGACGATTGAGTATCACGTGGCCGGAAAAGTGTTGCCCGCGCCGCATACCACGCCGGAGGCGCTGGAGCTGAATCGGATTCTCAGTGAGGCGCTGGGGCACGGGGCGACGGACGCGGTGATGGAGGTTTCATCGCATGCGTTGGCGCAGGAACGCGTGTTTGGCGTGCCGTTTGATGTGGCGGTGTTTACGAATCTGACGCGCGACCATCTGGATTATCACAAGACAATGGAGGAGTACTTCGCGGCCAAGCGAGTGCTGTTTGAGGGCTGCGGCACGGATGCGCCGCGAGCGGTGGTGACGAATGTGGATGATGAGTCGGGCGCGAAGCTGGCGGAGTTCAGCCGGAAGCGCAGTTCGGTGGTGCTGAAGTATGGATGGGAACGCGGCGACCTGCACGCAGAAAAGGTGGAGATCACGACGCGCGGAACGCGATTTGATCTGGTAATGCCGGAGGGAAAGATTGCGGTGTTCTCGGCGCTGATTGGGCGGGTGAATGTGTACAACATTCTGGCCGCGGCGGGGGCGGGCTTGGCGCGCGGGTGTGGAGCGAAGGCCATTGCGGCGGGGATCGACAGGCTGGCGTGTGTTCCCGGGAGATTTGAGCGCGTGGATTGCGGGCAGCCTTTCACGGTGGTGGTGGATTATGCGCATACCGACGATGCTCTGCGGAATTTGACGGCACTGGGGCGGGAGTTGGTTTCGGGCGCGAAGGGAAGAGTGTTGACGGTGTTTGGGTGCGGCGGCGATCGGGACCGGAAGAAACGTCCGCTGATGGGGGAGGCGGTGGGGCGGGGCAGCGATTTTGTGGTGCTGACTTCGGACAATCCGCGCAGCGAAGATCCGCTGGTGATTATTAACGATGCTGTGGTGGGGCTGCAGAAGACTGGTGTGAGATACAGCGTGGAGGCCGACCGACGCAAAGCGATTGGGCTGGCCATTGGCGAGGCGCGGCCGGGAGACATCGTGCTGCTGGCGGGGAAGGGGCACGAGAAGGTGCAGGTCACGCGGGAGGGGCCGGCTCCGTTTGATGATTTGGAAGTGGCGCGCGCGGCGCTGCGAGCGGCGGGGTTTGAGTGCGAGGCGGCTCGGGCCGGAGCGAAGAGATGAAGCTGACTCTGGCCAGGATTGCCGAGTTTGTTTCCGCGGCGGGGGAGTTCGCGTCCGAAGAAGTGGCGCAAGGCTACTCGATTGATTCGCGGACGGTGGGGCCGGGCCAGCTTTTCTTTGCGGTGAAAGGCGAGCGGCTGGATGGGCACGATTTCGTGGAGTCAGCGCTAGAAAAAGGAGCGGTCGCTGCGGTCGTCCGCAAGGATCAGTTGGGCCGCTATCTGAGGCAGACGCGGTTGCTGTTGGTGGAAGACACGCTGTTGGCATTGCAGACTTTGGCCACGGCTGTGCGGAAGCTTTGGGGTAAGCCGCTGATTGCGGTGACGGGATCGGCGGGCAAGACGACTACGAAGGAAGCGATCGCGCATGTTCTGAGCACGCGGTTTCGGGTGCTGAAGTCGGAGGGGAACTTCAACAATCATTTTGGTTTGCCGCTGATGCTGCTGAAACTGGAGCCGGAGTATGACGTGGCGGTGATTGAGATGGGAATGTCGCATGCGGGGGAAATTCGGGCGCTGGCGAGAATTGCGCAGCCGGAGATTGGCGTAGTGACCAATGTCGCGCCGGTGCATCTGGAGTTTTTTGATTCGCTGGCGGGGATTGCGCGGGCGAAATATGAGCTGGTGGAGTCGCTGCCCGCGGGAGCTGTGGCGGTGTTGAACGCCGACGATGAGTATGTCTCGCAATTTGGGCGCGATTTCAAGGGCAAAGTGGTGATGTATGGCACGCGGGTGACAGCGGACGTGCGCGCGGAGGGAATCCAGTCGAAGGGACGTGAGGGTGCAGAGTTCGATGTGGTGATTGGAGGAGTGCGCGAACATGCCAGGCTGCCGCTGGTGGGAGAGCATAACGTCCTAAATGCGCTGGCAGCGGTGGCCGTGGGGTTGGAGCGCGGGTTGAAACCTGCGGAGGCGGTGGGCGCGCTGGCTAGTCTGGCGGCGGCGGATAAACGCGGGCAGGTTCTCCAAGTGGGTAACATCACGGTGATCAACGATTGTTACAATTCGAATCCGAAGGCTCTGGAAGCGATGGTGGACGCACTGGCCACAATGCCGGCGCAGCGGCGCATTGTGGTCGCGGGCGAGATGCTGGAACTGGGGCTGGCGGGCGAAGAGATGCATCGGCAGGCTGGGGAGCATATCGCGGGGAAAAAAATTGACATTCTGGTTGGCGTGCGCGGGCTGGCGCAGGCGATGGTCGAGAGCGCGAGGCAGGCGGGAACATGGGCAGAGTTCGTGGCAGCGCCTGAGGAAGCCGGGGAATGGCTGGCACGCGAGACGCGGGATGGAGACGTAGTTTTGTTGAAGGCGTCGCGCGGCGTCAAGCTGGAGAGGGCGATGGAAGTCTGGAAGACGCGGCGCGACGGCAGGAATTGAGACTATCGGGGGACGGAGGCTGATTGCTCTACTGGCTGTTGTTCCTGAAGCTGCAGCATTATTTTCCGCCGTTCCGCATCTTCCGCTACCTGACGTTCCGCACTGCGTTCGCCAGTCTTACCGCACTGTTTACCGCGCTCATCGTGGGTCCGCTGGTGATCGGGCGGCTGCGGGACTTCCAGATTGGACAATACATTCGCGAGGAAGGACCGAAGGCTCATCAGAAAAAAGCCGGCACGCCGACCATGGGCGGGTTGCTGATCGCGATCGCCATCGTGGTGCCGACGCTGCTGTGGGCGGACTTGAGCAACCGGTTCGTGTGGATTGCAGTGTTTGCCACCTGCGCGTTTGCTGCGATTGGATTTACCGACGACTACACCAAGGTGGCGCACCGCCGGAATCTTGGGCTGACCGGGCGGGCAAAGCTGGGGCTGCAGATTGCGACCAGCGTTGTGATCGCAGTGATGCTGATTGCAATGCAGACCTACGGGATGTATTCGACCAAGCTGATTGTGCCTTTCTTGAAGCAGTTTCATCCGGATCTGGTAGTGCAGAGCCTGGAACGTTTTCCGCATCTTTGGCCGCTGGCGTTTTTGCCCTTCATAGCGTTCGTGGCCTTCGTGATTGTGGGAGCGAGTAATGCGGTGAATCTAACGGACGGCCTGGATGGGTTGGCGATTGGCTGTACGGTGATCGCGGCCGGAGCACTTGCGGTGCTGACGTATGTGAGCGGGCACGCGACTTTTGCGACTTATCTGGAAATTCCGCGAATGCCGCAGGTGGGCGAGCTGACGATTTTCTGCGGGGCGATGGTGGGATCAGCGATCGGATTCCTGTGGTACAACGCTCATCCTGCGGAAGTGTTCATGGGCGATGTCGGATCACTGGCTCTGGGCGGGGCGATTGGGACGGTCGCGGTGATCATCAAGCAGGAACTGCTGCTGCCGTTTATTGGCGGAGTGTTCGTGATCGAGGCGGTGTCGGTGATCTTGCAGGTGGGATCTTACAAGTTACGCAAGAAGCGGATTTTCAAGATGGCGCCGCTGCATCATCATTTCGAGTTGATGGGATGGTCGGAGTCGAAGATTATTGTGCGGTTCTGGATCGCGTCGCTGGTGTTCGCGCTGTTTGCGCTGACCACTTTGAAGTTAAGATAAAAACGATTCACCACAGAGTCACAGAGACACAGAGAAAACCAAGACAAAGAAAAAAACTCCCAGGAGACACCAAACTATAACCCCGCGAAGACAAGACATGGTGTTGGTTTTCTCCGTGTCTCTGTGACTCTGTGGTGAAATGAATTTGATGGACCTTAATAACAAACGCGTGCTGGTGGTGGGGCTGGGTAAATCCGGGGTGGCTTCGGCGCTTTTTTTGAAGGCGCATGGGGCGCGGGTTACCGTGTCCGATACCAAGAGTGGAGATGAACTGCGGAACGAGATTCCGGTGCTGCTCGATCATGGAATTACGGTGGAGACCGGCGGGCACGGGGAGCGCACGTTTCGCGGGCAGGATTTGATTGTGGTGAGCCCCAGCGTTCCGGTGGATGCGCCGCTGCTCGTTCAGGCACGGGCCATGGGCGAGGCGGTGATAGGTGAGATTGAACTGGCGGCGCAGTTTCTGCCGGGACCGATTGTTGCTATCACCGGGTCGAACGGCAAGACTACGACGACCACGCTTGCGGGCGAGATTATGACTGCCGGCGGGCTGCCGACGCTGGTTGGTGGGAACATTGGGACTCCGGCGATTTCGCTGGCGGAGCGAGCGAAGCCGGAGAGCGTGATTGTGCTGGAAGTGTCGAGCTTTCAACTGGAAACCATTCAGACGTTTCGTCCAAAGGTTGCGGTGGTGTTGAATGTTACGCCCGATCATCTGGACCGGCACCGGACGTTTGAGGCTTACGTGGATGCGAAGGCACGTATCTTTGAAAATCAGCAGGGCGACGACTTTGCCGTGCTTAATGAGGACGATCCGACTTGCGTGGCCATGGCGGCGCGGACTCGAGCGCAAGTGTTCTGGTTCAGCCGGCTGAAAGAAGTGAAGCAGGGAGCGTGGGTACGCGACGGGAACATCTTGTTTCGTGATGGCCGTGGACAACGCGAGGTCATGCTGGTCTCCGAGATTCCGCTGAAGGGGGCGCACAATCTGGAGAACGTACTGGCGTCGGTGTGCGCGGGCGCGCTGATGGGATGCGCGCCGGAGAAAATCCGGCAGGCGGTGCGCGACTTCAAGGCGGTCGAGCACCGGTTGGAGTTTGTGGCGACGATCCGCGGCGTGGACTATTACAACGATTCGAAGGCGACGAACGTGGATGCGACCATGAAGGCGCTGGAGTCGTTTCCGGCGAACATCCACCTTATTCTCGGCGGCAAGGACAAGGGCAGCGACTACACCGTGCTCAACGACCTGCTGCGGCAGCGGGTGAAGCGTGTGTACACGATAGGGGCGGCAGCGGGGAAGATTGAGTCACAGATTAAAGGTGTCGAAGTCGTGCACGCGGAGACGCTGGAGAACGCGCTGCGCAAGGCGAATGCCGTGGCGCAGGCGGGTGACGTGGTGTTGCTGGCTCCGGCTTGCGCGAGCTTTGATCAGTTCAAGAATTATGAGCAGCGGGGGCGGGTTTTCAAAGAGATTGTGCGGGGGCTGAGCTGAAGTCCGTTTCACCACAGAGACGCGGAGGCACAGAGAAGACGCGAAAGCCGCGGTTGTGGAGACTCCTTTTGAGGCCGGCGGTCGTGCGAGTCGCTAGGGATCCTTCGACTTCGCAAGTGCTTCGCGTTCGCGAAGCACTTGCTGCGCTCAGGATGACACCGCTACCTGAGTGCCAGTTGTAGGTCGTCTCAATCCGCGCCCGAACCAAGACAATCAACAACCAAGCTCAACAATCAGCAATTCCTTCTCCGTGTCTCCGCGACTCCGTGGTGAAATGAACTTCCCATGGCAAAGCGGGTGAGTGTTGATCGCTGGCTGTTTACTGTGACCATGCTGCTGGTGTTTGTGGGGCTGGTAATGGTGTTTTCGGCGTCGGCGGTGATGGCGCGGGAGAGGTTTGGGTCGCCGTATGCGTTTTTGTTGAAGCAGTTGGTCTGGGCGGCGGCGGGCCTGGTGGCGATGGTGGTGGCGATGCGGGTGGACTACCGGCGCTACAGGCATCCGGCGCTGGTGTTTTCGCTGCTGGGGTTGACTACGCTGCTGCTCATCTCCGTGTTCTTTCTTGACCGTTCGCACAATACGCATCGCTGGATTCACGCGGGCGGGTTTTCGTTTCAGCCTTCCGAACTGGCCAAGCCGGTGCTGATTCTGTTTCTCGCTTATTTTCTGGAAGGGCGCGCGAAGACGATGCCGAGTTCCATCGATGACTGGCGCAATACACTCGTGCCGGCTGCGGCACCCGTGCTGGTGCTGCTCGGGCTGATTGTGCTGGAGCCAGACTTGGGCACGGCTATTGCCTGTGCCGGGATTGCAGCATGCATCCTCTATGTGGCGGGGATGCGGCTGCGGTATTTCGCATACGCGTTTGGGGCGGCGCTGGTGCCGCTGTATTTTCTGATTTTTCATGTGAGTTTTCGGCGTGACCGCATTCTGGCTTTTCTGAATCCCTATGCAGAGCGGCAGAAGGCTGGGTTTCATCTGATTCAATCGCTGATTGCGGTGGGCACCGGCGGCGTAACCGGCACAGGATTGATGGAAGGCAAGCAGAAATTGTTTTATCTGCCGGAGCCGCACACCGACTTTATCTTTGCCGTGACCGCGGAAGAGTTGGGGCTGGTGGGAGCGATGTTTGTGGTGACCCTGTTTGCCATCTTTCTGTGGCGCGGGATGCGAGCTTCGTGGCGGACGGAAGACGTTTTCGGGCGATACCTGGCGGTGGGAATTACAAGCATGGTGGTTCTGCAGGCGTTCATCAATATCAGCGTGGTGCTAGGCATGATGCCGACCAAGGGAATTCCGCTGCCGCTGGTGTCGTATGGGGGATCGTCACTGTTTGTGACGCTGGCTTGTGTGGGCGTGCTGCTGAATATTACGAAGCAGGCGGAGTGAAAAGTCGCCACGGATTTGCACTGATCTTCACGGATTTTTGAAGTATTTTGCTTGATCCGTGTGAATCCGCGTAGGTCCGTGGCTAATTGTTGATCTGGTTTATAGTCACTTGATGCGGGCCATTCTGGCGGGCGGCGGGACGGGCGGGCATGTGATCCCGGCGCTGGCTATCGCCAACGAACTCAAAAAAAGTTATGGGGCCGAGGTGCTGTTCATTGGGACGGCGCGCGGGATCGAGAACCGGCTGGTGCCGGCGGCGGGATATCCGCTGCAACTGGTGCGCGTGGGGGCGCTGAAGAATGTCAGCTTGATGACGCGGGCGAAGACGGCTTTTGATTTGCCTCGGGCGGTCTGGGATGCGAGCCGCATGTTGAATCAGTTTGCGCCGGACGTTGTGATTGGCGTCGGCGGGTACGCGTCGGGTCCGGCAATGCTGGCGGCGGTGGTGAAGCATATTCCGACACTGGCACTTGAGCCGAATGTGGTGCCGGGATTTGCGAACCGCGTGGTGGCGCGGTTTGTGTCCGGTGCGGCGGTGCATTTTGAGGAGACGGCGAAATATTTTCGCCACGCGGAAGTGACGGGCGTGCCGGTGCGGCAGGCGTTCTTTGAGATTCCGGCCAAACCTGCTGGGACTCCTACTCTGCTGGTGTTTGGGGGAAGCCAGGGGGCGCACGCGATCAATGAGGCGATGATCCGGTGCTTGCCGGAGTTGCGGCGGCAGGCGTCGGGGATTCACATCATTCATCAGACGGGCGAGCGTGACTATAATGACGCGCTGGCGGCGTATAAATCTCTGGGAGAGTCGGCTGAGGTTTTCAAGTTCATTGAAGATATGCCGGCGGCATTTTCGCGGGCGGATTTAGTGGTGTGCCGGTCGGGCGCGAGCACCGTGGCGGAAATTACGGCAGCTGGGAAGCCTGCGATTTTTGTGCCGTTTCCACGGGCAGCGGACGATCATCAGCGGGTGAATGCGGAGGCGCTGGCGCGGTCGGGAGCGGCGGTGGTTGTCGAAGAGTCGAAACTGGAGGGGGTTTGGCTGGCGGAGACGATTGCGGCTTTGCTCGGCGATACGCGTCGGTTGCAGGTGATGAGTGAGGCGGCGCGAGGGTTGGCGCATCCCAACGCGGCACGGGATATTGCGGCCTTAGCGGCACGGGTGGCGGGGATAGAAGAAAATTAGCTACGGATTTGCACAGATTCTCACGGATAGCTCTTTCTTGATCCTATTGTCTTCAGGTTTTTATCCGTGAAAATCCGTGTAATCCGTGGCCAAGATTTTTGACTTATGTTTGCCAAGATTCAGCAGATTCATTTCGTGGGCATTGGCGGGATCGGCATGAGCGGGATTGCCGAGGTGCTGCTGAATCTCGGCTACAAGGTTTCGGGGTCGGATCTGCGAAGCTCTGCAGTCACGCAGCGGCTCGCCGGTCTGGGCGCTGCTGTCTTTGAGGGACATCGCGAAGAGAATATTGCCGGGGCTGAAGTGGTGGTGACGAGTTCAGCGATTGCGGCGGAGAATCCTGAGGTGCTCGAGGCGCACAAGCTGCATGTGCCGGTGATTCAGCGGGCCGAAATGCTGGCGGAGTTGATGCGGTTGAAGTATGGCATCGCCATCGCCGGCATGCACGGCAAGACGACTACCACCTCGATGGTCGCGGCGGTGCTGGCCGGAGGTGGGCTTGATCCTACCGTGGTTGTGGGCGGGCGCGTGGATGCGATGGGATCGAATGCGCGGCTCGGGAAGTCGCAGTATCTGGTGGCCGAAGCGGATGAGAGCGACCGGTCGTTTCTGAAGCTCTCTCCGATTCTTTCGGTCGTGACCAACATCGACCGCGAGCACATGGATTGCTATCGCAACATGCGGGACGTGAAGAAGACGTTTCTTGAGTTCATGGACCGGGTGCCGTTCTACGGGATGGTGGTGGTGTGCAATGACGATCCCATGCTGCGGCGGTTGCTGCCGCAGGCGCAGCGGCGCACGGTGACCTATGGCACGAAGCGCGGGTCGGATTTTCTGATCAAGTTGGAAACAGGTTCTGCGCCGGCGGTTCGTGGCAAGGATGGGCCGTTGAGCCGCTTTCACGTCAGCTACCGCAAGAAGGATCTGGGCGAGTTCACGCTGCATGTGCCAGGAGTCTACAACATTTTGAATGCGACGGCGGCGATTGCGGTGGGGGTGGGGCTGGATGTTGGAGTGGAGGCGATGCGCGCCGCGCTCGACCAGTTCCGCGGAGTTGACCGGCGGTTCCAGCTGCGCGGGCGGGCGGCGGGAGTGAGCGTGATTGACGATTACGGGCACCATCCCACCGAGATCAAGGCAACGCTGGCGGCGGCGCGACAGTGTGGGTTCCGAAAGGTTCACGTGGTATTCCAGCCGCACCGTTACACTCGCACGCGAGATTTGATAGAAGACTTCGCCACGGCGTTTGGCGACGCGGACTCGCTGTTTGTGCTCGATATTTATGCGGCGAGTGAGAAGCCGATCGAGGGCATCAGCGGGGACGCGTTGGCGCGGACGATCCGCGAGAAGGGTGGACGCAACGCCGAGTATGTGGGTTCGTTCGCGGAGGCGGTGAGTGCGGCTGCGGCTGCGGCGCAGGAGGGGGATATGATTCTTACGCTGGGGGCGGGAAGTGTTTCGCAGCTGGGGCCGATGACTCTGGAGCGGCTGAAGGAAAGAGCTATTGCGACCGGGAGTTGAATCGGCCAGATACTTTGTCCCTGGCTCAACGCGCCAATTTCGCCGTAACTCTCAACCGCCAGGCTGTACAATGCAATATGAGCATGTGTATGTGTATGCTCATGTGTGATTAGAGGATTGCAATGAAAACTGCACGACTGCAAGTGCTGACCACCCCGTCGTTTCGGGACCGACTGCGGAAAGAGGCGAAAAAAGCCGGTGTTAGCGTGGCAGAGTTAGTGCGCACCCGTTGCGAAGGCGCGTCTGCGGAAGAGGAACAGTTAGTTGCCGAGCTTGCCGCGCAACTTCGCAAGGAGGTGCGAAAGGCACAGTCGTCTTTGAGAAGCAGCTTGGCGGAAGCCAACGCAATGCTTGAGGAATTGAGAACGCGACGGGAACGCCGCAGATCGGCGGAGCATGCGTGAGCCTTCTCGCTCAAACCGTAGAGGCGATCAAGGATGCGACGAGACTGGCCGACGACGTGCGCCGCGCGAGCGACACGCTTAAGAATCTCACAGAGCAGGTACGCGACCACGACCGCCGGATTACCCGCCTCGAGGCCCAATGGGAGACCGCCGCCCTGCTGTCGCGAAGGCGCTTGGAATGAAGCAATAAGGACGGCAGAACGGGCGCTCGAGCCTATTGGAACTTAGCAGCCGCTGCCTCCGTATCTTCCATTGCTAACGGATTTGGGTGGGCTTCGTCTATTTTGCTAAGTGGGAGATATGGCGATGAAAACTTCACAGGCTTGGGGATGGCTGGCGGCAGGGGTGCTGGCCCTGGGATTGAATGGCTTTTATCAGGACGGGGGCGCGGTTTGGGCGCACCGGGCGGTGGACGGCCTTGTCGACCGCGTCGGCGAGCGGTCGGGGGCTTTGGTGAATCTGGTTTCGCAGCGGGTTGACCGGTTTGTGGAAAGCGCCAACGTGGTAGCGGCGCGGGACGAGACTTCGTCCTGCCGATTGGCTACGGCGGTGGCGCGGTTCCGGACCAACGTTGCCAGGACCGAGACCGGAATGGCCCATTTTGAGGCAATGTCGGCCCGGCAAGAAGCTGCGCTGGCCCGGGTGGAAGCGAATCGGGCGCGGATTGAAGCGCAAGTTGCCCGCGTCCGGTTTATGCCTGCCGGCTTCAAGGTGGAAAGGATTCCCGCCGTTTGTCCTCGCGTGCAGGTGAGAATTCCCTACATGAGTATTCCGCGGCCTATGGTGAAGATTCCGGTGCCGGAAGTGCATGTCGAGGCGCCGGGTGCTGGGCCGGTTTAGATCTTCTTATCCAAGATTTCTTTCCCCTGAGAAGCGGACGCGGAGAAACTGCTGCGTCCGCTTTTTTGTCTATGCCGAGCGTTGTGATGGGCAGCGGCCGGGCTTCGCCAAGGCCGGGCGGGCGAAGGGGCCCATCCCCACACGTTTCGTCCCTTCCTCAACTTCCTCCCGATGATGTCCAATGCGATTCCTGGCTGTGAAAAAGAACCAACATTTTGTCTATCTCAATTGACGAAATGAAGTTATAGTTTGAAGGCTCAGCGATTCACTTGCGACAACTGACCTGAACTGATGGCGCGGAAATCGGGGCCCACCATCTTGCAGGAAGAGTTGTACCCACCCAGCGCTGAAGCTGCGCGCCAGGGTCTCCATGATTTGGAGATGGATGACGCGCGCCTGCTTGACCTGGCCGTGGACGAGGAATCTCCGTTCCTGCGCGGGCAAAAGCGCGTCTCCGCCCGCCGAAGTTCTCTCCCGAAGAAAACTGCAAGCCGTTTGTTATGGGCGGTCGTGGCGGCCGCGCTGTGTTGCATGGCAGTGCTGGCTGCGGCCGGACTGTATCACTATGGCGAGCACTCATGGCGCTTCCGCGTGGAATCGAGCGACAACATTGCAGTCACGGGCATGCAGAACGTGAGCAAGGCCCAGATCATGGAGGTGATGGGCGCCGACATCGGCCGCAACATCTTTTTCATTCCGCTGGCGCAGCAGAAGGCGCAACTGGAACAGATTCCGTGGGTGGAATCGGCCAGCGTGATGCGCTTTGTTCCCAACCGCCTGAAGGTGGAAATTCAGGAGCGCACGCCGGTCGCGTTCGCCCGCGTGGGGCCGCGCATGTCGTTGATCGACGCGGGTGGGACGCTGATGGAGTTGTCCCCCAGGCACCGGTATTCCTTCCCCGTGATTCTGGGAATGAACCCGGGCGAGCCGCTTTCGACCCGGGCGCCGCGGATGAAGGCTTACAGCGAGATGGTGCGGGAACTGGATTCGGGCGGGGCGCGTTATTCGCAGGATCTGAGTGAAGTGGATCTTTCCGACCTCGAAGATGTGAAGGTGCGGGTGAACGATCCGGCGGGGGATGTGCTGGTGCATCTGGGATCGTCAGACTATTTGCGGCGCTTCAAGATTTATGTAAGCCACGCCCAGGGTTGGCGGCAGCAGTTTCAAAAGCTGGAGTCGGTGGATCTGCGCTATGACAACCAGATCATCGTGAATCCGGACATGCAGCGGACAGCGAAGCAGGCTGCGTTGAGCCCAGCCGTTGCGAGAGCGGCGGCAGCGGCGGGAGTGAAGCCGGCGGCGCTGGTTACTCGTGTGGGGCCGCACGATCGTGCGGTGCCGAAGCCTGCGTTCGAATTGACGGAGAAGAAACTTGATCCCAAGGCCGCGGCCGGCGGGACGAAGAAGGCCAGGGTCAAGAAGGCCGCGCCTAAGGGGAAAGCTGCTGCCGGGGTGAAGAAGACCACGTTAACCAGGAAGCCCGGAACATCGACGCCGGCGAAGAACATTGCGGCCGACGCGAAGCAACCTCCAAAACCATCTCCGAAGCCAACGACAAGGCCTTCCGGCAGCGGCGGACAGAAACCGAGTGCGGCGGTGGCTAAGAGTCAGACCGGTCAGGAGCCAGCGCGGTGAGAGTTCGAGTTCATAACAGTGCAGAGGTATTTATAAGGCATGGCTAATCAGCAGGGGAACTTTCTGACGGCAATCGATGTGGGCAGCGCCAAGACGTGTGCGCTCATGGTGGAGGTCAGCGATAGCGGCCTGCGCTATCGCGGACACGGTGTGGCCGAGTCGCGGGGGTCGCGCAAGGGCGTAATCGTGGAACTGGACAAAGCAATTGCGGCCATTCAGAAGGCGGTGGAAGCGGCCGAGGATGTGGCGGGCGCGGCGGTCGAGCACGCCATCGTCGGCATCGGCGGAGCGCACGTGCGCGGCGTGAACAGCCATGGCGGCATCAGCCTGGGAACGCGTCCGCGGGAGATTGGCCGGGACGAGATCAAGCAGGCGGTGGAGCGGGCGCGGGCGATTCCGCTGCCGGCGGATCGCGAGCTGCTGCATCTGCTGCCGCAGGAATTCATTCTGGACGACCAAGCCGGCGTGCACGATCCGCTGGGCATGATGGCGGCCCGGCTTGAGGTTAGAGTGCATCTGGTCACGGCTGCCACGAGCGCGACGCAGAACGTGATTTCAGCGGTGAATCGTGCGGGCGTCCATGTCGATGACACCGTGTTTGAGCCTTTGGCCGCGGCCGATTCTGTGCTGCGGGCCGATGAACGAGAGCTGGGAGTCTGTTTGGCGGACATCGGAGCCGGATCGACGGAGCTGATCGTTTTCTTGCAGGGCGCCGTGGCTTATACGGGAGTGATTCCGGTGGGTGGCGACCACTTCACCAGCGACTTGTCGGTGGGTATGTGCACACCGCTGGCGGAGGCGGAAAAAATTAAGAAGGTATACGGCAACGCCATCGTCACGTTGATTCCGGAAGGGAATGAAGTGGAGGTGCCGTCGGTGGGTGACCGGCCTTCGCGTTTGCTGCCGCAGCGGTTGGTGGCGGAAATTCTCGAGCCCCGGGCCCGCGAGCTGTTTGAAATGATGCGCGAGACTTTGCGGCAAAGCGGCCGGTTTGATGCGTGTCTGGCTGGAATCGTGCTGAGCGGGGGGGGATCGCGGCTGCCGGGAATTTTTGATGTGGCCGAGTCCGTGCTGCGCAAGCCGGTGCGGCTGTCCTGGCCTACGCCTCTCGCGAAAATGCCGGCTACGCTGGCCGAGCCGGAGTTTGCCACGTTGCTCGGCATGGTGCATTACGGACAGCGGGCGCGGGTGGCGCGCGGTTTTCAGGGGGACCGGTGGGGATCGAGATTGAAGGCAATGCTTGTGGGATAAAAACAGTGTTCAGTGATCAGTGGCCAGTGGTTAGTGACCCCAGTTACAAACGGGGGTCAAAGGTTTTACTGGCCACCGGCCACTGACAACTTCTTTACAGTCGGTACATGGCGGGAGACGAAATTCACACAATGGTGGACAAAATGAAAAAAGATTCGAGCATTCGCATCAGCTTTAATGAAGAGCCGCTCAACGATGCCAAGATCAAGGTCATCGGCGTGGGCGGCGGCGGCGGCAATGCAGTCAACCGCATGATCGATGCCGGAGTGGAAGGCATCGAGTTCATCGTCGCCAACACCGACTTACAGGCGCTGCGCATGTCACGGGCGCCGGTGAAGCTGCAGCTAGGTGTTAAACTCACGAACGGACTGGGCGCGGGCGCGAATCCGGAAGTGGGGCGCAAGGCGGCGCTCGAAGACTCCGACAAAATCATCGAGGCGCTCGAAGGCGCCGACATGGTATTCGTAACCACCGGCCTGGGTGGCGGCACGGGCACGGGTGCGGCTCCGATCATCGCATCGCTGGCCTGCGAAATGGGAGCGCTCACCGTTGCCGTGGTCACCAAGCCGTTTTCGTTTGAAGGCAAACGGCGGATGACGCAGGCCGAAAAGGGCATCGCCGAATTGATGGAGTCTGTGGACACGACCATCGTGATTCCCAATGAAAAGCTGCTGGCGGTGGCGGAGAATGCCGGATTCTTCGAATCGTTCCGCATTGCCGACGACATTCTGCGGCAAGGCGTCCAGGGAATTTCCGACATCATCACGATACCGGGCATCATCAACCGCGACTTCGCCGACGTGAAGACGATCATGGCCCGCATGGGCTATGCGGTGATGGGCACGGCGACGGCGAGCGGCCAGAATCGCGCCTCGGAAGCGGCGCGGCGGGCCATTGCATCGCCGTTGCTCGAGGCCGGCGCGATCGACGGAGCGCGCGGCATTCTGATCAACATCACGGGATCGGCTTCGCTGAAGCTGGCTGAGGTACAGCAGGCCTGCACCATTATCCAGAGCGCGGCGCATGAAGATGCCAATATCATTTTCGGGGCGGTGATGGATGAGAAGATGAAGGACGCGGTGAAGATTACGGTGATCGCTACTGGTTTCCGCGAGGTGAGCCGGACGCACCAGCGGCCGGCGGAAGCGCGTCACTCGTTCGCGGCATCGCATGACGATGCCATGGGTTTCCCTAACGCGGATTTTCCCGATCCCGTGGGTCCGGCGCCCACGCCAGCGCAGTTTCCTGAGCCATATCGTGAGTCGACGTCCGACTTGATGATGGAAGAGCCGAGAATGGCTCAGCCGTCGCCGGTGTCGCACGCCGGCGGCGAAGTGATCTCGCTTGACACTATGCGCAGCGCGATGGTGGCGAACTTCGAGCAGGACGACCTGGATGTTCCGGCATTTCTGCGCAAGCGCGGTGACGTCATGTGAAGGGCGAAGCGGAGGTTGCAAGGTGCAAGATTCGAGCCTAGAAGTGCAAGGTCTCGTGCCGGGGCCGAAGGACAAAAAGGAAAAGGTTTGCGCAGCCGCAGTATCTTTTCAGTAACGAGGTAACGTGTTACTGAGGGCTCTGGCACGAAGGTAATTCCCGTTTAAGTACTTGTTCCATAATGGTTTAGATCAAAATTAATGTTTTATCCGATGGAAACTTTGTTATTGCCTGAAACGGCCTAACTCCCGTAATATCGCGGAGTTGAGCGAAGTTACCGGTCAAGGTCGGCGGCTGGCAAGGTTCGTGCATCGAATAGGTGGAAGTCCGGGGGATCAGGAACCCGGAGGTCAGATTTCCAACGGTCAACGATTAACGAGCAACGATTAACTATCAGGGGAACGAACGCAAGATGTCCAAGTTGGGAACGCGCTGTCTTCGTCTGGTGGTGATGGTGGGCGGGCTGTGTTTGGCGCCGGCAATGTGGGCGGCGCACGTCAACCCGCGCGCGCTGAATACCAGCAAACCGAAATCCACGAAACTAAGTGAGAGCCAGCGGACCCGGCACCGCATGCGCCATCTGGCGCGCAGCACGAACGGCCACAGCGCGAGCCTGACGCGGGCCTCGGTGGGCGGTTCCCGGCACCGCTATCACGAGCGCTTCTTTGTGAGTTCGTTCGCTGAAGGGATCACGGGCGGCGATGTCGTCGAGGGCGAAGACCCGGTTGTGCGGCAAGCGGCGATTGATGCCCTAGGCAACATGAATGGCACGGTGGTGGCAATCGAGCCGACCAGCGGACGCGTGCTGGCGATGGTGAATCAGAAGCTGGCGCTGGCGAGCGGCGCGCAACCTTGCTCGACTATCAAACTTTCCGTGGCTCTGGCCGCGCTGAACGAGGGCTTGGTCTCGAAGGAAACTGAAGTCCCGCTCGGGCGCCGCAGCCGCATGAACCTCACCGAAGCTCTGGCTCACTCCAACAATGCATATTTCGAGGCGCTGGGACGCCAGCTGGGATTTGAAAAGGTCGCTTATTACGCCCATCAGTATGGCTTGGGCGAGTTGGCTGGATATGACATCGCGGGCGAGCAGTCGGGGACTTATCCCGATGAAGTAATTCCGCAGAAGCTGGGCGGTGTGGGCAAGATGTGTTCCTACGGTGAAGGTATTTCCATGACTCCGTTGCAGCTGGGAGCCATGGTTTCGGCCATCGCCAACGGGGGCACGCTTTATTACCTGCAGCATCCGACAACACCAGAGGAGATCACGAATTTCCAGCCGCGCATCAAGCGGCAACTCGATATCGCTCCGCTGATCCCGGAAATCTCCGTGGGCATGGCGGGAGCGGTGCAATACGGCACAGCCCGCCGGCTAGGGCTCAACTTTAGCGAGGAAGAGATCCTGGGCAAGACCGGGACATGTTCCCACGCCGGCACTCGCTTCGGCTGGTTCGCTTCCTACGCGAATACCAGCAGCGGGCGCATTGTGGTGGTGGTTTTCCTGCAGGGCGGGCGGCCCACGTTCGGTCCGAAGGCGGCCGAGATTGCCGGGCTGATGTACCGGAATCTCTACGACCACAACTTTTTCATCGCTGGCGCCCCAAGGCCAGCGGACACCGCCGTATCCAGCCCCGCAAGCACGACGCCGTAGTCCTAACGAACGCAATCCTAATCTCAATTCTGACAAAGCCTCTCGGCAGAGAGGCTTTTGTTTTGCCACATAAGTCTTCACCCTTCTCGACCAGACAGTCGCGAGGGTTCCGGAGGTTGACGGCGATCGCGAGGGCGGGGGTCAGGAGTTCAGCAAAACTTAGCGTTTTCTCACACGGGAATGGGGAATGCTGCCGATATGTAGCGTAGAGACTCAGCAGGAGTGTGGGCGGTGGAATTCGGTTTCTGGCTTGTCTCGCGCGTTCCGGTAAAAGTTGAGAGCGGAGAGCCGTGGGCCAGGCGATGAATTTGATGACGATACTAAACGGCAGCTACGACTACCGGCTGGTGGCGCTGTTCGTCGTGCTGGTGGCTCTTGCTTCGTACGCTGCGCTGGATCTAGCGGGACGGTTCACTGGCCTGCGGACCGGCGATCTCAACACACCCCGGGAGTCTGAATTGTATTTCCAGACCATGGCGGAAGCAATTCCTGAGATTATCTGGACCGCCGGCCCCGACGGTGCGGACGACTACTTCAACCAGAAGTGCTTTGATTACACCGGGCTGACGCTCGAGCAGTTGCGCGGCACAGGATGGACGGTGATCGTCCATCCCGATGACTTAGGCTTGTGCGTGGAGAAGTGGGAGAGCGCACTGCGTACCGGCGATCCCTACGACGTGGAGTATCGCCTGCGAGGGAAAGATGGAGCCTACCGCTGGTTCTTGTGCCGCGGCAATCCCATCCGCAACCCTGAGGGAGAGATCGTCAAATGGTTCGGAACATGTACCGACATCGAGAGTCAGAAACAGAATCAGCAGATTCTGCAAGAGCAGATTCTGGAACGGACTATGGAATTGGCCGACACCAACACCCGGTTGCAGGAGGAAATGGTAGAGAAAGACTTCGCGCGCAACCAGCTTGACCAGCAGAACGAGAGCATGATGAGGGAACTTGAAAAACGCTCGGAGCGGGCGACCCTGCTGGCCAAGATGGGCGAACTGCTGCAGAGTTGCATCAGTCGAGACGAAGTGATCGCTGCCGCCCTTGGGTTTGCGCCCAGGATATTTCCCGCCGCCCGGGGTGCCGTGGAGCTGCTGAATGTTTCTCGAAGCGTGGCCGAGGTGATTGGCTCCTGGACCGGGTGCCAGCTTCCCGCGATGGATTTTGAGCCCAGTTCCTGCTGGGCGCTGCGGACTGGGCACCCCCATCTGGTATTAGCCGGCGATTCGACGGCGCCCTGTGCCCACGCGGCGGGGGTGAAGAATACGTACTTGTGCGTTCCTATCCTGGCCCAAGGCGAAACCCTGGGCATCTTGCACTTTCAGGCTACGGATGAGGCGCCGCAACTGGAAGCGTCGGAGCTCTCGTTCAAGACGACTTTTGCAGCCCAAGTGGGATTGTCCATCGCCAATATCAGATTGCGCGAAGCTCTGCGAACCCAGTCGGTGCGGGATGCATTGACCGGGCTTTACAACCGGCGGTACCTGGAGGAGGTGTTGGAGCGCGAGGTCAGACGAGCGGCGCGAGCGGCCCAGTCTCTGGGAATCCTCATGATCGATCTGGATCATTTCAAGAGCTTCAACGACACCTATGGCCACGAGGCCGGGGATGCAGTATTGCGCGAGACCGGGTTGTCCCTGACCAAAGGCATTCGTGCGGAGGACTTTGTCTGCCGGTTCGGAGGGGAGGAATTTGTCGTAATCCTGCCGACCGCGGACCTGGAAGCTTCGCGTGCACGGGGCGAGAGGCTGCGCTCCAAAATGAGGGAACTTACTATCATGTATCAAGGTAAATCGCTTGGGATCGTGACGATTTCCGTGGGTGTGGCGGCGTTCCCTGAGCATGGTACGTCGCCTAAGGAATTGATGGCGTCGGCCGACGCCGCTTTGTATGAAGCCAAGCGCGGTGGGCGCGACCAGGTGGTGGTGGCATCGTCGCCGGTGATCGAGGAGGCGGCAATACCCGGCGCAGAAAAATCGGCGAGCGGTTGGAGTTAATGCGCAGGTCAGTTTCGCGGTCGCTGTATCCGCTGTATTCCACCAAGAACTGTCATCCCTGGCTTTGCTTGATTGCATAACGACGTTGGCTCGTCGCGAGTAGATTGGTATGCGATGAACAAGACCAAGGCTCGTGAGAGGAGCCAACGTCATGCTGATTATAGGCTGTGATTTTCATCCTGGGTTTCAGCAGGTCGCGATCTTTGACAACTTAACGGGAGAGATAGAAGAAAAGCGGTTGCAGCATTGCGAGGAAGCGGGGCAGTTTTACGGTGCGCTGGCGGGCCAGGAAGTTCTGGTGGGGATGGAGGCTTGCGGGCACTATCCGTGGTTCGAGCGGTTGCTTGGGGAGTTGGGCATCGAACTGTGGTTTGGCGATGCGGCGCGGGTGCGGGCTTCGGTGGTACGCAAGCAGAAGACGGACCGGCGGGACGCAGAGCATTTGCTGGATCTGCTGCGCCAGGATCGGTTTCCGCGGATTTGGGTGCCGAGCCTGGAGGTGCGGGATGTGCGGCAGTTGCTGGTGCATCGGCACAAGCAGGTGCAGGCGCGGACGCGGACCAAGAATCAGCTGCAGGCTATGGCGCTGAGCTGCGGGGTGCAGAAAAAGTACAAGCTGTGGACAAAGGCAGGGCGGGCGGAGTTGGAGCAGTTGCCCTTGCTACCGTACGCAGCCGAGCGGCGGAAGCGGTTGCTGGAAACGCTCGACTCGCTGGAAACAGAGATGGTCGAGTTGGACCGGCGAGTCGCAGAAGAAGCGCGGCAGCGGCCGGAAGCGGTGCGGTTGATGACGCATCCGGGAGTGGGTCCGGTGACGGCGTTGGCGATGGTGCTGACGCTGGGGCCGGCGGAGAGATTCGGATCGGGCAAGCAGGTGGGCAGCTACTTCGGTCTGATTCCGAGGGAAGATTCCAGCGGCGGAAAACAGCGGCTGGGCAAGATCAGCAAACAGGGCAGTTCGTTTCTGCGCTTTTTGCTGGTGGAAGCGGGACAGACGGCGGCGCGTTACGATCCGCAGCTGAAGCGCTTCTATCGCCGTCTGGCGGTGCGCAAGAATCGCAGCATCGCCAAGGTAGCCGTGGCTAGAAAGTTGGCCACGCGGTTGTACCTGATGTTGCGCGAAGACTGGACGTACGCGCAACTGTGTCAGGCCGTCATGCAGGTGAGCCCGAGTCATTCTGTGGCCGGCGAGTAAGGAGCCGAGCGCTTGAGTGGGTAGCCTGCCTCCCTGAAAAGTCAGGGAGTTCGAAGTGAGCAATCGTGGGTGCAAGTCCCGAAGAGATGGATGGTGGGACCTGAGGTCCCGCTGCAGGATTGAATAGAGTGACGAGCTTGGTCTGGACATCAAAAACGTTCTACGAGAGCGAAATGGCGCTGGTTTCGGCGTCCACGCCGAAGTGTCGCCACAAAACGCTTGACAGGGTGCACCGTCGTTAGAGACAGGATGACAGAGCAACGTCAAAGGCGACGGACAGGAGTGTCCGTCCCACACGGGCAAAAGCAACGTCAAAGGCGGCGGACAGGAGTGGTCGTCCCACACAAGCTAGGCCGCGACCCGCGGGAGATCCCTCGCTCCGCCTGAAGAACGGCTGCGCTCGGGATGACGCCGATGGGTGGCGGCGAGAAAGTCAAAGACAGCGGACGAGCCTCCGCTCCACACAGGCAAACCCAAAACGCTACCGACTGTGGTGCAGGGGTAGGTATCCCCTCGGCTTCGCTCGGGGCAGGCTGAGTGGGACTCGTGCCCTTCCCGGTCTTTCGCGGGCTGGGCTTGTGGAGGGGTCGAGCCAAAGTCAACACCAGGGTCCCTCGCTACGCTCGGGATGACAACCGTGCATGACAAGTCTATTTTGATTCCGGAGATTCTTCGTCTGGCACGTATCCCTCGGGATAGTCTTCGTCGATGCAGGCTTGGATGATTATTGGCGGACTTAGCGGGGGGTCTAGCAGGTGCCAGGCATCGCGGTAGGGTTCCAGGCGCATTCGCTTGGCTTTGCGGT
>Ga0210404_10000125_pt1 | contig 51750 bp, 46 predicted proteins | sample IncBWH28MmetaG_FD_155455 | JGI IMG/M metagenome (GOLD analysis project Ga0210404, IMG submission 155455) | Forest soil microbial communities from Barre Woods Harvard Forest LTER site, Petersham, Massachusetts, United States - Inc-BW-H-28-M | ecosystem: Environmental > Terrestrial > Soil >... | reverse complement strand
GGAACAACTGCCGGATTCGAGCCAGCGGCTTCGGTTTTCGCCGGGGATTCAGAGCCATTCACAGGAGCAGATCCTGGCATCGCCTGATCCGGGGATACCGTTGCATTCCCAGAAGCTGCAGACGGCGCATTCGATCCATTCGGAGCAGGGGCCGCATTTTGACCGGCTTGATTCGCAGCACCCGAAGCAGGAGAAGCACCGGCGCTCGCAGCATCCTGTTCTGGCGGGAACGCGATAGGCGGAAGTGAAGGGGGAGGGGCAGGAGTTTGTGCTGACTGGGTTTCAACGGAACTCGTCTGATTCGCTTCTTCCGGCTTCCGATGAATTCTTGCGATGAGAGGGACCGAAGCCGCCGAGGCGGGACCAAGGCGTTTCTTGTCCGAGGTTGGGTTCTCAACTGCCGGCAAGATGCTCACGATGATTTTGTTTCCGTCGCTCGCCACTCCGTAGGGCCGCTGCGATTCCAAAACCACAACGACCCGAATGGAAGATGGAGTACTTCCATTCTCCCGTTCCACTTGTACCGACTTAACACCGTTGTGATTGAACGGAACAGAACTTGGAGCGTTGCCGGGAAGAGTCCCGGGGAGGTCGAGCATCAGCCGCTCAGGTTTGCTAGCCCAGGTGACACGAGGACTGACGGACGAGGTAAGGGTCACCTCGACTCGCACGCCGCCCTTGTCCTCGAAGAGTTCGAGTTTTTGGATCGTGGCGGCTCCGCCTGCCGACTGCGCCCATGCTCCGGACGCAAGAGCCAGCAGGGCTCCAAAATATACAAATCGCTTCACTCCCTACTCCATTCCCGAGAAAAAGTAATGCAATGGTGCAAGCCGCTGTTTCTCTAGCCTCCCCCGCCATTGCGGTGGCACTGGTAACAGTTCACACTGTTGTAGACGTAACCACCGACGCCCTGATGTTGTGAATCCGTGTTCGATTTCGTGTGGCAGTTCGTGCATTGAAAGATACTGTAGTCGGTTGAATTGGTATGGCAGGTGGCACAAACGCCATTCGCTCCGCCGTGATTGGTATCAAACCAGGTGTGGTTGAAGGTCGCGCCCAGCCAGGTTGCGGTCGTGTGGCAGAGCGCACAAGTCGTGGGGAAGCCCGCAGCAACATGGTTGGGGCTATTAGTTCCCTGGTAATCCGCCTTGTGGCAGCCAAAACAATCGGTTGGCAGGGTGGTGTAATTGTTGTTTACATGACAATTCGCGCACGCGACCTTGGTGTGAGCGCCCGTCAGTGGGAAGGAAGTGTTGTTGTGGTTAAAGCTGGCCGGCGACCACGCGGCGGTGCTATGGCAGACATCACACTGCTGCGGAAAGCCCCCCGTGACATGGTTCGGATTATTCGTGTTTTGATAGTCGGTCAGATGGCAACTCACACATGCCGTACTGGTGAGGCCAAAATTTCCGTTCGTATGGCACTGGCTGCACTGCATAGTCGCGTGAAAACCAGTGAGTGGCCAGCCCGTCGCCGCGTGGTTGAATCTGGCTGAGGTCCAGTTCGTAGTGCTGTGGCACATTTCACACTGCTGGGGGAAACCTGCCGAGACGTGACTCGGGTTGTTCGTTCCCTGGTAATCCTTCAGGTGACAGCTCACGCAGGTCGTGATGCTGAGGTTGAAATTCCCGTTCACATGGCACAGCGCACATTGCACCTGCTGGTGCGCTCCGGTTAGAGGGAACGCGGTTTTCGAATGGTCGAACGACGCCGGCTGCCAGCCTGCGGTCGTGTGGCACATATTGCACTGCAGTGGAATTCCTGCGGCGAGGTGGTTCGGATTGGTCGTGCTTTGGTAGTCCTTCAGGTGGCACGAGACACAGGCCGTGGAACTCAGATTGAAATTTCCATTCGTGTGGCACTGATCACATTGCAACTTCGCGTGCCCCCCCGTGAGGGGAAAGCCCACCGCATCGTGATTGAAATTCGCGGGTTGCCAAGCTGAGGTCGTATGGCATTCCTGGCAAGTTTGGGGAATTCCGAGCGCGACGTGATTCGGATTGCTGGCCTTCTGAAAATCCAATAAATGACAGCCCACACACGCCGCCGGCGTGCCCTTGAACCTGCCGCCGGCGTGGCATGCGGTGCAGTCGAGGGTGGTGTGCACTCCGGTGAGAGCGAACCCGGTGTATTTCAGGTGATCGAATTTAGCGCCCAGCCAGGTGTTGATGCTGTGGCACTGCTCACATTGGACGGGAAAACCCGCAGTCACGTGATTGGGCTCGGTGGCTTGCTGATAGGTGCTTTGGTGACAGGAATAGCACTGAATGGAGAGCCCCTGAAATTGCCCAACTGCCTCGCTTTTATGACAGTCCGCACACTGTAATCCGGCATGTCCTCCCACAAGGGGGAAACGATTGTCGTGTTCTCTCACCCGCTGCAGAACGATGTTCCATCCTTTGACGGTATGGCACTGTGCGCAGTCAGCGCCCATTTGCCGGCGATGAATGTCGGCGTGGCAGTCGGCACAGTTCGTTCCGGTATTCGTGAACACCGGCTTGGCATGACACTGGGTACAAGCCACTCCCTGGTGCAAGCCGCGCAGCGGATATTTCGTTGTGTTGTGATCGAACTCTGGAACCGCGCGGATGGGCTTCCAGCCCGCGGATGTATGGCAGTTCTGGCACGGGATATTCAGGTTGCCATGGGGGCTTCGCGAGACGGCTGAACCAGCCGACTGCCCAAATCCTGCGCCCACCCCGAGGCAGGCCGCAGCCAGGACAAGGAGGGCCCTCGTGAATGCGCTTTGATGGACCACGCTTTGTGCGTACCCCGTTTGAACCCGGGATGCACTTCTGGTGCCAAGGAAAGCAGCCCATCTGAACCTTAGTTATGAAGCGGAAAGCAGGGGGCAAACGGCGACCTTACAGGATAAGAGTGTGTCGCTCTGACGCAGTTCGGGCGCAGGAGTGCCCCAATGTAGCGAAAACCAACAACGAATTTTGGCATCCATAAGCTCGGCATGGAGGAGAAACGGCCCTTGTTCGAAAAGTCATTCGCCCGCCTAAGGTCTTACTCGGGCTCATGTTCGTGATCGGGTGACCCGGAATTTGGCGGGTTCGGGTGGGTTGTCCCGGGTGATTTCTGATGATCGTCTTCACCACGTCCGCCGGGTGCTGCGCCAGGATTCCAACGGTTTTCGTTCTCCCGATTGTCCAACCCATGGGGCTGTTCCGGGTCCCGATTCTGCTCGACTCCGGTTGTATAGCCCGGCCGTAACATCACAGGGGCACCGTGGAGGAACCCAGCGACTTCGACCAGTCCCTCGTACACTTCCACATGCGTCTTCTGTTTCTTGTCCACATCTACGGAGAACCGCGTTCCCCGCACAGTGATCACAGCAGTGGGCGTACCCATTCGAAAAGATGGGGAATTGCCGAGTCGCTTTTGCACCTTCGCCGTAATCTTGCCGAGTAACAATTCGAGCCAGTACCCCTTCCCCTGGTTCGGCGCCTTGAGAACCACGTGACTATTGGGCTTTACCAATACCTGCGAGCCGTCCTGTAAATCCAGCAGCATGCTGCCTTTGCTGGTGTCGATCTTGCTTTCTGCGGGAAGGCTGGTTCCGTGCTGTGCTGACACCACGTCGCCCTGTGGAGAATGCACCTGTACGTCACCTTTGAGTTCTGCGATCGTGGCGGAGCCGACTGGCAACGCCGTCGGCGTGGGATTTTGCCCGTGCGCCGAAACCAAGAGGAGCAATACCGTCAACGTGCATGCCTGCCGCATGGCGGTCATCGAACCCCCTTTACCACTATCGCTGGCTCGGTCTTGGCGGGCAGGCGGATCTCGAATTGGGTGCCCGCGGGCTCGCTTTCTGCCCTGACCGACCCCCCGTGTTTTTCCGCTATGCGCTTGACGAATGCCAACCCGAGCCCCCAGCCGGTCGTGCCCTTTGCGGTGTTAGATGCACGGTAGTAGGGATCGAATAGCCGGGCGATTTCGTCCGGGGCGATCGGTTCCCCCAAATTATGCACGCTGATAATAACTTCTTCATTCTCCCTGAAACAGCGCACCCGGATATCGCTCTGGGGTTTCCCATACTTGATCGCGTTGCTGACCAGGTTCAGGATCGCACCACTGATCAGCGGCGCATCCCCCATGACTGATATATTCTCTTCGTTCTCCAGTATCAACTGCATTCCCGCAGCGTTCGCTAGCGGGTGCAGAATATCGAATACCTGTCGCACGACGGCTTCCAAATCGATGGAGGACGAGGCAACCGACTTTGCCCCGGCATCGAGACGCAAAACATCCAGATAACTGCTGATCAGGGCCAACAACCGTTTCGACTCGCGGAAGATCGTGTCGGGCGCGCCGACGCATAGCGGCGATTCCGGGTAGCTCATCATCAGCTCGGCGAACCCCTGGATAGAGGCAAGCGGCGTTCGCAATTCATGCGTAATGAACCCGAGTGCCTCCGCTCGTGCACGGTCCCGTTCCACTCTGGTGCGCAAGTTCGTCAAGGTCAGAATGGTCCCGCCCTTCGGGGACAGACGTGTGGGTGGCAAAGGGGCGACGCGGACGGAATATAGTTCCCCATCGAGTGACACTTCCCCCTCTTCAATTGACTCGCGATGCGTGAGGGGCGCGTCATCGCTCGCGATCCACTGAGTGCGCGCTTGCTCCAAACTCAATGATGCATCTGGAAAGAGGTGGTAGGCATTGGCGAAGGCGCGGTTCTTCAACAGTAGCTTGCCTTGCTCATCAAAGATTGCGACCAGGTCCTGCGTTGATTCCAGCAAGGTTTTATGAAGCTCATAGAGAGAGCCGAGTTCGGTCTGCAATTGTTGCAGGAGTTCCAGCCGCCACGTGAGGTCCTCGCCTTCGCGAGCCGTCCCATCTTTTCCGAGCAATGCCAGCCACGATCTCAACCCCAGCAACTGCTGGGTGACACTGCGTTCCACCAGCACAAAATCCGCAGTGTAGACCAGCAGGGGAGCCAGAATGACGGCGAGCATCATCGACCCTGCAGGGACAATTCGCGAACCTATAATAAAGACCAGGAGGGCCACGGCATACAAAGCTGCTGCCGTGACCGCAAATACTCCCACCGCCGCCAGTCCCCGCCAGCTTCGGAACACCGCGACCGCCAAACCGCAGGTGACGAGTAGCATCACTCCCTGCGCCCAAAGAGAAATCTCATGCAGGCTTCGTCCGGATAGGATCCCGTCCAGAATCTGTGCATGCACCTCGACGCCCGGCGTAGGAAATTCGGGATGCAGCGGCGTGTTCAAACGATCCCCAATTTCAGTCGTCCCGAAGCCTACGAGCGCCGGTCGCCCTCGTAACAGGAGCGAATCCAGCCCTTGCATCACAGTCCAAGCGGGAATCGTATCGAAACCATCCCTGCGGAATGGAATCGGCACCAGGACGGGCTTTGCGGTGAGAACGGGTCGGGTTTCATCCTGTGCGGCTAGCCCATACGAAGAGAGGAAATTGGCCGTGCGTTTCGCATCCACTCTCCGCGCAACTTCGACCGCAAACGCCCAGCGCGCGCCATCCAGGCTAAGCTCCAGGGGCGGATAACGACGGCAAACGCTGTCCTGCTCCAGCGGCGCTTGCGCGTGTCCCACGGCGGCGGCGGCCCGGGCAAATTGCGGGAGCGGCTCCATCCACTGTGGCCCGTCCCAATAAGACGCAATCTTATCTACGATGACCACTCGGCCGGACTGCAAAGCGTTCTCCAGGGCCCGGTCCGCATCAGGCGTTTGCGGTTCGGAGAGCAGAATGTCCAGCCCAACCACGCTGGCTCCGCCCTTCACCAGATTGCTCGTGAGTTTCGCAAGCAGCGTCCGCGACCATGGCCAACGCCCGTAGCGTTGCAGACTTTCGTCATCCAACGTGACCAGCACCACTTCGGATTTCTGCTTGGGCGAGGGAGATAACCGGAAGAATGTGTCGGCAAACCGCAATTCCCAGTCTCGAATGAATGGGATGGCAGAGAGCACTGCGACTGCAAAGAACAAGAGAACCGACAGCCCGAGCATCTGGACCCAACCGCGACGGTTTGGACCCTTGTTCTTCATTTGTCGCCGGTCGCCTGGAGATCAATCCCCAGTCGCAGAGCCTTACGGTAAAGAGTCTTCCTTTCAATGCCAAGCCGCCGGGCTGCCTCGGATCGATTACCACCCGTCTGTTTCAAAATCTCCAGGATGTGCTGCCGCTCCAGTTCCATCAAACGATCTGGCGCCGCTGCGACTGGCACCGCAGCTTCCTCGCCCTCCGGCGTTCTCTGTGTTTCGGCTTCCACATCCGGCAGAGTGATTTCGCCCGTGGGCGCAAAAATGGCCAGACGGTTCACCGTGTTCTCCAGCTCGCGCACGTTTCCCGGCCATCTCATCTGCTGGAGCAGCTGCACTGCAGCCGGATCGATCGTGACCCCCAATCCATTCTTCTCGTTAAATCGCCGCAAGAAATGGCGAACGAGCAGAGGAATGTCGTCCCGCCGTTCCTCAAGCGGAGGTAGATCGATCCGGACAACCGCCAAACGATAATAGAGGTCCTCGCGAAACTGATTCTGCTTCAGCAGCGACCCCATGTCCCGGTTCGAGGCGGCCAGCATGCGCACGTCGATCGGCGTGTACTTGTTTGAACCGACGCGCCGCACCTGCTGCTCCTGAATCACTCTGAGCAGCTTGACCTGGAATGAAAGTGTTGTCTCGGTGATTTCGTCGAGAAACAGCGTGCCGCCATCGCTCGCTTCCACAAGGCCAAGGTGAGCGCTGGCCGCGCCTGTGAAAGCCCCTTTCTCGTGGCCGAAAAGTTCGCTCTCCAGCAGAGTTTCGGTGAAAGACCCGCAGTTGACGGGTGTAAAGGGCCCATCCTTTCTTTTGGAATGCTGGTGAATCGCGCGCGCGACCAGTTCCTTTCCGGTGCCACTCGCGCCCGTGATCAGAACGCTTACGTTGCTGGCCGCCACCCGACCAATCGCCTTATAGACCTCGAGCATCTTGGGACTGCGCCCGATGATGGCCGAATCACTTGGTTCAGGAACGTCAGGAACAACAGGCTGCCGTTGCTGGAGCCGAAATCCATCGGCGCGCGCCGCGATTGCCCGCATCTGTTCAGCGGTGAGCGGCTTGCTCACGTAATCGACCGCACCTTCGGAGAGCGCTCTGGCCGCCGTCTCGACGCTCACGTTTGCCGTCATGATGACCGGGTACGCATTTGGCCGCAGAGCTCGAAGTCGTTGTAAAAGGTCGATTCCATTCAGGGCTCCCAGGTATACGTCCACCATGACAAGATCGACTTCGTTGTTAGCGACGTATTGCTCTGCTTCCTCTGCGCGAAGAAACGTGTGGCACCCGTGCCCCTCCGCCTCAAAAACCGCCTTGAGAAAGGTACAGGTGTTGGCTTCGTCGTCGATGACGACCACTCGCAATGGTTCCATAAGGCCGCTCACTAGCTTACTGCAACTGCCAGTATGCTACCGAGCAATTCCCATGCCACGGCGCGGGTCGGACCTGCTATGCCTTCCAGATGAGCTACTTGCCGCCGGATCCATCGGGCTCGCAGGGATCGTGGGAATTAAAAGCAAGGGGCACTAATCAAAGATAGATGGTGATGGGCGGCAGGCTTATCAACGAGAATCCCCCTCTCGGGGACGAGGAGCGTCCACTTTCTATTGCTGCCAGCCGCTTTGGGAGCGGGAACTGTTTTCAGTTCCCGCTTCCAGAGGGTTTTTCCTTGTCCGACGGCGGAGCCGGCGCCTTGATGCCTGCACCTTTGGCCACATCGTTTTCCTTGCTGTGGCGGTGTACCTGGAGGGTACGCAAGAAATGCACGAGATCCCAGGCGTCATTGGGCTGGATGACATCGGCGAACGACGGCATAGGAGTTCCGTCCACACCGGTCATGAAGATGCGGTAGAGGTCATCGTTCGTTCCTCCGCACTTGAACCGCGAATCGTCTTTGCCGTCCGCGAAGTTATAAGGACGAATGGGCTGGTCCTTGCTATCGGTCAGCGTCGCCGCGGAAGGCCCGTCTCCCCGACCCTGCTGCCCGTGACATTTCCAGCACTCCATTTTCTGGAACAGTTCTCCCCCGTGCGTAATACTCTGTGCAGTGACGGCTGGCTCCGGTGGAATCTGGATTGGGTCTCCGGGCTTCTCGCTTTGCCAACGCGGCGAGAAAGTCTTGATGTAGGCAACTAAATCTATGCGGTTTTGCGCAGGCAACGAGTCCCAATGCGGCATGTTCGAGTTCGTAAACCCGCGGGAAACGGAGTTGAAGAGATCCTGATCGGTCGGCAACGTTCCAGTGGGTGTGGAGCGGCACTTGAACGTTGCGGCGACAAAGTCTCTGGGCCTTGGATCGACCCACTGCGCATTGTCTCCATTACCGTCCCCTAAAGGGCCATGGCAGCCGACGCAGTAACGGCGGTAAAGCTTTTTGCCATTCGCCGCATGACCAGTCAGATCCCCCACGTGTGCTTCTTGTGCCCACGAAGGAAACGCAACCGCGAGTGCCAGCAACAAACTCAATCCCAAGCGCTTCGAGCCTGTATTCATAAGCAGTCCACCGTTCGAAATTAGATGCAACCACCGCCGCCACTCTCGACGGCCTATTTTTCTAGTAATCGAAGTCAAAACCAATCATCACGCTCCGATTGATCTGATCGGTCCCCGTAAGCGACGAGGTATTGCCCATCTTCGCTTGCGAGTATTCGTTATGGACCGCCAGTCCCGCCCGGCTCAGCATAATGGGATACCAGCGGTAGCCGATGGTCCACGAGTCCACATTCCCCAAGTTTGGAGTTTGTGCCAAGGTCGGATTGGCTTGGCGCGACATATGTACCAATTCATACCTTCCCGTAAAGATGAATTGCGGGTTCACCGTGTAGTGTGCCTCGACAAAACCGCCGTTCCAAGTAGGTCCGACGGCACCTGGTGGCAAGCCTCCGGGATTGTTGGCAGGGATGTTGTTCCCTAAATACACATTATCCTGCCCGTGCATGTAGAACGTTTCAACGTCGAGGTCTTTGATGAACCACCATCCGTAGGCGCCCACCCTGGAAAAGCTCCTGTTTCCTTTCGCTTCCACGGGTGCTCCGTTGCTGGTCAGGTAGAACGTCGGTGACTGGCCGAAGTAACCATACGCACCGATCCTCTGCACACCCAATCCCTTGACCGCGAATCCTTGATTTACGTTTGCGAACACGTCGTAGGTCCGCGCGGTACCGCCGGTTGCTGCGCCCGCGTTCGTGGTTGTCAATCCGGGATTGCCATCCACACTGCTCAGCAGCGCGATGGAGTAGCGGGAGTAGCTGTTCTGGTTGTGCCCAGCCAGTTCCACTCCCAGCTGGTTGTCGCCAATACCTCCGAAACCATTGCTGTCGCCCTGCGGCAAAAAGTGGTAGTTGAACCAGGCGCCACCCACGTTGGACAGGGTGAGAAAGCGCTTCTCAGAAAGGAGATTGTCCAGTTCGAACTTACCGACCTTGACGTTCAACCAGGGCGAGTTCAGCAAATTGTCAAACCGCACCCAAGCCGACTCGAAGTGGAAAGTATCTCCTTCTCCCATCGAGGGAAGAACTTGAAAGGAGATATTCTTATACAGCGTGCCCGCGGTCCAGATATCCAGACCCGACAAGTCAAAGCCGTGCGTGGTTACGCTCTGCTCGGCGCCAGTCTGGTCGATCAGAACTTTCGTCTGGTTCTCAAGATGCCACTGCGGTGTAACTCGAAACGTAATTGGAAAATATGCCGGATTCTGATAAATCGGCGAATCTTTATCGTTGCCGAGCTGGTATCCATTGTCTTTAAAGGCTAAGCCGAAATTATTCAGAATCGGCCAACCGATATGACAAGCGGAACACGGCAGCCCATATTTCCTGGCAAACGCCGGAATCGCGTATCCGGGCTGGTTGGTAAAGCTAATAAAAGATAAAAGAAATAGCGTAAGAGACACTACAGATTTCGGGAGTGGGCGGCCAGCCTTTGTCCGCCCACTTCCCCCGGGTTGATGAAGTGGCATGCCTTACCCTCCCCTTAGAGACAAAAGTCCCACAGTTGGAAATTTGACACAAGCATCCGCGTACCGAAATACAGCAGCGGGGCTTAGTGTGCTTTGAACGTGAAATCCAGGCTCTTGGTTTGACCCGCAGTGATGGTGATCTTCTGCGTCATCGTGCCCAGTTTTTCGTGCCAGGCTTCCACCGTGTAGTCTCCAGGCGGCAGGTTCGGCAGTTGGAAGCTGCCATCCTTACCTGTCACCGCGAAGTAGGGGTGCTTGAACACAGCGACATAGCTCTTCATCCACGGATGCACGTTGCACTTCACCGGGATCGCAATTTCTTCCCGAGGAAAGCTCTCTTCCATGGTTGAGCCAGCTGGTTCCGCCTTGTTCCATTCGCGATTATTTGCCGGAAGTGGGTGGATGTTGTGGGTGGTGTTGTCGCTGTTGACCATCTTCAGCTTCTGATTCGCGCGCACCGCGACAACGTGGGGCGCGTACTCGCAACCCTTCTGCTCAAACGTGACTGCCTCGGTAGGTACGTCGAAGCTTCGGTTCCCTAGACCGTCCGAAATAAACACAATCACGTTGCCCAGCGAGTTATCGCTGCCGGTCAGGAAATCCTGGGAAACCGCTGGACCGGGATGCAATTTTGCGCAGCTTGGATCGGCATTCATGCTCACCTTCGCCGGCTGAGGAAGCTGTCCTGTGAATTTCACCTTCCCCACAACCGATGCGCCGTCCGCGGATGGCGCAGGCGCATTGCCCGCTGCTGCTCCGCTTGCTGCAAACAGACTGCTACTTCCGATCGTTAAAATAGCCAGGCCTGCAATTTTTAGAAACTGCTGTTTGGTGATCATTTGAGTAAACTCCTCCAACCGCCCGGAAAATACTTCTCCGGGGCCAAGTGTGTTGCTAGTAAGCAGCTGTTTAAGGCTGCCGATTTAAGAAAAGATCTACGCCGTCAAATGCGGCTATTAGTTCTTGCTAATCGTCCTAAGTTCTGCGCTCTCCTGCGGCAGGTAATAGCCTTCCTGATATCCGTTCGAATACGCCGCACGGTAATCCTGCTGATCCAATCCCGCATTCGCCTGGTAGCCACCCGCCTTGCGGTAGTTCTCCGTCTTGCTGACCTGGAACGGTTGCGCGGCGAGACGATGGCGAGCTCCATCCATCACTCCATCGCGATAACCCGCGAGTTCCGAAGCGGACGGCTCTGACTTGCTTGCTTCCATAAGTGTCTTGTAGCTGTGCTCGTATCCAGCGATGAACGAAGCGCGATCCTGGTCGGTGCCCCAACGGCCACTGGAAAAGTGCGCCTTGCGCCCCTTCTCCACATCGATCTTTGCCAAGTAAGCGCCATCGCGATACGCCGCATCTGTCTGTTTCATGTTCGACGTTTCGCGCACACCACGGCTGGACCTCTCCATGAGCCCAACCCCCACAGAAAGAACGGCAACCAGCGCCAACAGCGATTGTTTCTTCATGACTATCTCCTCTTGCAAGAGCGGCCTTTCCTGAGAAAGTCCTGCTCTTTACCTCTCCCGCTCGAACACGCTTGCGAGCAAAGCTGGTCACCTCGACCGCGATCATTGAGGACGTAGGCCTGCGCAAGACAGGACTCTCCCCGATCGCCTAAAGCAATCTTTGCCCGTCACCCTCATCGGGGGAGGACAATTTGGCCTACACGACTCCCAAACAACGGTCGTCGTCGGCTAAAAAAGCGAGCGTTTGTTTTTCCCGAGCAGTGGCCACGCGCTTGGGTAGAGCGACGTCGCCGAACCTATTAGGAGCACTTATCCGAGGGGCCTGGGATTTATGTTTCGTGCTACTACACGGAAGTGGGGGTTTTCCGTTTTTAGGGTCTCCCTACTCAGGGTCATCCAAGAACTGCCGTGTTCTGGCCGGGGGAGATTCTTGATGCGGCTAAGTTAGCTCAACTTGCTTGAAATAGAGCCATCAAAATAGGGGACTTGCTGTAAAACTTGCTTTACACAGCACGTCGGGCGGGACCCACAAAGAGAATTTGCGTTCGGCACACTCGACGCCTCAAAACCCTTGCTGGGAGGCCGTTCTCGCCGCCTCTCCCCGAATCTCTTTCCTTGTTCTTGGAAGACGCATTTTCCGGTCTTTGGATTCAGTAGTTCTCCTCTCCGCCCAACTGCACGCCTTTTTCATCTGCAAGCCTCACAACGAACACACTAAACGAAAGCATTTTTTCGGTTGTCATGCAGCTGTCAAGACTTTGTAACCTCCAGCGAGCCATAAAAATACTGGAAGATAGGTAACCTGTTCTGCACTCTCATTTCTCTCTTGGGAAGCTTGTCATGCTAACAATGCAGCGATACAGGCTTCCGATGCCGGGGCCGACGCACCAGTACAATGTGAGGCATCGATATTCCATGACTGTACGCAGGTTCATCCTCCGATGACGCTCGCTCAATTTGTCACGAAGAATGCTTTTCGTAATCGGCGGCGCAGTGCGCTCACCGCGGTGAGCGTCGCGTTCTCACTGCTTCTCCTCACCGTGATGATGGCTGTTTGGCGGGGCTTCTATATCGATCAGGGCGCGCCCGACTCCGCGCTCCGCATCATGACCCGGCATCGCGTCTCGCTCGCGTTCTTCCTCCCTGGCTACTACCGCGACAAGATCCGCGCATTGCCTGGGGTGATGCACGTCGTGCCTATGACCTGGTTTGGCGGCAAATACAAAGACGATCGTCCCGAAAATTTCTTCGCGCAGTTTGCGACCGATCCGAGCGAATATATGAACGTCGCGGCTGACAAGATCGTTCCCCCCGAACAGATCAAAGCCTGGCAACAGGACCGCACCGGCTGTCTGGTCGACCAGGCTCTCGCGGCGAAGCACGGATGGAAAATCGGCGATCGTGTTGTGCTGCTGGGGAATATCTTTCCCGCGAACCTCGAGTTAACTATCCGGGCGATATACACGATGGATCCGCCCAACAACTCGCTCTACTTCCACGCAAAATATCTCGAGGAGTCGATCGCATGGTTCAAGGACAGGGCCGGCTTCTACTTCATACGCGTGGATTCGCCGCGTTCAGTCGCGCGAGTATCCCGCGATATCGACGACATGTTTCACAACCTGCCCGAACCCACCAAGAGCGAAAGCGAAAAAGCTTTCCAACTCGACTTCATTGCCAGCCTCGGGAACGTAAAAGCATTCATTCTTGGCATCTGCGGAGCGGTCGTTTTTACCATTCTTATCGTTTCCGCGAATACGATGGCGATGTCGATCCGGGAACGTACCCGTGAAGTGGCCGTGCTGCGCACCATCGGCTTCACGCGCCGCCGTATTCTTTCGCTCTACCTTGCCGAATCTGTCACCCTGGCTGTGCTGGGTGGAGTTGCGGGAGTACTGCTTGGCGGCGCGCTGATGTACCTGGTCGGCAAATCTCCCCTGCCCGGCTTGCCAGCATCGATGAAGGTCACGATGCCAATGGCGCTCTTGGCTCTAAGCGTGGCCGCCTTTGTTGGGTTGATGAGCGCCCTGATACCCGCATACCACGCTTCGCGTACCAACATTGTCGATGGCCTGCGGCACATCGGCTGAACCAACGTCCCGAGACTTTCGTGTGGCGCAGATCACATCGTGTTGTGATATTGGATACTGGGGTCCGTTTTTGCTTAGGTTAGAGTCATACTTAGCATTGGGTAGGCGCCACATTTGGAGACGGAATGCGCCGCCAAGCTTTACGAGGTTCCCATTCCTCTCAACGGCGCGATCTTTCACAGCAATCAATACCACGCCGAAGCCACGTGCGAGCACTGTTCTGGCGTAATTCGTCACGAATCCTGGTGCATTACCCGCAACTCGCTGGTCTACTACGCCTACCAGACGGTTATGGACCCGCAGAAACTGACTCTCGCGGACCACCTGATTCTGCACGCCCTCGGGGTCGCCTGGACCTCCAATCGCTGCGCGCGATCCTGCGCACCCGCTTAAGCTAGGCCTATTCTATTGGGCACAACGCATGTAAAAGTTTCATCTCCTTACAACTTGCAACCTCAGCTTTTGAATCTCAATTGAAGTACTTGCTTATCCGGCAAGATTGCTTCATGCTTTCACGACCGGAAACGAAGGTTGCACGCATTTTGCTCCGCAGGTTTCAATTCGCTTCGTTGAATCATTGCCTCAAGCTTGCGGCGTGGGGTTGGCTGGCTGTCGTTCTTCTCCGAGCTGAGCCGACATGGGCCGCGACTACGGTCGATGCCTCCACCCTCGAGGTCGGGTATCGCCAGATGTATAACCTCGACTTCGACTTGGCGCACCAGACCTTCGCGGCCTGGGAGCGCGCCCATCCGGAAGACCCGATGGGTCCCGTATCGAATGCCGCTGCCTACCTGTTTGCCGAATTTGATCGCATGCACATTCTGGAGTCTGAGCTTTTCGTCGATAATGCAAAGTTCCAGAAAAGAGAAAAGCTCGATCCCGATCCCAAGGTGCAGATGGCTTTCGAAGATGAGCTGCGCCACAGCCAGACGATCGCTGAGCAGATTTTGGCGCGCTTCCCGGGCGACCATGCGGCTATTTTCGCGAAGGTGATGATTGGCGGGCTGCGCGGCGACTATATGGCTTTGGTCGAAAAGCGCAACATGGCGGCCCTTAGCACGATCAAGAGTTCACGAGCACTGGCCGAAAAACTTCTCGCGCAGGATCCCTCGTATTACGACGCGTACCTCGCGGTGGGTGTGGAGAACTATCTCTTGAGCGTGAACCCGGCACCCATTCGCTGGCTGTTGCGACTCGGGGGCGCCCAGACCGACAAGGAAGAAGGCATCGCCAAGCTTCGTGTGACCGCCGCAAAAGGGCATTATCTCGCTCCCTACGCTCGCTTGTTGCTGGCGGTCGCTGCGCTCCGCGATCACGACCGCCTGCAGGCGCGCGCACTTCTAAGCAGTCTGGCAGAGGAGTTCCCGCGAAATCCCCTCTATCGCAAAGAACTGGCTCGCATCCAGCCCTAGTGTCCTCTTTTCCGCTTCATCATGTGATCAGTATTGCCCTGCCGGTTGGGGGACAATTGATTCCAGGCTTCAGAGATGTTGCATCTTCAAGACGATCCATCTCGGCGATTGGTGAACGGCTATCGGAGATTGCCGCACTCACCTCGTCCATCATGCTCTTCACGGTAAATAGGAGATCGGTTGCGTTGCTCCCAACTTGAAGGCGAGCCCACACGTATGGCCCACATCGTACGATGCGGACTTCCTGTGCGCTCAGTCTGGCTACGTAACTCGCAGTGATCCGCGCCATTTCAACCGGCCCCGAAGTGCGATCGAACACCTGCACGTCGCGCTCGAGATTCTGTGCCTGGCGCAGCCATTCATCCATTTTGCGGTCACCAACAAGGCAAGGGATGGTACGGCAGTCGACCATCTGTTCAATGGACGCAAGAACTCGGTAATTGACCCTTACACATACCGCGACATAAAGAAGCCGAGTGGCTGAGATGAAATGCACTGGGACCAGATGCAGAGCGCGCAGCAGAGGCATGGGTAGCATGTGGGAACAAGCCGGATCCGGCGCCTGCCGCAGAGAAAGCAGCGGACATGCCCACTGCACTCCGAGCGCCGTCAACACCTGCCGTTCCGTCACAAAATGCAGAGCCTGCAGCCATTCCCCAATTCTTCCCCTCCGTTCGCGGGTTTGCATCTCGAGCGCCGTCCGCAATTGGTCTTCGCTCACATACCCGTGCTCGAGCATGAGCAGGCCCAACGGCACCCGGTGGTTGGGAGGTCGATCTGGCATCGGCAGTGAAGAGACCTGATCGAAGATGGACCGCGCTTCTTTTTCAAGGCATTGTGGCGAGCACAGCCAGGCCTGCTGCATACGAATGGGAGGGAATCGCCGCCAAATCCTTGCAGTCGCGCTCACCCGGCAGTCTGCCCGAACGCAGGGAGGCGGAAAGATATGTTGCCGCACGACTCGCGTCCACCGTCTCCGCAAAGCTTGCACCATGTTCTCTCCCTAGCCGTGGTTCGAGAGAAGCTCCGTGATTCGCAGACCGTAGTTACCGTCGACCACGACCACTTCTCCGCGCGCGATCAGCTTGCCATCGAGAAGCAAATCGACAGGCTCGTGTACCTGCTGATCGAGTTCCACGACACTGCCCGTGCAAAGATCAAGAATGTCTTTCAAAAGCATGCGCCTTCCCCCAAAACGCAGGGTGACGACCAGCTCCACATCCAAAAACATTCCCAGCTTGCCGATTACAGGGTCGCCGGCGAGCGGCGTGCTGGCGTGTGCGGGAGCTATCTGCAAACTCGCGATGAGCGCCTCATTCAAGACCACCTCCACCACCGCCTGAGTAGTCAGGCTTGCCTGCACGTAGTAGGTGGCCGACGGGGTCCAGGAAGCAGACTCACCAAAAGCCACCTGGAATTGAACATCCTTCCCGCTGGTTTTCAATTGTGTGCTCACCAGCGCGGCAGCCTTCAAAAACAATGCGAGCAGCGCATCTTGACTGACGGCCTCGTCACTCCCCTCGGCCTTGCCCTCATATCTCTGTGCGAGCCGGCGTGCGTCCGCCGGTGCCAGGCGAAACGCGAGTTCCCCAGAAAGCGCGCCGCTCAAGGCTGCGGTTACCCAAAGATCGCCTTCCGATCGGGCCGAAGCATTATCGGGAATCCGCGACAGAACCTCGCAAGCCAATGGCGTACCTGGTGGCTGGCTCAGCAAATCGGCCAGATTCCTGGCCCAGGCGCGAACAAAATCCAGATGATCGAAAAGATGGGATGGCGCGGTTGCGGCACTCATGCAGGTTCCTTTCCGATTGACTTGGGTTTGGGGGAAAGGCTAATCAATCGCGCCGCGCGTTTCCGTCCATGGCGCATCACCAAAGCCTGGAACAAGGGTTGTTCGCCGACCAGCAAGGTCGCCGCGGTCTCGACGGACTGCCGAAAAACAATCAACCTGCCACGCTCCATGTTCACAAGTTCCTGCGCCTGGACCCGCAGGCCCATGACGCCCAATTCAGTCCCAAATGGGCAATTTAAGATTCGTGCCTTTACCTGTTCCTTCGATTCCGCCGGTCCTCTGGGCTTTCGGTACGCCCAATCTGCCGACATTTTTCGTAGCAACGCGGTCGAAACCGCCGCCGGCACAGCCAGGTGCAACGTTCCACGTGTTTCTGGCATGGTGATGCCGAAGGTCAGGGCCAAAGTCTTGTCATCGGGCGGCATCAGACGCAAGGCGTTCGCCGCCTGCTGACGACGATCAAAACGGAACTCGAGTCCGAGCGCCTGCCAGGCAATCCCAAGTTCGCGACAGATGATCTGCACCACGCTTTCCAGAATCTGCTCTTCAATTTCAGTCACCTCGCGCGGCTCCAGCGTGCCTTTGCCCTCTCCTCCGAGCAACAGATCGATCAGTGGAAAAGCAATCGAGAGATCAAGCTGCAGAAGGGCAGGCACGTCCATCGGCGCCAGTTTGCACGAGCACATGTAAGTGACTTCCGGCAGTCGTTTCAGATATTCGCGATAAGTAAGGTGTTCGGCCGAAACCAGCGAGGCCTCGAAAACGACTCGTAAGAACGCCACATATACGTCCACAAGATTGGTGGTGCTATCGAACGAGAGATTCCAGACATGTTCGATAATCATGGCCCGGGTGACCCGGCGGCCGGCGTTCCGCATGAGATATTCGAGCAAAGCAAATTCTTTCGACGTCAAATCGATCGTCCGGCTTCCGCGCGTGACCCGCCGCTCCACCCGATCCAACTTCAGGTCTTCAACCGTGAGTACGGATTCCAGGGGCAGCCGGTTCCTCCGCAAAAGCGCCCGAATCCGAGCAGACAATTCAGAAAATGAGAAGGGTTTCACCATGTAGTCGTCTGCCCCCGCGTCGAGACAAAGTACACGATCTTCTACACGACCGCGCGCAGTGAGAATAAGAACAGCAACGTTGGGCTTGCGGCTACGGACCTGTTTCAGGATCGTGACCCCATCCAAACGTGGGAGGGTAAGGTCAAGTACGATCAAGTCATAATCGAATTCGGTGGCCAGCGCTCGCGCCTGTTCACCGTCTGAGGAAACGTCCACCGCGTAGTGTTCTGCCTCTAACCCCTTGCGTACGAACCCGGCGAGGGCCGTATCGTCTTCGACGATGAGAATGCGCATGTTCGCCGGCTTCCCTGCGGCCATAGCCAATACGTTCTCAGTCTAGAAACAAGGGTAAAACCCGGGATGTGACCACTGACCAAGTCCGGCGTGACTTGGGACTCACCTTCACTGCGTGCGAACCCCAAAGATCAATCGCCGAGTCTCGTTGTCGCCATTGATAATGAAGAACGCGCCCAGAATGAACACCCGTCCGTCTATACGGCAAAGGAACCCGCATCCGTGGATTTCGGCACTCATAATCGCGTTAGGATCTTGCTGTTGCCTGGTGTCATCATCTTGGCAGCTGCGGCTGTGCTCATCCAAACTGGGCTGCTGAAGGGTTACGGCTCGGCAGTAGACTCCGTTTTCTACTACGCGACATTCGCAATTGGCCTCTTGCTCGCCTGGCGTTTTCACTCCAGCCGAGTGTTTTCGGCTCTCATTCTGCTGCTGTTGGCGCAACGTGCCGTGGAGTTCTTCTCCGAAAACCGTGCTCCGATGCCGGGCCCCGGTTTGAAGGCGCTGGAAGCGGTATCCTTCCTCATCCCACTGAATTTCGCACTGCTAGCGCTCGCGCGGGAGCGGGGCTTTACCTTCGCCGCCGCGGTCCCACGCCTTGCGCTGCTCTTTTTTGAGTCCGTCTTCGTGGCAGTCATCTGCCGCCCTGAACCATTGGCCGGGCCGGGTTTGTTTCATGGTGCGCTGCTGAACCGGGGCTGGTTCCGCTGGACGGAAATCCCGCAAATTTCGTTGCTTATGTTTGTAGTGGTGTTCACAGGCCTGCTGGTCCACGCCTTTACTCATCGCAAACCCCTGGAAAGCGGCTTCGTCTGGGCCCTCCTTAGCTTTTTCCTCGCATTGAATATCGGCGCGGTGGGCGCCCGCGCTTATGTTGCAACCGCCGCCGTGATTCTTGCCGTCTCCATTGTCGAAACTTCATACGCCATGGCTTACCACGACGAACTGACAGGGCTTCGATCGAGACGCGCTTTTAACGATGCCACTGCGCGCTTAGAGGCTCCCTATACCTTGGCGGCTGTCGACATCGACCACTTTAAAAGTGTCAACGACACCTATGGTCACGATACTGGAGATGAGGTCCTCGCCCTGGTCGCTGCGAAACTGGCGCACGTGACCGGAGGCGGACAAGCCTATCGCGTCGGTGGCGAGGAATTCTCGATCTTGTTCGCTGGAAAGTCGGTTGCTGAGGTGATGCCAGATCTCGAAAATTTGCGTGTTGAGATCGAGCAATCCGGCTTTCGCTTGCGCGGACGCGACCGCAGAACGATACCTCGCGGGCCCGACCGGCGTGCAACGGCACAGAAAAAGAGTTCTCGTCGAAAAGCGAATTCGTCGACTACGCCCGGCTATCTTCGTGTGACGGTCAGCATCGGAGTGGCTGAACCAACCGCAAAGAAGCCCACCTTCGAAGAGGTGATGGACCTCGCCGACCAGGCACTTTATCGTGCGAAAGACGGCGGGCGAAATCGCGTCGAGGTTGCCGCAACCACGCGCACGCGCGGCAAAAAGAAAGCGGCCGGGAACACTGTCTGATTTATGGGTGATTCTGTCCGTCTAAACAGGACGCCGGCTGCGCTGCGCCGCCGCCATTTCTTCGATCGGCGGGTAGGAGCGAACCTCGGTGAAGGTTCGCTCTGGCGGCATGGTTCCGCCCTGAATCGCTTTGGCGAGCATCTCAAGCGCGAGGCCCGCATTGGCTGGCACAATCACGGTGCCCGCCAGCAGACCATTGCGCACCCAAGCCTGACCCGTCTTCGGCATTCCATCGCAGCCGGTGAAGGGCAAGCTGAGCCAGCGGTCTCTTTGCTCCATGTCGGAGGTTTCCTGAAATGCCTTTCTGGCCCCCATCGCCATGGAGTCGTCCTGCGCAATGATGGCCTCCAGTTGTAGAGTTCTGGAAGTCGAAAGCCGGAGCCAGGCGCTCACTGCCTGGTGCGCGCTCCCTTCGGTCCATTGGGCGCGAACGGTTCGCACCTGCACATTTGCAGGCTTGGTCTGTTGCATGCCTTCGGTGCGCTGCTGCGCAGCATCACTGCCGGAAGGGCCCTCAATGTAAAGGACAGCCCCGCCCCGGGGCAGCAGAGCGCCGATTTGGCGTCCCTGCACTCGCCCGATCTCCTTGTGATCAGACGTTATGCAGAAAACTGGCACCTTGTACGAGCTGCGCAGCTGCACAAGATAGTCGGCCTCGCGATTCAAAATCACCCATCCGATTCCGGCCATCGCTGCCGCCCGGGCAACCTGCGGTAAACCGGTGGAGCCCGCCGGCTCAAATACGATCGCGCCTGGACGAGACCCCGACTGAATGACCTGCAGCAATTGCTGGCTCTGGTTAATCGCGTCGTTGTCTGCGTAGATGATCTGGAGATCGCCCCCCAGCCGGCGAGCCGTGCTTTCGGCGGAGGCCGCCTGCTCGATCTGGTAGTCGTTGTCGCTGGTGGTGAGTGATACCAGGAAGCTGAGTTTGTTCATCGAGGTTCGTAACTAGCATGATACTCCCGATGTTCCGCGCACAATGTGGTGGCGTCCTCAGTTGGCCGCGCGGGATAGTGCCTTCGTAGCGTACCTAGTTATCCTTGGGCGGGCGGGGTGCAGATCGCGTGCTCTCGGTTGCCTCTGCGAGCGAATTCCCTGCCAAGTCCTGTCCCCCCAACCTCACAATCTGGCTTGCCCAGGAATCAATGCCATACTCTCCTTGAAGCTCCAGCTTTTGCGCTTTCGACGTGTCGAGTTGAGCCGGCAACGGCTGCGATACCCCGGATTGCATCCTGGCTTGCTCTAACAAGCTGCCTCCGAACAATGGCTTCATTAGATGCGGTACTCGGCGCGAGTACAGGACGAGGCTGGCGAAAAATGACTCGAGTTCATCCGCTGCGGATACATACTGCGTATTTTTCAGCAGCAAAAGCATCCTCTCGTTTGCGTCTGCTTGTCCCGAATGTTGAATTCTGACCTTTGAAGACTCAGCCGTCGGCTCGGCTTTCAAAGGTGTCACTTGTGTGCCCTGCTGCGCAGGGGAATCCCCAGGCACGATGCGTGCAATCTCGCGGGCGATCAGAGCCGCGAGTACGGATTGGTTTGGCACGAGGTTCAGCAATCCACGGCTAACGAACACAGTATCTTCAATGCTGAAAATTTCCGCCGGGCTGGTCAGAAGCACACGACAGCCGATCGACCGCGAAGTGATTCCATTCGCCCTCTCCAACTCCTCGACGATTCCGTTCATTGCCAACTCCACCTGCCCCGGGAAGGCAAGTATTCCCGACTCCTCCAGCTCTGCTCGCGAGGTCGGCAACTTGGTGGCAGCCCGATCAATGTCTGTAGCCTGATAGCTCCAAGCCCACACATGCCCGCGCAGGTGGAAACCTGTCACCAGATTGCTCGAACCCGCAGTGCGCTGTTCGTCAAAGTACGTATAAGAAGGCACCCAAATCCCCGGTGACACTTCCTGGCGCCAGCTTTCGAAGTGAAAATAAAGACCCAACTGCGAAATCCCACTCGCGTTGAGGTACTTACTCGCAAAGCCCAGCCGTTTCGGAGAAAAGGTCCCCGCAATTCTTGCAATTCGGAGACTCGTAGTATCAACCCAAATCTCACCCAGGAACCGCCCACTCTTCTTCGGATCGAGCGGTCGGACCTCCACCCGCAGAAACATCTTCCCGCCCAAAGACTCGGTCCCGGCATACCTGAGCGAGTAATGGTCACTATCAAAATCGGCGACGTCGGCAAACAACATCTCGACGTATCCGTCGGGGTACAAGGGCCATCGATCGCCAGTATTCACGCGGATCTGGGGCGTATCTTGCTTCCTCTCGGGCGTAAGCAGCTGCAAATGACTTCGCTGATGGGAATCGGGATCAAGCGTGGTTCTGCCCAGGAAATAGGCATCGTCGATGAGCCCCTCAGGAGTTTTCTCAGGATCCAGGCTCTGGATGTAAGCCTCGACCATGGGCGCCCGCTTCGAAACCTGGGCTATCGTCATCTGCTCGCCGTTGAAAATGCGCTCCGCCAGTTTCTCACTGGTCCATCGAGTACTTTCTTTGTCGGACCCCGTAATCAGGATGTCTTGTGCCTGAACGCATGAGGCGACCAGTAGAGTGATCAGTATGCTAAGAATCTTTCGGTTCATGATGTTCGAAAAGCCCTCATCGTGAAGGACGATCTCTGGTGATAAGCGCTATTGCGTTTTGGCAGTCATGAAGTTGTGACAAAGCGCACCACTGTGGACAACGCCGGCCACAATCTGTGGAATCAGCCAGCGCCTGGAATGCGGCGCACTTCTCTTCAGTCGATAACTCCAGGCGACCACTCCGGCCGCAATCGGCATAGCGATCGCGTACTGCGTCGCACGGGAAGGATGACTGCCAAACAGAGGGTTCGCCTCCTTCGCCCCGTGGCCCAATCCGTACTGCGTGGACTCGATATCACCTACGGTGGCGCCGATTTGAAACAAACTGACAATCATGAAATTTCGATCGGCCACATGTCTTCTCTCCGCCGTAGGTCCTGCCTCGATCCGCAAGGTTGGTGGTCTGATGGGCACGGGCCGTACGACAAACGGCATATCTGCGTTCTCCGCCGCGACCTTACTTGTAGACGCGCTGTCCGGCAGCGATTTCTCGTTCGTCGACGGCTGCAGGTTCTGGGCGAATGCCGCCCAACTCAGGCATACGACCGCACACAACAGCAAGCACTTCATTGATTAGAACTCCTTAAGCAACGCTCACTCGCACCGTGCTGGCAACCGAACGGCGCAACGAACGTGCAGCAGGAGGACCAAACAGAAAAACGAAAGGTCGTACCTTGATGAGCCCTCTGTAGCCCGACAGAGACTCTGTGCAGCAACCCTGCCTATTTTTTTGTGCGTGATCGGTCAATCGTCCGTTGTTGAATTGTTCAACACTTGACAGATTGAACATTTGCAGGCAACATGGCGCACCAATTTCGCCTTCCGCTTCCGCCGCGCCATGGAGCGATCACAAATTCACCGCGTCAGTGTTGCCGACCAGGTGGCCGGCATCCTCAGACAAAGAGTTCTGACGGGTGAGTTGCGTCCCGGGACATCTCTGCAGGAGATTCCGCTCGCCGAATCGATGGGAGTCTCACGCAACACCATGCGCGAAGCGATGCGCATTCTGTCGCTGGAAGGCTTGCTTAAACGCAGCATCCATCGCGGAATTGCGGTCGCGCAATTGTCACTGCGCGACGTACAGGAGATCTATCACGTCCGACGAGTGCTCGAGATCTCTGCAATCCTTGCTGCGAAGACCCCCGATCCTGAACTTCTCCGCGACATCCTGGATGCTTTGCAACAATACGAAGCCGCCGTCCAGGCTCGCGACTGGGTCAGCGCCGTCACGCATGATCTGCACTTTCACGGCTTGCTGATCCGGTTTCTCCGAAACAAGCGGCTGGAATCCTTCTATCAAAAGACCATCGCAGAATTGCGAATGGGAATGGTTCTGGTCGACCAGAGGCACGATCATCCCGGAATCCTCATTCCGGTCCACCGCAAACTCTACGAACTCCTGACTGCCGGAAGGCTCAAAGAATGCGCAGACATTCTGCTCCAGCACCTTGAGGACTCCGAATCCCGCTTGGCGAAAGTGATGGACAATCACCGGCTTGCACAATCCGCTGCCGTGCTGGCCTTGAAGTAAAAGTTCAGTTGAACGACAAAACTCTGCCCGCGTTCACGACGAAGGAGACGACGATGGAGTCGAACGGCAATGTACTCACAACAAAGCGTTTTGCATCCGTCATCCGGACCGTTTGTGCCGTCATGGTCTTGTTCTCCACTCTTCCGCTGGTGTCTCAAGTTGTGACCGTGACGGTGCAGGGACGCGTCTACGACTCCAGCGGCGCCGCCATTTCTCAGGCTACTGTCACCGCGGTTAACGCGGCCACAGGCTTGAGTCGCGAAACCAATGCCAGTGCGGTCGGCGACTACCAGATTGCCCTCCTGCCGCCCGGAGACTACACCATTACAGCGGACAAGCCGGGCTTCCAGAAGGTTGCGAAGAAAATTCACCTCGATATTGGGGCTTCCGGCAGCCTGGATTTCTCGCTCTCTCCCGGCCAGGTGATCGCGCAGGTGGAAGTACAAGACGTCGGCGAGTTGGCGGAACCGACCCGCACCATGGTCAGTTCCGTTATCGATCAACAGAAAATTGAAAACCTGCCTGTCAACGGCCGCCAGTTCATTGATTTCGCGCTACTTGCCCCCGGCGTGACCATCGGCGACACGACCTCGGGCAGCACCGACGTCATCATCGAACCGGTCACGAAGCTCTCTTTTGCGGGACAAAACATCCATTACAACTTCGTGGCCATCGACGGCGCCGACAATATGTCCACCGCCTCGGGCATTCAGAAAACCACGCCTTCGCAGGAAGCGGTCCAGGAGTTTCGCGTAATCAACAGTGACTTCAGCGTGCAGTTCGGGCGTGCCGTGGGCGGGATCGTCAACATCATCACGAAAAGCGGTACCAACCGTTTGCACGGGTCCGTCTACGAATACTTCCGCAACGATGCAATGGATGCCAAGAACGCCCTCGCCGCCGGCTTCAATAAACTCCGCCAGAATCAGTTCGGCGCAACCCTGGGCGGCCCGATTCAGAAAGACAAAACGTTCTTCTTTGGCAATTACGAGGGCCAGCGCCACGTCGAGTCACCGTTCTACAACTCAGCCGTGCTGGCCAATCTGACGGCCATCAATAACGTGAAAGTAAACACCTTTGGCTTGCCCGCGGAAAATCTTCGTGTGAACCGCGCGATCAACTACGACAATTTTCTTGTCCGCGTCGACCACACCTTCAGCGAACGAGAAGCGCTCTTCGTGCGCTATTTCTTCAATGACCAGCGGGGGACCAACCTTTCTCCGCTGAACGACGGTTTCGACTTGCCCTCCGGTTTCAAAAACAATAATTTCCGCGATCAGTCGGTGGTCGGGAACCTGACTTCTGTTTTCTCGACTACCCTCGTCAACGAACTGCGCCTTCAGTACGCGAACCGGTACTTCAACTTTCCCACGGTGAGTACGCAACCACACCTCGAAGTCTCGAACGTATTCACGATGGGCGTCAATCGCGGGAATCCGGATATTTACACGGAAGGCCGGTTCGAGATCGCCGACACTGTAACGAAGACGGTCGGCTCCCACACGTTTTCATTCGGCGGAGACTTCAATCACGTCAACACGACCGAATCGTTCCCGCTGTTCTATCCCTTCGAGGCCGACTTCGGCAGCCTCTCAGCATTTACGGGGACGGACTTCGTCGGCGCGCCCCACCCGTTCGTAATCTTCTTTGAGAGGTTCGATGCCGCCTCCGGCTTCAACGAGCCCTCATTTAGCACGTCGGTGTACCAGGGATCCGCGATCTCCTCTGCGGTCCGCAACCAGGCCGAAGGCACACTTGGTCACACGTACGAAGGATTGTTTGTTCAGGACAAGTGGCGCGCGACCGGAGACTTGACGGTCAACTACGGGCTCCGCTGGCAGGGGGAGACCTGGCCCAGCGCTGCCATCAACAATCCGCTGAAGAATTTCGATCCGCGGGCCGGCTTCTCCTACGCGATCCCTGGAAGTCACGCGATTGTGATTCGCGGAGGCGCCGGACTTTTCCACGGCATGATTCCTTCGCCGCTGCTCATGTGTCAGATCCCTTCTTGCGGCGGAACGATCGGAAAATTTCCCGGCCGTGAAAACAAACAGGATGACCTGAACTCCAAGACCCGTCTTTCGGCATTCGGCTCTGACCCATTCACCATGGCTAAAAAACTTGCCGCCATGGTGGGTCCGACCTTGACGACGGCGGACTATCCCCTGCCTGCGCTGGATGCGGTGATCGTGCGTTTTGCCAAGGATCACAAGCCCGCCTACGGAGCTCAAGTGAGCTTCGGAGTTGAGTTCCAGCCCTTTAAGGACACTGTGCTCGACGTCACCGGTCTGCACGTACGCGGCATCCATCTGGGAAGTTTTTACAATGTCAACCAGCCCAATCCGAGCGGGCGACTCCCCTTCCACGATTCACGCGGCAATGTCGGCCTTAAGAATATGTACTGCGCCAATTTCCCGTGCACGCCTCCGGTCATCGCGCCGGGAGTTCGTTGTGCAATCTTCACGGGCTGTCCGGTGCCCACTGGCTTCCTGGGTTTCGCGGTCGATTTCGAAGCGGACTCGAAGTGGGACTCGCAATGGGACGGGCTGCTGGTTACCTTCAACAAGCGCATGACCAAGCATATCGGCTGGGGTGTGAGCTACACCTGGTCTAAGGGAATCGACAATGGACCGAACCCCAGCTTCGTGCTCATTCCCCAGGACACCTGCTGCTTCAACAAGGAACGCGCTCTTTCTGCCGATCACGTCGCCCACCGCTTCGTGGGGAACGCGACCTTGGCGGGGCCGACCCACACCAATGCCGTCCTGAATAATTGGGAACTCGGCATGATCGTGAGCCTGCAAACACCACATTACTTCACGAAGTTTGCGGGCTTTGATGCGAACGGAGATATTTTCGGAAACAACGACCGCGTCGGGATTGAAGGACGAGATACGTTCCGGGGAGACACCTACCAAAGCGTCGACTTGCGAATTTCGCGGAGTTTCGGCATTCGGGAAGGCTTGCACCTGCAGGCAATGGCGGAGGGCTTCAACCTGCTGAATACCCTGAACGTGAACTACTACAACACAGCGTATGGAGCCTCCGACTTCTGTCCGGTTGGGGGCCCCACCTACTGTGGGACCGGACCATTCTTCAAGGAAGGTTCGCCCAACCCTTCCTATGGAACGCCGCGCTCCATTTTCAATCCGCGTCAGATTCAATTGGCGCTGCGGCTTAACTGGTAGTACAAACCGCGTCATAAGGGTTGGGATCGAGAACTCAGGATTGAAGCCGATGCGATTCGGGATCTACTGCGAAATTCAAACTCCACCCGGCAAGTCGCACTACGACATGATCTGGGAAATCATGCGGCAGATCGAGCACGCCGATGACGTGGGCTTCGACGTTTACTCCGTCATCGATCATCACTTCTTCCAGAAGTTTTCGATTTCCGCCAATCCCCTGGCCATGTTTGCGGCTGCTGCGCAGCGTACGCAGCGGATCCGGTTTCGCACGGCATTGCATACCCTCCCCCTTGAAAATCCCATGCGTCTGGCCGGCATGATCGCAGAAACCGACATCCTCACGAATGGCCGCCTGGAGTGCGGTCTTGGACGCGGACACGCCTGGCTCTTCGGCCCTTCGGCCCTGCCCCTGGAAGAAAGCCGCCCGCGCTACAACGAGGCCATCGATATCCTCGAACTCGCCTTCACAAAGGACAAGTTCTCCTACGACGGAGAGTTTTATAAAGTGAAAGACGTCAGCGTTGTGCCTAGACCGTTGCAGAAACCGCACCCGAAGTTCTACACCGGAGGCACTAGCGACATTACCTACCAGATGGCGGGTGAAAGAGGTTGGGGGATCTTCGTTCCACCACTTCTTCCCTGGAAGGTGCTCGAAGCTCCGTTAAATATCTACAAGAAAGCCTGCGCACAGAGCGGCCACAGTCCCGACATCGTATACATTCGCCCCGTGTATCTCGACGACGATGAGTCCGCAATCCGCCGGGAAGTCGAACAGTCATTGCTGAATTTTCTGGCCTTCAACGCCTCGCCCGTCGACTCGTTGCAGGATGAGCAGAAGAAGCAGGAACTCCGGTCCAAAGGCTATGGGTTTTATGCCAGCGGCGCGTTAGAGTCCCTGACCAAACTCACTTACGACGAAATCGTGGACCAGGAAATCGGTTTCATCGGAACGCCGGAAAAAGTCGTCCGGCAGATTGAGAATCTTCAGGCGAAAGGCGGCATCGGCGAGTTGGCCATTGTCTCCAACTTCGGCGGACTCGACCATTGGAAGAGCATCAAGACGCAACAACTGTTCGCAGAGAAGGTAATGCCTGCTTTTCGAGGTTCAGCGCACAAGGCGGCCGCCGATTGAAGACCGCAGGTGTGCCATACCGCAAGCGGAAATGTCTACACAGCTAACTTCGCCCCACATTGCCGCAAGCTTCGCGCCCATGAGTGCGCGTCGACTGCTGATTTTCGGCGGCATTGCCCTGATTGCGGGAGGCATGCTTTTTGGCGATATCTTCGCCGTATTCGTGCTGCATCAGAATGGCGGCCAGACCGGACAGGCCTTGCTGGCTGCTTGCGAGGCTGCCAGTGCTGGAAACTCACTGGCGGTGAAGGAAATTTTTCAAAATGTGGGCAGCTTGCTCGAGGACCATGGCACCAAGGTGGATGCGCACGTCCACATGACCGACGCCGGTTATCTGGCTCTGCTGCTCGCGCTCCTTCAACCTTACGTTGCGCTCCCCCCGAAGCGCAGGAAACTACTGGGAGGACTCTTCGTCATAGGCGGCCTGCTCCTGCCAGTAGGCATTTTTCTCATTCACTACGTAGGCGTCGCATACAGCCCGTTCGCGGTGATCGGGTGGGCAAGCGTGCTGGCAGATTCCGCTGGAGCACTGCTGATTGTTGTTCTCCTGGCAGAGGCTTATGGCTTGTGGAGATTCCTTCGTCGAGGCTCCCTCGGCGGGGAACTTGAATTGCCCATTGATCGCACATGGGAGCGGCGCGCGTTAATGGCCGGAGGAGCCGCCTTGATCCTGCTCGGCTTTCTTTACGGTGCCTGGTACGCCGGCATCGATCTGTATCGCCACGAGGCGCGCGAAAGCCAAATTCTGAAAAACATGTTGGACGCCGCTGCCGCGGGAAAGGGCGGCACGGTCGTCGAGGTGGCAAGCTACGGATCACTTGCTGCGGAAAAAGCGGTCAAGATCGCCGCACATTCCCATGTCATCGAGTTCGGCCTGCTTGCCATGTTGCTGTCATTCGTGCAGCCCTATGTCTATCTTAGCGATCGCTGGAAGCGCGGCTGGGTGCTGACGCTGCTTGCAGGGTCCATCATTCTTCCCGTGTTCGTGCTCCTGGAAATGAATTTCGGACTCGTCGCAGGAGGAATTGCGGACGTTGGCGGACTATTCGTAATCATCGCTCTCGTGGGGATGCTAGTCGGAGTACTTCGCTACTCTGGCCACCTGGATGCTTCTGGAGCCACGCAGTGAGTCCCGCGCGCACGATACTCATTGTCGGAGGCATCACGCTGGCAGCGCTCGGAATGCTGTATGGCCTGCACTACGCGGCATTTGTCGAGCATCAAACGCTCGATCGCATGGGCAGCTCGCTTGCCCAGGCATTTGTACACGCCGCCGAGCGCAATCCTCCGAGTGCGCGTGATGCAGTGGATGCGTATGCGTCCACCAAGTACGACTACGTTCGACAAGTTGATATCCATTCGCACTGGATCGGTCTTGGGATGGTGCTCATCGTGCTTGGCGTAGCATTTGGACAGGTCGGCTTCAGCGGGCGCAGTCAAATCTGGATCGCGGTTGCCTTGCTTGCAGGATCGTTTCTGTTCCCTCTGGGGGTGATCCTGCAGACCGTCAAACATGGCGCAGTTTTCGCGTGGGCACTGGCAATTTTTGGCTCGGCGACAGTCACGATCGCGCTCGCGGCGGTAGTATGGGGATTCTGCGCTAGATGGTAGTCGCCGGGCAATCGCCCAAGTAGCGAGACGCGATCGCGAACATGCCAGGCCCAGATGTAAGAAAATGGAGTAAGGATGTATCCTCGACCTTTTCATTATCATCGTGCGGGCTCGTTGCCGGAAGCTGCCACCATGCTTTCGCAGCTGGGCGATGATGCCAAGCTGCTCGCCGGCGGCCAGAGCCTGATTCCGCTCATGAAGCTGCGTTTCGCGAATCCGAGCCACCTGGTCGATCTGAACTTTGTTCCGGGCACGAGCTACATCAATGAGCAAAATGGCGCAGTCCGCTTTGGCGCCCTGACTCGACATTCCGAGATCGAGAACTCCTCCATTGGCGTGCGGTTTCCCATCCTGCACGACTGCGCGGCGGGCATTGCGGACGTTCAGATCCGCAATCGCGGCACGATCGGGGGCTCTCTCGCCGAAGCCGACCCCAGTGGAGACTGGGCTGCTGTCCTCCTCACGCAGAAAACAGAAATTCGGTGCCTTAGCCCACGCGGGGAACGGTCGGTCCCATTAACAGACTTCATCACGGACGCCTACACGACCGTGCTCGAACATGACGAACTCGTGCGTGAGATCTCTGTCGAGGTGCCCGGCAAGGGTACAGGCGGTGCTTATCTCGCATTCAAACGTTCCGCCCCCGTTTATCCCACGGCCAGCGCGGCGGTGCAAATCACGATGGAAGGTGACATCTGCAAGGGTGCACACATCGTGCTCGGCTGCGTGGGATTGGTCCCAGTGAGAGCCACCGCTGCGGCGGACGCCCTGCGTGATCGACGAATTGACGACAAATCGGTTGCGGCGGCGATGGATGCTGTACGCGAGGCCGTCGATCCGCAAGCCGATATGCGCGGTTCTGCAGAGTACAAACGGACGTTGGCGGCGGCCCTTGTAAAGCGCGCGATCGAAGTTGCCGTACGCCGTGCGCGCGGCGAGCGCGTCGAGGTCAGCCACATTTATGCATGAGACGATTGAGAAAGTCGCGATTCAGCTCAATGTGAACGGCAAGCCATATTCACTCGCCGTCGAGCCGCGTACCTTGCTTGTAGAAACTCTTCGCGAGGAACTCAATCTCACCGGCACGCACGTCGGCTGCGACACGACTTATTGTGGCGCGTGCACGGTCCTGCTGAATGGCGCTAGCGTGAAGTCCTGCACAATGTTCGCGGTGCAGGCTGACGGAGCGGAAATTCTCACGGTCGAGGGCCTTGTGAAAGACGGCAAGCTCCATCCCATTCAGAAGGCGTTCGGAGATTCTTACGGTTTGCAGTGCGGCTATTGCACACCTGGCCTGATGCTTTCCACATTTCAGCTGGTCACAAAGAATCACGAGCCCAGCGAAAACGAAATCCGCAAAGCCATCGCGGGCAATACCTGCCGCTGCACCGGCTACCAGAATGTCTTCAAGGCCATTCGTTTGGCTGCACAGAATATGAAAGGAGCGTAGAAGTGGCCATCAAGTTTGCCGGCGCTTTTGAGGTGCGGCGTACACCTGAGGATGTCTACGACTTCCTGACCGATCCAAACAAGTTCGCGCCCCTGCTGCCGGAATTTCGAGGCGTCTCCGTCGAGGATGCGCAGAATTTCACCGTGAAAGTGAACGTTGGCATCTCCTATATCAAAGGGGTCGCCGATGTGAAGTTGCACCTGGCGGAATCCGATCGTCCCAAGCGCGCGCAATATAAAGGACAGGGCAGCGTGGCCGGCGGAAACGTGAGCATGGTCGCCGTATTCGACCTCGCTCTTGCGGGAGAGGTCACGAGAGTTGCGTGGCAAGGCGAGGCGCAGGTTTTCGGACGCTTAACCTCGGTGGCTGGAGGCCTGCTCGAGCCCTTGGGCAAGAAACAAGTTCAGAAGCTGATTGATGGATTGCAGGCAGCGCTGCACGGCGAGACTGGGAGCACTCTGTGAGCGGGAACGGCCAAAAGTGGGTGGGGAAGGCGGTGCCCCGCAAAGAAGAAGAACGCCTTCTGCGCGGTCTCGGCAAGTTCGCCGACGACATCAAGCTGCGCGAGACACTCTACCTGCGATTCGTACGTTCCCCCTACGCCCACGCGAAAATCGCAAACATCAGCACTGCGGAAGCGGCGAAAATTCCAGGCGTGGTTTGCACGTTAACCGGCGCAGAGATCGCTTCCCAGACTCAGCCCTTCATCGAGATCGCCCCTGATGCGGGCGGCAAGATTCGCGATTTTCCCCTCGCGGTATCGAAGGTCCGTTATCAAGGGGAACCCGTAGTCGCCGTCGTGGCTGTTTCCCCGGCACTTGCCGATGACGGCGCCGAGGCAGTTCAAGTCGACTACGAAGCCCTCGATCCGGTGGTCGATGCTGAGCAGGCTCTCACCGACGCGAGCATCCTGCACGAAGATGCCGGCACGAACAAGGTGTGGAATGGAGTCTTCGAGTACGGGGACGTGGAGAAGGCCTTTCGGGAAGCTGCGTCGGTTGTCGAAATCGATCGCATGCACTTCCATCGCTTCTCCAGCACTCCCCTCGAAAACAATGTCGTCATCGGTCAGTGGGATCCCAAGGACGAGCGCATCTACTACTGGTGCAACAATTCGTTCCCCTCATTCGCCATGCAGTTTCTGGCTGCGCACCTCAACGTTCACATCGACCGCATCCGCGTTCAGACCTTCGACATCGGCGGCAGTTTCGGCATTAAGATCACCAGCTACCCGCAGATGGCCGTGTGCGCACTCGCTTCCAAGAAAGCAGGCGGCCGCCCCATCAAGTGGGTCGAGACGCGCTCCGAACACATGACCTCGAGCGCGCACGGAAACGAACGCACCTTTCGAGATACGCGGGTCGCGCTGGACGAAAACGGCGTGATCACGGCAATCACCTCCCGCCACATTGATGATTGCGGCGCCTATCCCCGCTATGAGCCACTGGGCTGCGTAATCTGGTCACAGGTATTCCCGGGTGTTTACCGCTTCAAGAATGCGCGTATCGATTTCAGCCAGGCCGTCACCAACAAATGCCCGGTGGGGCCCAATCGCGGCTACTCGCGCATGCAGCACCTCTGGTTCCTCGAGCGTGTGGTCGATATCTGCGCTCACGAATTGGGTATCCCCGCAGACGAGATGCGGCTGCGCAACTACATTTGCCCCCAAGAGTTTCCTTACACCACACCGAATGGTTGCGTGTACGACTCGGGGAACTACCCGAAAATGCTGGAACTCGCGAAAGGTTTGATTGGTTGGGACGCCTGGAAAAAGAAGCAGGCCGAAGCCCGCAAACAGGGACGCATGGTCGGAATCGGAATCGGCACCACGCTCGATTCCGGCACCAACAATTTCGGCCAATCGCAAATCGTCAATCCCGGCGCTCCCTTTTCTGGCAACTCACAGGGCGCGAACTGCAAGCTCGATATCTATGGAGAAGTGGTGGTCGCAGTCGGTTCCTGCCCGCAAGGGCAAGGCCATGAAACCACCGCGGCGCAGGTCGTCGCAGACGTACTGAACATCACTCCCGATCTCGTGACCGTGCGCACCGGTTTTGACACGGAACGCAACGTGCACACTGGCTTCTCGGGAACCTACGCCAGCCAGTTCGCGGTCTCAGGACTCTCCGCCGTGCATGGCGCCGCGCAGAAATTGAAAGCAGAAATGATCCGTCTTGGCGCTCACGTGCTGGAGAGCAAGACTGAGGACCTTGACTTCGGCATCGGCGGGCAAGGACCAGAAATCCGCTCAAAGTCCAATGGCAAGTCGATCAACTACTGGGGCCTCGCGAACATCGTCAATGTAAACAGCGCAGTGCTGCCTACCGAACTTTACGACGTGACGCTCAATTGCCGTTACATCTGGCGTGCGCCGTTCAAGGTGCCAGACATCAAGAAGAAATACGGTAACCTGACCATGACCTACGCGTCCCAGCTGCACATCGCTGTGATCGAGGTGGATCGCGATACTCTCATTCCGAAGATTCTCGATTACGTGGCCATCGACGACTGCGGCATAGTGATCAATCCACCAATCGTCGAGGGCCAGGTCTATGGCGCGACCGCCCACGGGATCGGTGCGGCACTCATGGAAAATTGCGTCTATGACGAAGTCGGCAACATGCTGACCAGCACCTTCAGCGACTACATCCCCATCACGGCGATGAACATGCCCAACGTGAAGTACGGTCACATTGAAACGCCTTCCCCCCACAGCTACAGCGGGGCTAAAGGCATGGGGGAAGGCGGCGCCGCTCCGATTCATACCATCTCGGCCGCTCTGCAAGATGCTTTATTTGATAAAGGAGTATTCATCCAGGACTCCTTTAACAACGCTGACAGCTTGTTCCGCGCTCTTCACGGCGAGACTGGGCAGGCGGCGAAACTGGTGAAAGTGGAGCGCCGGCTTGGCTCGAAAGCATGAAGCGTGTCTGCATCATCGGATGTGGCGCGATCGGAAGTCTCTACGCTGCGCACTTGGCGCGCGTAGCGGAAGTGTGGGTCCTCACGCGGCGTAAGGAACATGCGGAGGCATTGAACCGGGACGGGTTGCGAGTGTCGGGGACCCATAATTTCAAGGTAACGCTTCGAGCCACAGACGACCCTGCTGAGCTGCCGGAGTTTGATCTCGGCATCGTCGCTACAAAGGCAACGCAGGTGAAGGACTCGATTGTCAGCGCAGGCGGCCACTTTGACGAAGGCGCGTTGATTTCCGCTCAGAACGGCATGGGCAGCGAAGAAATCTTGGCCGAGCACACGCGGGGAAACGTGATTCGCGGAACAACATTCATGAGCGGCACTCGGCACAGCGACGCGCATGTCCAGTACGAACTGAACACCGCAACCTGGCTTGGTCCCTTCGAGCCTCGGGCTACCCCTTTTTCCGTCGTACAGGAAGCTGCTGACTTGCTGGTACAGGGTGGGCTCAAAGCGGAGGCATTGAGAGACGCTCGTCCGGCCCAGTGGTCGAAGCTGATTTTCAATGCGTCCGTGAACGGCGTCTCCGCCCTGACTGGGCTTCCGCACTCTCCACATTTCGCGGCAGAGTCGGAGTTTTCAGACCTCGGCTACCTGCTGCATGCCTTGATCGATGAGGGGAAGAAAGTAGCCGCAGCAGCAGGGATCACTCTGCACGAAGATCCCTGGGCCATGAACAAAATTGGCGCGATGACGAATCATCCTCCGTCTATGCTTTCGGATGTGCGCAACCAGTCGCCGACGGAGGTGGACTTTTTGAGCGGAGCCATTGCGCGGGAGGCCGCACGCAGCAATGTTCCGGCCCCGCTGCACACGGCGATCTACCGCCTCATCAAAGGAAAGGAAGCTGGCTGGAGTTTCAAGGACGAGAACCAGCCGGTGGTCGCCCACGAAGGTGTCAGCCGTTGATTTCGGGAAGTCGACTTTCGTTGCACGATCAAAGCGATGGCTTGGCCGGTTGATAAATCGAAGCTGGATCGGGTCCGCACCCTGATGAAAGATCAGGCCGTCAGCGCGCTCGTCGTTCGCGCGCCCGACAACGTCCTGTATCTCGCGAACTACTGGTGCATGAAGGGTTATGATGCCGTGGTTTTTCCGCAAGAAGGCGATCCCACGCTGATTGTGCTTGAACCGCAACTCGCGGATGCGCAGCGCAACTCCTGGACCCAGGACCTCCGCCTCTTCAAGGGATACGACGACCGCGATCCGCGCCCGCCCCAATTCCGCTCTCTCGATCTGGCCCTGGACACACTGAAACAACGTGGGCTCACCGACAAGGTTGCGGTCGAACTCAACATGGGCACCCAGAGCGCTGATCGCATGGTGGGAGAGCCTACCACCCCAACGCAAGCATTCTTTGATGCATTCCGCAAAGTCTCCGGTCAGGTAGTGGACGCCACTCCCCTGCTCAGCGAAGCGCGTGCGATCAAGACGACCCAGGAAATCGAGCGCATGCGCCTGGCCAATGAGTTGGCCGCGCTGGCCATGGATTACACGCGCGAGCACATGAAACCGGGCATGAAGGAAAGCGAAGTAGGCGGCATGTACGAGGGTTTCGTCCATGGCCTTGGAATTGGATACAAAGGCAAAGTCGAGATGGCGCGCGCTTTTACGCTCGTTTGGTCGGGCAAAGGCATCGCAACCTTCACAGCTACCGGCGACCGTCCCATCCAGCAAAACGAGCCGACACTCTTCGAAATCTGGGTATGCGTCGACGGATATTGGACCGACCTCACCAAGAATGCTTGCCCAGGGACACTGACTGCGCCGTACCAGAAGCTTCTGGACCTTCTACTGGGTGTGTTCAATGAGGCAGCCCGATTCGCCCGTGATGGAGCAAGTTTTCCGGAGTTGGATCGCATGGTCCGTGCTCGAATTACCGAAGGCGGTTATCCAGGACAGCCGTCTCATCCCATTTGCCATGGTGTGGGCGCTCGCGCGCACGAACCTCCGTACGCCCACCAGGCCGGGACCGGCACTATGAAAAAAGGAATGGTTCTTGCGATCGAGCCTGGGATTTACTGGCCCGGCGGCGGAGGTCTACGTCTGGAAGATAACTTCTGGATTACGGACAGCGGCAACGAGAAGCTCTGCTCTGATCCGGACGACTTTCGCCTCGCCACCCGGCACTGACGATCGAGAACAGGAAAAAACATTGGCCACACCGACCAAAGAAAGAATGACGAGCCTCCACCCCGATCTGGTGAAGAGGATTCTTGCCGAAGTAAACCAGGACGAGATCGTCGCCATGGCCCGCGATGTAATCAACATTCCCAGTCCCACCGGAGAAGAACTTCAGATGGCGCAGTACATGCAAACCGCGCTGCAGCAACTCGGTTTGAATATGACCTGGCAGGAAGTGGAGGATGGGCGCGCTAACGTGGTAGGCCGCTGGATCGGCACCGGTGGCGGCAAGAACCTGATGTTCAACGGCCACATGGACACTTCGAACACCGGGCGTGAAGACTTCCTCACGGGACTCGGCTACAAGCCGAACGCTGTCGTGAAGGACGGATTCCTCTATGGCCTTGGCATTTACAACATGAAGGGAGCCCTGGTTTGCTACACCCAGGCGGTGAAAGCCCTGCAACGTGCCGGCATTCGCCTGAAGGGCGACGTCATCATTGCCGCCGTGGCAGGCGAGATTGAAAAGACGCAATGGGGAGAGTTCAAGGGCAAAGAATATCGCGGATACGGATTTGGCACTCATTACCTGGTCAATCACGGCATTCTGCCCGACATGTGCATCCTCGGGGAGCCAACCGACATGCATGTTGTCCTCGAGCATTTCGGTTCCATGTGGGTACGAATCGCCTGTGCCGGAATTTATGTGCACACCGCGTTCTGCGAAGGCCGCGAGGAGATGAACTCGATTCGCAGAATGTACGCATTGATGGAACCTATCCTCGAATGGATTAGTACCTGGGAGCGAAAAGCTGCTTACGGCGGCAAGAAAGCCATTGTCAATCTGGGCGGCATTCGTGGCGGACATGCATGGCGAGCCAGCCGCACGCCTGAAAAAGCAGAATTGTTTCTCGACGTGCGCGTTCCCCCAACCATTGCCATGAACGAAGCGCGCCGCGACATCCAGGCTCTGTTCCTGCAATTGGAAAAGCAGCATCCTGATTTTGGGTTGGAATTTGAAACGTACGTTTCGGTCCCGGGCGCGCGCATCGACGAAAATCACCCGATGATCCGCGCCATTGAAGCCAATCACGAGCGCATTATGGGCGCGCCTCCCCAGAGAGAGGTAGTCACCTGGTGCTCGGATGCCAGCGTGCTGACCCGTTACGGCGTGGAGACGGTGAACTACGGACCTTCGAGCGGCCCGCGCGACAAAGAAGGCGAGAAGGTCAAAATTCAGACTCTGGTCGACATTACCAAGATCTATGCACTGACCGCCGCCGATCTATGCGGCGTCGCGTCGTAGTGGGCCAATTTGCCCCGAGGTCACACTTGCCAAGTCAGAAAGAAATTGAACGGCGCTATAAGAATGTCCGCTCCCACATGCAGAAGGCGGAACTGGATGCGCTCCTGGTGTGCGGGAACCAGTACGCCGGGTTTGAGGGCGCGGTCCTTTATATGTCCGGTTTTGAGATCGTCCACCGCTATGTGTATGTCCTGTTCCCATTGGCCGGTGAACCTACACTTGTGTTCCCGCGGGAAGCGCGCTGGATCGGCGACAAGGCGAAGCCCTGGGTAAAGGATCACGTGTGGCCCGAGGTCCCGGGCCAGTGGCTTCGCGATATTGCTCTGGAGCGCAAATGGAAGCGGCTCGGCGTGTATGGCATGAATTTCGTGATGGCCGTGCGCGATTATCGAGAACTCTCAAATGGGTCTGTGGAACTCGTACCCTTCGACAAGCAATTCGATATGGCACGAGCCGTGAAGAGCGAGGAAGAACTCGCCGAAGTTCGCGACGCGATGGATATCATTCTTGACGGCTTCTGGGCGCTGGTCGGTGCGTATGCACCCGGCAAAACCGAAGCGGAAATTATGGCTCCGGCGGTCGAACGATTCTTCGCCCGCGGAGCCGGACCGCGCATGATGAACATCCTCCTATCTGGCACTCACGGCGAAGCCGAAGCGTTCTTCAAGGTGCCTGGGCAACGCGTCGTCGAAGCCAACGATCTTCTGCTCTATTCGCTGGAAGTGACCGGCGCGGGAGGATATTGGGTTGAGTTTTCGCGTCCCTTGCTGAAGGGCAAGCCCAGCGCGATTACGCAAAAAATGGCGGATGCTTATCCCGCCGCATTGGAAGCTGCCCGGAAACTCATGCGCGCTGGAGAACTGGCCAGCAATGTGCATCGGGCGGTTGCCGATACTTTCACCAAACACGGCTTCGCGCTCGGACATCTTTCGGGGCACTCCATTGGCACGACCATGCTCGAATATCCTGCGATCGGCGCCAAGAGCGAGGTGCCGCTCGAAGAAAACATGATCTTCTCCCTTCACCCCCAGGTCGTCGATCGCGATGGCAAAGTCTGCCTGTACACCCAGGACACGTATCGAATCGGCAAAGCGGAAGGCGAGTGTCTCGCCAACGTTCCCTGGCGCTTTTTCGCTGGACAGGAAACGATGGAAACCGCAACCCGGTAGACAGCACTCCACAAAAAGGGCTTTTACGAATGAGAATAGTGATTGTCGGTTGTGGAGCGGTAGGCAGTCTGTTTGCCGCGCACTTGGCAAAAGCCGGGGAGGCCGAAATCTGGGCGTACGACGTCTGGAAAGAGCACACCGACGCCATCCGCACCCACGGCCTGAGGCTTTCCGGCGCCGCCGAGATCACGGTCAAGCTTCACGCAACCAGCGATCCGAAACAACTTCCCCACTGCGATTATGGGATCGTCGCCACGAAAGCGATTCACACCAAGCAGGCGATTGCGCAGACGGCTCACGCTTTCGACGAATCTTCGGCTGTGTGCTCCGTCCAGAACGGCGTAGGCAATGAAGAGATTCTTGCCGAGCATGTAAAGTACGTCATTCGAGGCACCACCTTCCCGGCGGGCCATCCCATCGCCCCCGGCCACATTGGTTACGACATCAGGGGCGATACATGGATCGGCCCATTCGAACCAACTAAAACAACCATGACCAGCGTGGAGGAACTCGCGGGTCTGATGACGCGCTCCGGTATGAACACGGTTGCGCTCAAGGACGCTCGTGGAGCGCAGTGGACCAAGCTCATCTTCAATGCCTCGACGAATCCGGTTGGAGCTTTGACGCTACTTCATCACGGCGCTGCGACCCGCTTTTCCCCGACGGGCGCGTTATTCAACGATCTGATCGCAGAGGGCGAAGCCGTCGCCAAGGCTCTCGGAATCGAATTGCACGGCGACCCCCGTCAATTGGTTCAGAAGGGCGCCAACGCTCCCGGAAAGCATCGCGCAAGCATGTTGCAGGATGTTCTTGCCAAACGACAGACAGAAGTCGATTTCATGAACGGCGCGATTGTGAAATGGGGCGAGCAGGCGCACGTGCCCACGCCTCTCAATCGTGCTCTCTGGGAATTGATCAAGGGCCTTGAACATTCCTGGATTGATCCCGACTAAGTCTCCAACTTTTCGCACTCAACAGAGGAGCCGAACCGCAACACCATGACCATTCCCCTTAACATCGGCGTGCTGCAACTGAGCATGGAACCTGTTCGCGAGACCGTCGCCATGGCCACCGCCTGCGAGCAGGCAGGCTTCGATGCTTTCTGGATTGCCGAAGCCTACCCCTGGTGGCGTAAACACGGGTTCGAAGCGCGTTCCTCGACCGCCGTTCTAGCCTTAATCGCGGCAGTCACGCGTCGCATCCAGGTCGGCTGGGGCATCATTTCTCCCTACACGCGTCACCCGGTGCAGATCGCCATGGAGGCGCGTGTCATGCAGGATCTTGCCGGCGATCGCTTCATGCTAGGCCTCGGCGCCTCGAAGATCTTCATGAAGGAAATCGGGGAGGGCGAAGGCGAGAAAGTCGGCCCGGCCACCGTCATGCGCGAAAGCATTGAAATCGTGAAAGGCGTGCTCCAGGGGGACGCGTTCCAGTACGAGGGAAAAGTGTTCCAGGCCAGTGTTCCGCCGTTGAAGGCTGACGCCCACACGCCGCGCGGCGTTCCGCCCATTTACGTTGCGGGCACCGGTCCCGTCCTTCAGAAAATGGCCGGCTCTATCGGCGACGGACTACTCACGGCGAGCATTACGACCCCCGCCTTTGTGCGCTACTCCCGCAAGAATTTGGAAGAAGGCGCTCGCAAGGCCGGCAAGGACCCGGCGAAACTGATTCTCGGCTCGGTCATCGTCGGCAGCATCGGTCGCGATTCGAAAAAAGGCAAAGAAGGAGCCCGCGAGCAGGCGGCCATGTACCTCGCCAACAAGGTGCAGAACATCAAGGGATCCGCGGATGTCTTACTCCAGAGCGCAGGCCTGACTTTCGAGGAACTTCAGCCGATAGCCAACGCCATGGAGAAAGGCGGCCGGAAAGCAGCCGCGAAAGCGGTCACTGATGAGATCCTGCGCAAAGTGTGCGCGATTGCGGGCACTCCCGAGGAATGTATCGAGCGGATCGAGGAATACCGCACTGCCGGGTGCACTCACATCATGCTGGAAATCTGGGGCGACGACCGCACGGGGCAGGCGAAATTGTTTGGGGACGCGGTGCTGCCCCACTTCCGAAAATAGTCAGCGCTTCAAAGCCCCGGCGAACTCGTCTACGATCTGACGAAATTCCTCGTCCGAGACCAGTCCTCGTTTCGCGATCGCCCGCTTCTTGACGGCGGCCAGAATTGCACCACGCTGCTCCTCGGCGAAAACAACCCCGAGCTGCCTAGCCTTCAGATCGATGCTGTCGAGACCACTTTTCTTGCCGAGCACAATGTGCCGCTCCGCATTTACCAGTTCCGCGGAATACGGCTCGATCGCCTCGGGAATATGGAACTGGCTAGCCACCGCGCCGCTCTCCCGCATGAAGAGGTTTTCGCCGACCAGCGGCTTCCACGCTTCCAGCGTGTATCCGCAAGCCTTCTGCACCACCTCCGAGACGCCGCGCACTTTCGCAAGATCCAGAATCACCGGCACGTCGTAAAGGCAGCGCAGTGCCAGCGCGATCTCGCAGATGTCCGCGTTCCCGGCGCGCTCTCCCATGCCATTAATCGTTCCCTGAATCCACGACGCGCCGCCTCGCACCGCGGCTACCCCGCACGCTGTCGCCATTCCAAAGTCATTATGCCCGTGGAAATGCACGGGCACTTGCGGCCCCACCCACTCGCGCGTCTGCCGGACCAGAAATTCCACTGCTTCAGGTCCACACGCCCCGATGGTATCGACCACAACGATCTCAGCCGCGCCCGCTTCCAGCACAGTCATGTAAATCCTGCGCAGGAAGTCGAGATCCGTCCGCGTTCCATCGACCGCAAAAAATGCAACTGCAATCCCATTCTGTTTGGCAAACGAGATTGCCTCCGAAACGCGCCGAAGAACATCATCGCGCGTGAGGCCGTACGCCTTCAGCTTGATATCACTGGTAGGAGCTTCGATGACCGAAGCACGCAGACCCAGCCGGATGAGCTCCTCCACATCGCCCTTCAGCGCGCGCGAGAAGCCCCACAGTTCCGCCTTCAATCCGGCCCCCTGCATCAGTTGGATCGCTTCGGCATCTTCCGCTGAAACACGCGGGAAGCCCGCCTCAATCCGGCCCACTCCCAACTCATCCAGATGTCGGGCAATCTCCAGCTTCTGCTGCGGCGACAACACCACGCCAACCGTCTGCTCGCCGTCCCGCAGGGTGGTGTCATAAAAGCGGACCGGGGTGTGCGGAAAAGCAGAGCGGATTTCCGGTCGTGCGTTGAGTTCGCTTACCCAGACCTGCCCGGTGGTTGTCGTCGCCATGGCTGCCCTCACTTCAGACTTTCTTGCGTTGCCAGCGCTTCTGGCTTGTGCCCGTACGCTTCTTTCCAGGAAATGACACGGTTGCGCAGGACGCCAATCTTTTCAATCTCGCACTCCATCACGTCTCCCGGCTTCAGATACCATGCTTTCGGATCGCCACTGAAAGCTGCGACCCCCGATACCGTGCCCGTCGAAACAACATCTCCCGCGCTGTACCCCATCGGAGAATAGTGCGAAAGAATCTCTGGAATCTTCACTGACATCTTCCCTGAATGCGAACGCTGCCGGGACTCTCCATTGACGCGCAATTCCATCGCAAGATTGTGCGGATCCGGGATTTCATCCGCTGTCACGATCCACGGTCCCAGGGGACAGAACGTATCGATCCCTTTGCAGAAGCTGAAAACACCCGACTTCATCTCCCGCCGCTGGATGTCACGCGCGGTGATATCGTTGAAAATGACATATCCCCCCACGTGTTTCCGCGCTTCCTCGGGAGTGAAGTGCTTACCGCCCTTCTTCAGCACAACTGCCAGTTCCAGCTCGTAATCGAGTTCCTCGGTAAGGTGCTTGGGATAAATCACTGGCTCTTCGTGTCCGATGATCGCATCCACGTTCTGAAAGAAAACAATCCAAGGCATGACCGGGTGCGAAAAACCGGCCTTGGTAGCTTCTTCGTGGTGCTCCCGAAAATTTCCGGCCGTGTGAAAAAACTTTTTGGGCACGATCGGTGCCTTGAGGCGCACGTCAGCAGCCGGATAGCTCACTGGCTCGCCATGCACCCCGGTCGCATGATCCCCTTCGTTTTGCGCGTGCCCGAAAGCAGTCTGTGCAGCCTCCAGACTGGTATCGCCACCTTCAAACAGGGCCAGCATGTTCGGTGGCACGACCGCATCCGCCAGCCGCGCAAATGCTCCCTCGTCGCGCACGTCGCGCAAATAGAGGGCATAGGCAGAATTTAGATCGATGATGCGCCTGCCTGCGGTCACAGCGCCAATGCGGGATTGACCGGTGGAATTCTCAAAAGTAACGAGTTTCATGGAATTGGTGGAGTCCGCGGAAGCCAGCGAACCCTACGAGTTTATTGCCCGTGGCGCAACTTGTCTATCCGCTCTCCAGCTGGAAGGAGCCCCGGAAACGCTCGCGGATGGTACGATTTCTCGAAAGGACCCTGAGCCCCCAAGGCCTTCGCACACTGCATGAATAAAACCGAAGACATGCGTAAACCCATCCTGCCCGGGCAGGGGGCGTCCGACTACGAGCGCTATTTGCGCACCGACGAACTTCTTGCCCTCCAGAAACAGCCGGCGCACCTGCTCCATCAAGATGAGATGACTTTTCAGGTCGTTCACCAGGCGTCCGAACTGCTCATGAAGGGCGCCGCCTTCGAATTGGACCGGGCTCTGGACCTCATCACAGAAGGCGACTTCCTGAATGCCGCCCGGCTGATCCGGCGCGCCAATATGGAGTTGGAGTACCCAATCTCCATGCTGCATGTCCTGGAGACCATCACGCCCTACGACTACCACATCATCCGCGCGGGACTGGGCCACGGTAGCGGACTCGATTCCCCAGGTTTTCTAGCGCTGCTTCATATCGGCCCCCGGCTCGGCCAGGCATTCGATGATCAATTACAAAACTCTCGCTTGACCGTCCACGAACTTTACCGCCGCCATGCCGAGTTCTTTGGACTGCACGATGTCGCCGAACGCATGCTCGATTTCGATGAACGCATGCACCTGTTTCGCTTCCATCACCTGAAGCTGGCCCAGCGCATTATCGGAGGTGGGGTGGTCGGTACCATGGGAACCCCAGTCGAGGTCCTCCACCAACGCATGGAACACCTCTTTTACAAAGAGCTTTGGGACGTGCGCAACCATATCACGGAAAAAACAATTGATGGTCCGTGAGGCGTTCGATTACGTCAGCTCAGGTTGATCTGGGTCGTTCAGCATAGCCTGCAGTGTTTGGAACGGCATCGCCGCGACCGATCGGGTCTGGCCCACCGGTCGCGAGAGTCAGAATAAAAGCGGATACGGCGGAAACCCGGCATTGCGCTTCGATTCATGCCACTGATCAAACAATGAGAGCTTCCCGCAATCTTCAGCCTGAACAGAACAGCGAACCGACTAACGCTGCTGCAATAGAACGCGCATTCCAACGGACTTTCGGTGCTCCTTCGCGCGTCTATCGGGCTCCCGGTCGCGTCAACCTGATCGGCGAGCACACCGATTACAACCTCGGCTTCGTTCTGCCGGCGGCAATCGATCTCTATTGCTGGGTGGCGTTATCTCCGCGGCCCGATCGCCAGCTTCACGTGTATTCCACGAATTTCGAAACCACCGTGTCAGTTGACCTGGACGACTCGCATCTGACCTCGCGAGGCGATTGGAGCGACTATGTGGTCGGAACCGGGCTCGCGCTCGAACATCACGGCTACAAAATCCAGGGTGCCAACATTCTCGTAAGCGGGCAAGTGCCCATGGGATCAGGACTGAGTTCCTCCGCGGCCATTGAAGTCTCTACCGGTTACGCGCTCCTCGATATCAATAACGCCAGTATTGATCGCACCCAACTCGCCTTGGCTTGCCGCCATGCGGAAAACGAGTTCGTGGGCGCCCGTGTCGGCATTATGGATCAGTTCATCTCCTCGAACGGCCGGGCGGGTCACGCGCTGATGCTGGATTGTCGCTCGCTCGATGCCAAGCTTCTCCCGATCCCGGAGAGTGTCAAGTTGGTCGTTTGCAACACGGGTGTCAAACATCAGCACGCAGGAGGAGAATACAATGTGCGTCGCACGCAATGCGACGAAGGAGTGCGTTTGCTCTCGTCCGCCCTACCCGCGATTCAGTCCCTGCGCGATGTCCAGCCATCTCAGCTCGAGCAGCACAAACATCTCCTGCCCGAACTGATCTACCGCCGTTGCCGTCACGTGGTGACCGAAAATGAACGCGTGCAACGCGCCGCGGAAGCATTGCTTCTGGGCGATCTCCCCGCCCTTGGAGCACTGATGGCAGAATCCCATCGCAGTATGCGGGATGACTACGAAATCAGTTGTGCGGAGCTTGATACGATGGTCGAAATTGCGGGTGTCCAGTCCGGAGTGATTGGGTCCCGGATGACCGGCGGAGGTTTCGGCGGCTGCACGATCAATCTTGTCCGCGCGGATGCCGCCGTCGCATTTAGGCACGCCGTCGCCATCGAATACCAAACTCGTACCAATATTTATCCAGACATTTATGTCTTGAGTGCCAGCGAAGGCGTCCACGAGGTCGCGGCCGGCAAACTCGTCGGCTGATAAAACCAGATTGCAACGAACCGGCCGTTGAATTTCGCCGGACGGTAGGCACCGCTAGACTTACCCCTTGAGGACGTCGTGGATCTCCACCAGCTCAAAGAGACGCCACATCGCCGTTTTAATCCCCTCACCCAGGAATGGGTACTGGTATCGCCCCATCGGACTCTTCGTCCATGGCAGGGCAAGGTGGAGCCGCGGCCCATCGATAACCAGCCGCCCTATGATCCCGCTTGCTATCTCTGTCCCAGAAATTCTCGTGCCGGGGGCGTGGTCAATCCCGACTACGTCAGCACATTCGTTTTTGAGAACGACTACGCGGCCTTACTTCCGGCCGCGGAGGAAGCTAAGCTCGAGGAGGTTGATCTCCTGATTGCCACGACCGAACGCGGCCTCTGCCGGGTGGGCTGCTTTTCGCCTCGACATGACTCAACCATCCCACAAATGACGGTCGAGGAAATTCGGCTCGTCATTGAGATGTGGGTCGCCCAGTACCACGAACTCGGCGTACTCCCGTGGGTCAATCACGTACAAGTCTTCGAAAATCGCGGAGCCATGATGGGTGCCAGCAACCCTCATCCCCATTGCCAGATCTGGGCAAACGCCCACCTGCCCAACCAATCCAGCCGCGAGGAGGCGTCGCTTGATAAATATGCCAGGAAACACGATTCCTGCCTGCTCTGCGACTACCTGCAACTCGAGCGATCGCGGCAGGAGCGCATTGTCTGTGAAAATTCATCTTTCGCCGTCGTGGTGCCCTTTTGGGCTGTCTGGCCGTTTGAGACTTTGCTGATCAGCAAGCGACACCTCGGCGCGATGCCTGATCTGAATGACGCCGAAAGAAATCACCTCGCCGACATCATGAAGCAGCTAACCACGCGCTATGACAACCTGTTCGAAATCTCTTTCCCCTACTCGATGGGATTCCACCAGCGTCCCACCGATGACCAGCCGCACTCCGAGTGTCACTTCCACGCACATTACTACCCTCCCCTGTTGCGCTCAGCCACTATTCAGAAGTTCATGGTCGGCTACGAAATGCTCGGCACTCCGCAGCGCGACATCACGCCCGAATCCGCCGCCGCACAATTGTGCCGGCTCTCTGCGATCCACTACCGCGAGCGCAAATAAGAACCTCGGGAAATATGTCTGGGACACGCGGTAACCGCACTCAAATCGACCGTGGTAGACTGTAGCTCCGCACACCGGAGAGGTGGCAGAGTGGCCGAATGCGGCGGTTTGCTAAACCGTTGTACGGGCTAACACCTGTACCGAGGGTTCGAATCCCTCCCTCTCCGCCAGATGTTTTAAGTCCCGTATCCATAACCATTTACCTCACGTTTCCCTTCGATTCGAATCACATCAACCGCGGTCTTGGAGCAGCCGGGAGGTGCATATTAGGTGCATACTCTAGGGATCGCTCCAATTGCTGCATCGCCTCCGCAACTTCGGAATCAGCGGTCTTGATGTAGCAGCTTTGCGTTACCGACACGTTGGCGTGCCGCAGGATTCTTTGGATGGTTTTGTCGGAAATTCCAAGGCAGTGAAGATTCGTCGCTAGGCCGCGCCGAAATGCATGCCAACCTTGCCACCGGACACCCGCTTTCGTGATCAGTGGCACAATCGTATCTGCAGCTAACGCATCCAGGTTGATAGGCTTTCCCGCGGGACTCGGAAACATCAAACCGTTCGCGGGATTGCCTGACAAGGATCGCTGCAAATCCAGCCGTTGTGCGAGCTGAGCGATGACTGGAACTGGTGCCTTGCTTTGTCGAGTTTTCGGCTCTAGCGCATGCCCCCTCCAGAAAGACTGAGAGATCAATACTTGCTGCCCGTCGTAATTCTCCCAGAGCAAACCGCGCAGTTCGCCTTTTCGTATGCCGGTGAATGCCGCGACGGCTACGATCGTCGAGGCCGATTCCGGCAGCACTTGCAACATCTGCGTGATCTCTTCGAGTGAGTAAGCATGTGTTTCGCCGGCAACCTTGCCTTTCGGCAAGACCACGTCCCGCATCGGATTTTCCGAATCGGTTACACCTTGGCGTTTGGCATATCGAAAAGCTCCCGAAAGGAAAGCTTTGATGTGCGCCAAGGTCGTGGACGTCAGCTTGTGTTCCTTGGCAATGGACTCAAGGATTCGTTCACCGTCGACTGTTCTGAATTCGCGCAGCATGATGCCGCAGCGCGGCTTCAGGTATCGCCTCCACATGTTCCTATATCCATGGAAGGTGCTGATCCGTTTGTGTTCTTCGACGAAGGGCAGGTAACGGTCTTCGGTGAATCGAATTACGGTCATTGCACTTTCAGGCGCGTTTCTTGCGAGGTTGATCGATTCGAGGAACTCCCTCGCGAGATCTCGCGCAGCAGTTTTATTGGGACACTCCGGTCCGGTTGTGGCTAGCTTTTTCGTCTTCTGGACTCGTCGAACCGATCCATCCGAGGCAAACTCGGAGTCGTAGTATCGAAGTAGCCAGAGACTTCCCTTGCGATACAGATAACCTTGTTGGTGACGGGTTCCCTTCATTTGCTCTCCTTTCCGAGAGCCCGTCCCACTATCCTATTGCTGGTCGATACTATACGCCGCTCGGCCCAGCCTTCCAGTTCCGGGCTCTCCCAGCGGAAGCGGACGTATTTGCCAAATCGAATGTGGGGGATGGGATCTGTCGACCGTGAACGCACTTGTTCACGAACCCACGACTCTGGCAGATTCCATCTCAAAGCAAGCTCTTTGCTGTCGATGAACTCATATTGTTGCGGCAAGTCGACGCCCCGTGTCGTCGTGTCGCGCAACCCAATGGTTGTGTTGTGCATTCTGGCCTCATTTGGCCTGAATCCTCTTTCATTAGTCAACGACCTTGCTATCCGGAAAGAGTGGTCGGCTCTCGGGAGCTTCGGAACCTAGCGAGATGACTGGGAGGCGGTTAAGACGATGTTTTTTGTCCGGAATTAATTCCGGATGCCGGATGGTCGTCACTAGCTTTGGCGGCACAACGGGACAGCAGGCGCCGCATTCCCTGCAAATGGTCTTTGTCTCCGTTGGAAACCAATTGTGACCAGGTCCGAAGAGGACCAATTTTTGAATTCGAATGGCGACTATTGAAATTCTTCACTTGTTCTGCATATTTGCCTTCGAGGTACTTAGCGGGCCCCAAGTGGCCAGCAACATCCAGTTCGGCGGCAATCTGGCGCAACTGGTTCTCGGATACTCTCTTTTCTTGGGACTTCGCGTCAGGCCACAACGTGCCAGCAAAGACGACAAAGGCACGCGGTAGCCTGGGCTTCCGACCGGGCCTGCGCCTGTTTGGCGCACTCTGAGTTGTAGCCGCTGTCGTCGCGTGTGGCTCTTGTTTTCGTCGAGCCAGAACTTCATTCGCGGCGCCCAAATTCTGCGTCAAAGTTGCTTTCAGCAAAAGAATCCAGCGACTTTCGCGCAAATAACTTAGAATCCGTCTCGTATCACCTTCACTCATTCGCTCCCACGCAGTTGCACGGCTATAGAGACGATTCCCGTTTGGCTGCATAATTAGCCATTGTGGTGCTCGCCAATCAGTACGGAATACGACCTTCTCCCAGAATTCCTTATCGGTATCCGGTAGAACGTTGCTGCTGCCATCGCACACAGACTTGACCCATTCTTCAACGTGTCTGTCTTCCCCTTCAGTGAGGTCGAAGACCTGCAGAAAAGCCCAATGCGCTGGCGCCTCACCAATCAAGCCATCCTGGGAAAGCGAAATTTTAAAAAAGCGTCCAAAGCTCTGCGTAACGATTTCCCGGAGCTTGTTGATACATGCAAAAAAGTGAATTTTGAAAACCGCGGGCTCCGTCGTTCCGGACACTAGGGGATGGAGGTCATTAAAGCATCTCCGCTCAAAGTAGTGGTGGTGAGCACTAGAGAGGCGCTTAAAGTCTTCTCGAATGTTCAGCACAGCTCGTAACAAAAATAATGGGGTGATAACTCTCCAACTCTCGTCTGATGGCTTCGACTGATTGGACGGGCCCTCTCGCACTTCTTCGTTGTGACCGTCTCGCTCACCGGACGAAGGGTCGGCTTTCGCGAGCATCAATCTGAGTTTCGCTTGCCAATGGCCGAAGTAAGACGTTTCGAGTTTGCGTTCAGCAGGAGAATACGTGTCGTCCGTGGCCAGACTTCGCAGCCGCTCCTCGACCTGTGTCAGATCGGCTTCAAGTTCTGATGGGAAAGGACCGCGCAGCAATGGGTTAGTGTTCCTCGAGCAGCCAACGCTGAAATCAGAGATTCTACTCTGAAGAGCAGGCCTTGTTTCTAGCCTTGTAATCGAGTCCAGCTAGGCACAGGTTCGCTTCGCTGTATATTCGCCCCTGGTAGGATGGCTGTACGGCGATGTCAACAAACTGCTGGGGATAGCTATACAAAGGGGAAAACTGCCACACTTCGTCGCACGGCAGATTTACTTCTCGCGGGCACGTCTTGCGGATTCTCTTGCTTAGGCCTGCTATTTCGTCGTTAGCTTACCCAAGATTGCCAAGGTTCTAGCACGTACACGCTTGCCCTGCCGGATCGCCGCCAAGGTGTGATGGCTTAGTCCAGTGAGACGCATCATTTCCCGCACCGTGTATTTTGCCATCTTGTCCAAGAGTACCGAATCAGCAGTTGCCATGTTGCCGGATGGCTGGTACTCGACTGGCGCGAAGCCAACTAAGCTTAGGTCCTCACCTTGCTCCCACCGCCGATCGGTTTCCTTGCCCACGTATCGCAGATTGCCAGCTGTCACCGACGCACGTTGCAGCAGTCCGCGCGTTTTCGCGGAACATGGGGTACCGTCGGGTGCCAATGACTTTGCCTCCGGGTGGCAAGGGTAAAGGCGCAAGACGTACCCGAACGTTTGGGGGATGACTTTGTCCAGTTTTTCGGTTTGCTCAAGCGCTAGCTGGTACTCCTTTCCATCGCAAACGTTGACGCATTTTGACTCCAACCACTGATCCCGCTTCTTATTGAAAGGCGTCAACAGTGTGAAGTGGTCGGGATTAACGCCCACGGGATAGCCCGCCACGCTGTCGACGAGCGGACAGAACAAGAAATTGTATGGCCGTGTGGCGCGGTTCAGCCGATTGAGCACGTGGGGAGTGGTGAGGACAATTCGCATCATTGCGGGGAGGTCACGCCACTTAGGTGGTTTTTGTGGGAGTCCGAGGGCATCGCACAATAACCAAGTCCAAGCTTCGAAGGTCCAATCCTGCGCGTCTTCGCTGGAGTCCGTGGGCGGATAAAGGTATCCAAGCCCGTGTGCTTTAGGGTCCACAATGGAGATGCCGCGCCCGGTTTGCTCGTAAAGAACATAGCGTTTCGCCGAAATCGCATAACCGTAAAGCTGGCGTTGGGCTCCACCGGAATCGAAATTGACATCCTCTATCTTCAGGATGGAGCCGGGCACTGCTGACGGGTCGTATGGGTTCAACGTGGAGAATCGATCGGCAATAGCACGTACCCGCTTCCATGAAAGCGCCTTGATCGCCTCTTGCCCGTCGGGTAGCTTGTGTGGTCCACCGGGGCAGGGCACCAGCCCGCCGTCTTTTGAGGCCACGATGCACAGTGAATCGGTGTCGCAGAAAAGGTAGCTTCCGCCAGCATCGGTGACACATCTTTCCAACATGGCCAACAGCAGACGCCCACCGGCGGTGATGAGCGCCGCCACTGGCGGAAAATACCAGCGTCCCTGGTTTTCAACGACGCGCGACATCTGCGAAAAAGATGACCGCCCCGAGAAAACTTTGATGTTTGCTGGGTCTGGCGGCTTTTCACGAACTCAATCAGCACCATCAGCGATAGCTTGGGTAACACGTACACTGCTTTGCCGCTAATCACCAACGGAAATCGGTTACAAGCCTTCTATACGTTCTCTACCGCGTCTGGACCAGATACCGTTACAGGGACTTTCTCTGGGTCGGGTGCGACTTACATACAAGAGACGCTCGCCGAATACTCCAACGTAGGTGCTGTGGACGCACACGCAGAGAACAGCGGCGGAAATTCGCAACCATCGACCACAACGACGACGACCGCTAGCAATGACTTGGTAATTGGATACGTCACCGATAGCTATACTACCTGGACAGGGGAAACCGGCTGGAACTTACGCACGACCGGGAGTGGAATTCGCGCTGCCTTACAAGATACCATCGCCGCGAATCCTGGCAGCATCACGAGCACCTTCAACACCGTCAACGGCTGGAACGCTGGTGTCGTCGCAATCAAGCCCACCTCTAGCGGTGGGACCAACAAGGGCGTGTTGAACTGGAATGCAAACGGCACGTTGCAACAACTCGCGATCACCGATCCGTTCAATTCTGCGAACACACAGAACTGTTCGTTCACTTACGATGATCTAGCTCGCCAGTCAACGGCGAACTGTGGAACCGCCTGGAACCAGAGCTTCTCTTTCGACCCGTTCGGCAACATCAGCAAGGGCGCCACGGTCGGGACTTCCT
>Ga0210404_10000124_pt1 | contig 51852 bp, 60 predicted proteins | sample IncBWH28MmetaG_FD_155455 | JGI IMG/M metagenome (GOLD analysis project Ga0210404, IMG submission 155455) | Forest soil microbial communities from Barre Woods Harvard Forest LTER site, Petersham, Massachusetts, United States - Inc-BW-H-28-M | ecosystem: Environmental > Terrestrial > Soil >... | reverse complement strand
TTCTTCTTGCATAATGTACAGGAATTTGTCGTGTTGCTTCATTCACTACGATAATGCCAGCAATCACTACCAAACTCAATACGGCAAAACTGATAAGCCCCAAACTGACCTGTGCGTTTGCTGTTGAAAATGTTTGCCCCAAAGCAACAGGCAATCTTCCAACAATACCGCCAAAAATCAACAGTGAGATACCATTCCCCACACCATGATCAGTGATTAATTCCCCAAACCAGACGAGTAAAATTGATCCAGCAACTAAGGTAAACACAAATAAAATAAAGTCAATCGGTGTAAGAGTGGTTACCAAATGCTGACTCTTTAATAATGCATAGACACCAATTGCCTGAAGCACTGAAAGCGGCAATGTCAAAATACGCGTGTATTGATTGATCTTTTGTCTTCCTGAATCTCCCTCTTTTGAAAGTTCTTCAAGTTTAGGAAATACCATAGTTAACAATTGCAAAATAATTGAGGCATTAATATAAGGATTCAATCCCAATGCCATAATAGAAAAATTGGAAAGAGTGCCACCTGAAAAAATGTCAAGAAAACCTAAAAATTGATTGCTGGCAAAAAGATTTTTTAATTCTGCAATGTTAACGCCTGCGACAGGGATGTGGGCAAAAATTCTAAATACGAGGAAAATTGCGAGGGTGAAAAGAAGTTTTTTTCGTATCTCTTGCGATTTAAAACTATTTCGCAACGTTTCAAATATACCGTTCATTTTCAGCTTTCTACCGTTCCACCGGCATTTTTAATTTTCTCTGCTGCGCCTTTAGAAACTGGCAATGTAACGGTTAATGCGACATCTAATTCACCATTACCAAGAATTTTGATGCCACTGTGCTTAATTGCATCTAAGGCAATCATACCTTGTTTCACCAATGATTCTGTTGTAACGATTGTACCTTTAGGAAAAACATTAAGTGCATGAACATTGATAACATAAGGTTTTTCTTGAAGTGATCGGTTACGACCTTTTCCTCGCAAAAATGGCAAACGCTTGGTCAAAGGCAAAGCTCCGCCTTCAAAATAAATAGCAACTTTATTTCGAGCTTTTTGTCCTTTGGTTCCACGACCCGCAGTCTTACCACGACCTGATCCGTGACCTTGTCCAACTCTTTTATTACTTCTTGCTTTTAATTTTTCTACCTGTGTTAAATTCATAGATTTAAGCCTTTATTTTTCTTTCTTTTGTTTTGTCTGCTTGTTCACGCACGCGTCTAAGTGCTTCAAGTGTTGCGTAAATGTTACTAATTTTATTCTCTGTTCCAAGCATCTTGGAAGAAATATTTTCAATTCCTGCAGCTGAAACAACACTTCGGACTGCTCCACCGGCAATAATACCACTACCCCGAGGTGCGGGCTTAAGCATTATTCGTGCTGCGCCAATTTTGACATCAATACGAAAAGGAATTGTACCATTCACCAAAGGAACAGTAATCATATGCTTTTTTGCCTGTGCCATACCTTTTCGAATCGCATTTGAAACATCAGGTGCTTTACCCAATCCAACACCAACTTTTCCTTTTTTGTCACCAACAACGGTCAATGCAGAAAATCCAATTTTATTACCACCTTTAGTTTTCTTTGAAACTCGGTTAATCTGCACAACTTGCTCATCAAACTCACTTGGAGTGTGTACGAATTGTCTTTGTCGTCGTTGTGCATTTTGTGTATTTTGTTGATTATTCATATTTTTTTTACTTAACCTTATAGGTTAAGTCCTCCTTCACGTGCACCTTCGGCAACAGCCTTAACTCGTCCATGATAAGCAAATCGGCCTTTATCAAAAGCAACATCTTTAATCTTTTTTGCTAAGGCAAGCTTTGCAATTTCTGCACCAACTTGTTTTGCCCGCTCAACTGGTGCAACTTTAGCATCCAGATTTACTGTTTTCTCAGAAACACTAGCAACGATATTACCTGTAACATCAATAATCTGTACGTAAACATAATTATTAGAACGAAATACACTCAATCGTGGACGATTGGTAACATTTACAGTCTTTTTTCGAACCCGCACTTGTCGTTGTGTTTTTCTATCTTTAATATTCATAGACTATTTTGCTCCTGCAGCCTTTGCTGCTTTACCAGCTTTTCTTCGAACTCTTTCACCTTTGTATCGAATCCCTTTTCCTTTATATGGTTCCGGCGGTTTACTCTTTCGAATATTTGCTGCCGCTTCACCTACTAGTTGACGATCATTACCACTGACGGTAATAACATTATCAGCAACTGATACGATAACCCCATCTTTAGGATGAAACTTTACCGGATGTGCAAATCCAAGAGATAAAGATAAATCAGCACCTTGCATCTGTGCTCGATATCCAACACCAGTTATCTCCAATTGTTTCTCAAAACCAGTGTCCATGCCTTTAATTAAGTTAGCAAGATTTGCTCGAGTCAAACCATACATCGCCTTAACACTACGATCTGCTACATTCTTCGCTGAGACAAGAGCTTTACCTTCTTGTATTACAACAGTGATTCCTTCTGGCAAAAGAAGTGTTCCATTGCCTTTCGAACCGTTCACGGCAACGTTTCGACCATCAACAGTAACGGTAACGCCACTTCCAATTGTAATAGGTAATTTCCCAATTTTCGACATAGTTGTTATTTCCTTACCAAATCTTAAAGAGGAGCTCTCCTCCAACACCTTTCTTAATTGCATCATTTCCTGTTAAGATACCAACATTTGTTGATAAAATAGCTGTTGCTGCCCGTCCTTGCTTTCTCGCAATTTCATGTGCTGCAATATAGGTACGAAGCGATGGTTTGGAAATTAAATTAATATCAGTAATTGCTGGCTTACGTCGCTGATAGCGAAGTGCAACAGAAAGCATCCGTTTACCATCAATAGTTTCCTCAGAGATTGCATCGACAAAGCCTTCTTTTTTCAAGACTTTTGCGACTGCCTTGCTAATATTTGCATAAGGCGCAACAACTGCTTTCCGATGAGCAAGAGCCGCATTTTTTAATTGAATAACAAAATCACCAATAACGTAATTCATAATTTTAATTTACCAACTAGCTTTGTATACCCCTGGTAATTCTCCTTTCATTGCACGTTCACGAAAACAAATTCTGCAAAGACCAAAACGGCGCATGTAACCTCGTGCTCGACCACAAATCCCACATCGGTTTACTTGTCTAACCGCAAACTTCTGTTTTTTCTTAAATTTTACAATATCCGATGTTTTTGCCATATTTTTTTTCTAAACGTCATATATGGACGCTCGTCATTATACCATATTTCAAGGCTATTTGTTCTTTGCTTCCTTTGCAAAGGGCATTCCCAATGCTTCAAGCAAAGCAAATCCTTGTGCGTTATCAGGTGCTGATGTCACAAATACCATTTCCATTCCCTGCAATCGTTCGACACTTGCTGGATCAATCTCCGGGAAAGTTGAATATTCATGGAATCCAAGCGTGTAATTACCCCGACCGTCAAAGCTTCCTCGAGGAACACCGCGGAAATCTCTCAAGCGTGGTAATACGATTTTGATCAAACGGTCGTAAAATTGATACATTCTTTTGCCACGAAGCGTTATCATCAAACCGATAACATCTCCCTCTCGGATTTTAAATCCTGCGATCGCTTTTCGAGCTCGAGTTGGTTTTGCTTTCTGGCCTGTGATCTGACCAAGCGCACCACTCATTTTTTCAATGACCTTTTTATCAGACGCTGCATCCTTCACACCCATATTAATAACAATTTTTTCAAGGTGAGGAACAGCCATAGGATTTTTGATTCCTAAATCTTTTTCCAATTTTTGAACTATTTCTTCTTTATACTTTTTCTGTAAATCCATATGTTCCTTTCTTATTTCGAAACTATATTTCTGCCTTACATTTCTTGCAAATGCGTACTTTTTCGTCTTTCAACATTTTGTATCCTATACGTGTTACTTTTTTACACTTAGGACAAACTAATTGTACATTAGCAACAGCCAACGGTTTAGTCAAAGTAATAATCTCTGATTTTTGTCCAGGCATTCGGCTTTTGACATGGCGTTTATATTGATTTACGCCTTCAACAAGCACTTTTGCTTCTTTGGTATATATTTTTTCAACAGTTCCTTTTTTACCGTTGTCTTTTCCTCTAACTATTGTAACTATATCTCCTTTTTTTAATTTCATATTATACAACCTCCACAGCCATACTGGCAATTTTAGTAAATCCACGATCACGGACTTCACGAGCGATCGGTCCAAAGATACGGGTTCCTCGAACATTTTTATCTTTTGGATTATCAATCACGACTACTGCGTTATCTGAGAATCGGACATACGATCCATCAGGACGCCTAAATTCTTTTCTAGTTCGAACAACAACTGCTTTCACCATTTCAGAATCTTTAACTTGGCCATGAGGAATTGCTGCTTTCACAACTGCATTCACCACGTCACCAATCCGTGCAAATTTTCTTTTGGAGCCACCGAACACATGAATAATATACAATTCTTTTGCTCCTGAGTTATCTGCTGCTTTAACAATACTTCGTAACTGTAACATAATTTATTTTTTAGTAATAACCTCCTTGATTGCAAAATATTTTGTCTTTGACATTGGTTTGATTTCAACAATTCGTACTTCATTTCCAACTTCTACAGTTTGACCTGCAGTATCGACATTAAAATGCTTCCCTTTTTTCAATAGTTTTTTATACAATGGATGAGGTACTCGTCGTGACACCTCTACAACTACTGTATTTTGCATTTTTACTGAAATAACTTTTCCTATTAATACTTTTGCCATATGTTATTTATTCTCCTCCTTTTTTACAAGTTTCGTTTGTAATACTGATTGCATAACTGCAACTTCCTTTCGTATATTAAAAATACTGCGTGTATTTTTCAATTTACCTTGTGCATGATCAAGTTTTACTTGATTAAGCGTTTTACGTGTTTCTTCAATTAATTTTTGTAATTCTTTTACTTCTTTTGTTTGTAATGTTTTCTTATCAGCTGTTTTCATAATTACATTTCTCCTCGAACTAGAATACGTGTCTTAACTGGCAATTTGTGTGCAGCCAAACGAAGTGCTTCTTTTGCAATTTCTGCTGTTACCCCTGCCATCTCAAACATAATTCTTCCTGGCTTTACTGGTGCAACATATGCATCGATATCGCCTTTTCCGCCACCCATTCTGACCTCAGGTGGTTTTTTTGTGATCGGCTTATCTGGAAAAATAGTAATCCAGATTCGTCCACCACGCTGTGTATAATTACTAATTGCACGCCTTGCCGCTTCAATCTGTCGACTCGAAATCCAACCAATATCAATTGACTGCAAACCATAATCACCAAAGGAAAGTGTAGTACCGCGAGTTGCAACACCTTTCATGCTTCCTCTTTGTTGTTTTCGATATTTTTGTCGCTTTGGCATTAACATAGTACTTATTTTATCTAATCCCTAGATACTATCATTCCCTTCTGGACGGTTAATCCATACTTTTATACCGATATACCCTTTTTTTGTTAGTGCAGGAACTTGTGCATAACTAATATTTTCACGGATAGTAGACAACGGAACAGTACCAATATGAATCTTTTCACGTCTCCCAATTTCAGCTCCTGCGATCCGTCCGGTTAAAACAATTTTAACACCCAGTGCTCCTGAACCCATGACACGTTCAGCTGTTGAATTTAAGACTCGCTTAAAAGGCAATCGTCTAATCAATTGATCTGCAATATTTGTTGCAACTAACTGTGAATTAAGATTTGGTTCCTTAACTGGTTCAACTCGAATATCAAGCTTTGGCATTACTTTCATGTCTCGCTGTTTAACAAAAAATGCCATAATCGCCTTTTTGAGTTCTTCCAAACCTGTTCCTCCACGACCAATCACAATACCCGGACGAGAAACGTGAATAATAAGACGCAAACTGTTAATCGACCGTTCAATTTCTACACTGGCAACACCAGCTGATTTTAATCGCTTCATTAACATGGTTCGCAAACCATAATCTTCCAAAACGGCATCTTTATACTGCCGTTCATTGAACCAACGACTGCTCCAGCTAAATACTGTTCCTAACCGAATGACATGTGGATTTACTTTCTGTCCCATAGGTTACTTTTTGCCTCCTTTTTCTTCTTTTTTTGTTTCCTTAATTTCCTTTTTTGCTACTACTTTTGGTATTGCTACTGATGTAACAACCTTTTCTTTCAAAATGATTGTCAAATGACTCCCTCGTTTTTTATAAGGATGAATCCGCCCTCGTGTTGATGGTCGAAATCGTTTAAGTGCTGGTGATTCATTGACCAGCATACTTGCTATTACCAAGTTATTTTTGTCAAGATTTGCATTAGTAACGGCATTCGCAACTGCACTTTTGAGTGTTTTTTGTACAGTACTTGCAGCTCTTTTGTGCGTTACCTCTAAAACTCGATAAGCATCGTCAATTGACATATGCTTAACTGCTTCTGTGATTAACCGCAGCTTTCTTGGACTAATTCGTACTGATTTTGCTATTGCTTTTACTTCCATAATCGTTAAGTCTTACTTATCTCACGTGCAACAACTTTCCCATGACCTCGAAAGGTTCGTGTTGGTGAGAATTCACCAAGTCTGTGACCAACCATTCCTTCAACGATTAATACCGAAATAAAGTGTTTACCATTATGGATCATCAATATATGCCCAACAAATTCAGGCGCTATTTGACTTGATCGAGACCAGGTTTTAATTGGCTCATTTTTGCCCATTTGTTTCTGCTTCAAAATTTTCTGAAGCAATTTTATATCTATATATGGTCCTTTTTTACTACTTCGTGCCATAATTTATTATTTCTTACGTCCTCCCTTTCTTCGAGAGACAATATATTTATTTGAATATTTTTTTCGTTTTCGTGTGTTTCCAACTGCCTTTCGTCCAGTATAGGTTTTTGGATATTTCATACCAATACCTGATCGAGCTTCTCCTCCTCCGTGAGGATGAGAACGAGGATTCTGTGCAACTCCTCGGACGGTTGGCCGGCGCCCCATGTGCCGTGCTCTACCTGCTTTACCAATCACTTCATTTTTCCATTCAACATTCCCAACTTGACCAATTGTTGCCATTGCATCTTCATGAACTCTTCTGACTTCACTAGAAGGTAATTTAAGAAAAACAAAACCGCCTTCTTTTGATGAAACAATTGCTCCTGTTCCTGCTCCTCGAGCTAACTGCCCACCTTTACCTGGTGTTAACTCAACGTTATGCACAATTGTTCCTGCAGGAACTCCACCAAGTGGTAATGCATTACCGATTTGTATATCAACGCCTTTGCCACTGGAGATTGTATCATTTTCTTTTAATCCTTGGGGAGCCAAAATATATCGTTTTTCCCCATCTGAATATTGTATCAAAGCAATATCACAAGTTCTATTCGGATCGTATTCTATAGCAACAACTTTACCAACGATGCCAAATTTATTTCTTTTAAAATCAATTTTCCTAATATATCGTTTATGTTGTCCACCTTGATGACGAACAACAACTTTTCCACTAGCATCCCGACCTGAATGTTTCTTTTTAATTGTTTTTAATTTGGCCATTATTTCTTTTTCTCCTCTCCACCCGGTTCAAATAATGCTATTTTTTCTCCTTTTTTCACTGTTACTGTTGCTTTTTTCCATTCTGGCTTGGCAGCTTCTTGTCGTCTGACACCAACTCGCTGTGTTTTACCTTTTACAATACTTGTTGCAATACTTGAAACTGTTACATTAAATTGTGCTTTGATCGATGACTTAATAGCCGCTTTTCTAGCGTCTTTCGCAACGACAAATGAGTATATGCCTTTACGAACATCTGTCATCGATTTTTCTGTAACTAACGGTTTAACAATAATCATAGTTATTTCTTTAAAAAGTGTTGCTTCATCTCTTCAATCGCGTCTTTCATTACAACTAATCGTGTTGCTGCAAGCACTTCATAAGTATTTATCTGTTTGCAAGAAAGGAAGTTTACACCCTCTACATTTCGTCCAGCTCTTATAACAGAATCAACATCCTTTCCTACAGTTACAAACAATAACTTCTGTTTTTTATCAGTCATTCCTAAATTCTGCAGCATTTCTACAAAAATTTTTGTTTTGGGTTTAATAGCACCAAGACCATCAATGATCGTTAATTCATTATCTTTCACTTTCGCAGAAAGTACACTGAATAATGCTTTTTTCTTCATCTTCTGCGGCAATGCAAGACTATAATCACGAGGCTTTGGTCCAAAAACGACTCCACCTTTGACAAAAATTGGAGCACGAACAGATCCGTGTCGTGCTCGACCTGTTCCTTTTTGTCGGTAAATTTTTCTTGTCGAACCATCAACTTCTCCTCGAGTCTTTGTCGAGGCATTGCCTTGTCGTTGATTAGCTAAATAAACACGCACCGTCTGTGCAATTAATGCCTTATTTATTTTTTCACCAAATATTTCACCAGGAAGTGAAACCTTCCCAGTAATTTTACCATCGATACCGATAACCTCAACGCTTACCGTTGCATATTTGTTCTCAGTTATTTTTTGCTTAATTACAAATTCAGCCTCTATTTTTTCAACAGCAGCTTTTGGTTTTGCAACTTTTACAATTGTCTCTTTCTTAACTGATGTAACTGCCGGCTTTGAAGCTGTTATTTTTACTGTTTTCTTTGTTTCTGCTGCTTTACTTACCATCGTTTGTTTCTCCTTCTTTTACGGCTTCTTTCTGTTCTTCATCAGCAACAGGCGCCATTGATTCACTTTCCGTTTCCATTTTAACTGCTTCAGTTGCATCAGCAACAGTTTCTTGTGATGTAATAAATGTTTCTTCAGCTGCTTGTGTCATCTCAACTGGAGTAGCTTTTGCTTCCTCAGCAGCTTCCTTTTCCTGCTCCTTTGCGAGTATTGCGGCTTCTTTAATTGCTTCAGCTTCTTCTTTTTGTTTTACGGAAAGCAATTTGACAAATTTCTTTTGCTCACCAGTCTTAGTAATAACTACTGCTGATTTTTTGTTTCCCGGCACCAAACCTAACACATATAGTCTTTTATTTTCCGGCTCAACAGCAACAACAACAAGATTACTAATTGTTACGACATCAACACCCATATGTCCAGCCATTCTTTTGCCTTTATACACTCTTCCTGGTGTCGTTCCCTGTCCGATTGAACCGGGAGCACGATGTCTATCTGACTGTCCGTGGGTTTTTGGACCACCACGAAAGTTGTATCGTTTCACCGTACCTGCAAATCCTTTTCCCTTGGATGTTCCCGTTATTTTAACGATGTCCCCTGGTTTAAAAACTGTCTCAACGGTTACAATATCTCCTGATTTTGGCAATTCGTCATCGCCAATCCACGCTACTTCTCGAATAAGTGTTGGAACACTTTTAAGTCCTGCTTTTTTACTATGCCCTGCAAGCGCCTTAATTGGTTTCTTTTTTGTGCCAACACCTAACTGAACTGCAGTATACTTATCTTTTTCGTCTGTTTTGATTTGTACGACAAAATTATCTGCTACTGAAACTTCAGTCACAGGAATTCTTTTCCCATTCTCGAGAAATGTTTGTACTTGATCTATTTTTTGTCCAATCAATGTTTGTAACATATTATAATAAACTCTTACACGAATTCTTATCCTTGTTTTATATTCTCTATCTTATGCTTACTTATCTATGACGACAAAAAAAGATAGCCTTAGGCTACCTTTATACTTCACAAATGTGTAAGTTGAGCCCCTCTAAACGGGGTGGCCATAGCTAGGCTTTTTAATCAATCATACTTTGAGCATGTTTAATTATATTGGGCATCTATATTGTAAAAGTCGAGTATCTGATCTACATCTTCAACTCTACATCAACTCCTGCTGGTAATGCTAAATTAGTTAAACTGTCAATCGTTTTGTCTGTTGGTGAAACAATATCAATTAATCGTTTATGAATGCGGATTTCAAAATGATCCCTCGCATCCTTATCAATAAAAGGTGATTTATTTACGGCGTATACAGATCTGTCTGTAGGAAGAGGTACTGGACCAATAACTTTAGCTCCGGTTCTAATAACCGAGTCAAGAATTTGTTGACAACACGAGTCAAGTACTCGGGCATCATAACTTTTTAATCGAACTCTGATTCTTCCTTTTGCCATATTATTTTTACCTTCAGACTGTTAAAGATCTCCCAAACAAAAAACCCCGCTTAGCGAGGTTATTTTATTATTTTTGTTATCACTCCGGCTCCGACTGTCTTGCCACCTTCACGAATTGCGTATCGAAGACCTTCTTCGAGAGCAACCGGCACAATAAGTTTTACTGTCATTTTTGTTGTGTCACCAGGCATAACCATCTCTACACCATCAGGGAGTGTAACATTTCCGGTAACGTCTGTCGTTCTAATATAGAATTGTGGACGATAACCTTTGAAGAATGGTGTGTGACGACCTCCTTCTTCTTTAGTCAAGACGTATGCTTCGGCTTCAAATTCTGTATGAGGAGTAATACTTCCCGGTTTTGCTATAACCTGACCTCTTTCAACATCAGATTTCTCAAGACCACGAAGCAAAAGACCCACATTATCTCCTGCTTGTCCCTCATCAAGTTGTTTCTTAAACATTTCAACTCCAGTTACAACAGATGTTTTATTTTTGTCGAGACCAACAACTTCGATTGTTTCGTTAACTTTAACAACTCCTCTTTCAATTCTTCCAGTAACAACTGTTCCTCGACCCTTAATTGAAAAAACGTCTTCAACAGGCATTAAGAACGGCTTATCGAGTGCACGTTCTGGGGTAGGAATGTCCTTATCAACTGCTTCCATAAGTGCCAATATCTGTTTTTCAGCTTCAGGATCACCCTCAAGAGCTTTCAAAGCTGATCCGCGAACAATTGTGATTGTATCACCTGGATATTGATACTTAGAAAGCAATTCTCGAACTTCCATTTCAACAAGTTCAAGAAGTTCAAGATCCTGAACCATGTCACACTTATTAAGGAAAACAACAATTGCTGGAACACCTACTTGGCGAGCCAACAGAATATGCTCCCGAGTTTGTGGCATAGGACCATCAGGCGCTGAGACAACAAGAATAGCTCCATCCATTTGAGCTGCCCCCGTAATCATGTTTTTAATATAATCTGCGTGACCTGGAGCATCAATATGCGCATAGTGTCGTTTTTCTGTTTCGTATTCTTGGTGGGAGATGTTAATCGTAACACCACGCTGTCTTTCTTCAGGTGCGTTATCAATATCTTCGTATTTCTTTGCTTGTGCCATACCCTTCTTTGCAAGAACGGTAGTAATAGCAGCTGTTGTTGTGGTCTTGCCATGATCGACGTGACCAATTGTGCCGATATTTACGTGTGGTTTGTTTCGTGTAAATGTTGCCATAATCTTACAAAAATAAAAATCCCATTTCTTCAATGAGAGTAAAGAAATTATAACAGGTAATTTCACCCAGGTCAATAGGGAAGTTTATGCCCACCATAGCCTCAAATAAAAAAGACTAACTCTCTTACTTTTTACTCTTTACTTGACTAGAATTTCTCTAACTGTCAAACTAAGATATGTATGATTTCCACAGTATCTGAGGCTGATCAGCAATCAATCGGACAATCCCAAAAAATAACCCATAAACGCTCTAGAAATAAAGAATTTTTTCTTCTAGTAGGAGTTACTTTAACACTCTTAATTTTTATACCAATAAGCATACTGCTTTTCTCAAACAGCTTTGCAAACAAACAGAGCAAAACAAAACCAACGCCAATACCTGACCAAATCAAAAAAGCTGTACAGCCAACTGCACCGGCAACAAAACAACAATCGCAAACTCTTGTCTATGGCACCTGGACAAGCCAAACGTCAGTCATCCGATCTGTTGATTTTGCTTCTGGTAATTCCACAACGATTGCCACATTACCTCTTACTATTAAAAAAGTAAGCATACTCTCAAAAAATACATTACTTTATATTGACCAAACTGATACGAACGACCATGGTCAACGAATAAGCGTTTATAATATGAACGAAAAACAAATCGTGACCAACATCCCTGCTGACAACAGCTTTGGCATTGATAATTATGTTCTTTCATCCAATAAACACTATCTTGTTATCTGGGAAGTAAAATTCAATCCCCAAACGCAGTCATTGCAAGGTGGACAATCCCGTGTCTATGCTATTGATTTAACCAGACCCACTGTTTCAAACCTATTATATGATGAGACAGCGACAACAACAATTCCTATCCACTATCCACGAGCAATTCTTAATGACGGTACAGTATTTACTGATCAATTTATTCCTAATGACCCTTTAGGCGGTACTGGCTGGGCATATGGCATGAGTACTGTTGATTTCGATGGAACAAATAAACAAGACATCGCAACGATGAACAATGGGAACTATGGCTCACAACCAACTCTTTCTCCTGACGGAAAATATTTACTCTTCGCTGGTTATGATGGCAGTAACGGCGATGGTACTGCTATAAAAAATGGTTATCGACAGGCATTATTAACTCCGAATACTGTCGAGCTACTTGATATAAAATCATTGCAGCGTTACACACTTCCCAATCTCCCTGATACGAACACATATTCAGAAGTCCAATGGGACATACAAACTGGTAACGTCATCATTTCAATGCTTTCACAAGATGCTAAACAAATGGGTCTTTATAGCTATGATTTAGGTAAACTTCAAACCAGGCAAATTCCTCTTCCAACAGCAAATGGAATACAATATGGTTATATATCACAATTGACTGATACAAAAACGCTTATCGGTATCCAAAGCAACGATGCAGCAAATTTAGGCAATTTAGGAGAAACATATGCATACGCGTATACTCAATTAGCTACGATTGATACAAATAATACTCTTGCATATCTTTCCCTTGAAGATCCTTTTGTCCAATATATTACTATTCTTCCAGGCAATTATTTTAACAGTGTGCTAGGCGTGCAAACTACAATACAAAATACACAACAACCTGCTGTTACATATGCCATTTTGCAAGGAACGACGAACACTACTCCTCAAAAATATAGTTTCTTTTTAAAAACGACTCTTGCTTCTTTACGGTTACAAGGAAAGAGCACTCCTATTGGAACAACCAATGCAATAAGTTGTCAGAGGTTAAGTTATGGACGCTGTGGGGCACTAGGTTTGACATCAAATTCGACAGCATTTATAGTTTGCCAAAATATCGAAAAAGCAACAAATCAAACCGCGAACGCTTGTTATTGATATAGTTTAAAAATATGAATTTGCCCAAAAAGAAAAGTTACCGATGCCTCTTTTCCGCAAATATTGCTCTTTGGTCATAACTGATTGAGTATCTTCAAACCATACAATGTGCTTTTGTTTATCTTTATCTGTATAATGGATTACCGTTTCTGCGGATATAGTGTCTCGCTTTATCTGACAATCTTGAAAAGAACAATTATTGAGAAATTTATTCTGAATTTGCAAATTAGTAAGCGGTTGTCCCTGACCAACAGCATTTCCTTGTATATCAACAGGCCAATCATAACCAAATAAACCAAAAATAACATTAAGTTTTAGGTTAGGAACAACTTGCAGAAAATCATCTGACATCTTACCTATGTCATAGCCATACATATTTTGACCACCAAGCGGAAAATTGGGGCCAGGATTTGATCTAGCTTTATGAAAATCATATGCCATAATCATGATACTATCGGAATTTGCTGCTATATGTTTAACGTCAAAGGGTCGCATTCGATAAAAGGTGTCTCCATAGAGTGTCACAGCCAATTGCAACTGATATGCTTTTGCTTGAGCGTTAAGCGCTTGAGTAAAGCTATTAATCTCATCAATAAGTGAAGAGAACGGAATACCACCCATTTCAAGGTTAAGAACAATTCCAGAGAAACCATTAGCTTTTGCCATTGAAACAGTTTGAGAAATAACCTTTAGTTGAAGTGTTTTATTTTGCAAAATTGCAGCATTCACGTCTGTATTCTGCATTTCTAATGCCAATAGTTTCCGTTTTCCATGTGGGATATCCTTCAAGAATGTCTTACTATCTTTTGTTCCTGATGCAGTCGCATTAATGCCCTCTTTTGTTGGAGTAATGCCGAAATAAATATATTGATCAAAGCTATCTGTTATTGAATCTAATGTCCAATTAGGAACGAATAAAGAAGTATTAGTATTTTGCAGCCGATCAATGGTGACTGTCGGTGCAGGTGTTAATGCAGGTTGATAAACAGGTTGATCAATATCCTGCCTTACTTTTGCTCTAACGACATGCAGTATGATAAATGCGCCTATCAAAATAATCAAGGCTAAAATAAAGAACCGTTTCATCAATCTATTATACTCTATCTTCAAACCTGCACTCACATCGGTTATACTAAAAATATGGAAACAGATCGGAAAGCACTCATTTTTAATAGCTTTGGGATATTAGCTTCCATTTTTATACTTCTGAGTGGAAAAATTGTTTCACCAGTAGTGATATATCTGCTTATCCAAATCTTTGGAGTGCTGTTTATCATCTGGGCAGTTATTACACGTAAAGTAAGCAGAATCAAACATAAACTTCCTAAAAATTATTTTTTTCTTGAAAAAGGTCCCTATGAAATTATCCGACATCCTATCTATGCCGGATACCTACTTATAATACTTAGTTTTGTTGAAATAGAATTTACGTTTCTGAGGCTAATTGCATTATTCATACTTTGCACAGTCATAATGCTTAAAATAATTAGAGAAGAATATACTATGGAACATGAAATAAAGGAGTATAAAGAATACAAAACAAGAACCAAAGCACTTATTCCATATCTCTTGTGATAACAATATAATACTCTTCGTGAGGCAAATCCTGAAAAGCTTTTAAGTATGCTTCAACATCTGGCTTTTGTGACTCATGATTTATTATCGCCGCTATTTTTTGCTCCCATACATCTGAAACATCCACTATTTTAGTAATTTCACTTTTTTTATAACCCTGAGGGAAATAAACAAAATAATTTCCTAATTGCTTAACAAGATGTTTTTTTCCCTCTTCTGTCAAACAGCTATACCAGAGTTCCTTCACAAACAGCAACTTTTTAAAAACATACGTAGTTATAAATGAAACTGCTATATGATCAAGGTGTCCAGAGACGCCACGAGGTTCAAGCGTAATAATAATTTCGGGTTGTAATTTTTCAATCTGTTCTTGAAGCTTCACTGCAACTTCATGATACAAATTATTTGAAAGTGTTCCATCTTTAAAGTTCAAAAAAAGAACATCTTTAACCCCTAGTATACTGGCTGAAGCCTTCACTTCTTCTTCACGAATATTTCTAATATCATGTGTCTTGTCACTATGATTCTCTCCAGCATCTCCTCTAGTAACGCAGATAACATAAACTTCCCGCCCTTCCTTAACAAATTGAGCAAGTGTTCCACCTGGACCAAAAGCTTCATCGTCAGGATGTGCAAAGATGCCAACAACAGGTTTCATAAACATGATTATAACGGATCCTATCTAAAAAAATCTAGCAGAAGCGTATTATTACTCAACACGACCAGTGAAAGTGGATTTGGAGACAAGACTATCGACGATATTCTTTGGAACGTATTCATAGTGAGATGGCTCCATATAATAACTTGCTCGACCCTTTGTCAATGAACGAAGTTGTGTAGCATATCCTGAAAGCTCAGACAATGGAACTTGAGCCAAAATGATTGTTGCATTTTTCCTCTCTTCATTACCACTGATTTGTGCTCGCTTTGATGAAAGATCACCCATAACTTCCCCCATATACTCACTTGGAGTTGTGACTTCAACTTTCATTATCGGCTCAAGCAAAGTAATTCCTGCTTTTTTTGCACCTGACTGAATTGCCTGACTTGCTGCAATCTTAAAGGCAATCTCAGAAGAATCAACATCGTGATATGAACCGTCATAACATGTAACTTTGACATCAATCAGCGGGAAACCAAGAAGTACACCATTATCAAGCGTCTCTTTTACACCTTTTTCAACAGCTTTGATGAATTCTGCAGGAATGGCTCCACCTTTAATTGCGTTGACGAACTCATACCCTTCACCTCGTGGTTTAGGTTCAAGTCTAAGGAAACAATGACCGTATTGTCCACGTCCACCAGATTGCTTAATGTATTTTCCTTCTGCTTCGGCCATTTGTGATATAGCCTCCTTGTAAGCAACTTGAGGAGCTCCGACATTTGCTTCAACGTTAAATTCTCTCTTCATACGGTCAACCATAATTTCAAGCTGTAACTCACCAATACCTGAAATGATTGTTTGACCAGTATCTGGATTACTTTTAACAGTAAATGTAGGATCTTCTTCTTGTAATCTCTTCAGTGAGTAACCAAGTTTTTCCTGATCGGATTTGGTTTTTGGTTCAATAGCTAAAGAAATAACCGGCTCCGGGAAAGTAATTTGTTCAAGAACGATTGGATTTGCTTCATCACACAAGGTATCACCAGTAATAGTATCTTTCAAACCAACAATCGCAACGATTTCTCCTGCATATGCTTCTTTAATTTCTTCACGATCATTCGCGTGCATCAAAAGAAGCCTTCCGATACGTTCTTTAACACCTTTGTTAGAATTGTATACATAGGATCCTGCTGCCAATTTGCCTGAATAGACACGGAAGTACGCGAGCTTTCCGACATGAGGATCGTTTTGGATTTTGAAGGCCAATCCTGAAAATGCTTCTTCAGAAACAAGTTTACGGATTTCTTCAGCATTGGTTTTTGGGTTAATACCTTTAACATCTGCTAAATCTTGTGGTGATGGTAAATAATCAACAATCGCATCAAGAAGCGGCTGTACGCCTTTGTTTCGAAGCGAAGTTCCAGCATACATAGGAACTAATTTATAACTAATAACGGCTGCTCTAAGAGCTTTTCTTAATTCTTCAACCGTTGGTTCTTCACCACCAAGATACTTCTCAAGAAGTACATCATCAGTCTCGGCAATCTTTTCAATTAATTTATTTCTATATTCTTCGACCTGAGCCTTCATATCTTCTGGTACCTCGTCCTTGACTTCATATTTTGCACCTAGTTCATCTGAACCCCAGATAAAGGATTGACGAGTCAAGAGGTCGACATTTCCTACATAGGTATTTTCAACACCGATGGGAAGAACCATAATTGCAGGATTTGCACCAAGTCTTTCTTCTACACTTTGTACAGTCTGAAGAAAGTTTGCACCTAACTTATCCATTTTGTTTACAAAACAGATACGGGGAACATTATACTTATCAGCCTGACGCCAGACGGTTTCGGATTGTGACTGCACACCTTCTTCTGCATCAAGAACGGTAACACCACCATCAAGCACACGGAGTGATCGTTCTACCTCAGCAGTAAAATCAACGTGGCCAGGAGTATCAATAATGTTAAATCGATGCTCAGTATTTTTAAAAATACCTGTCTTGGGTATCCAAAATGCTGTCGTAGCTGCAGATACAATGGTAATTCCCCGCTCTTTTTCCTGTTCCATCCAGTCCATTTGTGTATTTCCTTCATCGATATCACCAATTTTGTAGGTACGTCCTGTGTAGAATAAAATACGCTCAGTTGTCGTAGTTTTCCCTGCATCGATATGAGCAATAATACCAATATTTCGAATACGATCAAGCGGATAAGTTCGTGATTTGATGATTGAATCTGCCATAAGTAAAAAATATCCCTCTTCGGGACTTGAAAGAGTATAGCATAATTATGTTTACTTTTCCATAATACATTCTTTGACAATTCTTATAAAAAGCCATACACTAAAATTAAGCCGCATTGCATCGTGGCCTTGTAGTTATGGCTGAAAAGATACAAACAATAAACCTTCTTCCTCAAGACAACAATAATTTACTTACCCAAATTACTGACTGGGCTCTTTCTATTGGTAGACTCCTTGTTATTTTGACTGAAATAGTTGCTCTTGGAACCTTTCTTTATAGATTTACATTGGACGAACAGCTTGTAAACTTACATGACCAAATTAAAAGCGAGAGCTTTATTATTGCTAACTTCAAAAGTGCTGAGACAACATTTCGTGATATTCAGGATAGACTTACAACAATTAAAAATTATGTGCCAATCGGTAATGTGACAACATCTATATTTACTGATATAGTAACAATGGGGCGAGGAAAAGTTACCTTTAAAGATCTCACGGTCAATACCCAAAATGCAAAAATTGAGATACAATCTCCATCAGCTGCTGCACTCTCCCAATTTGTCGATACACTCAAACATTATCCATCAATTGCATCAGTTGTTGTTGATAACGTTGTAAATAATTCAGATAGTGCAGTCATTGTTGTAAGTATTACTGCAACATTAAAACATAAAACATTTGCTGTATCTGAACAGCAATCTACTGGCTTATCTAATCAGACAATTCTTAACAAACAATGAGTAACTGAATGCCTATGCAATTGCCAAAAAATTATTTTGAAAATTTATCAGCTGCCAAATATCGTGAATACTTGAAGTTGCTTCCGAATATGCAACAAGAGACAACTCGCTCTTTTGTTACCTTGGCTCTTACATTTGGCGCACTTTCGTTCTTTGGAATTTTTGCAATTAACCCTACGCTTTCAACAATTACTGATTTAAAAAAACAATTAACTGATGACACATCTGTCAACCAGCAGCTTAGGACAAAAACTGATAATCTCAGTTCTCTTGAACAGCAATACAATCAACTCGGATCTAATCTAACAAATATATATAATGCTATTCCCCAAGGAGCAAATGTTCCTCTGTTGAGTGCGCAGTTATCTGCACTTGGGAAAAAACATAATGTCACCATTACAATCTATCGGGTAGCAGAAGTGCAGCTAGCATCCTCTCCAAACAATAAAAAAACACAATCTTTCATTTTTAACCTTCAGGTAACAGGAAATTATAATGACATGGTCGCGTTCTCTACTGAACTTGCAAGCCTTAATCGCATAATTACTATTGAATCAATGGAAATTGGACGTGATACACAATCAGGGAATTTAATATTAACATTACGAGGAAGACAATATTTTAAACAATAATATGAGACAAAAACAACACAATAAACAAAAAGATATTCTTTTTATTTTGATTTCCTCATTTGTCGTAGTTTTTGCATGGATTGTCTTCAACATTATCCATATCCTATCCAATTCGACAGTAAGTCCTGATGTTCAAGCACAACTTATGCCAATACCACCAAATTTTGATTCAAGAGTCATGCAACAACTCAAATCACGTGAGAACATCAATCCACTATTTGAAAATCAAGCAAGCACATCAGCAACAACGATAACAACCACACCAACTCCAAATTTCTTGACTCCACTTGGAGCTGGTGTCATAACACCATCTCCCGCAGAGAATTCAGTTGCTTCAAATTCATCTCAATCAATACCGGATACTTCACCAATCAATATACAGGGACAATGAGCTATGCACACAATAGACTATTAAATAAGAAACTGCCTTCTTATGTAGGTATTTTTGTTTTGCTTATTGCACTTAGTATTACCATTCTTCTTAGCGGCAATGCATTCATCTTTGTGTCTAAAGCAACCGTAGGGAGTGATCCTAAGGGTATTCAAATCAGCAATATCTCCGATACAACATTTACAATCTCCTATACGACAGATGCCCCTGCGATTGGAACCATTTCCTATGGAACAGATCCGTCAACACCCAGTATCATGCTCGATGACAGAGACCAGCAAACAAGCAAAACATTAGAACACCAAGTACATATTATTACAATTAAGCATCTGATTCCTTCTACAAAATATTATTATGTCATTGATTCTGGTACCCAAAAAGCAGAGAATAATGGAAAGCCTTTTGAGATCACCACAGATGCACCATTAAGTAGCAAACAGATTGTACAACCCCTTATCGGGACAGTTGCACTAAGCGATGGTTCTATTCCTACAGAAGGAATTGTGTATATAACAAGTGCCGGAACACAGCAACTTGCAACCTTAATTAACTCTGGGGGCACTTATCAACTATCACTAAACCAATTACGCAATAGTACTATGGATGCTTTTACCTCATTGACTCCTGATACTGAATTACAGCTTCAGGTGATTACGGCAACGCAACACTCGACAGCAACAGTGCTCGTTAGGGATGCAGCTCAGGTTCCTAAAATTGTTCTCTCTCAAAATTATGACTTTACTCTTGGTATAACACAACTTGCATCGGGATCTGGTCAGATAGCATCACAAGCAGCATTTCCAATCTTTGGAACTCCTGTTTCCGTCTCTTCTCCTGAAATCACAACACCAAAAGATACACAAACATTCAAAGATCAACAGCCTATGTTCCAAGGAAAAGCCTTGCCTAATACTGAAGTGGATATCATAATTCAATCAAATCAGGAAATCTCAGTTAAGCTTCAAAGTGACACTGCTGGCTCTTGGCAATTCCGCCCGTCGATAACACTTGCACCAGGAAAACATACTATCACCATAAAATCGATCAATGCATCAGGTATTATGCAAACACTCAGTAGATCATTTACTGTCTATGCTGCAGGCAGTCAATTTATTGAACCATCTGTTTCACCTATTGCATCTACCGTATCCCCCTCACCAACGCTGGCTATAACACCAACTGCGACACCTACAACAATAGTGGTGCCAACAGCAACAGTGGTGCCAACTGGAAAGCCAACACCAGTTCCAAGTAAGGCTCCAATTCCAAAAACAGGTAGTTCGGCGATAGTGACAGGAATCACTGCAGGTATATCAGTCCTTGGTGTTGGCGCTTTATTATTCATTCTTTCTACAATATAATACAAATTCATAATCTATGAAAATTGCAATTATCGGTGCCGGATTTACTGGCCTTTCAGCAGCATATCAATTAATAAAAAAAGGGCACGAAGTCACCATTTTTGAGAAAGATCCGCAACCAGGAGGATTAGCTATCGGATATCAGGAAAAAGGCTGGGAATGGACACTTGAAACGTTTTATCACCATTGGTTTACTAGTGACAAAGCAATATTTAATTTAGCAAAAGAACTAGATTTTCCTATTTTAATCCGACGACCAAAGACATCTCATTTGATTGATAGAAAAATTCTACAACTTGATTCCCCGTTCACCCTTCTAACCTTCCAAAAACTTTCAATTCATGAAAGGCTACAAATGGCAGTTGCATTAGGACTGCTCCGATTTAATCCGTTTTGGAAGCCACTTGAAAAATATACGGCAACTGCATACTTGCAAAAAACAGTTGGAGAAAAGGCATATAAAATATTATGGGAACCATTACTTGTAGGTAAATTTGGCAAATATGCAAATAAGATTTCTCTCGCATGGTTTTGGGGACGGTTTGCAAAACGAACAACTCAGCTTGCCTATCCAGAAGGTGGATTTTTACGGTTTGCAAAACGAATAACTGAGGCTATCAAACAAAATGGTGGGGATATATATTATGCTACCGAAATAATTAAGGTACATTCTAACGATAAACCCCAAATAACATATAAAAAAACTGGAAAATTAAAAACAGAAACATACGATAAAATTATCGTTACTCTTCCTTCATTTGCCTTTTTGAACCTTGCGCCACAATTGCCTGAAACATATAAAAAATCACTCATGCAATTGAAAGGGCTTGGTGCAATTGTTATAGTGATGCGTCTGAAAAAACCATTTCTTACTAACGGAACTTATTGGCTCAGTATTTGTGATACCAAAGCTCCGCTTTTAGCACTCGTTGAGCACACAAATTTTATGGATAGCAAACATTACAATAACGAACATCTTGTCTACTTAGGACATTATTTGCCGCAAGATCACCAGTATTTCACCATGAATGAGGAAGCACTTATGAAAAAATTTGATCCGTTTTTGAAAAAGTTAAATCCAGATTATCAAAAGACGCTTATCAGCATAAAAAAATTTTCTGTTCCATTTGCCCAACCTATTATTCCTATCAATTATTCAAAGATGCTTCCACCTTTTGAGACACCCCTTAAAAATATCTATCTCGCAAATATGCAGCAAGTCTATCCGTGGGATCGTGGAACAAATTATGCAGTGGAATTGGGAGAAAAAATAGCAATGCTTCTTATGAATAAACAATAATTATGGATTTACTAAGTATCATTTCAGTCATCGATGTTCTTCTTTTTTTTGCTCTCTTTACATGTATCGGTTTTCCTTATATTCTATTCATCTTCCCTCATTGGAAAGATAAGGGTTTTCCTTTTGCCAAACTTCTTCTGCTATGTATTACAGCATATATTGTCTGGCTTCTCGCAAGTCTCAAACTACTCCATTTTTCAACAATCACTGTTATGTTTGTATTGTTAACTATCGGACTAGGCGCCGTCGCTATTACTTTCAAGAAACATACAGAAATTGATCTTTTTTTAAAGGGGAATTGGAAATTGCTTGTGTATGAAGAAATAATTTTTCTCTTCTTTTTCGGCAGTTTCTTATTTATTCGCTGGTTGAATCCTGACCTGTGGCATCCAGTGATGGGAGGAGAAAAACCGATGGACTTTGCATTTCTGAACGCCATTCTTAAATCGCAAACCTTTCCGCCTTATGATCCATGGTATGCAGGAGATACTATTAATTACTATTATTTTGGACAATATCTTATCGCAATATTTACTAAATTAACAACAATACCATCCTCAATTTTTTATAATATTGCTCTTGCCTATCTTTTTGGACAATGTGCCTCAACCATTTTTAGCATTATTTTTCATATAACAGCATCAAGAAGAATAAGTATTCTCGGTAGCATTTTCACCATTGCCCTTGGCAATTTAGCACAAATACCGTTAATAATAAAAAGTTTTTCTGAACATATATATATTAATAGCTGGTATTGGACTGCAACGAGAGTTATGCCAAATTATGAAATCAATGAATTCCCTTATTTTACGTTTCTCTATGCAGATCTTCATGCACATCTTATTGCACTGGTACTCAATCTTTTTCTTATTGCACTTATCATTTCACTCTTCACTATGCATAAAATTACAAAAAGCTATCTATGTATTTTCTTACTGCTTACATCGATGCTCCTTGGCATGTTACGTGCCACCAATATTTGGGACTATCCAACTTATTATTTATTTATTATTATTGGACTATTTTTCTCTGTTGGCCTGATAAGAACAATAATAATGAGTTTGGGAATTTTCTCGATCAGCAATCTTACAATGCTTCCTTTTATTTTTAACTATAAGACTGCACCTATTACAATAAATTTTTATTCACAAGCACCTACAAGACTTGAAGATTACCTTTTGATTCATGGATTTTTTCTTTTTATCCTTATAACGTTCCTCACTATTTCGCTCTTGCAATCATCGACCAAAAAAAAATATGGTTTTCTTTTACTTAGTATAAGCGTACTTCTTGGAATTTTCATTCCACATTATGCATTTATTCTAGTTGTAGGACTACTCATTCTCCTTCATCTCTTTTTGTTAGTAACGCAGAAGCAAAAAAAGACTCAACATATTCTTGTTCTTTTCTTTTCAGGTTTCGCTTTCTTCCTCACACTTATTCCTGATCTTATTGATATCCCTGTCGGGCTTGGTCGAATGAATATGGTGTTTAAATTTTACTTCCAAGCATGGATTTTCTTTGCCTTAGCAAGCGCATTGAGTCTACCCATGATAGGAAATTATCTTCATAAACAAAATAAAATTCTTAGGATTAGCTGGAGAGGTATTTTCATCATCCTCTTTTTATCCGCTTTTTCGTATATTCCAACAGCAACGTACGCAAAAGTAAAAGATCGCATGAGCCTTACTGCACCTCATACGCTTGACGGTATGACCTATATGCAATCTTCTATCTATTATGATCAAGGTAGCCAGTTAACATTATTGTGGGATTATCGTGCGATACGATGGATGAATGAACATATTTCTCCTCCTGCCATCATTTTGGAAGGTAATACACCAATCTATCGATGGGGAAATAGAGTAAGCATTTATACCGGTTTGCAGACAGTAATTGGTTGGGGATGGCATGAGCAAGCTCATCGGTCATACATGTCTGCGGATAACATTGACAAACGAATTGCAGATGTTAAACTAGCATATGAAACGTCATCTATTAAGACACTATTATCAATAGTGCGCCAATACAATATCCGATATATTTATCTTGGTCAACTAGAAAAAGCATATTACAATAATGAAGGCTTCACGAAATTTAATGCTAATGTCGGAAGCCTTTTTGATCTTGTGTATCAAAACCAAGAAGTAACAATCTATAAAGTAAAATAGAACAATGAAGACAAGTAAAAAAAAAATTACTACACGGGAAAGCTTCCATAATTCGATAACGTGGCCAAAAAAAAATCTTGAAATAATCATTTGTCCTCTCTGCAATTCACCTCAATATACAATTCTGTACCCTCATTTTTATCCACGTGTTGTTATCTGCCAGAAATGTTCGCTTGTCTATACTAATCCGCGATTAAAAGAATCATATCTAAAAGAACTCTATACCAAGGATTATTTTCAGAACGAACATTCAGCTCATTATGGATATGAAGATTATATTGCTGACTCAGGAAAAATAAAAAAAACCTTTGAAAAAAGATTAAATGATATTGAAAAGCTTAAAAAGCCAGGAAATGTCTTGGATGTTGGCTGTGCGATGGGTTTTTTTATGGATGTCTGTGTTCAACATGGCTGGCAAGTTGAAGGAGTTGAAATCTCGGAATTTGCTGCAGAATATGTGAAAAATAAACTTGGCTATAGGATTCATACAGGAGATTTTCAAAAAGTAGCACTTCCCAAAGAAACATATGACCTTATTACATTATGGGACGTTATCGAGCATGTACCGGACCCTGTTGCGACATTAAAAAAGATCTATACATTATTAAAACCAGGGGGAATGCTTGTGTTAACAACTCCTGATGCAGGATCACTGCCAGCAAAACTCACACAACATCGATGGATAGGATATAAATTATCAGATGAACATTTAACCTATTTTTCTCTCAAAACATTACGGAATATTTGTGAAGAAGCTGGATTATCAATAATCCGTTACCATCAAGTTGGCAAACATGTTTCGTATGCAATGTTTACCAACCGTGTTGCTTTATACAATAAACTTATCGGTTCAGCGTTAATGCATGCCGGGAAAGTATTGCCAAAAGACTTTTCTTTTTATATTAGTGCTTTTGATATTATCTGTATTTATGCGGTTAAAAAAGAAAAATAAAACAATACCTGCACATGCTACAATAAAAAAATGAAGAAGAAACTACTATTAATTGCTCTTATCTTTCTTGGTGCTTTTTTTCGATTTTACGATATCAACTGGGACCAAGGGAATCATTTACATCCTGATGAACGCTTTCTTACAATGGTCGGTGAAGATATGAAACTGCCACAAACCTTTGCACAGTATCTCACACCACAAATTTCACCGATGAATCCTGCAAATATCGGACATTCATTTTATGTTTATGGCACATTCCCTGTTGTTGTAAACAAACTTCTCGCAATCATGACAAAGGAGGATACCTACAACTCATTCACGCAGTTAGGAAGAATGCTCTCAGGATTTATCGATTTACTAGTGATAATCATTGTTTTTAAAACAGCAGAACTTTTTGAAAAAGAATATAAACTTAATAAAAACGTAAAATACTGGGGAGCATTTTTTTATGCTATAGCAGTCTTACCAATCCAGCTAGCACATTTTTTTGCTGTAGATACTTTTTTAAATACTTTTGTTTTTCTCACATTTTATTTTGCTATTCGTTTTTCTTTTACAAGGAATAGTAGCTGGCTTTTATTCAGTGGATTCTTCTTAGGAATGGCTATCGCGTCCAAAGTTACCGCTATTTTTATAGCACCCTTGCTTCTCTATTTATTTATTAACGCATATACTGATAAACGAAAAATTGCAAAACAAGATCTTTTTCATCTTGCTGGAGATCTATTACTCTTTGGCTTTACCACCTATCTTATAGGAAGAATTGCCGACCCATACCTTTTTCAAAACGGCAATTTTTTCGATCTCCATCCCAACAAACTTTTCCTTGATAACTTAAAACTGCTTCAAGCATGGAGCAGCCCACAAGCATGGTTTCCCCCTAGTGTTCAATGGATTCATAAAACACCAGTTCTCTTTGCTCTAAAAAATTTAATTTTCTATGGGATCGGAATCGGATATGCAGCATGTGTAGCTTTAGGTATTTATTATCTTTTGAGAAAAATTAGAAATGCAGATTTGTACATCATACTTGGATGGGTTACCTTATTCTTTCTCTACCAATCAATGCAAACGACACAAACTATGCGTTATTTTCTCATACTCTATCCTTTCTTTGCGTTATTTGCCGGTATCGGATTTACTTATCTCTCTAAACAAATAACAAAACCTGTACAAGTCGCGCTTTTACTTTTTGTTATCATCTGGCCAATGTTTTTCTTCTCTATTTATACCAAACCAATTACCCGTTTCACCGCATCAGAATGGATATATACACACATTCCAACAAATAGTGTTATTCTAACGGAACATTGGGATGATGCACTCCCACTTCCGGTTTTTACCACATCAGGAAATAATTACCTTATCAAAGAAATGCCTGTCTTTGATCCTGATACACCTCAAAAATGGAATAAAATGAATACTCTTTTAGTACAAGGCGATTACCTTATTTTTTCTTCCAATCGAGGCTGGGGTAGTATTCCAACGGTCCCTGAACGATATCCACAGATGACGAAATTTTATCGGGATATATTTATAGGTAAAACCGCATACAAAAAAGTAGCGGAGTTTACTTCATATCCGTCATTGAATTATCTAGGTATCCCATTAACGATCCCTGATGATAACGCAGAAGAAGCATTCACTGTCATTGACCATCCAAAGGTAATCATCTTTCAACAAGATAAAAAAGCAGATCTCCGCTAGGATTTCTAAATTCTCTATAAAATCCTCTTGAATATTTTTGTGAAAGTATCAAAAGATCTTTTTTTCTTTCCGGTAAAATGACAAAATCACTTTTTTGTGGAAATGCCATTGCTGCTAAATTTTCATTTTGCATAATATCTACTCCTTCTTTTCCTGTAAGAAATCTGAGTGTAACAACTCCATTATAGAACATATTGTTAGTACCCAAAAAATATATTTTATGATTCCGGTCTTTTTTTGCCAAAAAACGACCAGCGTACGTAGCAATTTGTGTATTTATATCATACTTCCAGGTGTCTATTTCTTCATGTGAAAAATAGGAAGTTAATCCACCTATTAAAAATAATACGCCCACAAAAAATATGACAAACAATTGGGCTTTTTTATGAAATAGCTTTATTACAATATCTATTGCATATCCAATGAACCCTGCAATCGCTGGAAATGCAATAATATATCGACTCGGCATTGGAGAATCAATAGTAAGTATTCCGCCAATGATAATAACCGAGAAAAGATACATATAGAGCAACTGCAAGGATAATTTCTTAATAAAAAATACTCCATAAACAAGCCCAATAATAAAAAAGAATATTGCAAAATAATCCAAATATGGAGTTCTATAAAACCAAAAAGGTGTGCTTGGAACAGGAAGGAAAAAGACGAAAAAGCAATTCATTATATATGCTATAAACTTGCCAGAACTTAGCAAACTAGATAGCCATCCAGGTTGAAAAATACTTACCATATTTACTCGAATAGAATAATCGGCTGGATGACCTACAAAATAAATAATCATTGGCATATAAGCAATTCCAAAACAAAGTAGCCAAAAAATGATTTTGACAAAGCCCTTTTTCCATAGGATTTTTCTGTGGAGAAGCAATAGTGTAAGCAATACAAGTAGTAAAATTGGAATTAGCCTATTACCTGGACCAAAATATTGAGAGACACCTGTCAAAAAGCCTGAAATCATAACAGCAAAATCGCTTTCTTGCAAAAATAAAAAGAGTATCATAGGTGCAAAAAAAGTCATCCAAACAACCTCCATCCCATTTCGTGAAAAAACAAGATCAAAAGGACAAGCGGTAAGAAAAAGAGCTGCATAACAAGCGACTTGTTGAGTAAATAATTTTCGAATAAATAGATATGTTGCAATAACACCCAAAAAACCACCTATTGCAGATAAAAAACGTATTCCAATGAGTTGATTAGAAAATATATGCAAAAAGAATCCGACAAGATAAAAATATCCATTTGCTTGACCTTCCCAACCAATACCTGCAAATGGCAAGCCTTGCTTAATAATTTGCACCCCATCAACTGCAAACCTCGAAGCGTCACCATCAACACGATAAGGAATATTCGCAAGAACTAGAAAACGGAAAACAAATGCTAGAAAAAAAATAAAAAATAATTTTCTCTCAAGTAATCGCTTAAATAAATTAGTTTTTAAATAATTGTTCATATTGTAAAAAAATATCGTCTGTTGCAAATATTTTTGCGATTTTTTTTCTTTCTCTAATATAACTATGCTTATTTTTAATTACCTTATTTATTTTTTTAGCTAAATCAGAAATATCTCTTTTTTTTGCTATTTCCCCCATTCCTGTTACTTGTACTATAGAACTAACTCCGGGGAGATCAGTTGCAACAACCGGTGTACCACAAAACATAGCCTCAACTTGCACCATCCCAAAAGCTTCAGTCATATTTACGCTTGGAAGAACAATTACATCCATAAGAGAATAAAAGGCACCCAATTCATTCTCTTGTAACTCTCCCAATTGCAGAATTACCTCTTTATTTTCTTTAATAAGCTTGTCCATTGTTTGCAAATATTTTTTTTCACCGACTGCATGGAGTGGTCCAGCAAGAACAATTGTAAAATTATTATCTAAGCTTTTTCGCAAAAGAGGAATCGCTGAGATGAGATACTCTATACCTTTCTCTGGAGCAATTCTTCCTAAAAACCCAATATGATAGCGTTTTGAAGATAATCTTCTCCCAAAGTATTTTTGTGACACAGGATCTGTAATAGGAGGAATTATCACAGGATAAATCGTATGCAATTTTTTTGATTTACCTTTTAAGAGTATTGCATGTGCTCCAAAATCCGCTGTAAGTACAATAATGTTGTCCGCAAAAAATAGTGAAATTTTATTGGAGGCATGCATTACAGCTTCAATAATTTTTCCTCCAAATATATTCCCGACTGTAACTTCACACGTGTAAATGACATGTAGTCTTTTTCTCATTAATTTTGCTACTAAGGCAATAAAACAACCTTCCATCTGTGGAAGACCAATAATAACTTGATCCGCTTTTTGTATTGCTCGTAAGGCAACAAGAGAGAAATATGGCATAAAAAATCCTTTATGTATTTTGAAGAGATATGAAACTCGTACCACGTTTACACCCTTTATTATTTCCTTTTTTGCAAGATTTTTATTATGTTGTGTTGTAAGTACACTAATTTTGTAATCTTTTTTTGCCAATAATTCTGCAAGATTTTTTATGGAATTTGTCAAACCACTAATATGAGGTGCATAATATGAAGAGCTTATTAAAATTTTCATTTATGTTATATAATACATTATACAAAAAATTATGAAGATAGGTTTTGATCTCGATAAAGTTTTCATAAATACTCCACCATTTATCCCAAATGCTGTGATTAACAAGTTTTATAAACAACGAGATAATGGCATTTTACTTTACCGTATTCCTTCACGTCCAGAACAATTATTCAGAAAAGCACTTCATGTCCCCATTTTAAGAAAGCAAATGAGGGATAATTTTGCATCTCTTCGTGAATTATCAAAAGAAAAGAAACACCAATTGTATTTAATTTCAAGCAGATTTAAATTCCTTGAGCCAGAGACACAGCGGCTAGTAAAAAAATATGCTCTTGATACAATCTTTGACAAACTCTATTTTAACTATAACAATAAACAGCCTCATAAATTCAAAAATGAAATATTACAAAAACTGAATCTTGATATTTTCATTGATGATGATCTGTCCCTTATTCGTTATGTTGCTAAAAATAATCCACACACCAATTTTTTTTGGCTTGATGAACACGCACAAGGTGCAAAAATTAGTGATAATATTACTGCAGTTAGAAACTTAGGAGAAATTTTTCATTCATGAATCCTTCCGATATCAATGCCGTTGTACAGTGGTGGCTCGTGCTCTTTGTCTTGGGCATAGGCTTTGCACCAATAACGATTCGCCTTTTTGATCCTTTTTTTGACAAAGGCTATCTCTTTTCCAAGTTAATCGGTACCTTATTTGTTGGCTATGCTGTCTTTCTCCTCGGGACTTTCCATATCGCACCTTTTACTAATTTTACAATAATAGCTGTTGCAATTGTCCTTATTGCAGGATCATTCTACTTGCTTAAACAAAAATGGAAGCTCTGGTACATTGTAAAACAGACATTATTCATATTTGCTATCGAAGAATTGTTATTTCTTACTGTTCTTTTAATTTGGGCATATATTCATTCTTTTGCACCTGATATTCATGGACTTGAGAAATTTATGGATTATGGTTTTGTGAATTCGCTGCTTCGATCAGATTACTTCCCCCCTAAAGATATGTGGTTTACTCCTTACACCATTAATTATTACTACTTCGGACACTTGTTGACTGCCATGTTGACCAAGCTCTCAGGTCTACCTTCATATATTACCTTTAATCTTATGCTCTCAACAATTGTCGCATTTTGTTTCACCATGACTTTTTCTATTGGCGCAAATTTGTATTACCAACTTGTCAAAACTGAACGAATTGTTAAATTCAAGCTTATCCCTACAGGAATACTTACAGCATGCCTTGTTACATTTGGTGGTAATCTTCACCTTTTATATGCTTTCTTCAGCTCATATAATACAGATAATCCCGTACCGATATGGCAGCTACCTTTTAAACCATTTAGTTTCCCTAATAGCTACTGGTATCCGAATGCTACTCGTTTTATTTATCACACTATCCATGAGTTTCCTATTTACTCATGGGTTGTTGCAGACCTGCATGGACATGTATTAGATATTCCGTTTGTCTTACTTGTAATCGCGTTTCTCTTCTCACTACTACTACTGCATACTGATCAACAGACTGAAGAAAATACAAAAATCAACCAGACATTTCAAGTCAAACCACTGTATCTCCTTTTTATTGGATTGCTCCTTGCATGTATGTATATGACCAATGCTTGGGATGGTATTATTTATTGGCTGCTTAGTGCAATGACACTTTTGGCAATTCATGGATATAAAATTGTTCTATACAAAAAGCAATTTGAGAAAGAAGCATCAGCAGTAACTGTTATCAAACAAAATAGTAAATCCACGTTTCATCTACACAAATTCACCGACTGGGAAATAGCATGGGGACGTGATTTGATACTTTCAATTCTGGTGATCACGACAACCGCCTTTCTCTTTTCAACACCATACAATATTCACTTCAAACCATTTGCATCAGGAATAGGTATCCTTTGTGCTCCTGACTCATTAACAAAAATTGGCAAAATAGGACCATTTCTATTTGAAGCAAATCATTGCCAAAGATCCTATTGGTGGGAAATTTTAACGCTCTACGGTTTCTTCTTTTTCTTCATTGTCGTTTTTGGAACATTCCTTTGGCGATCCAAAAAGCATACTCAAACTGATATTTTTGTTTTATTACTAATAATACTCTCAATCTTACTTATTTTTATTCCAGAATTTGTCTACCTCAAGGATATTTATCCAACTTATTATCGTGCAAATACTATGTTTAAACTTGTTTTTCAAGCGTTTATTATGCTTTCGATCAGCAGCGCATATGTTGTAGTTCGAATGATTGTTGCAATGACTTATCAACGGCTAAAACAACGAATCCTCAACTTTTTCATTTTAATTATTTCTGCGATTCTTGTTTGCCTTGTGATGACTTATCCGTATCTTGCAGTTAATGCTTATTATAATGGCTTTAAAAATTATCAAAGTTTGAATGGTACTAATTATCTTAAAACAATATATTCTGATGATTATGCTGCAATTGAATGGCTGAATAAAAATATCAAAGGACAACCAGTAATATTAGAAGCACAAGGCGACTCGTATACTGACTATGCCAGGATCTCAGCAAATACTGGTTTGCCAACAGTTCTCGGTTGGACTGTTCATGAATGGCTCTGGCGTGGGACATATGATATTCCCGCACCACGAATTACTGAAGTGAAAACAATGTATGAATCAACGAACATCTCACAAACAAAAGCATTGCTCAATGCATATCATGTACAATATGTGTATATTGGCACTCTTGAACTCCAAAAATATCCTCTCTTAGATGAACACAAATTCAGCGAGCTTGGACGGATTATATACCAACATAACACTACGAGGATTTATAAAATAAATTAATTATCTTTTTATTCATATGTCCCTATCAGGCGTGTTAAAACAACTTTAACAGTAATATAACCAAAATAAAATACTAACAATAAGAATCTAAACAATGACTCATTTACGAACAACCCTTCGTCTATGAATTTACAATCGCGACTGCAAGCTATCAAAATTATTATCCATGAATTATTTTTATATAGTAGATTAAGAAGTCTTTAAATACTAGTAATTATTTGCACAAATTTTTCAGCATCCAAACTTGTCTGTCCAGGAAGTCCTCCTGAGACATGCTCTAAACCAAAAATTGTTGCAGCATTTTCAGGATTGACACTTCCACCATAAATGGTAATAACGTCTTTCCCTATTATTCTGCTAATCTCGGACGTATTTGTATCAATATCTTTTGGATCAGCTGCATGAAATGCACCTCCTCCACTGATGGCGCTTGGTGGTTCATAAACAAAAATTATTCTATCAGCATTCTCAACAAGTATTGTATCTTCTTTAAGATAATACTCTAATTGTTTCAGATCGCTGATACACAAAATGGGAGTTATATTATTTTTTACGAGCTGTTTAATTTTTGCCAAAATATCCTCATCAGTTTCATGGAAATATTTTCGTCGCTCAGAATGACCAACGATAGCATAAGTCACAAATTCTTTAGCCTCCCTCACAGAAACAGCGCCAGTAAAGGCACCCTCTTCAAAAGGAGAGATATCCTGCGTTCCGAGTTTTAATGGCAGATTATTCGTATCAATAAATTCTTTCATTACAGGAAGTAGTGTAAATGGAGGACAAACTATAACTTCTTTTTCATCTGGAGAATAGAAGGTATTAAGATCTCGGAATTTATTAAGCCAAGCCTTCGCTTCTGCAACTGTTTTATTCGATTTCCAATTCCCAACGATAAAGAGCTTTTTCATATGCTACAATCAATAATATCCTTATATTAGCAATGTGTGACAGAAATGCACAGATTCCTATAACGCAGTTCGTTGAAGCAAGTAATAAACTTCTTATAAATTTCTACTTCACTAGAACAAACTATGGAAAAAATTTCTAATACAACTCTAAGCTAATTCAATCCATTATACTCTATGAAAGATATATTACTCAAGGATTTAAATGCCGAACAACAAAAAGCTGTCTTCGCAACAGACGGCCCTATGATCATTCTTGCAGGTGCAGGATCTGGCAAAACCCGTGTATTGACACACAAAGTCATGTATCTCATGCAAGAAAAAAATATTGAGCATGAATCTATCCTCATGATCACCTTTACCAACAAAGCAGCAACCGAGATGAAAGAACGAATGAGACAATTTTTGTCTGACAAACCTTTACCATGGATAGCAACATTTCATGCAATGTGTGCCAAAATACTTCGCCGTGAGAGCAATCAACTTGGTTTTTCTCCCAACTTCATCATTTATGATTCTCCGGACCAATTGGATGCCGTTAAAGAGGCGATGAGTAGACTTGATCTCTCAACAAAGGACTTCAAACCTCATTCCATCCACGCCACTATTTCCCAAGCAAAAAACGAAATTATCACAGCTTATGAATATGGAAACTTTGCAAGAGGATACTTCCAGGAAACTGTCGCAAAAATTTATCCTGTTTATCAATCTATCCTTAAAGAAAACGATGCGCTTGATTTTGATGATCTGATTCTACACACAATCAAACTCTTCCGTGAACATGAACAGGTTCTAAAAAAATATCAGAATATGTTCCGCTATATTTTAATTGATGAATATCAGGATACTAACAGAGCACAATATGTGCTAACCAAACTTTTAGCGGACAAATGGCACAATATCTGTGTTGTTGGTGATTTTTCTCAAAGCATTTACAGCTGGCGCGGTGCTGATTATCGAAATCTCAGCAGGTTTAAAGACGATTTTCCTGGAACTAAAACTTTTTCGCTTTCACAAAATTACCGTTCCACACAGAAAATTCTTGACAGTGCTTCAACAATCATTTCAAAAAATACCAGCCATCCTGTGCTGCAATTATGGACAAAAAATCCTGATGGCGAAGAGATACAACTCTACGAAGCAAATAATGAACAAGACGAGGCAGGTTTTATTATCAGTACTATTGCGAATCTCGGACTCAAGCGACTGAACCAAGTTGCAGTGCTTTATCGCACTAATGCACAATCCCGTGTCATCGAGGAATCATTGTTACATCATGGTTTACCGTATCTGCTGATCGGGGGTACGAGATTTTATGAACGGAAAGAAATTAAAGACATTCTTGCCTACCTTCGCGTCCAAAATAATCTCAAGGATACTATTTCTTACAAACGTATTGAGAAATTAGGAAAAGGGCGTCTGCTAAAATTCCTTGATTACCAAAAAACAATAAAAGGAAAAAATACTATAAAAACGATTGAGTATCTTGATGGTATCATTAAGGCGACGAATTATCTTGATCTCTATGATGAAAATGTTGCAGAAGACCGTGCAAGGCTTGAAAACATTAAAGAACTTCGTTCGGTTGCCATTGCATTTCCTAATTTGACTGATTTTTTAGAAAATGTTGCCTTAGTTGAACAAGAATATCATTCAGACAAACAGGAAAAAGGTGAAAAAAAGAATGCCATTACATTGATGACTCTCCACGCGGCAAAAGGACTTGAGTTCCCGATCGTTTTTATCATCGGAATGGAAGAGGGTCTTTTTCCACATTCACGCTCACTCATGGATCGAGAACAACTGGAAGAAGAACGCAGACTCTGCTATGTCGGAATGACAAGAGCAAAAGAAATGCTATTTTTAACCTATGCAAAACGTAGACTCTTTTTTGGACAACGAACAGCGAATACTGTCTCTCGGTTTATCACTGATTTACCAGAGCATCTTATTATCCAACGACTTCCAGAAAATGACAGATATTATTGATCAGAAACCTCTCTATTCTTATCATTCTCTTACTAATTTATAATCACATTCTTGTTTAGCGTTATTACACTCATCTATATGATAAAAACCGCTGTCATATTTTCGGATAAAAGCAAAAAAGAAGAAACAAGGTACAAATCGCAAAAACAAGAAAAAATTATCTTAACACGAAAAGATTATCGTCATCTCATTGAAACAAGCTATCAGGAGGGAAAAAAGGATGCATTAAAAAAACAGCAGAGAATAGAAAATAACGAATCATCCACTAATTGGAGAAAACAACAGGAAAAAGCGGGAGAAGCAGAAGCGATAAAATTAGACGCCCAAAAAAAAGCTGCAGATAGACAACGTTTCGAAAGTATTGTCGTCCGACATGAAATAGAAATAATGCATGTAAAGTCTGTTTTCCCTTTTACTCTTTTCCCAGATACACTCATTATTGATACCACAAAGGTAACTATCTCAAAACAACAGCTTATTGCGACAGAACATATTACTACTATTCCTCTTAAAGATGTTGCCGATGTTACAGTGCAGACAGTTTTGTTCCTCGCTAGCATAACAATTAAGTATATGCCACAAGCTACTAGTCCTGGAATGAATAAACCAATTGATGTAAGAATTTCAAATTTAAAACGTAGAGATGCAATTAAAGCAAAAGAAGTTCTCAAAGGGATTCTAGTCGCTAAAGCTGAAGACATAAATATTGCCAACCTTAAGCCAGATGAAATTGTCAAAGTCTTACAAAAATTCGGACAAAGTATCGGCATAGTTTAACGTAATTCTCATACCCTCTAAAGCCGCTCAAGCAAAACCCTAAAGTAATTTGATAGAATAAAAGGGATGACTATCCTGCCACTTACACCTAAACAAAAAGCTATATATAATGCTGTAGTCACCCATCCTTTGCAAAGCTATGAATGGGGGGAATTCCGCGAGAAGGAAGGCATAAAAGTTATCCGGCGTGGATTTTTTGAAAAAGAGACACTTATTAACGGCTTTCAGCTCACAATTCACAAGATACCAAAAACGAATTTTACGATAGGCTATCTTCCAAAAGGGGATTTACCAACAAAAGAGCTTCTCAACGAATTACAAATAATTGGAAAACAGGAAAAATGCATCTTTATTCAATTAGAACCTAACCTTATCCAAAACAAAAATGACGAAAGCAAAACGAAAGAATTAGGATTGCGATCTGCTGCGCATCCACTTTTTACCAAACACAATTTTGTCTTGAATCTTATGCAATCTGAAGATGATCTCTTAAAACACATGCATCCGAAAACAAGATATAATATTAAAGTAGCAAATAAACACAATGTAAAAGTTGTAGAAAATAACTCCGAAAAGGCTTTTGTGGAATATTGGCGATTAATAGAAGAGACAACTAAACGACAAAAATTTTATGCACATACCCAACTCTATCATGAGCTGCAATGGCATACTTTTACACATAGTAGTGATACAAATAAACTCACTTCACATCTTTTCACTGCAACCTATAAAGGCAAAATTTTAACAACTCTACTCTTTTTTGTCTTTCATGATACACTCTATTATCCGTATGGCGCATCAAGCAATGAGCATCGCAATGTCATGCATTCTAATCTTGCTATGTGGGAAGGTATTCGATTTGGAAAAAGACTTGGATTGAAAAAATTTGATATGTGGGGAGCACTTGGAAAAGAACCTGATACACAAAATCCGTGGTATGGTTTTCACGATTTTAAAAGAAAGTTTGGCCCTGAGCATGTCGAATCCATGGGTAGCTATGACCTCGTTATCAATCAGGCACTCTATCAAGCATACAAAATAGCTGACAAGTTACGATGGCTGTATTTAATGATAAAAAAGTACTACTGAATTAGGATTCACTTTATATTTTTTTCCTTGGCATCTCGTAGACATATATCTCTGCCTTTTCATCCTTAGCAAAGAGAGGAAGATCCATTTGATAAACAAACGTAACAACGCGAGTTCCTGGTTTAAGTTCTTTGAGAAATTTTTCCCGAAGTTTGACAAGCGTTCGGGGAGTTAAATACATAAAAATCATCGTTGCATCAGAGATATCAACATCAAAAAAATTCTCCCGTCTGATTTTTACCTTATTTGAAACACCGGCAAATTTAACAGCGAATTTGGACTGCACTGCACGAAAAGGGTCGATTTCTATACCAACACCACAGGCACCAAATTCTTTTGCAGCAATAATAAGAGCTGTTCCTTCACCTGATCCCAAATCGTAAATCAAGTCTCCTTTTTTCACCTTCGCCAGATTGCATTCAAGCCGGGCAAGTTTGAGCGTAGTCCTCCACCAGGGTGACCAAGGACTATCTGGTGGCCAAAGCATTGATAAAAGAAACAACAAGATAACAATAATAAGTAATATGAGTACTAAAACCATACTTTTCCAATGATCGATTGTCTCCCAATCATACCAAAAACTCTACTATCTGTGCTTGAGTTTTTATTATCTCCTTGGACAAAATAGCCCTTTTCTACAATCTTTATAATCCTCTTAATAAGCACTTTACCATCTCTCGGATCTTTAACAACGACGATATCATTGATTTTTGGTAAAGTAAACCAATAGCTTATACGATTTACTAACACACTATCTCCAGATATAAGTGTCGGCAACATGCTATTTCCTAAAATATGATATTTATAAAAAGGGGAGATTGATGCAATTTTTTCATAAAGTGTGAACACTATTTTGAGGCTTTTGTTTGATCAAATATATCAGTTATCTCAGTAATAAGATCAAGTAACTTTTGCCCAACTGCAGGATCAACAGATTTTTTTGTATCTCCTGCTGCCTTAGTTGCACGCCAGAAGAGATCATGCAAATTGGGGAATTTTTTAAGATGCTCAGTCTTAAAATAATCCGTCCAGAGTACCCAGAGATGATGTTTAACAAGTTCCGCTCGCTGCTCCTTAATAAGGATAGCGCGAATCTTTTGTTCCTCTTCATGAAAACCTGAATATTTTTCCATAATCTTCATAACACTTTCTGCCTCAATACGAGCCTGTGCGGGATCATAAACGCCGCAAGGAAGATCACAATGAGCATAAACTATTCGAGTAGGAAGGAGTTTTGAAGCAATAGTAAAAATTATATTCATCTTAAAAAGAATAGCGTTTTCATTGGAAAATTGCAAGTTATAATTTTGTAAGCTATTTTAAAAGTATGCTAATATAAAAATATGTTAAAGCAATTTAATAAACATCGGTTAATTCTTACTACAATTGTTATTATCACATTTCCTCTTATTATAACAACCCAGAGTAATCCGCCATTTTTCTTTTTATTTCCTATTCTACTTTTCTCATTTTTTATCTACTGGTACTTATACAAAGAGATACAAAAAGAAAATCAGGAACATCTCAAAACCGACTTTCTTAATATCCAAAAAGAACAAGAAGCACAAAAATGGCTTCATAAATCTTTTCTTCCAAAAATACGCATACTTACAAAAAAAGAAATGCGTGTCATTATTCTTACTAGTGGGATTGTATTATTGAGCTTTATTTTTCTTTGGACATTTTTTGTTGCAGGGATTACATCAGCTATTCTGAACACATTAGCAGGGACATTTTTTTTCCTTGGCTTTATTATTTACGCATTGTATGCGCCCAGAAAATTCACTCATATCTTCAATCGCGTTCCTAAACGCTACCAACATCACAGAAAAAATGACTGGATCCATGGATACCTGCTACTTCTTCCTGTTTCGATACTTGGCTTTTTTGTCTTTTCATTAATAACAACAGCGGAGGACATCTTAAAAGTTCTAGAAAACACCATACTTTTTCTTTTTTCTTATACATTTCTTTTTATTTGTCTTTATGCTCTATGGTATCTCTACAAGGACTATCAAAAAGAAACAGCAAAATCAGCAAAGATAATCGCAAAGACAATTTTTAAGGGAGAACACAAATAACTTTCTGTATTGGTACAAAAAAGCTATTCTATTTAAGAACTCGTAACTAATCCATTTGCAAGTGCATCAGCACGCTCGTTATTAGGATCTCCCGAATGACCCAGGACTTTTTTATAGTCAACATGTAAATTATTTTTAGCAATAACTTTTTCAATACCTTCAAATATTTCCCTATTCACTTTTACATTACTTGCAGCTTTTTTGAGATTAAAAAGAGAGATTTGACTGTCCGTATATAATACGATCCTTTTATGTCCTTTCTCAGCTGCCCAAAAAAGTGCATGATAAATTGCTAATCCTTCAGCAACATTGTTTGTCTGTTTCCCTTCTACTCGACCTGCATGCTCTATTTTCCCAGAAACAAATGCCCAAGCAGCTTTCGCTTTTGGCGTTCCATTATAGACACATGCCCCATCAGTCCATATCTCAATATCATGACCATTTTGATCTACCTTAAAGGATCCGAAATGTAGAGGAATTGATTCAGGATTAGTTACTTTAAATCTATCATCATGATATAATTTGTTGCAGTTGGAACAATAGTAATATGCAGTATAATAGTACGGCTTTTTCAATTGATCAGCAGTCCTCTTGGTTTGTCTCATCTCTAAAACCCTCCCACATTTTTTACAAATTTCTTCATTCATACATATAAAATATTTCTTTATTCTACCACATCTGCTAGAATCAAAATTACTTAATGCACTACCGCAAACTTGGAACAACTGATATTGAAATCTCTGTCATTTGTCTTGGCTCCATGAATTGGGGAGAACAAAATACCGAAAAAGACGCTCATAAACAACTTGATTACGCAACCAGTCAAGGTATTAATTTTATAGATACAGCCGAAATATATCCCATTCCACCGCATGCAGCATCCCAAGGGAGAACTGAAACATATATTGGGACATGGCTTAAAAAACGTCAAAAACGGGATGAGGTAATCATTGCTTCCAAAATTGTCGGACGATCAGATATGACGTATATTCGCAACGGCGAAACGCCCTGTTTTGACAGAAAAATATCCGTAAAGCAATTGAGGGATCACTCAACCGACTACAAACAGACTATATCGATCTATACCAGCTCCATTGGCCAGACCGTACTACTAACTATTTTGGTAGAAGAGAATATATCCATGATCCGCATGATGAGTCGGTCCCCATTGAAGAAACGCTAGCTGCACTTCAGGAACTTATTGATGAAGGCAAAATCAGATATGTTGGTGTTTCAAACGAAACAGCATGGGGAATCATGGAATATGTACGACTACATAAAGAGAAACAACTGCCGAAAATCCAAAGTATCCAAAACCCTTATAGTCTACTTATGCGAGAGTTTGAAACCGCTCTTGCAGAGATAGTCATTAAAGAAAAAATTAGTCATCTTGTATATTCACCACTTTCTTTTGGCGTTTTAACAGGAAAATATCTGGGTGGAAAGCTACCAAAAGGCTCCCGATTCGAATATGAAAAAGTACGCAATGTGGGAAGATATAACCCGCCACATGCACAGCAAGTCATTCAAAAATATGTTAATCTAGCAAAAAAATATAGATTTGATCCAGCACAAATGGCATTAGCTTTTGTGATATCTCGCGAATTTGTGACGAGTACTATTATTGGGGCAACATCTCTTGAGCAATTAAAAACAGATATCGGAAGTACTGAAGTTGCACTAACTAATGAGATAGTAAAAGAAATAGAATCAATTCACAAACAATTTCCTAATCCACTTACATAAATTAAAAAACAATTTCTCCATTACTCACTTTTGGATTGAGGATATCACCAGATTTGACTGTCCCTTCAATAATACGCAGAGCAATTTCATCAACTAGTTTTTCCTCAATCGCTCGCCGAAGGGGGCGGGCTCCAAAAATAGGATCATAGCCAACTTCTGCAAAATACATTGCCATTGCATCAGTCACTTTTAACGAAATACCATTCTCTGCCATTCGCTCTTTTACCTGGTCTAGTTGCTGTTCAGCAATTTGCAACAAATCCTTAGGAGAGAGGGGATTATATATTACAACAGAATCAAGCCTATTGAGAAATTCTGGTTTAAAATGCGTATGCAATAGTTCCCATACATTCTTATCAGCAGTCTTTTTATCTCTTGCATCACGTATTTCATTGCTACCTAAATTACTTGTCATAATAATAATGGTATTGCGAAAATCAACTGTCACACCTTTACTATCAGTTAATCGACCTTCATCAAAAATCTGCAAAAAAATATTGAAAATTTGCGGATGAGTTTTTTCAATCTCATCAAATAGCACCACAGAATAAGGACAGCGCTTGACTGCTTCAGTTAACTGTCCACCTTCATCATAACCTATGTAGCCTGGAGGAGCACCAATCAAACGCGCTACTGCATGGGACTCCATATATTCACTCATATCAATCCGTGTCATCGCATGCTCATCGTTAAAGAGGGTACGGGCGAGTGCCTTGGCAGTCTCAGTCTTACCAACACCGGTTGGTCCCAAAAAAAGAAACGAACCGATTGGTCTATCTTTGCGACCTAAACCAGAGCGTGAACGTCTAATGGCACGGGCAACAACCGAAACTGCTTCTTCCTGACCAACGACATGTAATTTTAACTCATCTTCAAGCCGGAGCAACATTTCGGACTCAGTAGAAAGAATGCGGGTAGCAGGAATGCCTGTCCAACGAGAGACAACTCGTGCAATATCATCCTTATCAACTTCTTCACGAAGGACACGTTCTTCGCTAGGAATTTGATCCCAGATAGCATGTGATTCCTGTAATTTTTTCTCTAATTCAGGAATTAGACCATATTTAATCTCAGCAGCTTTTTGTAAATCAAAATCACGTTCAGCTTTTTCAAGCTCAATCCGGTGAACATCAATCTTGGCACGGATTTCCTGAATTTTCTTGATAAGATTTTTTTGCTCATTCCAATATTTTTCAATTATTGTTGCTTCCCGTTGCAATTTTTCTAGTTGTTCTTCCTGCTGAGCTTTTCTTGATTTAGTAATTTCAGTTTTATCACGTTTGAGTGCTGCTAATTCAATTTCAATTTGCATACTCCGGCGCTTTAATTCATCAAGTTCTGCAGGCATACTTTCAGTTTCAATCTTTATTGCTGCAGCTGCCTCATCAATAAGATCAATTGCTTTATCAGGAAGAAATCGCTGAGGAATATACTGCGCGGATAATTTAACAGCTGCGATTAACGCATTATCAGTAATACGAATACCATGATGCAATTCATATTTTTCTTTAATGCCACGAAGTATTGAAATAGAATCTTCAATTGTTGGCTCATCTATAAGAACCTGTTGAAAACGACGGGCAAGTGCAGGATCTCTTTCAATATATTTACGATATTCATTTACTGTTGTCGCACCAATCATCCGGAGTGAACCACGGGCGAGTGCAGGTTTAAGAATATTGGCAGCATCATTGGAGCCTTCGGCTGCTCCACCGCCTACCAACGTATGAAGTTCATCAATAAACATAATGTATTTGCCATCAGCCTCTTCAACTGCCTTGATAACACCTTTGAGACGTTCTTCAAATTCACCACGAAATTTAGCACCGGCAAGTAATAATGTAAAGTCTAAGACGATAACTTCTTTATCCCGTAGGGGAGTCGGTACAGAATAATCGACGATCTTCTGAGCAAGTCCTTCTACGATTGCCGTCTTCCCCACACCTGGATCGCCGATTAGAACTGGATTATTCTTCGTTCGACGAGATAAAATTTCCATCACCCGACGGATTTCAACCTCGCGACCGACAATAGGGTCAATTTTATTTTTCCTTGCAGAATCTGTTAAATTAATGGTAAATTTCTGTAATGCTTCTTCAGAAGAAAAAGGTTTTAAAAAATCTGGAACATGACTATCATTCATACTTCCCTATTCTAGGATTAGCAGAGATGCTTGTCAAGTGCTAAAAAGACTGGCTAAAAGAATGCTACAAGATCGGTGCAGTAAATACAGTAAAAAAAGCACTTAACAAATTCAAAATATGTTTTTCAAAATATGCTGTTACTTTTCCCATATTCACCTCCTTTCAATCTGCACTCATGATAAGGTCTGGTTCGTTGGACTCTTAGAAAAATCGAATCAGATGACCATATGATAACTGTCCCCCTTTTCATGATAAATTATAGATATTTCTTTAAAATATAGTCCGTTGAACTAAGAAACACGCAAATAATACGTAAGGATTAAGCAAGAATGTAAGAATTACTATATTTAGATTGACAGTAAAGACTTAGTTTGTTATAGTTTTTTGGCTGCCATATGAGAAATTTGCAAAATCTCCAAAGCAAATTGGATAAACTGATTAAAGAAGATCCTAGCGAGCAAAAAAATATTGGGACCTTCACTGCAATTCACAAAAATCCCTTTGTCTATCAGTATCTCTTTCATTATCTCAATAAGAATGTCGTTGATAGAAAAGGCTATAAGTCTTTAAGTTATTTTGAAACGATTATAGATAAATATTTTAAAAGATTGTTTGATAATAAAGACGGTAGTGTCGTGCTTACATCAGGCTCAACTGAGAGCATCTTACTTGCTTTTCATTATGCAAGAGAAAAAGCTCGGGATGAAAAAAATATTACAAAACCAAATATTCTCATTCCAAAACATGCTCATTATAGCCTTAAAAGATGCGCTCGTATGCTTAATATTGAAGTGAAGGAAATCAAGTTAAATAATAATTATACAACCGATATTGAGGATGTTAAACAAAAAATAGATGAAAATACGATCCTTATTGCTGGAATTATGATCTCTACTGAACTAGGAGTAATTGATGATTTAATGCAACTTGATGCTATTGCAAAAAAACACAACACGTGGATACACATAGATGGTGCTATTGGAGGATTCATTATCCCCTATCTTGATACTGATATTAAATATAAGTTTTCTCAATTAGAAAGTCTTTTTTCAATGAATATTTCTTGTCATAAATTTGGACTTTCGTTATGTGGTGGTGGAATCTTATTATTACGAGATAAACAAGTCACACAAAGGTATACTGGCAGTATCGAATATTTAAGCTCCGGTAATAAAAAAATGGCTGGTTTAACGGTTACTGGCTCTTCATTAGGTGTTTTTAGCTTATATACCAATATCATGCTCTATAAAAACCAAGGCTATAGAAATTTTGCAAAAAAATATATCAAGACAAAAAGTGAGCTTATGGATATGTTACAACAATTTGGATATTCTTCTTTTCAAGGATCACAATATTCGCCTCAGATATTTGTTTATGGAGAAGACGCAGAAAGGCTTTCGGAATATTTACTCAAACGAGGATGGCTCCAACACGCTTATAAAGTTGTCGGACTTGAAAAAGAAGGATTTCGAATTGTCATTAAAAAAGATCAAGAACAAATGTTACTAAATGAATTCATTAGAGATGTGAGAGATTTTAAATTATTAACCAATCAACAACTCATGTTACAAAACAAATTTCCCCGGACACCTACATTAGCAACTCGTGTTTCTTAAACGAATTCTGTCCTTTTCTTGACTTTACTTCCCCAGCACTTTATGCTTAAAGAATATGAATATTGATATTTTTTCAGCCGCACTGATCAAGACATATCTCTATGCAGGCATCACGCTATTACTTGCTGTTTTTGTTGACTACCTCCTACGCTCACTTATTCGAATACCTAAACATTTTGATAACAAACGCACGAGAACCTTTGCAGCTGTGACTCGCAACATTATCACAACAGTTGTCTATATCTTTGCTCTTTATATCATTCTCACACTTTTTGGAGTTAATCTCACCCCCCTGCTCGCTTCAGCAAGTGTGATAGGTATCATTATTGGTATTGGTGCACGTGAAATTATTGAAGACTTTGTAAATGGCCTTTTTTTGTTATCTTTGGATTCAATTTCTATAGGAGATTATCTCCAAATAGGTACAACATTTATTCAGGGAGATATTACCGAAGGGGTTGTAGAACATATAGGTGCACGCACATTAACAATACGTGCAGAAAATGGGACAATCCATATTATCCCTAATGGACAAATTAAAAAAATTATTAATTTTTCTCGACATAAGTCTAATATATTTATCGATATACCTATAAAGACAAATCAAGATATTGATAAAGTCACAAAAGCAACCGAAAATGCGCTTAAGCAACTACAGGATGATCCTGAATATGCCGATTCACTCTTCACAGGTTCGGAAGTCAAAGGCATAGAAAACTTTAAGGAGTCAGAAATAATAACTTTTCGAATCATCCTTACAACATCTCCAATCCACCGTTGGGAAATTGCAAGAAGATATCGTCTTCTCGTCAAGAAAGAATTTGAAAAACACAAATTATCATTTGCCTAATCCTCAAAAATCTCAAGCAGTACTATGATTAATCTAAAAATTCTTTATGAAGTGGCTATATTAAGTAAGTAGGAATTAAAGTGACAGAACATTTGATACATAAGAACAGATGGATAAAACGCCTAGATGATAAACCAGCAAAAGGTACTATTTTTTTTCGTAAAGGTGGCAATAAAATTGTAGTCGAATATGCTTTAAGTGATAGTAAAAAAACCGATTGGCATAGCTAATTGTCAGCTTGCAAAATCTCTCCCAAAACCATTACAAAACAGTTGCCAAATATTATAAGGGATTAGAATGCTATGACTCTGGTTTCAATACGGTAGAGGGGCGGGGGTTGACAAGCAAGTATATTTTTGTTCTACTAGATGTAGGTATGAAAAAGAAAAATATTCTTAAAAAAGCTACAACTCATAAAACTATCAAGCGCACTACTCCCCGATCATCATCAGAGCCACATACCATTCTGTTTCGAAGAGTTATTATCATTAGTACATGTCTCGTCTTAGTAGTTATTGCTGCATCACTCCCTAAAGGCTCTGCAACTCAAGTTGTTGCTGGAGTAAGTATTACAAAAGGTATTTTTAAACAAGCAACAATCACATGGAAACCATCAATTAATCTTAACTACACAATTAAGTCATACAATATTTACTATGATCGTATTGTGGAGAAAAAATTTACTAATGCTGTAAGAAATATTAGTCCTTCTCAACGATACTATATTGTCTCTTATTTGAAGCCGGGAGTAACCTATACATACCAAGTAGCTGCTGTTGATGCAAAAGGCGCAGAACATTTCTTAGATACACCAAAACCTATTACCAATCTGCAATCAATGTAATCAAACCTCAATTCTTGAGACGAATTAAGCTCCCATTTGTAAGAATAATTACCATAACTATTAAAAAACAATTTCTTTACAAAAAAAACTATATAATAAGATTATGACTGATACAAAAATAATGGAATCAGCGATATTTGCTAATGGATGCTTCTGGTGCACTGAAGCAATTTTCAAAAGACTCAGAGGTGTTGCTTCTGTTACACCAGGATATACAGGCGGCAATATGAAGAATCCAACATACGAAGACGTTTCGAGTGAAAGTACTGGACATGCTGAATCAATTCAAATAAAGTTTGATCCTACTATTATTTCGTATCACACTTTACTTGATGTTTTTTGGGCAACACATGACCCTACAACAATAAATCAACAAGGGAATGATGTCGGCACACAATACCGTTCCGAAATTTTTTATCAGAATGATGGCCAAAAGAAAATTGCCGAAGAATCAAAAAAGAAACTTGAACAATCAGGAACATATCACTCACCGATCGTGACAAAAATTGAACCGTTTACGAAATTCTACGAAGCAGAAGAATATCATAAAGATTACTACGATTCAAACCGCTTTGCGCCCTATTGCATGGTCGTTATTAATCCAAAAATTCAGAAACTCATGAAACACTTTAAAGATGAAATTAAAAAAGAATATAAATAATATATGGAACAATTCATTCAGCACCAAAGGAATTGTTAAAAACAAAATTTATACTGCGTTAGCAACAATCGATCCAGGAATGATACTTTAAGAAGATAACTCTATTTGATTACGTTTTATAAAAAGAAACCCTTCTTTTTCTAACTCTTTCAATAATTTGTATAACCATTCAGAGTCTTCAAAAGAATAATCTTTTTTAATAAATAATCCAATATTGTCTAGAGAAACTTTTTTCTTCTCTAACAATACCTTCAATACCTGTCCGCGATAATACCTATGAGAACCATGAAACTTTGACTGTTTTGGAATTGAGATTTTCTCTTTTTTCAAAACAGTTGATGCATAATCCATCAATGCCTGATTCCATTCGTAGGCTTTTTTCTTTGGTAACAATTGCGTTGCAATTTCTTGAAGCACCTTATCGTCGATACCTTTTTTAGACATATTTTGACTATCGGATAATCCAAATCCCGATCTATCTACATTTAAAAATTTAGTCAAAATAACTTTCCTAACATTGGTGTCAACCACAGCAATCTGCTGATCAAATGCAAAACATAATAAAGCTCTTGCCGTATACTGTCCAATTCCGGGAAGAACTAGAAGCTCACTTTCTGTTTGTGGAAAAATACCCCCATACTTCTTCACAATATTCTGTGCACATTTTTGTAAATTTAATGCCCGCCTATTATAGCCAAGTCCATTCCAATACTCTAGCACTTCTGATACTTTTGCTTCTGCTAAAATCTGGACCGTAGGAAATTTTGTAAGCCATATTTTATATTTAGGAATTACACGAGAAAGTTGTGTTTGTTGGGACATCACTTCAGAAATTAAAATACAATAGGGGTTACGGGTCTTACGCCAAGGAAGATCACGCTGATTTTCATGATACCACTCAAGAATATATTTTTGAAAGGCTACAATTTTTTGTTGGGAGATCATCTATTTCGTATTCTACACTTAGGTGATAAAAAGAATCAAAGTAGTCCCATTTTTTTTCGAACTTCTTTTACAGTCTCTTCAGCGATTGCTGTTGCTTTCTCATTACCTTCATTGATTATTTTATCAACTTTTTTTGGATTATTTTCAAGTTCTTTTCTTTTTTCTTGAATCGGACGTATTTCTTCATAAATTGCTTCCGAGAGTTCTTTCTTTAAATCATTATAACGAATACCTTCTTTTTGATACGCATTTTCATATAATAAGCGTTTCTCCTCTCCTTGAAATAACTTTACAAATATAAGCAGCGAAGAGACACTCGACGGCATTGAATCTATTGTCCCTTTCCCTGAATCCGTCGGAGCTTTTGCAAGTTTTGCCTTAATTATCTTTAAATCATCCATCAAATTAATATAACTTCCCTCAATTGACTTACTCATTTTCCCTTCACCAATAAGAGATGGCACATATTCCCCAGCTGTTTTAAAACGCTGTGGCTCAGGGAAATCTGTATCATAATCATGATTCATACGACGTGCTATTTCTCGTGCAACTTCTAAATGTGGCTCCTGATCAATACCCACAGGGACAGCCGATGCTTTATAAAGGATAATGTCTGATGTCATAAGCACAGGATAATTCAACAATGCCATTGTCGCATGCTGTGGATATTGTTTAACTTTATCTTTAAACGTCGGCAAATGTTGCATTTTTGCTATAGTCACAACACTTGAGAGATAAAATGCAAATTCTGCATGATGAGGGTTTGCGGACTGTTGAAATAAAATACTTTTTTCTGGATTAAGACCAGCTGCTAGGTAATCAATAATAATCTCACGGCGATTCTGACGAAGCGCTCCTACATGATAAGGTGTCGTCAATGTATGCAAATCCGCAACCATATATAATGTTTCATAATTAGGGTCATCCTGCAAAGCAAGCATTCCTTTAATCGCACCTAAATAGTTGCCTAAATGCAATCTCCCAGTTGCGCGTATTCCTGATAAAACTCGTTTCTTCATACTGTTGTATTGTAAGCCATCACAAAAACTTATTCAATGCGTAACTCATTGATAAATTGTTTTACCGCCTGCATTCTTATCTTCTTATCTGTCTTTTGTATTACATCAATAATCGCACTGCCGATAATTGCAACATCTGCTTCCTTTTGCAAAGCACTAATATGTTCTCGCCGTGAAATACCAAATCCCACTGCAACTGGAATTGTAAATACTTTTTTTACGTTTTTGAGATATGCTCTAAGTGACGATTCAAGCTCTTTCTTTGCACCAGTAATTCCTTGTCGCGCAGTGCAATAGACAAATCCATTAGCAATTGATACATTTTTACTGAGACGGTCAGGGGTAGATGCCGGTGAAATAACCTGAATTGTATAAAGATTATATTTTTTTGCGTAGAGATAAAAATATTCATTATGTTCTTCATCAATTGGCATATCGGGAACGATCAATCCACTTGCACCTGCGGCTTTTGCATCACGACAGAACTGCTCCACTCCATACTGAAAAACTATATTATAATACGCCATAAATAGAAGCGGAATAGAAACTTGCGATGAAAGTACTTTCATAATAGAAAACGCATCTTTAACTTTTGTTCCATATGCCAATGATTGCTCACACGCTTTCATAATAGTTGGTCCGTCTGCCAATGGATCAGAAAACGGTATTTGTAACTCTACAAAATCGATACCACATTCTACCATTGTCTTCACAAGTGTAATTGTCTCTTGTAGGCTTGGATAGCCTATGACAACATGAGTCATGAGACCGATGCGTTTTTTCTTTTTTAGTTCTATCAACTTAAGATCAATATTATTCATAGCCATTCTCAACCTCTTGTTTCATAAATTCATAAAATTTTTTGTCCTTAAATGCTTTTGTCAAAATAAATAAATCTTTATCACCTCTTCCTGAAATATTGACAACAATTATTTTATCTTTTGAAAGTGTAGGAGCAAATTTGATCACATAGGCAAGAGCATGTGCCGATTCCAATGCTGGAATAATGCCCTCTGTTTTTGCTAGAATTTGCACTGCAGCAAGTACTTCTTTATCCGTCGCACTTACAAAAGAAACTCGTCCTATATCGTGCAAATGTGCAATTTCAGGTCCAATCCCAGGATAATCAAGTCCCGCTGAGATACTATGTGTTTTTTGTAATTGACCATCACTATTTTGTAAAAAATATGATTTATACCCTTCAACCACTCCAACTTTACCATTGGGAAAACGAATAGCATGCTCGCCAACTCGCTTTCCTTTACCACCTGCTTCAACACCAATAAGTTGAACAGTTGAGTTAGTGAGAAAATCAGTAAATGCACCCATGGCATTACTTCCGCCACCAACTGCTGCAATAACATAATCGGGAAATTTCTTTTCTTGCCTAAAAAGCTGTCTTTTTATTTCACGTCCGACAACAGATTGAAAATCACGATTCATTATCGGAAAAGGATGAGGCCCCAACACAGATCCCAAAACATAATGCGTATCGCTAACATTTTCAATCCAATCCTTAATTGCAGCATTCACCGCATCTTTCAATGTGCGACTTCCAAATTCGACAGGTACAACTGTTGCTCCCAACTGTTCCATCAAAAAAACATTGGGACGCTGACGCGCAACATCAACTGCGCCCATATATATGGTGCATGAGAACCCTAACTTTGCTGCAACTGTTGCTGTTGCAACACCATGTTGTCCTGCGCCAGTTTCAGCAATTAAACGTGTTTTCCCCAATCTTTTTGCTATTAAACCCTGTCCAATGCAATGGGTAATTTTATGTGCACCAGTGTGATTAAGACCTTCATTCTTGAGATATATTTTTGCTCCATCAAGTTGTTCGGTAAGATTTTTTGCAAAAACAAGCGGCGTAGGTCTACCTGAATAATTTTTAAGTAGATTAGTAAACTCATAATGAAACTGCTTATCTTTTTTTGCAGCAACATATATTTTTTCTAACTCCTCAAGCGCCGGCATCAACATTTCCGGTACATAGCGTCCTCCATAATTTCCAAAATGACTTTTCATACTTATACTCCTTTCGCGTTGTGGATAAATCGTTTCATTTTCTCAAAATCCTCTTTATTAGTACTTTCAATTCCTCCCGCCACATCAACTGCAAAAGGTCTTACCACTTGTACTACATGTGCAACATTTTCCAGCCTTAATCCTCCTGAAAAAAATTAATGAAAATTGTTCTGATAGATTTTTCGCTATTGTAAAATCAACCACTTCGCCTCTTCCTTGAAAAAATCTATCCACAAGTACAAAACTCGAAATTATACTATTCCTTTCAAACTCATTAAAGATGCGTTTAATAACTGGACGTCCAATTTCCTGTATATACTCATTATTTTATTCTCCGTGCAATTGGACAAAATCTAAATCAAATATATTTGCAAAAATATTTATAATAAGGATTTGTCACTTGATAAACATCACCATCAATTTTAAGCACATTATCACGCGCTGAAATAATAGGTACTGGGTCAAAACCACGAATCGAATATCGAGCAAATTTTTCTTCTTCACAAAGTGACTCAATAAGGAAACACTTTGTAAATTCTTGCTCGATTTGTTCAAACAAATAATAGATATCGGTATCTTCGGCAATTTTTTTATAGATTGGTTTTTGCCCAATTTTAATTTTTGGTAATACGTTCATACTTATAAAAAAACCTCCCGTTATGAGAGGTTCATTGAAACATTTATAAATGAATAGATACGACAATCAGCCTCTTATTGAAGAAAGATTGCGCCACCAAGAAGTTGTTTGGATATATCCACGTTGTAATTCAAGAGAGCCACGTGTTACTGTAGCAACGCCAATACCCATTTTATCTGCGATTTCATGTTGTGGGATCCCTTTTTTGA